>Ga0099828_10004030_pt1 | contig 10326 bp, 9 predicted proteins | sample CZO8metaG_2_FD_79338 | JGI IMG/M metagenome (GOLD analysis project Ga0099828, IMG submission 79338) | Vadose zone soil microbial communities from the Eel River Critical Zone Observatory, Northern California, USA - CZOApr15con2H1.8 metaG | ecosystem: Environmental > Terrestrial > Soil > Vadose...
AGCAGTTCCTGAGGCCGGGCGATTCCCTTTGGTTTCCAGCCGATCGCGACCACCGGTACGCGAGCCGTCGCGGCGCTCGTGGCCTGAGCGTGATCAGCTATCCGACTTTGAGGGAAGCGTGATGGGAGTTTCCACAATTCTGACCGAGTAGTGGAGGGAAACCTCTAGATGGGCCAATCGGCGCCTCGAGTTGTGATCCCCTACGCGGGCGATGGCCTTAAGGCAGCATATCGACGTACCCAGCGCGTATTACCCCAAAGCCGTGTCATCGCACCACTGCCGTGGCATCGAGATCGCCCGCAACTATGCGCCCATCCAAGTCCACGGAAGCGCGCGTCCCTGCGTGATGCGAATGGAAGTGAGGCGTTGCGTGACTGCCTTCATTCCAGTACATGTAGATCGCGATGTTAGCCCTCAGGCACTTACGAGCTTGGTCCTCACAATCCGCAGGACTAGGCTCGCCCAGTCTCAGACCCGGGGCAGGGAGGATGCTTGCGATAGGAGCCAGCTATCGCGAGCACCCGCGGCGACGTTGCTAGCCGCGAATAGAGGGACACTGACCGGCGACTGATTCCGGCTCGAGACCGTACGATTCGCGAGTGGCCGAAGCTGTCGACCTCCTTGTGTTTGGCGCCTCTGGCGACCTAACTCGGCGAAAGATCCTGCCGTCGCTGGGTCGGCTCATGTCACGCGAAGGACAGGCCGTGCGCGTCATCGGTGCAGGACGCACTCACAATTCCACGGCTGATTTCCGTGAGATGGTGAGGGAGGCGAGCCAGAACGAACGCCTAAGTACGTCGGCTGAGTGGGTGCAGCTTGACTACTCCGACCCGGCGACTTTCACCCAGTTGAAGCAGCAGGTCACCGCTTCGCAATGCGTGATCTTCTATCTGGCCACCCCGCCCGAGACGTTCGGCGACATTCTGGCCGGGCTGACCCTATCAGGCCTCGCGACAAAAACCGATGCCACCAGACGCATCGTGGTCGAGAAGCCGCTCGGCCATAACCAAGCCTCTGCGCACAAGATCAACGCACAGCTGGCGGCGGCGTTTGACGAAGAACAGATCTTTCGCATCGATCACTACCTTGCCAAGGACACGGTGCAGAACGTGCTGGCGCTGCGCTTCTCGAACTCGTTGTTCGAGCCGGTGTGGAATCGGACCCTGATCGAGACGATCCTGATCACGGTTGCGGAGGAAGAGGGCATCGGCAAGCGCGCCGAGTATTACGACCACACCGGCGCAGTGCGCGACATCATCCAGAACCACGTGCTGCAGCTGCTCGCATTGATCACGATGGAACCGCCGACCACATTCGATGCCGATTACGTTCGGCGGGCGAAACGCGCCGCGCTCCGGGCGATGTCACCGCTCGATCCGGGGCTGGCCGTCCGCGGCCAGTACGAGGGATACCTCGACGAAGAGGGCGTTGCGCCTGACTCTCGCCGCGAAACCTACGCCGCAATGCGCGTTTACATCGACAACTGGCGTTGGGACGGGGTGCCGATCTTCGTGCGTACTGGCAAGGCGCTCCGGCGGCGGGTCACAGAGGTAGTGATCAAGCTGCGCGACGCGCCAATGCTGCGCATTGCCGGACGGCGTCAGCGCGGTATTCCGACGCTGATCGTGATCCGCATTCAACCGGACGAGGGCATATCGATTCGCATCGGAGCTAAGCGGCCGGGCACGCGATTCGAAATGGTACCGGCGGGCATGCGGCTCGACTACGCGCGCCTAACGAAGGCCCCGCTGCCGGACGCATACGAGAACGTGCTCTCCGAGGTGCTCGCCGGCGGGCACTCGGCTTTCCCGGGCGCCGAGGAGATCGAACTGGCATGGGAGATCGTCGACCCACTCATTCGTGCCTGGGAAAGCGAGGGCCACCCGGAGTCATATCCGATCGGTTCGTGGGGGCCGCATGCGGCCGACGACCTGGTTGCCACCAGTGGCGGCGCACGCTGGCTCGTTAGCGGCGACGAACCTGGCACTGGCTAAAGAGTGAAAGACGGGGCCATGTGCTGGCCGCCCATGTAGCCCGCCAACAAATCCAGGTCGCATGAATTGGTGAGGCGCCGACAGTCTCCCTGGACCCCGGATCGGATAAGGTAGGCGGACTGTGCGTAGTACGGCAACTCGCGGCATGGACCTGACCCGACGGCGAGTTATCGACTACGTGCGCTGCGCCAGCTGCTTCTGTAGCTAGCCGACTTCTCAAACGGGGGTAACCCCACCGTCCGCGCCCGTAGGCGCGATCACGTAAGTCGGCATTCAGCTAACGGAGGCGCATTTTCTTGTCAGATCTGCTCGTTGTTCTTTTTGGTTTGGGCGTGGGAGTTTCCGTCGGGCTCACCGGAGTCGGAGGCGGGTCTTTCCTGACGCCGTTTCTCATCCTTGTCATGCGCGTGCATCCCGCTGTCGCGGTCGCCACATCCCTGGTGTTCACGCTGGTCACGCGTTCTGTCGGCTCAGTGCAGCACCTGCGTCAACAAACGGTCGACCTGAAGGTGGTTCGTCAACTGGCTATGGGCAGCGTGCCCGCCGCGATCGCGGCCTGGCTGGTGCTGACCCATTTCGTCGGCGGCGGAAGCAGCTCCGACCAGATCAGGGCGCGATTGATCCAGGCCTGTCTCGTGATCGCCGCGGGCGTCCTCACTTATCGACTTTTCGTGCCTGCCCAGCCCGGGCACGGAGACAACAACCCCGTCAAATTGACAATGCTCGGCGTCCTCGTCGGCGCGATGGTCGCGCTGTCGAGCGTGGGGAGCGGTTCGGTCGCAGTGGCCGGCCTGATCGGTCTGACCTCGCTGCCGGTCGCTCGAGTCGTCGGGACGGACATGGTCCACGCCGTCATCCTCACCGCGGTGGCAGCGCCGCTTGTCCTGCTGCAGACCAAATTCGATTTCCACCTTGCCGTCTTGCTCATCCTCGGGTCGCTGCCCGGGGTCGTGGTCGGCAGCCGGCTCGCCGTCCTGGTGCCCGAGCGCGTGACGCGTCTGACCGTGACCGTGGCGGTCTGGACGCTGGCTCTGAAGGTGGCCTGAACTCATGTGCAAGGTATGCGGATGCACGCCTTCTTTGGATGGTTTTTCCAAGAACGAGACCATCAAGGCGAACTCCGAACATTTGAGGGGCACCATCGGGGAAGAGCTGGCCGCCGACACTCCGGCGTTCAGCGAAGAGTCGGAGCAGCTCCTGAAGTTTCACGGCATCTACCAGCAGGACGACAGGGACCGCCGCAAGGAAGCTCGCGCGAAAGGTCTGGACAAGCACCACCAGCTGATGATCCGGACTCGCATCCCGGGCGGGATCGTGTCCGCCGACGCGTACCTCGCCCACGACGACATCAGCCGGCGCTGGGGCAACGGCACGCTGCGGGTCACAACCCGCCAGGACTTCCAGCTGCACGGAGTGCTGAAGGGTGACCTGAAGAAATCGATTCGCGCCATCAACGACACCCTGCTCACGTCCCTGGGAGGCTGCGGCGACGTCGAGCGCAACATCATGTGCTGCCCGGAGCCGCTGGCCGACCAATTCCATCTCGAGGTGCAGCGCTCGATTGCCGGCATGGTGGCGGAGCTGACGCCCCGCACCGGCGCCTACCACGAGATCTGGCTCGACGGAGAGGTCGTCGAGTCGTCGGAACCGGAGATCGAGCCTCTGTATGGCGAGCAGTACCTGCCGCGCAAGTTCAAGACCGCGGTGGCGCTGGAGGGTGACAACTGCGTCGACATCTATGCGCATGACCTCGCCATCGTCGCCATGCGTGGTTTCGACGACACGCTTCGGGGATTCAATGTGCTGGTCGGCGGTGGGCTCGGCCGCACGCACAACAAGCCGGAAACATTCGTAGCGGTTGCGCTTCCGCTCGCTTTCGTACAGCCCGATGAGATCGTCGACCTGGCTCATGCGGTGATCGCAGTACAGCGCGATTACGGCAACCGCACCAACCGCCGCCACGCCCGGCTCAAATACACGATCGCCGACCGCGGCCTCGATTGGTTTCGCGCCGAGGTGCAGAGCCGGCTGCCGTTCCGGCTTCAGCCGCCGGAGCCGCTGTCCTGGCAGCCGGTCGACGACCACCTCGGCTGGCACCAACATGGCGAAGGCCAGCTGTACGTTGGGATCTACATCGAGAACGGGCGCATCGCCGATGTGGGCGATGTCCGTTCTGCCAGCGGGTTGCGCCAGATAGTCGAGGAACTGCGACCTCAGGTGCGGCTCACGGCCCAGCAGAACGTGATCCTGGCCGGCATCAAGCCCGCCGAACGGCTGCGGGTCGAGGCTCTGATGGCGAGCTATGGCATGCCCTCGGTGGAGTCGATCCCGCGTGCCATCCGACATTCGATGGCGTGCCCCGCGCTTCCAACCTGCGGCCTCGCGGTCGCGGAGGCGGAGCGGGCGATGCCCGGGTTGGTCCGACAGATCGCGGCGCTTTTGCAGGAGCTCGGTCTCGCCGACGAGCGGATCAGCTTCCGGATGAGCGGGTGCCCCAACGGCTGCTCGCGTCCTTATCTTGGTGATGTCGGCTTCGTCGGCACGACGCTCGGCAAATACGACGTCATGCTCGGGGGGGATTTCGACGGCACGCGCCTCAATCGCCTCTACGCCGCCAACGTCCCCCTGCCGGAAATCCCGTCGCTGCTGCGTCCGCTGCTGGAAGCGTTCGGGTCCGAGCGAGGCTCAGACGAGGGCTTTGGCGATTGGGTCGATCGCAGCGGATTCGACGTTCTTCGCGGCCGATTTGCCCTCAGCGAGAAGTCGGCATGAGCACGCTGGCGCTTGTCCAGGTCACGTCCAGCCCCGAAGCCGATCCCGAAGCGGTGCTGCGGTGGGCGTACGAATCCTTTCCGCGGGTGGTGATCGTGGCCAGCTTCCAGGCCGAATCTTCGGTTCTGATCGACATGGCATCGAGGATCCGATCCGACGTAGCGGTGCTCACCCTAGACACCGGCCGTCTACCGCAGGAGACACACGACATGATCGACCGCGTCCGCGACCGGTACTCGATCGAGGTCCAGGTTGTAGCGCCAGACCCGGACGAGGTTCGCCAGATGGTTGCTCTCAACGGCACGAACCTCTTCCACCAATCACCGGAGCTGCGCCGGCTCTGCTGCAGCGTGCGCAAGTCGCGGCCCCTTGAGCGCGCGCTCGCCGGTTACGACGCCTGGGTGACCGGCCTTCGGCGCTCCCAGATGGCGACGCGGGCGCAAACCCCGCTTGTGGCCGCCGACCTCGACCACGGCGGAATCACCAAAATCGCCCCCCTCGTCTTGTGGTCCGCGGAGCAGGTTTGGGAGTACATCCGCGATCGCAAGGTCCCCTATCACTCGCTCTACGACAGGGGCTTCACCTCCATCGGCTGCGCACCATGTACCCGGGCGATTCGACCCGGTGAGGATGCGCGCGCAGGACGCTGGTGGTGGGAGCGAGGTGAGGTCAAAGAATGCGGCCTCCACTGGAGCAAGCCATGAGCAAGGGATTCGTCGTCTGGCTGACCGGGCTGTCGGGCGCCGGTAAGTCAACCATCGCCCAGGCGCTGGGTGAAGAGCTGGCGCAGCGTGGCCGCCGGGCAGAGTTGCTCGACGGCGACGAAGTCCGGACGCACCTCTCCAAGGGTCTGGGGTTCTCGAAGGAGGACCGGGACACGAACATCCGGCGCATCGGCTACGTGGCGCGGCTCGTGGCGCGCAACGGAGGGATCGCGATCACGGCCGCGATCTCGCCTTACCGCGAGGTCCGCGACGAGGTGCGCGGCCAAACACCCAACTTCGTCGAGGTTTTCGTCAGATGCCCGCTCGACACCCTGGTTGAGCGCGATACCAAAGGGCTCTATCGCAAGGCGATCGCGGGTGAGATCGCCAATTTCACCGGTGTCAGCGATCCTTACGAGGAGCCGCTTCGACCCGAGGTCACTTGCGATACGTCAAAGGAGAGCCTCGCCGAGTCCGTCGCGAAGGTGCTCGACAAGCTGGAGCATCTCGGGTACCTGCCACGTCAGGTGTTCGAAAGACTACCCTCAGGTGACGAGCTGCAGGAGCTTCGGGCCGAGGCAAGGGGCCTCCCTCGACTGCAGGTTGGGCAGCGCGAGCTTTCTGATGTGTTCATGCTCGCCGCCGGTGCGCTCTCGCCGCTGGACGGGTTCATCGGTCGGGATGACTATGAGTCCGTTCTCGAGCATGGTCGCCTGGCCGGCGGCGCGCCCTTCACCATCCCGATAGTCCTGCGTGCCGATGAGCTGCCCGGGGCCGACCGGGTTGGATTGTTCGTCGGCGAGAAGCCGGTCGGGATCCTCGATGTTGCCGACGCCTACGAGGCAGATCATCTGCGCGAGGCGATTGCCGTCTACGGTACCGAGGACGACGCGCACCCCGGCGTGCGAGTGCTCAAAGATTCCGGTCGCTTGGCCATCGGCGGCCCTGTGGTGGCTTTGGCCAGGCCGACGTCAGGCTTCCCGGAGTTCGACCTCACGCCGGCGCAGGCCCGAGAGGTCAAAGCGCAGCGCGCCTGGAAGACGATGGTGGGCTTCCAGACTCGCAACCCTGTGCATCGGGCGCACGAATACCTTCAGAAGGTGGCGCTCGAGATCGTGGACGGGCTGCTGCTTCACCCACTGGTCGGCGAAACCAAGAGCGATGACATCCCAGCTGCGGTTCGGATGCGCTGCTACGAAGAATTGATCGCGGGCTACTTCCCTACGAACCGTGTCCTGCTTGCGACGAATCCGGCCTGGATGCGCTACGCCGGACCGAAGGAAGCCGTTTTCCACGCCATCGTCCGCCGCAACTACGGCTGCACGCATTTCATCGTGGGACGCGACCACGCCGGTGTTGGCAACTACTACGACACCTACGCCGCGCACCGGATCTTCGACGAGTACGCGCCGAGCGAGCTTGGAATCGAGATCCTGCGATTCGAACACACCTTCTATTGCTCGGCCTGTGGCGGCATGGCCTCGACGCGTACCTGCCCTCATCCGAAGGAGGTGCACCGAACGCTGAGCGGCACGGCCGTGCGAAAACTGCTTGAAGAGGGAGCTGATCTTCCGCCGGAATTCACACGGCCCGAAGTCGCTCGCGTGCTGCGAGAGGCGGCAAAGGAAGAGGCGACGGCGTGAGGTACTACCCGGTCTTTCTCGACCTAGTGGGCCAGAGGTGCATCGTGTTGGGCGACGGCAAGTTCGCGACGGAAAAGGCCGCGGCGCTGCGTGAAGCGGGTGCACACGTGCGCGCCATTTCGTCGCGCGACTATCGACCGGGGGTTCTCGCGGGCAGCCGGTTGGTCGTCGACGCGAGCGAAGACCCTGAAATCAACCGACAAAGTTGGCTGGAGGCGGAAAGAGACGGCATCCTGATCAACGTCGTCGACCGGCCGGCGCAGTGCAGGTTCATTGCACCTGCGATCGTGCGCCGGGATCCTCTTCTGATCGCGATCTCGACCTCAGGCGAGAGTCCATTCCTGGCTTCAGCGGTCCGCGCCCGCCTCGAACGTTGGCTGGGGAAGGAGTGGGGGCCGTTTACGGCACTCGTCGGTAGCATCCGCCGTGGGCTGCGCGAGAGTGGAGTGCCGATCGCTGAGCAGACGAAGGTGTATCGCCGTCTCCTCAGGTCGGGGGTGCGCGAGCTGGTGCGGTCCGGCCATGACGAGCGTGCGGAACGGCTTGCGAAGAACATCGCCCGAACGGGCGTCTATCACGCAGGCCGTGTAGCGCTCGTCGGGGCCGGGCCAGGAGACCCGGAGCTCATGACGATCAAGGCACGTGAGCTGCTTGCGGATGCGGACGTCGTGCTGCACGACGCTCTCATCTCGCCAGAGACCCTTGCCCTTTGCGGTCCAGACGCGATTCTCGAGCTGGTGGGCAAGCGGGGTGGAGCCAAGAGCACAACGCAAGAGGAGATCACCGCCCGGATGATCGAGCTGGCGCGCTCAGGCAATCTCGTCGTGCGTTTGAAGGGAGGCGATCCGTTCGTTTTCGGCCGGGGTGGGGAGGAGCTAAGGGAACTGATCCATGCCGCGATCGACGTGGTGGTTGTGCCGGGTGTCTCGTCAGCCCTTGCGGCGGCCGCTTCGATCGGCGTGCCGGTCACGCTGAGAGGCGTCGCCTCCTCGGTCGCGATCACCGCTGCCGCGGGCCCGGATTCGCTGGAGCGAATCCGCGACCTGGCGCGGGCCAGCGACACATTGGTAGTCCTGATGGCACGCGCCAAGCTTGAGGAGGTCGCTGCGGAGATAGCACGCGTGGTCGGAGGATCAAGGCCTGCGGCGCTGGTCAGCAAAGCAACCTGGCACGACCAACGCAGCGTAGAGGGCGTGATCGGCGAAATCGCACGCCTCGCGGACCAGGCGCAGATCGAGGCGCCCGCAACTCTGATCGTTGGCGACGTTGTCGGAGCCGTCGCCGACACCGGCGTCCTGGCAGCGGTCGGTGCTGGAAGTCGGGGGAACGGGGAACGCGAATGGCTTTCGTAATCGTTCAGCCCTGCATCGACGTTAAAGACGCCTCATGCGTCGAGGTCTGTCCGGTGGACTGCATTCACTCGAATGAGGCGGCGAACCAGTATTTCATCGACCCGGATGAGTGCATCGACTGCGGCGCCTGCGTGGATCCGTGTCCGGTTGACGCGATTTTTCCTGAAGACGAAGTTCCCCAGCAGTGGGCGCCCTTCATCAAGGTCAATCGCGATTTCTTCGAGGGCCCCTCATAGGCCGAATCAGGCCGCACTCCGACCGCGTTAACGCCAGGACTCCGGGATCAGGTGAGTATGCCGGTCGCTTGGCCAATCTCGATCAGGTGGCCGTCGGGGTCCCTGATGTAAGCGCGGATCTCGCGTCCATGGTCCTTAGGCTCTGTCAGGAACTCCGCGCCCTTCGCCGACCATTCCCCGTAGATCTTGTCGATGTCCGCGACGCGGACGTTGAGGAACGCGCTCGTGCGATTCGGGTCGGGCGGCGTCGTGAGGGTGACGGTCGGCTTGTCGTCCGTCGGACCCCCGCCGACATTGAGTATCAGCCACGTATTCGCGACCTTCATGATGACGGGGTCGCGCTCTAGCAGAACCTGCCCGTTGAAAAGCGACTGATAGAAGTCACGTGACCGATCCTGATCAGAGACGACGAGAAAGTGCGTAAGGACGAAACCGTCTTTCGGCGCGGGAAAGTCCTCTGGGTTCATCTGACAACCTCCACTTGTTCGCAGGTGACCGGCGGTCCGACCACTCTACGGGCTCGTCTTCACGAGTGACAGACCGCCGGCAACGCTATGCCAAATCCATGAAGCGGTGATACGCGAGAATGTCGGTAGCAGTCAGGCGCTCAAAGGAGACTCGCATGGATCAGATGCTCGATGACGTGACGGCTCGCTGGAACCTCCTACAGCACAACTTCTACCAGCGTTGGACACGCGGTGAGCTGACTCACGATGAGCTCCGCGATTACGTAAGGCAGTACGCACACGTCGTACGCGCAGTCCCGGTTTGGCTCGAGCAGGTCCGCGGCGGTGACACCGCCGAGGTCGCACGTCACGCCGCCGAGGAGCAGTCACACATTGCGCTTTGGAACAAGTTTGGCGAGGCTCTAGGGTTGAGCACCGATGCAATTCGCTTTGCGCCGGCAAACGCAGCCACGGCCAAGCTCGTCCGGCGTGGTGATGAGCTCACGGCGAAGGGCGAGGCGGCAGCCGTGGTTTGGGCATTAGAAGCTCAAACGCCGGCGGTCGCTGGAGCCAAGCTTGATGGGTTAGCCGTTTTCTACGGAATCGGTCCGAACACCGGCGGTGAGTACTTTGCAGTCCATCAGCACCTGGACATCGAGCACGCAGCTAGCCTCCGAACACTCTGCTCGAACGATTCCCAAAACGCCGCCGACGCGATGTCAGAGGCGCTATGGGATCTGCTGACCTCGGTCGAGGCCGCACCACAACCGGCTTAGCTCGCGGCAACAATCGACTGACTGGGATATGACCAAGAGCCGCGGAATCCAACTCGGCCACAAATAGGCGGCCTAGGTTGCTGGCGATAACTCTCGTCGGACGAGCTCGCAAGTTTAGGGGCGAGGCCGAGGTTCTCCAGCGTGAGGCGGCAATCGCCAGCGCCGCGGTTGCAGCCGATCTCGTTCAAACCGCTCGCATGTTCGGCGCGCCACCGAGCCGCGACGGGCTCGCGCTGCGCGAGAAGGCCGCGCTCTGACCCTTGAGGGTCCGCGCAAAGTGGCGAGTGCGCGATAGATATCCCTTAGCGATAGCAAAGCGGATGGGTGCGCCTGGAATCAAGCCACCCTAAGAGGGGTTACAGCGATGGGTCTTACTTTGGACCGTTCGATGGATGAGTTGGAT
>Ga0099828_10004034_pt1 | contig 10325 bp, 13 predicted proteins | sample CZO8metaG_2_FD_79338 | JGI IMG/M metagenome (GOLD analysis project Ga0099828, IMG submission 79338) | Vadose zone soil microbial communities from the Eel River Critical Zone Observatory, Northern California, USA - CZOApr15con2H1.8 metaG | ecosystem: Environmental > Terrestrial > Soil > Vadose...
CGCAGGTTCTTGAGTACCGGCCACGGCCCTAATGGCCACTCTTCACTGGCGGCAGGCGCATCCTCGGCAATGCCTTTAGCCTTGAGACACGCCGCCACCCAGCGTGGCGAGACGGCATAATAGTCTTCGATAAGTTTGTCTATGATGGCGATGCGCTCGCGATTTGAGAGAGCCACCCACGCATCTTTGTGCTCTTGCAGGGTCTGCACAGCGCTATCCATCGTCTCCTGGGAAGATGGGGGAATGCTTCCTGTAACTGTAGGAAATTGGGGGGAGCCCTGGTGTGTAGCAATGGACATGGCTTGGTCCTCCATGAGTTGGTTTGTATGGGAGTTTCGTTCGCCTCATCACTAAATAAAAATATAGTATACAACATTTTCCAGGGGTCAGGACTCCTCACCGCCTCCGGCGCAGGGTCTGTGAATTATGGCTGGGAGTAGGGTAAAACACTCTCTGGTGTTCTGAGGTGGCCTATCCCAACGGCATCACCCAGGAACCCAGGAGAATTTCTTGGGGAAAAGCGCGTTGAGTACCACTTCTGCCTCGCTTTTCTCTACCCGCACGTCAGAGAAGGCATAGCGCAGTTCATCCAGGCTGCGATAACCGAAGAGCAGTTGCAAAAAAACCAGCGCCGGACAACTTGCGTCTGCAGTGTTCTTATAGGCTGGTGCCCGCCATGGCTCAATGTGCGTGATATGCCCCTTGTCAAAGACTATATGCAGGCCGCCACGATAGAAGTCAAGCGTGAGGTCGCCTGTGTAGGCTGCTGCCGCAGAGTTTGCGAGACGGCTCTCTAAGGCCGGAGCAATATGGCGGAGGAATGCCGGCACATCGGGTACGCGCACATACCATGCATAGGGCGGCTCATAGAACGGGGCCAGCGCCTCACCTAGCACGTCATAGACAGGATGTGCGCTTCCTAGCCAGAAGCTTATTGCATTCAGCGGTGGCACATCGGGCCCAACCGCCGGTATCTGCATCCCATAGGCTTGCAGCGCTCGCAAAAGTGGGGGTACCACCGCTTGCCAGCTCACGCCAGCCGCAACGTTCAGGGCATAGACATTGAGACTGTTGCCCCAGCGTTTGATTGCTACCATCAGATACCCTTGCACAGCGCCCGCATCGTCAACGATCAGTCTCACACCCATTTGCTTGCCAACGACGAGCGGATCCTTCACCTCTTCGATCTGATAGCGCCAGTCGCGTTCTGACGCGACTGACCAGACCATGCTCGTTGAACGCTGGCGATTATACAACTCCATCAGCAGAGGGATGTCCTCAGGTGTCGCCGCTCGCAGCGCATATGGCTCAGGAGTAGATGCTTGTGCCCTGGGGATGAGTGAAAGATAGGTGACCCTGCGCCCTTCCAATTCCAGGGCATACTCATAGCCAAATTGACGATAGAAGTAAGGAATCCCTGTAATCCCCTGCACAAGTCGTCCTTCCGCCTCGCTGCGCGTATGCAGCATATCAAACAGCGCGCGAATGAGCCCGCGATGGCGATAGTTCGGATGCGTGGCAACAAATTCCGGCTGCCCAACGCCAAAGGCAATGCCCTCGTATTCCCATTCCTGACGCCAAAGGCAGGTGCAGGCAACAAGAGGATTGCCCTCTTTGCCCGTGTCCTCTATCACCGCATAGTCGCCAGGCCCCATCAGTGGAAAATCGCCACTCATATGCCGGCGCACATTATCCATCATGCGGAGATTGAGCGGCTCATCGTCTTTGTCGCGAAAGACTATACCACAGAGTTGGGCAATGTTTTCTGTATCCTCTGGAGTAGACCAACGCTGAATAAGCCCCTCACCTAGCTCACGACGATAGTTGGGGGAGGCGGCTGTGAAAGTAGCCATTGCTGTTGTTCCCTTCTTGTAGAAGAGGTTTTTGGGTAATTGCCTATGTGATGGAGTAATTGTAGAGGAATGCAGAGAACATGTCAAGCGAGCCTATGCTTCGCGCAAGAGGAAAAGTGCAGTTATACCGGTCGAAGCGGAGGTGGAGGAGGCTGTAACGCCAGAGCTGGTCTAAAGAGACTATCCAGAGGTAAAGACTTACCATTCGCGTAATGAGCTAGGCAAAAGAGGAATTTTCTGGCATACTGAGGAGCATGAAAGAAGACCTCTCGATTACGGCAGAGCGCATCGATGATTTCGTGCTGCTCTTGGCCTTGATGCAACAAATGGAGCTGCCAGCCATCTTGGATCGGCAGCTTCCCCGACATTGGTTACAGCAGGGACTGAGTTGGGGCTGGCTGACCACGATCTGGCTGGCCCACATCGTCTCACAGGGCGACCATCGCAAATTGACGGTGCGCGACTGGGTGCGGCAGGCGCACAGGACGCTCGAACAGATCACGGGATTGGACATCCGCGAGACCGATTTTACCGATGATCGCTTGACGATTGTGTTGCGGCATCTCTCGGATGCAGCCCGTTGGCAGGCGATCGAACAGGAATTGGGGCAGCATCTGATGCGGGTGTACGAGTTGGAGGAGCAGCCGATCCGCGTGGATGCCACGACCGTGTCGGGCTATCGGAACGGGGGAGAGGACAGCCTCTGGCAATTCGGCCACGAGCCTCGATGATCCGACGCTGCGGCAGATCAAGGCCATGATGGCGACCCTCGATCCGCTGGGTCTGCCGCTGGCGCTGGAGGTGGTCTCGGGGGAACAGGCCGCCGATCGCTTGTATGTGCCAATCATTGACCGCGTGCTGACATGCCTGGGGCGAACGGGCTTGCTCTTTGTGGGAGACTGCAAGATGAGCGCGCTGGCCACCCGTGCGCATCTCGTGTCGCACGGGCAGTACTACCTGACCCCACTGGCCCTGGTGGGCGAGACGGCCGAGTTGATGCCGACCTGGATTGAGGCAGGCGTCAAGCAGGGTGATGGCTTGACCGCCGTGCTGGGCGAGGATGGGGAGCAGGTGCTGGCGCAGGGCTACGAACGAAGCCGGACGGGTGTCAGCGGGAACCTCAGCTGGCAGGAACGGGTGCTGGTGATCCGCTCCCCAGCCTATGCGGACACACAACGCCGTCACCTGGAGGACCGCCTGGCTAACGCCCAGGAGGCGCTGCTGGCCTTGACCCCACCGGTGGGACGCGGCAAACGGCAGATCTGCGAGGAGGCGGCTCTGCAGAGCGCGGCGGAGGCCATCCTCACCCGGCATCGCGTGACGGGACTGCTCACTTATCGCTTTGAACGGCAGGTCGAGCAGGAAGTCAGGTTGGTGGGACGTGGACGAGGCGGGGCCAACCGCCCCCAGCAGATCAGGGAGCGGGTGCGCTCCCTGATCACAGCGGTCGAGCGCCAGGAGGAGGCGATTGCCCAGGTCGTCTCCTCCCTCGGCTGGCGCGCCTACGCCACCAACGCGCCCCAGCCGCGCTTATCCCTGGTGCAGGCGGTGCAGGAATATCGGCACGAGTACCACATCGAACACGACTTCGGACGCCTCAAAGGCGCGCCGCTCTCGATTGCGCCGATGTTTGTCAAACGCGACGATCAGGTGGTCGGTTTGACGCAGAGGCTCGAGTCTGGCCTTACGGGCGCTGACCCTGCTGGAGTTTGTGGTGCGCCGCTCGTTGAAACAGCAGGGGACCACCCTGGCGGGACTCTACAAGGATAACCCGCGCCGAGCCACGGCGGCTCCGACCGCCGAGCGACTCCTGCAAGCCTTTGTGCCGATCACCCTGACTCAGGTGCAGTTGCCCGATCAGACCATCCAACATGTCACGCCGCTCACGCCCGTCCAAGAGCAGATTCTCCGTTTGTTGGGCCTCCCCGCCGATCTCTATACTGGTCTGGCTCGGCAAATTCCGCAAACTGCTTTTCCATTACGCGAATGATGAGCTTATATGTTCCACTTTTATGAGTCTTGAGAGTAGTCCCCTGGAGGATAGATCATGATAACCTATTATACTCGTCCGATTGATGCCGACAATGGCCGCCAAATGTTCTTGTAAAAAACCGTGTCATCGATAAGCAGTACATTGTTGCGCGAGAAGGTTACTACACAGGCCCGGGTAATCCCGAATTGGTCGGGCAACCAGAATCGCATCTGCAGAAGTTAGGCTTCAGGCGCGTGGCCGGTCCACAGGTCTTTAATCGGCACAGAGATCGCTGGATCAGCATTGAAGTAGATGAGGAATCTGAATCGGACTAAGAACGCATAAACCAGATTGCCTCCTCATTGAACTGGCCATGGAGATGAAAGATGCTATCTCTTGGCAGCATAGTGAAATTGCAGGAGAGGTCTCCCGAAATATTGGGCACTGTTCTCTCCGAGTTTTGATCACTCGATTACTTCACACCAACGCCTTTGCATCATGAATCATCCCAGATTCTGCTCAAAGGTCGAGCTTCTCACTGAGAAGCTCGACCTTTGAGCAGAATCTGGGAGGGTATCAGAGGAGCTCAGAAGAGCAAAGGATCACCTCGACCCGTTTCCTGAGGTGAGGAGAGAGAGGCCGCCTCCGCAGATCGGCGTGAGAGGCCGTTGTTGCTGGTTTTAGGCGATAGTGCTGGTTTTGCAACAAGAGCAAAAGTCAGACGACTCCCACCCTGGTGCGGCAGACAAGCAGCAGCAGGAGATCAGGAGCGGTGGTTGGGTGCGACCCGCTCTGGAATCAGACTGCGAGCACAGCGCGTCGACTGAAGCGAGGGGGATAGGCCAGCCACAACCGACTCAGGGCCAGGCGCAAGCGCGCCAACGGCACGCGCGTAGCCCGTAAGTGCTGTCCGGTGCGATGACAGGCATAACGAAACAACCAACGGCGCAAGAGCGCAAACGGCTCAGCCAGCAAGTACAGCAGAAACGCATAGGCCAGGGTGGCCAGTCCCAGCAGCTTGAGGCGACTCTCCCAGTCCCACACCCGCGGACTCTGCATGCCCAATTCGCTCTTACAGGTTTTCCAGGCCAGTTCAATAGGCCCTCGCCTTGCGTAGGCCATGGCCACCTTCCAGGCCTGCGCTTCGTTTTCGACGGGCTCACTGGTGAGCAGATACCAGGGGGAGCCGCCGGTGCGCCGCACCACCACCAGCCACAGTGGCAGATCAGGATGGTCAGGATGGCGCACCGGGAAGGCCAGCACGCTGGCACTGATCCATTTGCGCCGACGCGCATCCCACAACCCGCGACTGCCCCAAGCTTTTTTGCCTTGCGCGATCTTCCAGGCGGCTTTGAGCTTGCCCTCGTAGAGCAAGCGGTACTGATGGCGCCAGCGGAGTACAAAGCGAGCGGCGTAGTGATACAAGGCTCCCAGCCACAGACTACTGGCATAGCCGCGATCAAAGACATGGATCACCAGGCGACCCCAGCTCGTGCTGACCATCTCCAGCAGCTTCTTGTCCTCATCGCGGGCAAAGCTTGCTCGCCAGCCGCGTGAGGTCCACCAGCGCATGGCGGCCAATAAGGCCGGTCCTTGCCTCAGGCTGACTCCCACTAGCAACAGCCCTATCCAATGTAAGCCTGGCACACTGATCGGCTTGCCTGGGGGAGTGTAGTAGCCGGGCTTGACGTGGGTCAAGCGCTTGGCCTTGACTGCCCTGCACCGGCCCCAAGCCCTCACTCTTCTGGCTCTCGGGTTTCTCCCACACACTGCCATCCCAGATCACCAGCCCCTCCTCGCCCTGGCTTTCCCACTGCTCCACCTGTTGGCTGGCTCGCCGCCACAGAAAGCGTTCGATGAAGACGGCCGTCCACTTCGGGCAGTGCAGCAGTCGACTCAGCCGTTTGGTGCCCCCTCCCTGGCCGATGGGGTCCAGATAGCCGCCCAGTTCGGATAACACCAAGCCATTGACCCGGTCGCGGAAGGTCAGGATGGCCTCAATCGCCTGCACCAACGTGCGGATCAGCCGTTTGTCCAGCCACTGGTCCAGGTCCAGCAGCAACGGGCCCAAAAAGTCTAACAACATCATGCCCAAGCCCTCGGCCATGGCTTTGGGGTCATACGGCGGCACTTGTTCTGGCTGAGAAACTATGACATACTTTTCTGACATGAATATCCCTCCTGAGACTCTTGATGTCGATTTTCAGTACTCAAGCATATCTCAGGAGGGATGTTTTTCGCTAGCTCAGCCATTCCCCAAAAATCTGGGATGATTCATGTATCGATCAAATGGCAGAAGTCATTCATGCCGTATTGTAGAGTAAGCTGAGCGGGCAGCGGTTCAGCTTGCAGAATCGGTCTCGCCCCAGTTCCAGATGCACTATGCTTAGGGCTACGCGGAAGGGTACGCTGCCCTGTGCTTCATACCTTCCGTGACCATGCGGTAGTCAATGACTCCGCATATACGCCGCACTCTGCGCGGCGGCGCCCCTTCACCTTCTGCCACATCATGATGGCGGCGAGAGTGAGCATCGCCCGAGTTGGTCTCTGTGAAGTATCCAGGGAGGTGAGATAACTGCCATGCTGCTGTCATATCCAGTGTCTGTTTGTTCGGACGCAAGGTTCGCGCTTGAGCGCTTGACGCAAGAGAAAGGAAGGCGAGAGAGAGTATCCAGAAAGGACGTCTTCTCAGCATGCCTTCCCCGGCGCTGGGAAGGGAGACATTCCCTCTTGAGGAGATGGTTTTTACCCATTGACAGTCATTTCCTCTCTCATTGAGCACAAAGAGCCTGGCATTCGTGACTTGAGGCGAATCATGCATTGTTCATGTTGGCTTGTAAAGAGACAGTTCCTCCCTGAACTGATAGTGCTATGCACAGGTCGTAGCGCCCCTACTCGATGCTGAATGAGAGAGAGACCTGGGTTGTGGAGAAAAAGACAGGATGGCATACGAACGCAGGATGACACCAGCCAAACGGAAACGTTTGCTCAAGACGTTCGGTCCTTGTCCAGCAGGATACACGAACGACGACCTGGAGCGCTTCCTTGATTTGCTCTATGGCATGTTCAGTGATATCTACACGGCTTCCGAACTGCGCCAGATCGTGGTGAGTGATCCTTTCGATCACGCGGAGTCGCCTCGTCGCCTCAAGCTGGTGGAATTGGCCGCATGGTTAGAGGCCATCCTCGCCTGAGTCGAGGCATCGGAGAGACAATGAGGAGCATGCCTCTCTTCCGAGGCACATCACAACCGAATCATGACACACTGCCTGGAAGCGTCAGAGAGAAAGAAATGATATTGAATCTTGAAGAGGAACGGGATGCCCGAATCACCAATGAAGTCCTATGGCAGATGTGCTCCGTAGCGACGCTGATGCTGTAGATGAGATGAGAGAGAAGTGGTTTCTGGACATAGCAGGTGCCGAGGAAAAGAGACGCTTCCTCTCTCGTTGGACCATCCATGTTTACGAAAAGGAGAGATTATCACGATGTCCCTATCCCATTCGCCGATGCGGGGTTCTGCCTCCCAGAAACCCGCCCACCAGCCTCGTGCTCAAGATGTCACCGCGGCGCGTGCTCGCGCGCAGCGAGCGAAACTCGATGCACAGACACGGGTACGAGAGACTACACAGCAGTCGAGGAGGAAGAAGATCCAGGAAGATGTCCGGGCGATGAACCGGACGTCAATCAGCATCATTGATGCCATTGATGCCTATCTGCAAGACCATGCGGGAGGCAACCATAGCTACAAAACCCTGGAATGGCATGCCACAGCGCTTGGTCTGCTCCGCAGATATCTCGAAGAGAAGCGGGCGATGACACGGGTCGAGGAAGTGGACGCCCTGGCCATCAGTGCCTGGTTTACCTATCTACGCACCGTGCCTGGTCAGCGGGGCAAGCCCAGAGCCGAACGCACGATTCAAACCTATGCCCGTTCAGCGCGCGCCTTCTTCTGCTGGCTGCTGCGGCGAGAAACAATTGAGTGCAATCCCTTTGACCAGGTGGCCTTTCCGAAGGTGGGCAGGCCCTTGATCCAGATCATCGAGCCAGAAGAGTTCGAGCGGCTCTTACAGGCGTGTGCGCCACCCAAAGAATCGGGCCGGTTGGTCGAACGTGCGGTCGCGCGGAACCGTGCCATTTTCTGGCTGTTCTACGATACAGGAATCCGCGTCTCTGAGTTATGTGGGCTACGGGTGGGCGACTTTGACCGCAAACACGGGCTGCTGACGGTGACCGGGAAAGGCTCCAAGCAGCGGCGCATTGCCTTGGGGAATACCTGTCAGCGGAATGTGCTCCATTACCTGGATCGGCATCGCCCAGGTCAGGAGGAACTGGCGGAATGGGGCAGTGCTGGCGAGGATCATCTCTTTCTTGCCGAGACGCGCACGCCGCTCACCAAGAATGGGGTGGAGATGCTCTTCAAACGGGTGCGCGAGCGGGCCGACATCACCTACAAACGCATCAGCCCCCACATCTTGCGGCATACCTTTGCTATTCGTTACCTGGTGCTGGGGAATGATCCGTTTAGCCTGCAAGAACTCCTGGGACATGAAGATATGGCGACCGTCAAGCTCTATTTGCATATGAATGATACGACGATCCAGGAGCAAAAACGCAAATATAGTCCAGGGGATCATTTGCCGACACGAATGCAGGGACCAAAGCACACCCGGCGCACCGGCTTCCAAATGCGAGGGAAGAGAACCGGTGGCTAGCAGCTTGTCGGAGAGAAGCAGATGCCCACTCGTCTGTCATGGTCAGGGAGTCACGCCACCCGCCTAACCTACGCATCAAGACAAGGAAAGCCCTCGCTGCTCCACTGGGAAGCAGGGAGTGTGCCTTTTTGAGCATTGCACATCTAGAGCGAGATAAGCTCAAGAATTACTGCTGACGAAAGACTCCTGGTGATGACAGTCTAGAAGCGGCTTCGTTCTCATTTGAGTGGCAATCGGCCCAAACGGTTGCGTCTCATTCTACTTGTGCAAACAGCAAAAAGGCTCACTCCCTGATGTAGCCATCTTCCGCCAGTACCGCCGTAATTTCCGCACCAGCAAATATCACGGTCGCTTGCTGAACCACTTTGCCCACCCGCGCGGGCGTTTTTCCCTGCTCGGCCATACGAATCCTCTCTCTAAAAAATATACCACTACCTGTGTAATCTATGCCGATTTACATCGACAACGATTACGCGATCAGTGTAACACACACGAAATGAAAGGGCAAGTCTTCTCTCATAGCGTCGGCAATTTGTCAGAGGTATTTTTCTTGCACGCTACCAGACAACAACGGAGGTGCTGACCAATGTGGTTATCATAACCACGTTGAGCCCCGTCTTCCTCTTTTAGGAGCAACTACACACAATTTGCGTGTGGTTGGTAATATTCTACTCAGACGAACAGCGGAGGGTAGGGTCTGAAGACTTCACCGCGCTCACTTCTTCCATCGGCTTCTATTGCCATGTGCAAGCAGCGCGCTCACCAGGCCGTAGATGATCTTGTCCTTTGGTGCCTTGGCTCGGTCAAGTAGAGAACATGGCTCAACCATGACGTGCTCTATCGTCGCTCGTGTGAGCGCATTGACCTGGGCGCTGCTCTGCAACGCTTCGGCGAAGCGCTCTACCAGCTCGTACATCTGGTGCTTTTGCTGCTCACCCAGCATCTCCCATTCGAGATGGGAGATATCGGTCAGCGCTGCTTTCGCCAGCCTGTCCTTTACCTGCTGATGCATAGGCGCCTCCTTTAGCCATTGCTCACCGTATCAGGAGCAGTTCGGATGACTGTTGAGTTTCTGAAACGGCTTGCATCCCATAACTCCGACAAATCGTCGGAGTTATTTTTCTTCTGTCCGCTACTCTATCCCGTACTTGCTAAAGATGTCTTCGAGGGCTTCGTTCATCACGGCGGTTTTTGTGTGCTCCAGCTTCTTGATCAGCTTTTTGAGCTTCGGGAGGTAGGTACGGTCAATATAGTAGGTCTCGTGCTTATAGACGCGCTCAAATTGTTCTTCCTCTTCCTCTTCCTCGGCGCGTGGGCGTCGGTGCTTGACCAGGTGAGCCCGTGAGTCCTCCCAATCCTCTTCGTGTGTCTCTCCCTGGGCTGATCGAGGTGTCACCAGGGCTGCTTTTGCCTGTGCCGGTGGGGCCGCTGCCCTGGTCTCAGTTTGGGTGGCTCCTGAAATTCGGGTTGCGTCTGTCTGGTGGGTCTGGGTGGTTGCAGCTTGTTCGGCAGCCTCAAGCTCTGCGAGCTCCTGTTCGGTTTGTGTTCGGATATTGCGGCGGCGTGTACTCATACGCGTTTCCTCTCCTGTACTATAGCGACACTGCGGTTAATGATGTCGGCAGCGATGGCGTCCCAATAGGCTCCCAGTATTGGGCCTTTGGCCTGTAAGTGCCATAGTGACCAAAAGATACGACGTACCATATAACTACGGTTGAGATAATGCATAAAGTGTCTCTACAGGCTCTTGTACACATGTTGAAGACCATCAGCTCGTTGCAAGAG
>Ga0099828_10004035_pt1 | contig 10323 bp, 10 predicted proteins | sample CZO8metaG_2_FD_79338 | JGI IMG/M metagenome (GOLD analysis project Ga0099828, IMG submission 79338) | Vadose zone soil microbial communities from the Eel River Critical Zone Observatory, Northern California, USA - CZOApr15con2H1.8 metaG | ecosystem: Environmental > Terrestrial > Soil > Vadose...
CCAGTTGTCGAGGACCGGCGTGGGGAGCGTCCGAGCCAGGGAATCGAGGAGTCGCGCCCAAAGGTCATCCAACACGGGAGTCGTCCTCACTTACGCACAGAGTTATCCACATATGTGGATAGCCCCAGCGCACCTTGCTCGATCGGAGTATGCGCCGCCACGCGAGCACCTCGGGACACAACTTCTCACACCGGTCCGTCGCACGATGAATGGCGGACTCTAGCACGGGCTCAAAGCGAGTCGCAAGAGTCTTCGCAACGCGACGGCAGGTTGACTCGACTCGAGGCGATGTCTACACTGGATCGGTTCGACGATCCTCAGGGGGAGCACGGTTCATGAAGCGGACGTTTCAGCCGAATGTGCGCCGGCGGAAGAAAACCCACGGCTTCCGCAAACGGATGAAGACCAAGGGCGGGCGGAAGGTGCTCAAACGTCGGCGCGCGAAGGGGCGGAAACGGCTGACCGTCTGACGGGCCGGTTTCCTCGGCGCGAACGGTTGACCACCAGCGCTGAATTTCAAGCGCTCTTCCAGCGGGGCAAGCGAATTGACCGGCCGTCCATGATCGTGCTCTGGCGCGCGACGGCGGAGCCGCGGCGGGCCGGCTTCGCCGTGAGTCGGCAAATCCGCGGGGCCGTGCAGCGCAACCGCGCGCGCCGCCGGCTGCGCGAGGCGTACCGGGCGACCCGCGACACCGCGCCGGTGCACACGGCGCTCGTGATCATCGGGAGACCGGGCGCGCTGCGCGAGCCCTTCGCGGCGCTCGCCAGCGAGCTGCGTGGGGCGCTCGCCGCGATTCCGGGCTCGCGGCCGTGAGGCGGGTGACGCGCGTCGCGCTCGGCGCGATCACGATCTACCAGCGGCTGGTCTCGCCCCTGCTGCCGAGCGCGTGCCGGTTCGCGCCGACATGTTCAGAGTACGCGCGGATCGCGCTCGAGGAGTATGGCCTCCTGCGCGGCCTCGGGCTTGCGACATGGCGCTTGATGCGCTGCCACCCTTTCCATCCCGGAGGGTACGATCCGCCGCCGGCCCGAGCGCGGCAGGCCTGATGATGGAAAAGAGAGCGATCCTCGCGGCGGTCCTGATGGCGGCGGTGTTCATCGCCTATCAAACCTTTTTCCTCCCGGTGGGTCAGGAGGCTCCCGCCCCGCAGAAACCGCCCACACAGACCGCCGCCCCGACGTCGACGCCCCAGCCGGCGCCCGCCCCGGCGGCGACACCGCAAATGACGCCGGCGCCTCGCGGGGCCCCGGCCCCCCGGCCCCCCCAGCGCCTGACCACGGTGGAGGCGCCTCTCTATCGTGCGGTCGTGAGTAGCGAAGGCGGGAAGTTCCAGGAGCTGAGTCTCAAGTATCGGGGGGAGAAGCCGGTAGTCATCGTCGGCGACCTGGGGCCGGCCGGGCTGCTCGTGTCGTCCGGCTCGAGCGCTCCCGCGGCGCCGGTGCCGATGACGATGGGCGCCGAGAGCGTGTCCGTCAAGCCGGGTCGCGCCGAGAGCCTGGTGCTTGCCGGCGAGACCGACGGCCTGCGCGTTCGCCAGACGCTCCGCTTCGATCCGGACAGTTATGTCATCGCCGTCGGCGTCCGCATCGAGAACCCCTCGGCGTCCGCCCGCAAGGTGACGATCGAGCTCCCGTGGGCGTCGCGGATGTCCTGGGCCGGCGTGCCGGAGAAGTTTCCGGGGCAGCACCCGATCGAAGTCGTCTGGTCCGTCGGGAGCGCCGTCGATCGGTCTCCCCACTGGATGAACCCCACCCTTGAGGGGCTTGTCGAGCATCCCCCCAAGCTCGATCGCGAGGGCGACTGGATCGCAATCGGCAGCGTGTGGTATCTCGCCGCGCTCATGCCGAAGACCGGGGGCTTCCATCTCGTTACTTCGGTCGAGAAGCCTGAGGTAGCGAAGGATGCGCAGAAGGCGATGCCCGGCCGGGTCACGATCGGCGTGCGGGCGACGCCCGAGATCGCTCCGGGCAACGCCTGGGAGGGCGAGGTCGCGATCTTTGCCGGGCCAAAGGAGTACCGGTTGCTCGAGGGCCTCCGACTCGAAGAGACCCTGAACTTCGGGGGCTTCCCCATTCCCTGGTACTGGGGCGGGCTGCCGATGCGGTGGTTCGGCGTGCCCATCTTGATGTTGATGAACTGGACTTACAAGCACGTGGGCAACTACGGAATCGCGATCATCCTGCTCACGGTCATCTCGAAGGTCCTCTTCTATCCCCTGACCGTCAAGAGCATGCGATCGATGAAGGCGATGCAGGCGCTCCAGCCGCAGGTGAACACGCTCCGCAGCAAGTTCCAGAAGGATCCCCAGGCGCTGCAGCGCGAGACGCTCGCGCTCTACCGGAAGCACAAGGTGAATCCGATGGGCGGCTGCCTGCCGATGGTCGCGCAGGTTCCGATCTTCTACGCCCTCTATCTGGCGCTGTCGGTGTCGGTCGAGCTCCAGAACGCGGCGTTTCTGTGCCTCGGGCGGCTCTTCGGCCTCGATCTCTGGATCTGCGATCTCGCGGCCCACGATCCGACCTACGTGCTGCCAGTGCTCATGGGCATCACGATGTTCATCCAGCAGAAGCTGACGCCCACGACGGGCGATCCGCGCCAGGCGAAGATGATGCTGTTCATGCCGTTCGTCTTCACCTTCATGTTCCTCAACCTGCCCTCGGGCCTCGTCCTCTACTGGACCGTGTCCAACGTGCTCCAGATCCTGCAGCAGAAGCTCATGAACCGACCCGCGCGGACGCGCGCGACTCGGGAGGCCAAGGACGCCAGCCGGGCCTGAGCCCCCGCGCCCCGACGACACGATCGTTGCCGTCGCGACGGCGATCGGGGAGAGCGCCATCGGGGTAATTCGCGTGAGCGGTCGGGACGCGATTGCGCTCGTGGCTCCCCTGCTCCGGACCGCGATACCCCTCGAGGCGTTTCCGTCTCACGGGGTTCGGCGCGTCGCCATCGTCGACGCGAAGAGCGGCGAGCGTGTCGACGAGGCGCTCTGCACCGTCATGCGCGCGCCTCGTTCGTACACCGCGGAGGACGTGGTCGAGCTCTCGTGTCACGGCTCGCCGGCGCTGCTCCGGATGGTCACCCTGTGGATTGTCGCCGGCGGGGCGCGGCTGGCGGCGCCGGGCGAGTTCACCCGCCGTGCCTTCCTCAACGGGCGGCTCGACCTCGCCCGGGCCGAGGCCGTCGCGCTGTTGATTAGCGCGCGAACCGATCGCGCGATCACGCTCGCGGCGCGTGCGCTGGCGGGCGGGTTCTCCGATCAGGTTCGCGCCCTGCGCGACGCGCTCATCGATCTGATCGCCGGCCTCGAGGTGACGCTCGACTTCCCTGAGGAGCGCGTCGGGCACGACGTCGGGGCCGCCCAGGGCACGGTCGCCCGCCTCCGTGCCGATGTCGAGCGCTGGCTCGTGGCCGCCCGCCACGGCCGGGTCGTCCACGACGGGATTACGGTGGCCCTCGTCGGTCCCCCGAACGCCGGGAAGTCGAGCCTGCTGAACGCGCTGCTCGGGCGAGACCGCGCGATCGTGTCTCCGGTCCCGGGGACGACGCGCGACGTGGTCGATGGCACGATCGCCATCGCCGGGGTGCCGGTCCGGCTGCTCGACACCGCGGGCCTCGACATCCCGAGAGACGCGATCGAGGCGGAAGGCATCCGACGCAGTCGCCGAGCGATGGAGGAAAGCGATCTGCTGCTCGTCGTGCTGGACGGGAGCATTCTGCCTGACCAGCGCGTCCTTGAGGAGACGGCGGACCGCGCGCGCGTGATAGTGCGAGCGAAGTGCGATCTACCCGCTCACCCGGCAGCGGCGGCTCAGCGTGACGCCGTGGCGGTGTCGGCCGTCAGCAGCGAGGGCATCGAGGTGTTACTCGAGCGTCTGGCGCACGAGGTGGAAGACCGCGCCGCGGCGGCCGGCGACGAAGGCGGCATTGTCGCGTCGCTGCGCCAGTTCGAGCTCCTCCACGCCCTTTCCGCGTCACTCGCCGCGGGCGAATGCGCGCTCGGTGAGGCGCCGCTCGAGGCGGCGCTCGTCGATCTGAAAGACGCGCTCAACCACGCCGGTGCCGTCCTGGGCGTCGACGTCGGTGACGCGGTTCTCGATCACATCTTTGCGACGTTTTGCCTGGGCAAGTGACGCGACCGCTCGAGGCCCTGGCCAAGGGGGCCGCTCCGATCCTTGCCCGACCCCTAGAACCGAGCGAGCTGGCCTGGTTCAGCAACTATCTAAATCTATTGGTTAAGTGGCAGAAGGTTCACCGGATCGTCGGTTCGGCCGATCCGATGTGGATCGTGGAACATCTGTTCCTCGATAGCCTGCTTTTCCTCACGCTCCTCCCACCTTCTCTCCGAACACTGGTCGACCTCGGCTCGGGCGCGGGCCTACCGGGACTCCCGATCAAGATCGTCAGCCGCGAACTCGAGATCACGCTCGTCGAATCGCGCCGGCGTAGAGCGGCGTTTCTCTCGAGCGCGGTACGCGAGCTAAAACTCGAACGAGCCCACGTCGTCGAGGGCCGAATCGAGAACTTGCTTGGTGAGCTCGAGGGTCGCTTCGAGGGCGTCGTCATGCGCTGCGCCGGCGATGTCGGCAAGTTGATCCCGCTGGCAGCTAGATTGGTGCAGTCGCACGGAGTGGTCGTCGCGGCAGGCCCTCCGCGGCCGAAACCGCTGGCTCTTGGCGAGTGGGTAACGGTTCCGGGTGTGAAGCCGGGAACGACTCGCCGGTTCGCGATCTACCGTAGATCCTAGCCACGCCGGCTGGCAGACTCGACTCGGCAAATGGCGGTCGTGAAGGGCTGCTCCCGCGAACTGCTGATCGTCGTTCTGTGTCAGCGGGCGGTGGTCGCCAGCCAGTGCCGGGTGAGCTCGAGGCAAGCCGCTCAGAGGCGCAGCCTTGGCCAGACCGCCATTTACGGAAAAAATTGACGTCGAAGAGCCCATTTGTGGAAGAGTGTTGGCCGTGGAACACCGGCATAGAGCTCAACATAAGTTGATGCTATGGTGTGCGTCGTGGAACACTTGATCACGGCTGACGGCAGGTAGGGTGGCAAGGGTCCTCGCGGTTGTGAATCAAAAGGGCGGCGTGGGCAAAACCACGACTGCGGTGAATCTCGCTGCCGGTCTGGCTCTGGCCGAGCGCCCTATCCTCCTGGTCGACCTCGATCCTCAGGGTAACGCGACGACAGGCCTAGGGGTCCAGAAGACGGGCCTTCATCCCACGATCTATCACGTGCTCCTGGGGGGCGAGGCCACCGAGAAGGCGATTCGCGCTACGTGCCTGCCCGGCTTGAAGCTGCTGCCGGCCGACATCGATCTCGTCGGAGCCGAGATCGAGCTGGTCGGAGTTGATAGGCGCGAGTACCAGCTGCGCGCGGCGCTGGAACCGGTCGTTGCTTCCTACGACTATGTCGTCATCGATTGCCCACCGTCGCTGGGTCTCCTAACGATCAACGCTCTGGTGGCAGCCGATCGCGTCCTCGTCCCACTCCAGTGTGAGTTCTACGCGCTCGAGGGGTTGGCCCATCTCCTCAAGAAGACCGTGAGGCTCGTGCGAGAGAAGCTCAACCCGGGTCTCGACGTCCTGGGGATCGTGCTCACGATGTTCGACGGCAGGACGAGCCTCGCGCTCCAGATTCGCGACGAGGTGAACCGGTACTTTCCCGGACAGGTGTTCGATACTGTCATTCCGCGGAACGTTCGGCTTACGGAAGCGCCGAGCCACGGCAAGCCGGTCATGCTTCACGATCTCAAGTCCAGTGGCTCCGCCGCATACCTCGAACTGACTCGGGAGGTGTTGAACCATGATTACTAAGCGCGGACTCGGCCGTGGGCTTGGAGCACTGCTGTCCGCGGAGCCGGCGGAAGCTGAATCACTCGTCGAGGTGCCCATCGATCAGATCGAGGTGAATCCGCATCAGCCACGAAAGGTTTTCGATTTCACGGCCCTGGACGAGCTTGCCGCCTCGATAAGATCTTCGGGGGTGATCCAGCCGATCATCGTCCGCCGGTTCGCCGGCGCCTATCAGCTCATCGCCGGTGAGCGGCGCTGGCGGGCCGCCAGGCAAGCAGGCCTCGATCGGATTCCCGCTATCGTGCGCGAGGCCACGGACGCGCAGAGCATCGAGCTCGCGCTCGTCGAGAACCTGCTGCGCGAGGATTTGAATCCTATCGAGGCGGCGCAGGCCTACCAGAAGCTGCTGGCCGAGTTCGCGTGGACGCAGGAAGAGCTGGCACAGCGAATCGGAAAGGACCGCACCTCGATCGCGAACTGTCTGCGGCTGTTGCGGCTCCCGGAGGAGATCCAGGCCGACCTGCGCAGCGGTCGACTCACGATGGGCCACGCGCGCGCGCTTCTCGCGCTGACGAGTGTCGCCGAGCAACTCCGGCTGCGGGACGAGATTCTCGCCCATGACTGGTCCGTGCGGACGACGGAGGACTCCATCCGCGCGAAGGAGTCCCTCGCGGAGGCGCATGGGCTGGCCCCGAAGAAGGGGCGACGCCGGTCGGTGGAGCTGGCGGCGCTCGAGGACGCGCTCCAGCGCGGCCTGATGACGCGGGTGCGGATCATCGGCAACGAGCGAAAGGGTAAGATTGAAGTGACCTACGCGACGCCGGACGAGCTCGAGCGGCTGGCCGAATTGCTCGGCGCGCAACACTAGGCGATCCAAATGGCGGAACGCATCGTCGTCGGCATGAGCGGCGGGGTCGACTCGTCCGTCGCCGCGGCCCTGCTGGTGGGTCAGGGCTGCGACGTCGTCGGGGTCACCATGCGGGTCTGGCCGTGGCAAGAAGCGGCGGAGCCGACCAGCAGGTTCGGGAGCTGCTGCGGCACCGAGGCCGTGGAGGACGCGCGTCAGGTCGCCCGCGCCCTCGGGATCCCGTACTACCTCTTGAATCTCGAGGCAGAATTTAACCAAAAGGTGATTGGCCGATTCGTCGCCGAATACGGCAGTGGCCGGACGCCGGTCCCGTGCGTGTCGTGCAATAGTAACCTAAAGTTCGGGTCGCTGCTCGGCCGGGCTCGGGCCTGGGACGCCGTGGCCGTCGCCACCGGGCACTACGCGCGGGTCGAGCGCGACCGCGCGACCGGGCGCTATCTGCTCCTGCGGGCGAAGGACACGCGCAAGGACCAGACCGATTTCCTGTGGCCGCTCACGCAGGAGCAGCTGGGCGCCGCGCGGTTTCCCGTCGGCGAGCTGACGAAGGACGAGGTGCGGGAACAGGCGCGCCGCCTCGGGCTGGTCACCGCCGACAAGCCCGAGAGCCAGGACCTCTGCTTCGTGCCGGACGACGACTACCGGGGCTTCCTGCGCCGGCGCGCCCCCGAGATGTTTCGACCCGGCGCGATCGTCGACGAGCGCGGGACCACGCTCGGAGCTCACGGCGGACTCCCGGGCTTCACCGTCGGCCAGAAGCGCGGGCTCGGCCTCGCGACGGGTCGGGCGCTCTACGTCGTCGATCTCGACCCGGAGCGCAACACGGTCAGCGTGGGCGAGGCGGCGGACCTCGAGCGCGGCCGGCTCGTGGCGACCGCGGTGAATTTCATCGCGTGCGAGCCGCCGCGGTCGCCGCTGCGTGTCGAGGCCAAGATTCGCCACAGTCACCGGCCCGCCGCCGCGTCCGTGCGCGCGCTGGAAGGCGACGGGGCGGAGGTCATCTTCGACGCCCCGCAGCGCGCCGTCAGCCCGGGCCAGTCCGTGGTCTTCTACAGCGGCGACGTCGTGATCGGGGGTGGGGTCATCGCGCGGAGCGTTCCCGGCTGAGCGCGCGGACGCTGAGCGCGCGGACGATTGACACCGAGCGCGATCGCGTGATAGTTTTCACAAACCTTCGTCGGGCATCTCGAGATCGAGGAGACCTCCGAAATGTGTCAGCGTGAGCGGGAATGGGTCGGCACCGTCGCGCGCATCGTCGTCCTTCTGGTGCTGCTGGCGCCGGCCGTCGCGAGCGCGGCCAGTGAAGGCGGACACGAGGGCGGCCTCATCAGTCTCGACAAGTCGCTGATCGTCCAGGGCGTTAACTTCCTCATTTTGTTATTTATCCTCCAGCGCCTGCTCTACAAGCCGTTTCTCGCAAAGATGGAGGAGCGGACCCAGGCGATCCAGAAATCGCTCGACGAGGCGCAGGCAGCGCGCGCGGCCGCGGCGCGCCAGCAGGAGGAGAACGAGGTGCGGCTCCGCACGGCGCACGCCGAGGCCGCGGCGATCCGGGACCAGGCGCTGAAGGACGCGGCCGACGAGCAGAGGCGCCTCGTCGACGCGGCCCGCGCCGAATCACAGCGACTCGTGGAGACGGCGAAGGCGCAGATGGACGCCGACGTGCGGCGGGCGCGCGAGGAGCTCCGGCGCGAGGTCGCCGACCTGGCGACCGCGGTCGCCGAGAAGCTCGTGCGCCGGAGCCTGCGCGACGAGGATCATCGCCGCATCGTCGCCGACGCGATCGCCAAGGTCGGCAACTAGGTGAAGGCCTCGCCGGCCGTCGGCCGTTCCTACGCGAAGGCGCTCTTCGAGCTCGCCCGAGAGCGCAACCAGGTGGACGTCATCGCGCACGAGCTCGATGCTGTTGCGGAGCAGTTCGCGCGCGCGCCCGAGCTCCGCGCGTTCTTCGCGCGTCCCGGGGTGGCGTCCTCGGTCAAGCGCACCGCCGCGGCCGAGATCGCGACTCGGCTCCGGGTCTCTGCGCTCGCCCGGGACTTTCTCGCACTGGTCGCGGCGCAGGGGCGCACCGATCATCTGGAGACGATCGTCGCCGCTTACCGCGGGTTGCACGACGAGGCCGAGGGCCGCGTCCGGGGCCGTGTGCGCAGCGCGATGCCGCTCAGCGAGGCCGAGCGCTCGGCGCTGGCGGGCCGCCTGAGTCGCGCCCTGGGCGGCAAGCACGTGGTGCTCGAGGCAGTCGCCGACCGGGAGCTGCTCGGCGGCTTCGTGGCGGAGGTCGGCAGCCTGCTCGTCGACGGGAGCCTGGACGGTCAGCTCGCGCGGCTGCACCAACGCCTCGCGCAGGGGTAGGGGGACAGGAGAAAGCGATGATCAAGGCCGGAGAGATCAGCGAAATCATCAAGCGCCAGCTGGCGGGCTACGAGGCGGAGGTCGACCTCCAGGAGGTCGGGCGCGTCATCGAAGTCGGCGACGGCATCGCGCGCGTCCACGGGCTCGAGAACGCGATGGCGGGCGAGCTGCTCGCGTTCCCCGGCGACGTCGTGGGCATGGTCCTGAACCTCGAACAGGACCAGGTCGGTGCGGTGCTCCTCGGCGACGACAAGCTCATCAAGGAGGGCGACATCGTCAAGCGGACCAATCGCATCGCCCAGGTCCCCGTCGGTGAGGCGCTCGTCGGTCGCGTGGTAAACGCCCTGGGTCAGCCGGTGGACGGCAAGGGCCCCATCAACGCCAAGGAGTCCCGGCCGATCGAGCGTTACGCGCCGGGCGTCGTCGATCGCCGATCGGTGAAGGAGCCGCTGCAGACGGGGATCAAGGCGATCGACGCGATGATCCCGATCGGACGCGGCCAGCGCGAGCTCATCATCGGCGATCGCGGGACGGGCAAGACCGCTATCGGCGTCGACACGATCATCAACCAGAAAGGGCAGGACGTCTTCTGCTTCTACGTGGCGATCGGCCAGAAGCTCTCGACGATCGCGCAGGTGGTGAAGATCCTGGACGACGCCGGCGCGATGAAGTACTCGACGGTCGTCGTGGCCTCGGCCTCCGAGCCGGCGCCGCTCCAGTACATCGCGCCGTACACGGGCGTCACGATGGGGGAGTATTTCCGCGACGCGAAGGGCCACGCGCTCTGCATCTACGACGATCTTTCGAAGCACGCGACCGCGTACCGGCAGCTCTCGCTCCTGCTCCGGCGGCCGCCGGGGCGCGAGGCGTATCCCGGCGACGTCTTCTATCTCCACTCCCGGTTGCTGGAGCGCGCGGCGAAGCTCAACGACGAGCTCGGCGGCGGCTCGCTGACGGCGCTGCCGATCATCGAGACCCAGCTCGGCGATGTGTCCGCGTACATCCCGACCAACGTCATCTCGATCACGGACGGGCAGATCTACCTCGAGGCCGACCTCTTTTATGGGGGCATCCGGCCGGCGGTGAACGTCGGCCTGTCGGTGTCGCGGGTGGGCGGCTCCGCGCAGGTGCGGGCGATGCGCCAGGTCGCGGGCAAGCTGCGGCTCGATCTCGCCCAGTTCCGCGAGCTGGCGGCGTTCGCCCAGTTCGGCTCGGATCTCGATCGCGCCACCCAGGCCCAGCTGGCCCGCGGCCAGCGGATGGTGGAGCTGCTCAAGCAGGGGCAATACCAACCGCTGCCCGTGGAGAAGCAGGTCGTC
>Ga0099828_10004036_pt1 | contig 10322 bp, 10 predicted proteins | sample CZO8metaG_2_FD_79338 | JGI IMG/M metagenome (GOLD analysis project Ga0099828, IMG submission 79338) | Vadose zone soil microbial communities from the Eel River Critical Zone Observatory, Northern California, USA - CZOApr15con2H1.8 metaG | ecosystem: Environmental > Terrestrial > Soil > Vadose...
AAGTTCGTACAGGACAAAGTGGAGTCCCTCGGTTCGCGCACGTACTTTCTTTCGCGATTTCCGCCGGGCGCGGATCCTACCCACTGGCCGGAGCGTATTCGAACGCGCAAGTATTTCGAATACAACTACGCCGACTTCGTGCGCCTGGCAGCGCCTGACGTGCAAATCGTGACCACGGTCGGCACGCGCGCCTTTTTCTTCGGGGAGACGAACCTGATCACCAGCGGCGACCACAGCGTCGAAAAAGTGATCGTGCGCGGCGCTGAGCCGGAGTATACGGACGCGATTCCGCTGTTCGCGATCGAGCGCGGCCGATTCATCAGCGCCTTTGACCAGGAACACGCGCGTCCCGTGGTGGTGCTCGGCGCAGCCATCAGCGAGTCGCTCTTCCCAAACACCGACGCCGTCGGCAAGATGGTGCGTATCAACGGCAGTGTGTATGAGGTCATCGGCGTCTTTGAGCACGATCAAGGTCTGTTCGTGGGCCCCGGGGTGGATATTTTCGCGATCATCCCGCTGAGCAATTTCAAGAAGCAGTATCCGGAGTCCAAAGAACTGATTATGGTATTCACGATCCCCGAAAACATGAGCGTGGGAAAAGCGCAGGACGAGGTCATTCAGGCGCTGCGCCGCCTGCGCCGCGTCCCCGCCAACCAGGAAAATGATTTCGAGTTAAGCTCGCCGGATTTCCTCAGCAATTTATGGAACCAGCTTACCGGAGCGCTGGTGATCCTCACGGCTGTGATCAGCTCCGTCGGCCTGCTTGTGGGAGGCATCGGCGTAATGAACATCATGCTCATCTCCGTGACCGAGCGCACCCACGAAATTGGCGTGCGCAAAGCTATCGGCGCGCGCCGCGCAGATGTTCGCCTGCAATTCTTGCTGGAGGCCGTGGTCCTCACACTGGTGGGCGGCACGCTCGGCATTCTGATCGGGGCTGGAGTATCTGCGTTAGTGCGTACTTTCGTGCCTTCGATTCCCGCAACGCTGTCTGTTCTGTGGGTTTCGATTGGATTCACGATCTCCGTCGGCGTGGGCCTGTTCTTTGGCTACTATCCGGCAAATCTGGCGGCCAACCTCGATCCCATAGATTGCTTGCGGTATGAGTGAGAATCGAGTCCGCGGGCACTCCGAAGCTAGGGCCGAACGTACCTAATACAGCTCGGAGTCTTCGATTGCCGCAGTGCACCCCGGCACGCTACAATGGTTTGGTTCAGGAGGACTTGATTAGTGTTAACGATTCGTCTGTCTCGGATTGGCAAGAAGAAGAAGCCCTTTTACCGCGTGGTGGTGATTGAGAGCAGCAAAGCGCGGAATGGCCGCATCGTAGAAGCCGTGGGGACGTACGACCCGCTCAAGAAGCCCGCGGAGATCAAATTGGACGCGGAACGCGTCAAGCACTGGATAGGTGTCGGCGCGCAGCCGAGCGACACTGTGCGCAGTTTTATCCGCTTGCAGAAAATCGCGTAATCACCGCCCTTTGAGCCCCGCCTGGCTGGGTCAAACTGGATTGGAGGTGCCCTATGAAAGAGCTGGTTGAATCCATCGCCAGGGCCCTCGTGGATCATCCCGACGATGTCAAGGTGAATTCTGTCGATGGCTCGCAAGTGATCGTGCTGGAGTTGCGCGTCCACCCCGAAGACCTGGGCAAGGTGATCGGCCGGCAAGGGCGCACGGCCAAGGCCATGCGCACGCTGCTGGGGGCCGCCGGCATGAAGCTGCACAAGCGCTTTACGCTGGAAATTCTCGAAGATTGACCGCCTCGCATCGATACGAGCGATTTGCTGCGATCCACGCACATTCCAAATTGAGCTCCGAAACGCAACGTTGGGTACTGGTCGCACGCATACTTCGACCTCGCGGCAACAAAGGCGAAGTCGCTGCTGAATTGCTCACTGATTTTCCCGAGCGGCTCACGAAACTCTGCGAAGTGCTCGTGGGCCACGTCGAATCCGGGCCCCGCCCTCACGCCGTGAAATTGTGCTGGCTCAGCCAGAATCATCGAGGCCAGGCCGTTTTTCATTTCGAAGGAGTGCAATCCATTTCGGATGCGGAAAAACTCCGCGGGCTGGAAGTGTTTCTCCCGTTCGAACAACGCGTCGCGCTTCCACTGGGGCAATATTTTATTTCCGATCTAATCGGGTGCTCGGTGTTTGAAAATGCGAAGACTTCCGGCGCGCTCGTGTCCTCGCCTTGTTCGCTGGTGGAAGCGCCGGCGCTTCTCGGCACGGTGCGCGACGTGCAATTCACCGGCGAAGGAGTATCCGGTACGCCGCTCATCGTTGTGGACACCTCGCAGGGAGAATTGCTGATTCCCTTGGCCGAAGACATTTGCACACGGATCGACATTGCCGCGCGGCGTATCGATGTCACGCTTCCCGAAGGACTCCACGATCTTAACGAAGACAAGCCATAATGCTGGAGATAGCCTGACCTCACATGCGATTTGATCTCGTCACTATTTTTCCGGAATTTTTCACCGGGCCGCTCGATCATGGCATTCTCCGCCGCGCGCGCGAAGCCGGCATCGTCGACATCCACGTGCAGGACCTGCGCGAGTTCACCAAGGACCGCCATAAGACCGTGGACGACCGTCCATTTGGCGGAGGGGAAGGGATGGTGTTGAAGCCGGCGCCGCTGTTCGAAGCAGTAGAATCGTTGCTCGGCCACGAAATCGGCGATGCGACAAGTCCTGCTCCGCGAGATCCGAAAACGGCGATCGTGCTTACTTCCGCCGCGGGGAAACTTTTTCGTCAGGAGACAGCGCGGCGCTACGTGCAACTTGAGCGCGTGATCATCATTTGCGGGCGGTACGAAGGAGTCGACGAGCGCGTTGCAGAGCATCTGGCCACGGAAGAGATTTCCATCGGAGATTTTGTGCTTAGCGGCGGGGAACTTCCGGCGGCGCTCATCCTCGATGCCGTCACGCGGCTTTTGCCGGGCGCGCTTGGCAACGAGGCTTCGTCGCAGAATGAATCGTTTAGCGCATCGTCGGCAGATGCAGGGGCACGATGTATCGTGCCCCTACAATCTCAGCCAGGTCAGCCCAGCTCCGAGAGCGCCGTTCTTCTCGATTTTCCGCATTACACACGGCCGGCGGATTTTCGCGGCTGGAAAGTTCCCGAAGTTTTGATCGGCGGGAACCATGCCGAAGTCGCGAAGTGGCGCCGCGCCGCAGCCCTGGAAAAGACGCGGAATCACCGGCCCGATTTGCTCTTGCCCTGAAGTATCGCTGCGGTATACTTAATTTCGCTGACCCTCAGGGGTTAAAACCCCTCATTGTCAGCTGCTTTTCGGCACGGCTGAAGCCATGCCCTGACGAAAATATTTATGAGATGAGTTCAGCGATGACTGCGATGCCAACGCGAATTTCAGTGACCATGCCGGCGTGCACCCTGCCGCGGCAGGCCTGCGCCTGTCCTTGCTGCATGTGTCGGTGTACCGCTTCGCGCGGCACGGGAGGTCTTTCGGAGTAACACAGTTTTCAGCCGACAAAGATCCCAGAGCCGCTCCCGCAGAGCGGCTTTTTTCATTACCGTCCGTCCAATACCACGAGGATTTATGAGCAACGCATCCCAAGGAAACGGCCAGGGGCTCGAAAAGCCCATCGCCATTTATTACGAACATCCCAGTTGGTTCCAGCCGCTTTTTGACTGGCTGGACAAGCGCGGCGCAAACTGGGTGAAGATCGATGCGCGCCAGCACCAGTACGACGCCGCGGCCAAGGAACAGGAATACTCGCTGCTGTTCAACCGCATGAGCCCGTCGGCGTGGCAACGCGGATTGGGACACTGCATCTTCTACACGCTCAACTATCTGGAACACCTCGAGGAAAAAGGCTTGCGCGTGGTGAATGGCTCCCGGGCGTTCACGCACGAAACGTCGAAAGCTCTTCAACTCTCGCTGCTCGAAACCCTCGGCCTGCCCTATCCGAAAGCGCGTGTCATCAATCATCCTTCGCAGGCGCTCAGCGCTGCCGAAGCTGTCGGCTACCCGGTCGTCCTGAAGCCGAACATCGGCGGAAGCGGAGCGGGTATCGAACGCTTCGATTCCCCCGAGCAGCTGCGCCGCGCGGTCGAGGAGAAGCGCTTGTATTTCGGCATTGATTCGCTGGCGCTGGTGCAGGAAGCGTTCACGCCGCGCGATAACATCATCACGCGCGTGGAAGTGCTCGGCGGCGAGTATCTCTACGCCATCCGGATCCACACGACCGGAGTCAGCTTCAATCTGTGCCCCGGCGACATTTGCCAGAGCGCCGCGGGAGAAGAGCTGGAGCGCCGCCCCGGCTGCCCAGTGGACGCCGCAAAAAACGGGTTGAAGGTCGAAGCGTACGAGCCGCCGCGCGAAATTATCGAAAATGTCGAGCGCATCATGGAAGTGGCGGGCATCGAAGTGGGCGGCATCGAGTATGTTGTGGACGACGCGACCGGCCGGCTGCTGTATTACGACATCAACGCGCTCTCGAATTTTGTGGCCGATCCCGAGCGCGTCATCGGCTTCAATCCCTACGCACGGCTCACGGATTACCTGATCGCGGAAGCCCGCGCGCATTCCGCAAGAGAATCCGCGCGGCTGGCGACTTCAGGGGTGCGCACATGAGATACGGTTACTGGCTACCCGTTTTTGGCGGCTGGCTGCGCAACGTCGCGGACGAAAACATGCAGTCCACGTGGGAGTACGTGAAGCGGCTGGCGCGGCGCAGCGAAGAGATCGGCTTCGACGTGACGCTAATCGCGGAGCTCAACCTGAACGACATCAAGGGCGTGGAAGCGCCCTCGCTGGACGCGTGGTCGACGGCCGCGGCGCTAGCGGCGGTCACGGAGCGGATCGAGCTGATGGTGGCGGTGCGTCCGACGTTTCACTTGCCGGCGCTTCTCGCAAAGCAAGCTGCGAACATCGACCACATCAGCGGTGGCCGGTTGACGCTGAATGTGGTGTCGTCGTGGTGGGCTGAGGAAGCGCGCAAGTACGGCGTGCACTTCGAGCAGCACGACGACCGTTACGCGCGCACCAACGAGTGGCTCGACGTGCTGAACGGAGTGTGGTCGCAGGATCATTTTTCGTACGCGGGAAAATACTACCGCGTCGAGGACAACGTGCTGGAACCCAAGCCGGTGTCCAAGCCGCGGCCCACGCTGTATGCGGGCGGTGAATCTCCCGCGGCGAAAGAGCTGATCGCGGAAAAGTGCGACGCGTATCTCATGCACGGCGATCCTCCGGAGCGCGTCGGCGAAAAGATTGCCGATTTGCGGGCACGGCGCGCGCGGCGCAACCTGCCTCCGCTGAAGTTCGGCGTCGCGGGTTACGCCATCGTGAGGGAAACGGAGCACGAAGCGCAGGAGGAGGTCCGCCGCATTACCGATGTGCAGCAGTCCGCCGCGGGCTACGCAAATTATCAACAGTGGCTTTCCGGCACGCAGCTGGAGCAGCGGGTTTCGCTCGAAGACTATTCGGTGTCAAATCGCGGCTTGCGCTCGGGGCTCGTTGGCACGGCCGAGCAAGTCGCCGAGCGCGTCGCGCAATTTGAGGCGGCCGGCGTGGATCTTGTGCTGTTGCAATTCAGCCCGCAGCTCGAGGAGATGGAGCATTTCTCGGAAACCGTGATCCGCCGCGAAACTTCAGCTTCCATCGCGGCGACGGATTAAGCCGTGTTGACGATCATCGTGAAGGCAACCGTCGATTTGCTTTTCCCAAAATTCCGATACTGCTCAAATGCGTGTTTCGCTACTCCAGTAAGGTTCTCGCTGCCAGGAGCACTTTCTTGGAGATATGCTTAACTCCGTGAGATTTCTAGCCAGCATTTCGGGCCTCCTGACGGTCATTTCTATCTTGTACGCCACGGCAACTGCAAGCACCGATGACCAGCCCCTGAGAGCGGTGCCCGCACTTGTCAGCCAGAGATACTGTGCTGGTGACGCGAAAACGTTCTCCGTCTGGCTCAGAATGCGCATGACGTATACGAATCGAACTGACAGGACCTTGATTCTCGATAAAGAAATTGGAAAGGCTTGGAACCGGGTTACCGTAGCGCGCGACCTAGAAGACCTGAATGCTGGAAAATACGAATACAATCCCAATATTGACTGGTTCTTTACCGACAAGGACCAACTTCCTAAGAAGGTATCTTTAGCTGCACCGGGACCGGACTTTGCGATTCTGCCGCCGGGCAAGACATTTGAGAGTGAGGTTGATCCGTCGGTGGTAACGCAGTACGACAATGCCAAAGGCGTAGCAGGCGCAATCAGGTCGGGAACTCACATTTTCGAGATGCAACTCTCTGCCTGGAATCGTCCTGGTCTACCTTCTGAATTTGAAAAGTCGTGGAGACAAAAGGGTCAGATTGTTACAGGATTGATTAAGACCGAGCCAATAGAAATACGAGTGCCACCTAACCCAAAGGTAGAGAACGAGTGCAAATGAGACCAGCAACCCTTCGTTCGCAGTACCTGAAAAACGCGCAAATCGGAAACGGTGCCGATTCTAGGCGAGTATTCCCCTAGGCGAAGCGCGGCGATTTGGCTTATACTTATAGTTTGCCTTTGGTGTGCTGGCCCCGCCCGAGTGGGTCTGCAGGGATTACGATCATGAATCCGGTTATTGCAAAAATCCACGAAGCGCAACTGCGCAAAGACCTCCCCGAATTTCGTCCCGGCGACACGGTGCGGGTGAACGTGCGCCTCAAGGAAGGCGAAGGCGAAAAGGAAAAAGAGCGCTTGCAGGCGTTCGAAGGGGTTGTGATTTCGAAGAAGGGCCGCGCCTCCGGCGCCACGTTCACGGTGCGGCGCGTAAGCTTTGGCGTGGGCATCGAGCGCATCTTTCCCCTGCACTCGCCGAGCATCAGCTCCATCGAAGTGGTGGGCAAGGGCAAAGTGCGGCGCGCGCGGCTTTACTACCTGCGCGATTTGAAGGGCAAAGCGGCGCGCATCAAGCGCGCAGGGCGCGAAGAAGTGGCTGCCGTCGCGGCGACCGCCGGCACAGAGGCCAAAGCGTAAACACTACTCTTCAAAAGCGGTACCGGATCATAAGAAAGCCCCGCTTGGCGGGGCTTTTATTTTTGGACCGCGGAAACATTTTTCCGGCTCGCTCGTCTATTAAGGCAGGCTCCCTGTTGACAAACTACAGGAGAACGCGTACTTTCCTGTTGTTTAACTAGAGGAGAGAGACGATGGCGCCACCGCGCGGCAAAGTGCTTCCCGGCACCCTGGACCTGATCGTTTTGAAGACGCTCGATGTGCTCGGCCCGCTCCACGGCTACGGCATCGCCGTGCGCATCCAGCAGGTTTCGGAGGACCTGCTCAAGCTCAATCAGGGCACGCTCTATCCTGCACTGCTGCGGCTCGAGCAACGCGGCTGGATCAGCTCGAAATTCGGCGTGTCGGAAAACAATCGCAAAGCAAAGTTCTATTCGCTGACGCGTGCGGGGCGCAAACAACTGGCCGCCGAGGCCGCCAGTTGGGAACGCATGTCGGCGCTAATGACGCGGTTGCTCGATGGTGTGGAGAGGGCTTGAAATGAGCTGGCTTCGCATACTTGTCGCGCGGCTTCGGGGTTTCTTTCATGCGCAACGATCCGACGAAGAACTCGAAGGCGAGCTGCAAGCGCATCTCGAGGCGCTTACGCAGAAAAATATTGCCCGCAGCATGAGCCCGGAAGAGGCGCGATACGCCGCACGGCGCGAATTTGGCGGCCTCGAACAAATCAAAGAAAAGTACCGCGACCAACGCGGCCTGCCATTTCTGGAGACGCTGCTGCAGGACGTCCGCTATGGCCTGCGCCTCCTCGGCAAAAACCCGGGCTTCACATCAGTTGCTGTTTTAACGCTAGCTCTCGGCATTGGCGCCAACACGGCAATCTTCAGCGTCGTCAAAGCGGTCCTGTTGCGGCCCTTGCCATTCAAGGATCCCGCGCGGCTCGTCCGCGTGAATGAAAGCGTTGCCAACGGGGGCAGATCGCCGGTGGCCTACCCAAACTACGTCGACTGGCGCGCGCAAAACGACGTCTTTGAAGAGATTGCCGCATACGGCGATTGCGAAATGATCTTGAGCGGAACCGACAAGGCCGAGCGCGTCTATTGCGAGCAAGCCACCGACACATATTTTCCCCTCCTCGGCGTCCCCGCGGAAATCGGCCGCACGTTTACGCCGGAGGAAAATGCAACTCCGATGAAATACGCCGTTGCGCTGATTGGCCATGGTTTATGGCAGCGGTGCTTCGCTTCCGATCCGGCAATCACCGGAAAGACTGTGCGCCTCAACGATTTCGACTACACGATTGTCGGTGTTCTCCCTAAAGGGTTCCTGGGGTATTCGGACTCGGCCGAAGTTTGGATCCCCATGATGATGCGCGACGCAGCCTGGCCGCAAACCGCACAGTTTGACTATCTCCACAATCGTGACATTCACTTTCACAAAGTCTTGGCGCGGCTGAAGCCGGACGTCACCCTCGCTGCCGCTCAGGCGGAAATGAACACCATCGCCGCACGGCTCGCGAAGGCCTATCCGAAGAAAAACCGCGAACGCGGCGTACAAGTCATTTCGGCGACGGGAGACTACGTGAAGAGCTTCCGCGCGCCATTATTGGTGCTCTTTGGCGCCGTTTGTTTCGTTCTGCTGATTGCTTGCGCAAACGTTGCCAATCTTGTCCTCACGCGCAGCGCCGTTCGAGATCGCGAGCTCGCGATTCGCCTCGCACTCGGCGCCGGCCGGAACCGCCTCCTGCGTCAATTCCTGACCGAGAGCCTGCTCCTGACGGCGGCTGGAGCCGCGGCTGGCATTGCGCTGGCGTATTGGAGCCTCGGTTTTCTGGTGTCCGTCCTGCCTGTTTCATTCCCTTCCTTCACGCGTGTGCGTCTTGATAGCGGCGTGCTTGTCTTTACGTGTTTTCTGGCGGCAGCGACAGCCGTCTTGCTCACCCTATTTCCGGTCCTGAGTTCCGCGCATACCAACGTCAATGAATCGCTCAAAGAAGCCGCGAAGAGCACCGCAGGCCTTCGGGGACGCCGCATGGGACGCGCCCTGGTCGTATCGGAAGTAGCCTTGACGCTCGCCCTGATGATCGGGGCAGGACTCTTGCTGAAGAGCCTTTCCCACTTGTTGGCCGACAATCCCGGTTTTCGTCCTGATCATCTGGTGACGTTGCGATTCTACGTTCCGGATCGAAAGTACGAAGGAGATGGACGCAATCGCTTCGGGCCGAATCTCGCCGAGCGAATCGCGAAATATCCCGGAGTCGAGTCGGCTGCCTCCACGTTCATCGATCCCTTTGTCTGGGGTGGCTTCCAGCGCTGGTTCGCCGTGGAAGGGCATGGTCCGATCTCCAACGCGGAATCGGACTCGGTTTACTACCAGGAGATCGGTCCGAATTATTTCCGCACCATGGGCATTCCGGTTCTCGAGGGCCGCGATTTTTCGATGCGCGATTCGCTTCAAGCCTCTCGCGTGGTGATGGTTAGCGAATCGTTTGCCCGCCGCTACTGGCCCGGACAAGATCCGGTGGGCAAGCGCGTGAAGTATGGCGCAGCGGATTCGCCAGAACCGTGGATGGAGGTCATCGGCGTCGGCGGAAATATCAAATACAACTCGCTGCGCCAGGATCCGGAAGCGGAACCCGTCCTCTATGGCCCGCTTCTACAGAGCGAAGTCATCATCAACATGAGCCTGATCGTCCGCACGCGGACTTCGTCCGAAGCGATGCTCGGGCCCTTGCGCGAGGAGATGCAGCGCATCGATCCCGCCATTCCTGTGTACAACGTCGCAACCTTTAGCCAGCGCATGCACGAAGACTCCGCAGAGACACGTTCGTACGGCGCCCTCCTTGGTTTATTCGCCGCTCTGGCCCTGGTTCTCGCCGCGGTTGGCATCTATGGTGTGATGAGTTATTCGGTTACGCAGCGCATCCACGAGATGGGCATTCGCCTCACGTTTGGTGCGCGTCCCGGCGATCTCCACCGCCTGGTCATAGGTGAGGGTGTGAGGCTTGCGCTGCTCGGCGTCGCCGCCGGAGCGCTTGCGTCGTTCCTGGTTACGCGCGCCATGACCAGCCTTCTCTATGAAGTGAAGCCTTTTGAACCGGCGCTCTTCCTGGGGCTTGCCGCGGTGCTCACAGGCGTCGTCGTGCTGGCGTGTTATCTGCCGGCGCGGCGGGCCACCCGCGTCGATCCCATGGTGGCGCTGCGGTACGAATAACGGAGAGTCGAGATGACCAGCCTGCGTACCTTTTTTTCTCGTCTTCGCGGAATGTTCAGAAAAGCTCAGTCCGAAGCTGAGCTGAACTCCCAGCTGCAGGCGCATCTCGAGGCGCTTACGCTGAAAAATATTGGCCGT
>Ga0099828_10004040_pt1 | contig 10317 bp, 16 predicted proteins | sample CZO8metaG_2_FD_79338 | JGI IMG/M metagenome (GOLD analysis project Ga0099828, IMG submission 79338) | Vadose zone soil microbial communities from the Eel River Critical Zone Observatory, Northern California, USA - CZOApr15con2H1.8 metaG | ecosystem: Environmental > Terrestrial > Soil > Vadose...
AGACGTACCCACGCATGATTGCCGAGGCTGAGGCTGAAGGTGATCTGCGAGCCGCCGCTAGCTTGGAGGTGGCACGGTGTTGGGCTGAAGGGACTACCCCTTTGTCCACCTCATATTGATCCGTGTAGAATGTGGCCTGCTCCTGATACACGCCGGGGATCTGCTCCCATACCGCTTTGGCGCTCTGGCCACGGCGGTCGCCGCCGTGGAAAGCGAGGAGTTGGCGAGTAGTGGCGTCCATCGCTAGCCAGACCCAGTGGCGGTTCGCCTTCGCGCCGCCAAAGCTCTAGAGCTCGTCCCTTTCGGCCTCTAGCCGAGGTAAGATCACGGCCGGGAGGCTTGCAGGGAGCTTGACATTCAGGTGATCGGGAGCCGCACGAAACCGCTCGACCCTGAACTGCAGGAGCCAGCGGAGCCCCACGCCCACCGCCCGGCAGCTCCCGCGCAGCGAGAGTCGCTCCAGGAGCAACCGTTCCATGAGGGGGCGTTGCTCCTCGGTGATCACCGGGTTTGCTGGATGAAGGACAAAGGCCCGGCCACACCGTTTGCAGCGGTGAGTTTGCTTGCCGGTGTGCAGGTGCCCGTTTCTCTTGTACCACCTTGATCCACATTGAGGACATGTTTCTCGCGGAACCATCAAGCGCTCTTCGGCCTTCCCTCTCCTCGCTTTCTACTCCTGGCCCAGAGTAGCATGAACCTTCCGAGAGCATTACTTGGATAGCACCACCAAAAAGTGTACTCTGACGCCTGCATTTTGCGCCGGCGGGGGCGTTCGGTTAATGCGCGGGAGATGTGGCGCCACGAAGCAAGCACAGCACGCAGCGTGAGCCCGGGTTCGATAGCTTGCTGGACCTGATGCAGGGCGAACGCAAACTCCCGCCAGTGTGTTTGCTGAAAGTGGCGCTGACCTCGTTGGCCCGCAGGGGAAAAGCGTCTGCCCCCGCCGGATCAGTTGTTCTGTGAGCAGGGCGACGAAGAGTTTGCCGTAGAGCCAGGCTCGCGCACTCTGGTCGTCATACTTGGGCAAGTGCCCGAGTTGGGCCAGCGACTTGAGTCGTTTGAACAGCCGCTCGACCTGCCAGCGCAGCCGATACCAGTGGAGGACTTCTGCCGTACTAAAAGTGAACGGGGCAAAGGTAGTAAAGACGCTGACGTACTTGGCGTACTCTAGCGTATCGGCCTGCAAGACCTCGCCTTTCTTGGAGGCTCGGCGGCGAAGCCGTTTTTGGGCCCGGTTGATCGCCTCCTCGGTTTTTCGAATCGCACACAGACGGCCCGCAATTACCCGAGTGGCCCCGTGCACCCAGACTGGCCACTCGCCGAGTTGTCCTGCCGTACGTAAGGTTGCCACACGGCGTAACAAGGGTACCCGCCGTCCCTGCAACGTAAAGAGCGGCAGCGACTGGGTATTGAGCCGGACCAGAATAGCCCCCCCATGACTCACTACGTGTTCGATCCCACTAACATGGCAGTAGCCGCGGTCCGCACATAGATGATCGTGCCGAGCAATAGGAAACTGCGGCAGCGAATCTCCCGTGCCTACGCCCGTGGTCGGTGTCAAGGTAAAAGAATCGCAGCAAAACTCTGGCACGCGAAAACTATAGTGGACGCGCCACAAACTGCCGGTCTTTCCCAGTTCCTTGATCGTCGTACTTCCACCAACCGGATGGCCAGTTGCTTGTCCTCCTGCGGCACCACGACCCCTGCTCCTGCAACAATGCTACGCAGAGGGTCTGGAACCAGCCCTCCGCGCTCCGCAACCGTTTCAACAAGGTGACATCGGACACGTTGGCGAGCCCCGCCAGCTTGGCCCGCACAACCGTCTCTCGTAATGAGTACCCCCGCGCCACATGCAACAACAGCGTGCGCATCAACACTTCGACCGAGCGAAACCCACGCAAGCGAGCATTGGCCTTAGTCTCCCCCGCCAGACCTTCCCAGTCGGTGGGAAAAAAGGATAGCAACGTCCGCCAATTCTTCTCTCTACCCTTGAGCCGCTTACTCATCCTTGCACCATAGCTCCCGTTCCTTCACCATACAAGGGCTTAAGTTAGCGCTTATGGGGCAGAGCCCCCCAACGAGTCGCCCGCCAATGCTGCGCTCGCCTGCGGCTCACTGCGCGCGGGCTCTTGTCCCCCCGTAGCGGTGGCTCCGCTTCTATCAGCGGTGGCTCCGCATCTTTAGCGCGTTGCTCAGCACTTGCGGGCCGTTCGCTGGCCCGGCCTTGAATTGTTCCAACGGTCGGGGATGAAAGTGGGGCCGCTTCACGTGCCCGCTGCGCTCAGAGCTTCCGCGCAGGAGCGCTCAGACCTCGCTCCGCACTTCGTCGCTCCGCTCTGGCGCGCTCCGTTCGTCCAGAGCGCGGGGACCCCAAGGAAAGTGACTGATTAAAGATGCGGAGCCTCCACGCTTCGCGTGCAAACTCCGCACGGACACCTCCGCGTGATCGTCGCTGCGCTCGAACACGTCCACCCCTCCAGCCTGCACAACGGTGGGTCGCTCCGCTCCCATGCAGGCCTCCGCGCAGCGCGGAGGCAAGACAAAAGCGCCGAGCTTCGCGTGGCTCGCTCCGCGCTGCGGAACCGCGTCCGTTGTGCACTCGTGAAAATAAGTGTACTGTCAGTGCATGGCAGTAAAGACGATTACCATCGATATGGACGCTTACGAGCTCTTGGCCCGACACAAGCAGCCCGGGCAGTCGTTCTCGGTCGTCATCAAGCAACATTTCGGACCACGCAAAACCGCCGCGGCCCTCTTACGCGCCTTGCCATCTTTCACCTTGAAAGAGGAAACGCTCGACCAGATCGAGGCCCAAGTCAAAGAGCGGCGCCGCCATCCGGCACGCATCCCGCGGCTATGAGCTTCTTCGACGCCGATTTCGTTATCGACCTCCTCCGGGAGCAGCGTCGCGGAGTTGTCGGGCCGGCGCATCAGAAGCTGGAACAGTTAGGAGAAACTCCTATTCGTCTCAGCGTCTTTGTCATGTGCGAGCTCGAAGCTGGGGCCGCACGCTTTCACGATCCTGAGGAGGTCCAGCGAGTGCGCCGCCTCTGCCAGCAATTTGAGGTGGTGTATCCAGACGAGCGATTTGCCCCGCTGTACGGAGAGACTCTAGCCGCCCTCAAACAGCAGAGACTGACGGTTGCGACGATGGATCTACTGATCGGCACGCAGGCAGTCGTAGAGAAGGACGGCCTCGTGACGCGGAACGTGCGGCATTTCGACAAGATCCCCAATCTCCAGGTAGAACAGTATGAAGGCAGCGCTCGTCGGTAGAGGTGGTGACCGTGAAAAAGACCTACCCCAGCAGGACAGAGCTGCATGAGGAAAAGCACTGCTTGAGAAACGCGGAATCTTCACGCTGCGCGTGCAGACTCCGCCGCGGCCCCTCCACGTGATCGTCGCTGCGCTTGAACACGTCCACCCTACCACTCTGCACAAGGATGGGTCGCGCCGCTCCCGTCATCTGCGCCACGCTTCGCGTCGCGCAGATCTTCAGGCACCCTGCTCTCTCCGTTCCTCTCCGTTCGCAGCGCGCCACCGTTGATTATGTGCTGTACTACATATGAGTTATTATGTATATTGTGCGTATGGTCGAGGTGATTACCACCGACGAGTTTGCGGTCTGGTATGACGAACTCAACACCGCCGACACGGAGGCCGTGACGCGCGTAGTAGGCCTCCGGGAAGCCCGTGGGGTCACGCTGGGCTTCCCATACAGCAGCGACATCAAGGGCATAGGCGTCAACCTAACCACCGGTGCAAATTTGTTGATTCCCTCTCTTCAAAATATCCTGGCAGGCTTCTAGGCAGCAAGAGCCAAGGTAAATTCAATGAAGTCGTTTTGCGCATTCAGGCTCTCGCGGAGGAGTTGGGCAGAGGTGCGGCGTTTACGGGAGGCTTTAGCGACCAACCGTTCGGCAGCGGCATAAACCTGGTGGAGGAAGGAGCGGAGGTCAGCCGCGGTCCGAAAGAGTACCTGCAGCCACTGATCGGCCACGGCCTGGAAATGGCGGACGAGTTTGAGCGGACTCAGTTCGCGTTTTTTCTTCCGCCACAACGTCGTCCGTAGGGGTGGGCACAGAGCCTAGGTAAGCAAGATGAGGAGCATCCGGCCATAGAGATAACAGAGAGTGCTTTCGGCAGTTTTGGTCGTCAGCGTGGCCAGATGGAGATCACTCTTCCAGGACTTGAACACCAGTTCGACTTGCCATCTTAAAGAGTATGCCGTACAGACGGTCGCAGGAGTCCACACCGCGCCTGGCACGTTGGTAATAAAGAGGTTCCAGGCCAACAACGTCAGATGGGCCTGGGAAGGAGTATAGCCTCTTTTTCGCGCCGAGTTGCGGGCGCGACGGCGGCGTTCATTGACGACGGCCTCCGGCATGCGGGCGGCGATCAGCCGTACCGCCACTCGCTCGCAGGCACCAAGGAACAGCATTTTCTCCAGCAGCGGGCGTTGCTCAGGCTGCAGGGCTCGCGCCAGCTCTAGAAGGAAGATCGGTGTGAATGGGCCTTCGAAGGGAGGGTAATCAAACTTGCGGCCGAACAGCAATTGGTAATAGTCATCAGACTTGACGAAGGCCAGAGGCTCAAGAACCCATTTCCCCTTCGGCAAGGCAATCTGCACCGCAAGGTCATCAAGCGTGCCGCTTAGAGCCCCTTTATTCGAGATTGTTATCCACATCACAACTTCGAACGATCGAGAATCCGCGGTAGCAGGTCCCAAGCGCCAGGCAAAGGGCCTAGCGATCAACACCGGCTCAAAAGGTGTCAGAAATGTTCCGTATGCAACGAGGGCAGCTATTAGCAACGAGAAGAAAGTTAGAATAGGCCCAAGAATCTGAGCCCATCCTCGAGCCTGCTCGAATACCTGCGGGTTTCTGACGGCAGCAGCGACCCAAACTATGCCACCTAGCACGAGAAGCGACAGTCCAAGTAAAACCAGAAACACTGAGAGTCCTTGAGTCATACCGAACCTAAGCCGATTGAAGAGTGGACTCCGCCGGGTGGGGTTGTCATAGTAGCCTTTGAAATGGGCGAGGAGCGTATCAAGGGAGACCGCTGCCTGCGGGAACAGGGCATCCTTTGCCGCCTGCTGGCTCTTCAAGCCCTGGTGGAAGAGATGCAGCGCGCCGTGCAGGGCGCGGGAGGACTGTGCGGTCGGCCGAGGCCGGCCGGCCAAACCGCGATCGTAGCGCAGGTGGTAGCGGAAGTGGCACTGCTGAAAGGTTCTCAACGCAGTGTAGGAGAGTCGCACGGCAGTATCCCTCCATGAGCAAGCAGCCAAGTGAGAAGGCCAACCTCAGAAGATTCCGGAGTAGAAAAATAGTATATATAGTTTATATTGTTTACATTATAAACAGAGATCGTTGCCTTGACACACCTCAGAGGGAGCTTTAGGTTAAAGTCGACCGGTTTGGTAAGTCCTGGAAGGGCTGCTCCTGCGTAAGCAGGTGCTACTCCCTGCGAAAGCGGGGTGAGAATCGGCCGCCAGGGGCGAACCGGTTTTTTATTGCCTGCCGTCACCATCCCCGCAGTACCGTCTCCACGACCACCCGATCTTGGAGCAGCGCGGCAAAGCTGTCGTCTCCTTGGACGTATTTCTGTAGAAACGCCCAGGCAACGAGGTCAGCTTGTTGAAGCGCAGGATCGTGAGCAGAGTCTCCATGCTCAATGACGAGTGTCTGCCCAATCTGTTTGACAGCAGCTCGAATGGCGTGGTCTTGGACTGTCCGTAAGGTCGGGTTGGTATACCGCTTATCAACACGCAAGGTCAGAGCGGGAAAGCGCCGCAGGCACTCTTCGAGCGCTTGGGCACACAGCAGCCGGTACAGTTCCTCAGGCTCCTGGAAGCGAGAGTGTGCAGTTTTCTCCGCGGCGACCACGACGACCTCGATGTCCATCTTTGCCAGACGTTCCAGCCGTTTGCGATTCCAGGCAGGAACGGACTGGCTGGCTTTGAGTTCCGGGATCTGGCGTTTCTTCTTCCGGAGTCGGGTACGAAACTTCTTCACTTCGCGACGGAGGCTCTGCGGAGCAGCAGCCAGCACGACTGCCACCACCAGCACCCGGCTGGACCGCGGCCCGGCGCCGGCGTCCCCCGCCTCATCCAGAAACCCGTACTCCATCGTCCTTCCACCACCCTACCCGGCTCTCCCTTTCAGCTCATCTATGTAGCAATATGGTATAAACGGTAAAAACTATATATACAGTATATTCTACATGCGCCCGGGCCGTCCCGTTTTCACCTTTTCGAGCGACTCGATCACCTCCCGTAGGCGTTCCATGGGTAGACTCTCCAGAGCATGCAGCCCCGCGCGGATAATTTCGCTCTTCGTCACACTAAGACCGACTTTCAGGCATTTCGCCCGAAGCTGGCCGATCTTCTCGTAATCAGTAGACGGCATTGTAAAGCTGTCCCGGGTCACCTTTTCGAGGGGAATTTCACGAACGTGAGCAGGACGGGCTGCAATGGCGGCCCGAGATCTTCCCGCTTGGGCAACCGAGGATTTCTCTGTACTACCGAGAGCAGCTTCCGCCTTCTCGAACTTGTCAAACCTAGGCACGCGGGCTTGTGTCGCTTCCCGCTCGGCTTGGATGGACGCAGCGAGCGCAGCTTTTCGGTCTCTCGCCATGGCTCACTTCTCCTCTGTTCCGGTTCGGCTTTGGCTCAGGATGCCTAAAAGCTCTTCGGTGAGGTCTGTAACCTCGCGAATGGCAGGCTCCGCTTTCGCTCCCATGTCATGCACGGTTGTCCCGTACAGCGAGGATTGCCGATAGACCGCCCGATCGCCCAGGTAGTTTTTGGCCAGGGGGACTTGGAAATCTTTCAGGATCTCCATGGCGTCCTTGGTCAACACCTGCTGGGGCTGGCACTGATTAAGAATAATCACGGCTTGCAGATCTTCGTTCACGGTGCGGGCGTTCTCGATGAGTTTGGTGATACCGACGGAAGCCCACAGGTCAGGCGGGGAGGGGATCACCGGCACCACGGCCAGATCGGCGATCAACAGCGCGCTTTGCGGTGCGAGCGAGTCCACTGCCGGCGGACAATCGATGATGATGTAGTCGTACCGATCGACGTACTTCTTTACTTCTCGATGCACTTTCCCGGCGGCAGCGGCGAGGCCTGCGACAGTGGCCGGAAACGGCTTGTCGTCCTCCGCAGACGCTGCCCAGCGGGTCGCTGTGCCTTGCGGATCAGCATCTACGATCAGCACCTCATGGCCGCGGCGGGCCAGGGCGCCGGCGAGCTGCATGGAGAGGGTGGTTTTTCCCGACCCTCCTTTTTGGTTTACCGCGGCGATGATCTTTGCAGGCATGAGCGGCTCTCTATACGGTATAAACGAAATATACCATTTATATGGTTTTTACTGATTTGTCCAACCGTGGCTTTCAGGAGACGTCTACACCAGGCCTGGGGAAACGATCCCTGGGTGGACAGCGGCCACGGACCATGTCATAGCTGCCAAGAAGAGAAAACCCTTGAGTGACAGGAGGGAGCCATGAAGGCCAGAGGCATCTCGCATGTGGCAATCGGGGTCAGTAATATGGACCGTTCCCTGCAGTTTTATCGGGATCTTTTAGGCTTACGGGTCATGCGGGACAACCCGGAGGAGAACACCGGAGGGATGTCCACCCTTTTTCACGATCCGCAGCGCGGGCAGAAGCGGCGGGGGGTCTATTTGCGCTGGGCGGACGGGCCGGACGCCGCGTTCCTCGTGCTCTCCGAGCATCCGGGCTCGCCCTCAGGGGCCGCCATCAAACTGGATCAGGTCGGCATCCACCATTTCTCCTTCTGGGTCGAGGATCTGCAGGCCGTGTATGAGAAAGTGCAAGCGGCGGGGGTGCCCATCCTGCTCCCGCCCACCGTCGGGGACACGGGGGCTCTTGGCGAACCCCCGGGCGGCAAGATGCTCTCGACCCTCTTTCAAGATCCGGATGGCATCATTGTGCAGCTCGACCAGCGGCTGAGTTGAGGCGAGCGTCTCACGCGGCCTCCCTGGGGAAGCACCGATCATGCTAAGGAGAAGCTGCACCCGCCAGGGGAGCGGGACGTTAAGCTCAGGCCCTTCTCCCCGAGGTCTATGATGCGGATTGTCATCTCTGAGGACTACCGGCAGCTCATCAAAGAGGCCAGAGAACGGCTGAGGCTCACCCAGCGCGCCCTGGAAAGGAAAGCCCGGCTCGGGAGTACCTATGTGTCGTATGTAGAATCGGGGAGAACGCAAAGTACCGAGCCAGCCCCACTCCTCCGGCTCCTGAAAACCCTGCACGCCCAAGCCGAGCGAGCGCAGGTGCCGGCCAGGCTCAAGACCGGACTCCTGCGGATAGTGAGGAGGGTGGAAAAGCACGGACCGGGAGCCGCCCAGCGGTGAAGAACAGCGATCCGCGCTGGCAGATCCTTCCCCTCAGAAAGCGCCAGCACGGCCTTGTCACCGTCCGCTGCATCTCACGATCATACGGCAGAGAATACGGTGCCCTATCCCTCACCACACAGGAGGGCACGATGGTGCAGGGCAGCAGCGCAAAAATCTACAAAAAGTCAGCTGCGCTGTGGAAGCATGGGAAACATAAAGGGACGTTCCACGGGATACTGAGAAGGGAGCACGAACGTCTAGAAAAACCCAAACCGCCCATGTATGACCCTCAGGAGTTTTTCGCGTTGTTACGAAAGAAACGAAAACATGGGTAATACTGCAAATTCAGTAATGCCAAGTTTCTCTTCTTTACCGGGCAAGCATCACTTATAGTTCACAAGGGAGAGCTTACCCGACAGAGCTGTTAGGGGGTTGAAAGGGAGGCCTGAGATGACGGCCAAAGAATTGGTGACGCAGGTGTTTGCGCGGTGGGAACAGGGGGACCAGACGAGCTTTTTTGACGCCCTGGCCGAGGACGTGCAGTGGACCGCGATTGGCAGCACCCCGATTTCTGGTCACTACACGGGTAAGGCCGAGTATCTCGAGCAGGTCTACCAGCCGCTGCGGGCGCACTTCAGTGGCCCCACTAAGTGTCAGGTCAAACGGATCCTGGCGGAGGGAAACACGGTGGTCGTCCAATGGCAGGGGGAGACGCCCACGCAGTCGGGCCGCCTGTATGTGCAAGAGTATTGTTGGGTCCTCCGCGTGCACGGTGAGCAAATTCAGGAGGTGACCGGCTATTTTGATACGGGGCAGCGGTGCGCCAACTCTTGGCAGTCCCCTGACTGCGCTCCGCTGCAGGCCGCCTGACCGCTTTGCCAGCCCCTCGCTTTCACCCTCTCCTTCCCGCGTGGGAGGTCAGGAGGGCTCTGCTTGAGGATCCCCAGAGCTCAGGCAGGCGACCCGTGTTAGGGAGTAGTGTGGGGGGACAGCTCTCGGCCACACTCCCCGCAGAAACGGCTCACGACCCGTGGCTGGCCCGGCACCTGGCGCCAGTGCACCTCTGGGGGAAAGTGTCCATACGTGTCGTGGTGCTGCCGGCACTCCGGGCACTCTGCAGTCTCTGTCAGGCGCGCACAGAACCGGCACGGGTGCCTGAGTGCTCCCATCCCCTGCCCGGCATCGCCTGAGGACGCGGCGGCGCTCACCCCGGGAAAGGGTCCCGCAAAAGGCAGCGCCCACGGTGCGGGAGGTTTGACAGGAGAGCACATCATCAGACCTGTTTCTCTATTGGGGGTAGCGGGCCGGATCATGCTAAAACCTACGCTTGTGAAAATTCCCCTGGGTGTCCTTAAAGACAAAGCCCACCGCAGTCATTCGCAGGACATTAGATTATCATCGTTTTTTCGCAAAGCTCTCACACGGGGAAGTCCGCTGAAAGCGCTCAGGTCCCCTTGAGAAGAGCTCCGGGACCTTGTGCCCGTCAAGAAAAGATGGTTTAAATCTTCAACAAAATCAACTATCCACCACTGACTCTTTGCTAACAGTAGGATTTTGCGCCGTCCGGCCCGCTACCCCTAGCTCTGCAACACTCCTCTCAGTCTTCTTCGCTGCCTGTGTGGCGCTCATTCGGAGAGTAAAGAGTGCCCCCAAGGCGGGACCTGCACTGGTGAGCCACCTGGCGATACCCCTTCCGTCACGTGTACCTGGGGCCCGCGTGCGGCACGTGAGCCCCCCGATGTCCCGCTTTCCTAGAGACGGGAGACGTCTACCGCAGCAATTCCCGGTTGAGCCAAAACGCCCGAAAAATGGTCGTAGGGGGGTAGTGGTATCCAAGTAATGCTGGCAAGTAGGCGCTCGTTCCGAACGTGCCGAAAAATCACAGCTTTTGTGTGACCTGCTTGAGATAGAGCATTACCAGGATAGCACTACCCAAAGACGAAGGGGGCGATGA
>Ga0099828_10004043_pt1 | contig 10313 bp, 8 predicted proteins | sample CZO8metaG_2_FD_79338 | JGI IMG/M metagenome (GOLD analysis project Ga0099828, IMG submission 79338) | Vadose zone soil microbial communities from the Eel River Critical Zone Observatory, Northern California, USA - CZOApr15con2H1.8 metaG | ecosystem: Environmental > Terrestrial > Soil > Vadose...
ACGGGAACGTATAGCAGAAGTCCGGCGCCGCCGCACTCGCCACCATGCTCGTCCAATCCGCGGCCGGTGACCCGCTCACGTGCGCGGAGCAACCGTAGAAGGCAACCCCGTCGGCCTGGCCGTCGCCGTCCGCGTCGTAGAACAGGTTGAACCGCGGCGAGCCGGCGCCGCAGCTCCCGCTCACCGAGAAGCCGATGTTGCCGAGCTCGGCGATCGTTATCCCTTCGACCCCGGTCACGATCACCGCCGCAAACGCCGCGCACCCGTTCTGCGGGGTTGCCGTGTTACAGGACGCAAAGTCGACCGACTTCTCCAGCAGCACCGAGAACCTGCCGTCCAGCGCCACCTTGTTCGTCCACTGGGCCTGCGAGTACGGCCCGTTGCCGGTTTCCCTGAGGAAGTCGGGCGGTGGAAAATTCCCGGCGGTCGGGTCCAGCTTCAGCGACACGGGATCCGCTGCGACGAGCCTCGCCGCGGAAAGGCGAGGTCGGGTCCCGGCAGCCGTCGGTTCATTGACGCAGGCATTGACCACGAACGGCAGTGCGACCATTGCGGCCGGGAGTGACGTCCACCGAATCGTCATGGGAAGCTCCTCTCCTAGGGTGACGACTTGGAAGTACCGCGGAGTGGGTCGCTCGGCAAGAACCCCCCCCTTCCCCCTCCCCCGCTATCGCTCCAGCAGCAGCGTCACCGGCCCGTCGTTGACCAGTTCGACCTCCATCATCGCGCCGAACTCACCCGTCTCGACGGGGATCTTGCCGGCCGCTTTCTCACGCAACAACCCGAGGAATTTCTCATACAGCGGAATCGCGAGAGTCGGCGGAGCGGCATCGATAAAGCTGGGACGCCGGCCCTTGCTCGCATCCCCGTACAACGTGAACTGCGATACGACCAATACGGAGCCGTTCGCGTCCGTGAGATCACGGTTCATTTTGCCTTCGGCATCACCCAACACCCGCAATCCGAGAATCTTCTCCGCCATCCACTCGAGGGACGCATCGGTATCGGTTGGTGCGAAACCGGCGAGCACGAGAAAGCCGGGCCCGATTTTTCCGGTAACCCGGCCTGCCACTCGAACCTCCGCGCGCTTCACCCGCTGGAGGACGACTCTCACTCGACGGTCACGCTCTTGGCGAGATTCCTCGGCTGATCCACGTTGCAGCCGCGACGGACGGCGATGTGGTACGCGAGCAGCTGTAGGGGGACGACGCTCAATACCGGCGTGAGCAGGTCGAGCGTCTCAGGGATCTCGATCCGGTGATCAGCGAGCTTGTCGAGTGCCGTATCGCCCTCGGTTACGATCGCAATGACTCGACCGCCGCGTGCTTTCACTTCCTCGATGTTACTCACCACCTTCTGGTGCACGCCGTCCTTCGGTGCGATGAACACGACCGGCATCAGGTCGTCGATGAGCGCGATCGGGCCGTGCTTCATCTCTGCCGCCGGATACCCTTCGGCGTGGATGTAGGAGATTTCCTTGAGCTTGAGGGCCCCCTCGAGCGCGACGGGGAAGTTGTAGCCGCGCCCCAGATACAGGACGTTTTGCGCGCGGATCAGGCGATCGGCGAGCTGTTCGATCTCCGGCGCCTTCGCCAGCACGCGGCTGACGAGCTCCGGCAGCCTGGCGAGTGCCCGCACCACTTCCCGTCCCTGCAGGATCGAGAGGGCGCGCAGACGGCCCATTTTCAAGGTCAGCAGGGCCAACGCGACGATCTGGCTGGTGAACGCCTTGGTACTCGCGACGCCGATTTCAGGGCCGGCGTGGAGGTAGATGCCGCCGTCCACTTCACGCGCAATGGTGCTGCCGACGACGTTGATCAGTCCCAGCGTCCGAGCGCCGCGCCGCTTCGCTTCCCTGAGCGCCGCCAGCGTATCGGCCGTCTCGCCCGACTGGGAGATGCCGATCACGAGCGTGCGCTCGTCGACGATGGGGTTGCGATAGCGGAATTCCGACGCGTATTCGACTTCCGTCGGGATGCGGGCCAGCTCCTCCATCATGTATTCGCCGATCAGCGCCGAATGCCACGACGTGCCGCAGGCCGTGATGACGATGCGCTGGACTTTGAGCAGCTCTTCGTCGCTGATGTTCAAGCCGCCGAAGCGGACCGTGCCTTCTTCCTCCAGGAGACGGCCACGCAGCGTATTCCGCACGCTTTCCGGCTGCTCCATGATCTCTTTGAGCATGAAGTGCGCGTATCCGCCGCGCTCGATCGTGGCGAGATCCCACTCCACGTGCGTGACCGTCTTCTCCTTCTCGGCGGAGGCGAGATCCATGATGCGGTAGTCGGTGGGTCTGACTTCGGCAATCTCGCCGTCGTCGAGGTACACGACCGAGCGCGTGTGAGCCAGCACCGCCGACGCATCGGACGCCACAAAATTCTCGCCGTTCCCGATGGCCACGAGGAGCGGCGACCCGCGTCGCGCCGCGACGATCGTGTCGGGTTCACGGCTCGAGATCACCGCGATGCCGTACGCGCCTTCGACCTGACGCAGCGCTTCCGCGGTCGCGTCCACGAGTGGCGTGCCCTTGGTGTGCGTCTCCTCGATCAAATGCGACAGCACTTCGGTGTCGGTCTCCGAGCGGAACACGTGCCCGCGCTTGGTGAGCGCCTGCCGCAGGGCTCCCGCGTTTTCGATGATGCCGTTGTGCACCAGAGCGAGCGTGCCGCCGCAATCGGCGTGGGGATGTGCGTTGACCGTGTTGGGCGCACCGTGCGTCGCCCAGCGCGTGTGGGCGATCGCCGTCGTTCCTTCGGGCAGCTTGGCGCCGAGCGCGCGCTCGAGCACGGCGATCTTTCCGGGCGCGCGAAAGATCTCGAGCCCGCCGTTGACGACGGCGAGGCCAGCCGAGTCGTAGCCGCGATACTCGAGACGCTTCAGCCCCTCGAGCACGACGGGCGCCGCTGTCCGTTTGCCGGTGTACCCTACGATGCCGCACATAACCGCCGCCCTTCTTCTATCAGCCGTTCTGCGTCCGCGCTCAACGGCGCTTCCGCGATGAGTCGAATGATCGGCTCGGTGCCCGAGGGCCGCACGTGCAGCCAGCAATCGGGCCATGACAGCCGCAAGCCATCCTGTGTATCGGCGCTGGCTTCCGGAAATCGGGAGCGCAACGTCGAATACGCATCCGCCATCACCCGTTCCACGTTCCGCGTTCCGCGTTCCACCTTCGCTTTCACGATCGTGTAACGCGGCGCTCGCGCGACCAGTTCGCTCACCGTGGTGCGCTCGCGCGCGAGCAGCGACAGCACCAGGGCCCCGGCTACCGGGGCGTCACGACCAACGTGCAACGCCGGATACATCACCCCACCGTTGCCTTCGCCGCCGATCACCGCTTTCAGCTCGATGATTTTCCGCGCGACATGCGCTTCGCCAACCGGGGCGCGAACCACGCGTGCGCCGTACTCTCGAGCCGCATCTTCCACGACCAGCGACGTCGACAAATTGCAGACGACGGTCTGACGGCCCGACGGCCGGACGGCCCTGATCGCGAAGGCAAGCGTGTAGTCTTCGCCGATCGGTCGTCCCTTCTCATCCACAATCGCGAGCCGATCGACGTCCGGATCGACAGCGATGCCGATGTCCGCTTTGCTCCGTCGCACCAGCGCGGCGAGGGCCTTCAGATTCTCCGGCACGGGCTCGGGGGGCCGCGGAAACAGTCCGTCCGTTTCCAGATTGATCGCGCTGACCCGACAGCCCAGCCGCTCGAACAATTCCGGCATCAGCGCGCCGCCGGCACCGCGCACCGTATCGAGTGCGACACGGAAGCGGCGGCGCCGAATCGACCGGACATCCACTCCCCGAAGCGCGAGCACGGCGGCGAGATGGCGGGAAATTGCGTCCGCATCCGCCTCCATACCGCCGATCGCATTGTAAGTGGCTCGTGGCAGGGAATTCCCTCTCCCCCCCCCCCCGGGGGCCAGTTCGCCTACCCCCCTGCCCCCCGCACTATCAAGAAAGATGCCATCGGGCCCGACGAACTTGAGCGCGTTCCATTCGATGGGATTGTGGCTGGCGGTGAGGATGATGCCGCCGGCGGCCCGATGATGCTCCACGGCGAGTTGTACCGTAGGAGTGGCAACTAATCCCACATCGATTACATGGCAACCAACCGATTGAAGGCCAGCAATTGCAGCACTCGCGAACATCGGCCCGGAAGTTCGAGCGTCCCGTCCGATGACGATCGACACAGGCCGTCGGGCCGTCCGGCCGTCAGGCCGTCCGCTTTTCGCCCACGTACCGAACGCCGCCGCCCAGCCGGCGACGACTTCGGGAGTGAGGTCTGTGCCGACAAGACCGCGAACCCCCGACACGCTGACCATCAGGGTGTCGGACATGGACGATCAATTTAATGGGTGAATCAGGCGCGACGGGCTTCCATGGCGCGGGTGGGCAGGCGCAAAGGCTGTAGCTGGGGAGTCGGAATGGGGAGCGACGTCCCCTCGGCAAACGCGCGCAGGAACGCCTGGACGATCTCGCCGTCGAACTGCACGCCCTTCCCTTCCTCGAGCTCGCGCATGGCGTGCTTCACCGAGAGTGACGGGCGGTAGGGACGCACGCTCGTCATCGCATCGAACGCGTCCGCCACACTGACCAAGCGGGCTTCGAACGGGATCTGATCGCCCTTCAAGCCGTCGGGGAAGCCGCTACCGTCGAGCCGCTCGTGATGCGAGCGCACAATCGCCAGCGCCCCGGGCGCGTCGCGCATCAGCGGCCCCAGAATGCGCGCCCCGATCACGGTATGCTCCATGATGTGGCGGTACTCAGCCTCCGAAAGCTTGCCCGCCTTATGCAACACACTTTCACTCACGCCGATCTTTCCCACATCATGGAGCTCGGCGCCGAGCGCGATGGTATCGATGAGGTCCGTCTCGAGCCTGAGGGCGCGAGCGATCTCGACCGAATAGTTGGCGACGCGCATCGAGTGACCGCGGGTGTACGCGTCCTTCGCTTCGAGCGCGAACACGAGCGCGTGGACGCCCTCGAGAAACAGCTCTTCGATGCGCCGCGCCTGCGCTTCGACGCGCACTTCGAGGCCCTGCTGATAGCTGCGGTTTTCGATGATGAGGCGGCGTTTGTCGAGCGCCTGCGAGACGCGGGCCCGCACTTCGTCCAGATGAAATGGCTTCGCGACGTAGTCGAGCGCGCCCATCTGCAGGCAGGCGACGGCGCTCTCCACTTCGGCCACCGCCGTCACCACGATGACCGCCGTCTCGGGCCAGCGCGTGATGATCTCGCGCAGCAGCGTGACGCCGTCCATCTCCGGCATCCGCAAGTCGGAGATGACGAGGGGCACCGATCCCTTCTCGAGCTCCTGCAACGCCTCGACCCCGGAGCCGGCCTCCGCGCAGCTGAAGCCTTCGCCCTCGAGCAGCCGCACGAGAACTCGACGCAGGCGGGGCTCGTCGTCGACGACCAGGCAACGCATTCCGGAGAACTGCGGCATCGTCGCCCCAAGGTATAGGTCGCTTGCCCCCTGGGGAAGCCGCCCTTACGTTCCGGCCATGACGCGAGTGGCTGAACAGGACCTCGCGCGCCGCTTTGCGACACGCGCCGTGCATGCTGGGTATGTAGGCGATCCCCTCAGTGGGGCCGTGATGGGCCCTATCTACCAGACCTCGACGTACATCCAGGAAGGGCTGGGGCGCCACAAGGGCTACGAGTACGCCCGCACGCGCAATCCCACACGGGAGGCACTCGAGCGCAACGTGGCGGCGCTCGAAGGTGGCGTCCATGGATTCGCGTTTGGGTCGGGGTTAGCGGCCCTCGATGCGGTGATGAAGTTGCTGTCGGCGGGCGATCACGTCGTCAGCGGGGAGAACGTGTACGGTGGCTCGCACCGGCAGATGACCCACATCTGGTCGCGCCTTGGCCTCACGTTCACATTCGTAGACGGCGGCGACACACGGGCCGTCGCGGCCGCCGTCACGCCGAACACCAAGATTGTCTACGCCGAGACGCCCACCAATCCGATGATGCGGCTGTGCGATCTCGCGGCGACAGGTGAGATCGCGCGCACAGCGAAAGCGTTGTTCGTCGTCGACAACACGTTCGCGACCCCCTACTTCCAGCAGCCGCTCCAGTTCGGCGCCGATATCGTCCTCCACTCGACGACGAAATACCTGAACGGCCACTCCGACATGGTCGGCGGCATGCTGGTCGCCACCCGCGACGATATCGCCGAGCGGCTCGGGTTCATTCAGAACTCGTCGGGCGCAGTCCCCGGGCCGTTCGACTGCTGGCTCGCGCTGCGCGGCACCAAGACGCTGGCACTGCGGATGCGCCAGCACGACGCGAATGGACGGGGCGTCGCCGAATGGCTGGAGAAGCATCCCAGGATCCAGCGCGTGTACTATCCGGGTCTGCGGTCCCACCCGCAGCACGAGCTCGCCGCGCGTCAGATGAAGGGGTTCGGGGGGATGCTGAGCATCGAGCTGGGCGACACCGCCTTCACCCGCCGCTTCGTGGAGCGCACCAAGATCTTTGCGCTCGCCGAGTCACTCGGCGGGGTGGAGAGCCTGATCGGGCATCCGGCCTCGATGACGCATGCCAGCGTGCCGCCCGAGATGCGCCGCCGGATGGGACTGACCGACAGCCTGGTGCGGCTGTCCGTGGGGATCGAGGATGTCGAGGACCTGATCGGGGATCTGGATCAGGCATTGGCTGATGATTGATCAGTAGGCGCACGACATGTCGTGCCCCTACGAAACATGGGATTGCCCGCATCGTAGGTGTGGGAATCCAATCAGGAGATAGGCATGACCGAACCGACGAATACCCTTCCGGCGGCGCGTCCGCGGAAAGTGTTGACCCAGATCGCCGCAGTGTCGTGGGAGCATCCGGCGGATCGCGCGGCGCTGCAGTCGCTGCGCTCCATCCCCGGGTTCGACCAGGTGGTGAAGAAAGTCTACGGATTCATCGGCGAGCGCGGCGTGCGCCTGCTGTTCCAGGCCGACGCCGTGCGCGTCGGGCCAAAGCAGTTCCCGCGCCTCAATGAGCTGTACGCCGATGTGCTGACGACGATGGATTGGGAGCCGAGTCCCGATCTGTTCGTGTCCCAGACGCCGTTCGTCAACGCGGGCGCCTACGGGATGGAGCGGCCGTTCATCGTCATCAACTCGGGCGCGTTGAAGCTGCTCGATGACGATGAAATGCGGACGCTCCTCGGCCACGAGCTGGGCCATGTGATGAGCGGACACGCGCTCTATGTCACGATCCTGATCCTCATCCTGAACTTCAGTTTTTCCACCCTGCCGTTCCTGGCGGGGATCGCCCTGCTGCCGATCCGGATCGCGCTGCTCGAGTGGTTCCGGAAAAGCGAGCTCTCGTCGGATCGCGCGGGTCTGCTGGCGGTTCAGGATCCTCACGCCGCGATGCGCATGCATCTCAAGATGGCAGGCGGCGGCGACATGAAGCAGATGGATCTCAACGCGTTCCTCGTGCAGGCGAAGGAATACGAAGAATCGGGAGGCGCACTCGACCGCATCTTCCAGATCCTCAACACGCTGGACCGCACGCATCCGTTCAGCACGCTCCGCGCCGCCGAACTCCAGCGCTGGATCGAGGCGGGGCATTACGAGCGCATCCTGGGCGGCGAGTACACGCGCCGCGGCCCCGACGCCGAGAACCGGCCGATCGACAAGGATATCGATGAGGCGCGCGAGCACTATATGAAGGAAGCGAAGGCCGTCGTGAACGACGTGGTGGACTCCGCCAAGCGGGCCGCCCAGGCGTTCACGGACGCATTCAAGAAGAGGTGAGAGTACTGGTCGTCGGAGGCGGCGGCCGCGAACACGCCCTGTGTTGGGCACTGCAGCGCGACGCCTCCGACACCATCATGTTTGCCGCTCCCGGGAACCCAGGGACCGCGAGTCTCGGCACCAACCTCCCCATCTCCGCGACCGCCGTCGACGAGCTCACTGCAGCCGTGGCTCGCCACGATATCGATCTCACCATCATCGGTCCGGAAGCGCCGCTCGCCGCTGGTCTGGCCGATCGCCTGCGCGACGAAGGGCGCGCGGTGTTCGGACCGTCCGCCGCGGCGGCTCGGCTCGAGTCGTCGAAGGCATATGCCAAAGAAGTCATGCGCCGCGCCGGAGTGCCCACCGCCGCGAGCGCAACGTTCGTCGAGCTGGTTCCGGCGCTCGACCACATCGCCGGCCATGCCGAGCCCCTCGTCGTGAAGGCGTCGGGACTCGCGTCCGGCAAGGGAGCGGTGGTGTGCAAGACCCGAGCGGACGCGGCGGCCGTCGTGCGCGCGATGCTGGCGGGATCAATGGGCGATGCCGGCAAGGAGATCCTGATCGAAGAGTTTCTCGACGGCGAGGAGCTGTCGGTGCTGGCACTGACGGACGGCGAGCGCGTGGTCATTCTGCCGCCGGCCCAGGATCACAAGCGACTCGGCGAAGGCGACACCGGTCCGAACACCGGCGGGATGGGCGCGTACTGCCCCGTCGCCATCGCCACAGAGCCGCTGCTTGCGCGGGTGCGCACGGAGGTCTTCGAGCCCGTCTTGCGGGAGGTGGCGGCGCAAGGCGCTCCCTACGAGGGCGTGCTCTACGCCGGACTGATGGTCCTGTCTGACGGCACGCCATCGGTGCTCGAGTTCAATGCCCGCTTCGGCGATCCGGAGACGCAGGTGTTGCTACCGGCATTGGCGCCCGGACTCACCGAGCATCTCGCCGCCATCGCGCAGCGGCGCTGGAATCCACCCGCGAGTCAGCAGATGCTCGAGATCGAGCGAGCCGCGGTCACCACGGTGCTGGCGGCGCGCGGGTATCCCGACAATCCCGAGAAAGGCGCGGCCATCAGGCTTCCGGATGCGGCGGAGTTGGGAGACGACGTGATCGTATTTCACGCCGGCACGTTCCGCGATCCGGAGGGCAGGCTGCGCACAAACGGCGGTCGCGTCCTGAACGTCACGGGTCTGGGCGCGACCGTCCCGCTGGCGGCGCGAGTGAGCCGCGTGGGGGCGGAGCGGATTTCCTTCGAGGGCAAGACCTGGCGGCGCGATGTCGCCTGGCGCGAGATCCAGCGTGCCGGAACTGCCTGAAGTCGAGACGATCGTTCGCGAGCTCGCGCCTCGGCTCGAGGGATACCGCATTGCGCGGGTGCAGCTCAACAAGACCGACGTCTTACGGCGCGTCTCCAAGGCACGGCTGATCAAGACGTTGCGCGGCAACACGATCGAGCAGATCACGCGGCGCGCCAAACATGCGGTGTTCCGGCTGTCGAGCGGTCACCGGATGATTATCCAACCGCGCATGACGGGTTCACTCGTCGCACATGAACGCCCTCTTACCCGTGAGCAGGCCAAGTATGCCGTTCTGATCTGCACGCTCAACGACGGCCGCCGCTTTGTGTATCGCGACGTGCGGCGGCTCGGCACCATCTGGCTGCTCGACGAAAAGGGCTGGAAAGCCTACACCGGGCGGATCGGCCCCGAGCCGCTCGAGGAGACCTTCACGCCCTTCGTATTCGCCGATCGGCTCAAAGGGACGCGCACTGCCGTCAAGAAGGCGATCATGGATCAGCGACGCCTCGCGGGAGTGGGAAACATCTATGCCAACGAGGCACTGTTCGACGCCCGCCTCGACCCGTCGAAGCCGACAAACCAGTTGTCACTCGAGGAGTTCGCGCGCCTGCACGCGGCGATCGTCGACGTGCTGCAGCGCGCGCTGGCATCGTCGGGCACGACGCTCCGCGACTACCGGACCGGCACCGGCGAGCGCGGCAACTTTCAGTTCGAGCTGCGCGTGTATGGGCGAGGCGGAGAGAAGTGCGTCCAGTGCGGCAAGAAGCTCGTGACGACGCACACGATCGATTTACGGGCTACGACCTTCTGTCCGAAATGCCAGCGGTAGTTTGAATGTTGGAAGGTTGGAAAGTTGGAATGAGCTCCTTTCCAACCTTCCAACCTTCCAACCTTCGTCAGTCCACAAACGCCCACAGCAGCTCTCGGCTCTTCCGGTCGAGCTGCTCCGGCCGGCCGAGGTGATGCAGGTCCCCAGCCAGGTCGCGGATCAACAGGCCGCCGTGCGGCAACGTGCGCGGCCAGTCGTCGAGCCGCGTTTGAAACGTCCGCGGACCCTGCCTGGTCTCGACTCGCCAGCGCCGGATCTCGACCTCTTCATCGATCTCCAGCACCCGCGTCACCTCGAACACGAACCCCGCCACCGCGAGCGCCATCTCCAGCGCCGCGCGCGAGCGTGGATCGAGCTCGGCGGGATCTCGCACGAGCGCGAACTCCTCCTCATCCGAATCCCGCAGCGACAGGTGCCGGGCGGGCTCGGACCATGGGAAGCAGCGCCGCA
>Ga0099828_10004044_pt1 | contig 10312 bp, 11 predicted proteins | sample CZO8metaG_2_FD_79338 | JGI IMG/M metagenome (GOLD analysis project Ga0099828, IMG submission 79338) | Vadose zone soil microbial communities from the Eel River Critical Zone Observatory, Northern California, USA - CZOApr15con2H1.8 metaG | ecosystem: Environmental > Terrestrial > Soil > Vadose...
CGGCGCCCCAGCTCGAGGACGGCCGACATCGCCAGGGCGTAACCGGCGGCCGCGGCAGCCGCCGACCCGCGAAGTGCGCCGTCGAGCCGGTCGAAATCGGGCACCGTTCCCCGCGCAACCGCGAGGTTGAGCTCCAGGCCGCCGAGTCGCTCCCACTCACCGGCGGCGAGAGACGCGTACCCTTCGTCGAACCAGAGCGGCACCCGCACGCGCACCCGCGAGTGCAGGACGAGATGAGCCAGCTCGTGCCTGAGCGTCTGCCGAAGGTCGCCGCCGTCCGCGCGGAGCAGGATCGTGTGGGCCCCCGGGAGCGCGAGCCCTGCGCCCCAGGAGGGTGCCTGGCCGCGGACCAGCGAGTCGAGCCGGGCCTGGTCGGGAACGACGATCAGTGTCAGGCTGTCCGGCGCGATGCGTCCGAGGCCGGGCCATTCGGCCGGGCGGGCCGCCTCTCGCGCCAGGGCGGCCGCCAGGTCCAGCTGGGCCGGCCAGGCGACCGCGGTGACTTGAGCCACGCGGACAGTCCGGGGCCCGGGCCCCGGCTGTGGCGCCAGCAGGAAGGTGAAGAGGAAGAGACCGCGGAGAAAGGTCGAAAGCGTGCCGCCCTACCCCTCGACCGGATTCCGGGGGATTTCACCGCCGCTCGCCGCCAGGTCGAGCATCTCCCGGCAGCGCCTGGCCCACGGGTTGAACTTGTTGGCCTTGATGCCGTCGGTCCACGCCTGCTTGGCGCCGTCCCGGTCGCCGGCGAACCAGCGGACCCGGCCCAGCTCGAACCACGCTTCGACCAGATTGGGGCCCAGGACGAGCGTCTTCTGGAAGAACGTCTGCGCATCCTCGTACATCTCGCGCTCGAGGTACACCAGCCCGAGATAGTAGTGGGCGTAGAGCGTAGCCTTGCGGTCGTTGTCCAGGCGGATGGCCTTGGACAGGTGCTCGATCGCCTCGCCGAAGATCCGCTTCTTGAGGCAGATGTAGCCCACGTTGATCCGGGCGAGCGCGTTCGCCGGTTCTTTCATGAGCACCTTGGAGAAGGTGCCCAGCGCCTCGTCGTACTGCTCGCTCAGCATCTGGGCCCAGCCCAGCAATGAGAGCGCCTGGGTGGCTCCGGGCGAGCGGGCGAGCGCGTTCTCCAATGCCTGGATCGCCCCGGCGTAGTCGCCCAGGGAGATGAGGCTCCAGCCCTTCTCGATGTAGGTCGAAGCGTTGAGGTGGTCGGCCTGCACCGCCGGCCGGGCGCCGGTGAATTGCGGCGCCTGGGGCGCATCGGCGGCGGCAGTCGCCTGCTTGTACTTGTCCACCAGCGCGCGGATGTCCTCCTTCAGCTGGGTCAGCTCGCCCAGGGATCCGTCGACCCGCTTGAAGAGATCGATGATGTCCCGCTTGATGGTCTCCCGCTCGGCCGTGTTCCCGACCGAGTCGAGTCGCTGCTCGATTTCGCGGTACTGGCCGCGAAGGGTCGAGATCGAGGAGTCGTCCATGGGTCAGCTTCCTTCCACGACCAGGGCCAGCCGCTCCGTGGCGGTGAGCAGCCGCAGCACATGCAGAAGCACGATCGTGCGGTTGCCCCGGGTGATGATGCCGGCGATGTAGGGTGCCGCGAGCCCGCGGACGACCGGCGAGGGTGGCGTGATCGTGGTGCTGTCCACGCGCATGACCTCCAGCACTTCGTCCACCACCACGGCGACGCGCTGGTCCTCGAGGTTGAGCACGATGAGCCGGGTCTCCTCCCGTACCGGATCGGGGAGCCCGAGGCGCTTGCGGAAGTCCACGACCGGTACCGCGCCTCCCTCGTACCGCAGGACCCCCTCGAGAAACGGGGGCGCCTTGGGGAGGGGCGACGGTCGCTCGTAGCGGAGGATCCGCTCGACCTGGAGGATGTCGAGCGCGAGCTCCTGCGGGCCCACGCGGAACGCCACGACCTGGATTTCGTCTTCGGTGGCCACGAGTCAGCTTCCTCCCTCTACCAGCCGGCCGCCGAGGGCCGGGATGTCCAGCACGGGCACGAGGCCGCCCGACGCCCGGGTCACGCCCAACGCCCATGGCAGGGTCTCGCCCGCGGGAACCGGCAGGGCCGGCTCCCGGACCACTTCCTCGACCGCTTCGACTTCGAGACAGATGCGTCGGTCGCCGACGGCGATTACCACCCCCGCGTCGCCCACAGCCGCGGGGCAGGCGCCGCCGTCGAGCAGCGCGCCCAGATGCACCAGCGGGACCAGCTGGCCGCGCACCGTCGTCAGGCCTCGCAACGCCGGCTGCCGGGCCGGCACGCCGATCGGCATGCCCGGGTCGACCACCTCGACCAGATGCTCGAGCGTGAGCGCCACCTGCCTCCGGCCGGCGCGCACGAGCAGCATTGCCAGCGGGGTCCGGGTCACGCGTGCCGCACCAGCCGCTCGAGCTCGCGGCTCACCCGCTCCGCGATCAGCGAGATCGGCAGCACGTGGTCGGCACCGCCGGCCTGCACGGCCGCATTGGGCATCCCATAGATGGTCGAGCTCTCCCGGTCCTGCGCGATACCCACGCCGCCGCCATCGTGGATGGCGCGAAGCCCTTCGGCACCATCCCGTCCGAGGCCGGTGAGCACCACGCCCACCGCCCGGGGACCGAAGATGGCGGCGACCGACCGGAACAATGGGTCCGCGGCCGGCCGGACGCCCCAGACCGGTGGATCCTTCGCGAGCTCCAGGCGCGGACCGTCGGCCCCTGCTGCAACACGCATGTGCCAGTCCCCCGGCGCAACATACGCGGTGTCCACCAGAAGCGGCGTGCCATGCTCCGCCTCCACCACGGTCACATGACTCTGTCCCGCCAGCCGCTCGGCCAGGCTCCGGGTGAACCGGGGCGGCATGTGCTGCGCGATCACGAAGGCCGCCTCCTGGCCACGGCGGAGCCCGGGCACCAGCTCCGCCAGCGCCCGAGGGCCGCCGGTCGACGCGGCAATCGCGACGCAGAGCCGGGCCCGGCCCGCCAGCGCCACGGCCGGCGCGGGCGGCAGAACCCGGGCCGGCCGGGCGAGGACGGGGAGCCGGTGGATGTCCGCCGCGCTGGCGGCGCGGAGTGCCCCGAGAAGGCGCTCGCCGAAGCGGGCGAGCGCGGCGTCGCTCCGGTCGTCCTCCTTCGCCACCAGGTCCACCGCACCCAGCTCGAGCGCGCGGATGGCGGCGGCGGTGCCCGGCCCGGCGTAGGCACTCACGACGACGATCGGGCGGGGCGCTTCGGACATCAGGTAGCCGATGGTCTCGAGGCCGTCGAGCTCGGGCATTTCCAGATCCATCAGCACCAGGTCCGGCGCGCGCTCGTGCACCTTCTTGATCGCGTCCATCCCGTTCCGCGCGGTGGCGATGACCCGGAATTCGCCCGTGCTCTTCACCACATCGCTGATCACGCGCCGGAAGAAGGGGCTGTCGTCCACGACGAGGACGGTCGGCGGCCGGTCAGAGGACGCGACTGCCATGGGCCACCGAGGAGATGTCCACCCGGCCGTCCGCCACCCGGAACCGCACCGTGCGCCCGTAGTCCGCGCCGACGTCCTCCGCGACCAGCGGAATGCCCGCGGTCCTGAGCGTGTTGCGGGTGGCGACCACGTTCCGCTCGCCCATGTTGACCGTGCCGGGCGCCATGAGCGCCGCGAACATGCTGGCCCCGCCGGCGATTCGGGCCGTGATCCGGCGAGGGTTCGCTCCCAGCCGAGCCATCTGCTCCAGCAGGAGCGGCAGCGCGGTCTGCGGACTCTTGGCCGGGTTCTGCTCCCGGCGTGAGAGCGCGGGCGACGGCAGCAACACGTGGGCAAGGCCGCCCACCTGCGCGACCGAGTCGTGCAGCACGATCGCGATGCAGCTCCCCAGCCCGATGGTCACGAGCACGTCGTCCGGCCCGCCGACCTTCAGATCCGCGACGCGCACGATCAGCTCACCGCCGTTCAACTGGCTCATGCCGACCGCCGGAAGATCCGTTCGCGCGCGTCGACCAGCGTGAGCCGCTCCCGCGCCGGTCCGAGAAGCGTTTCGACCTTGCCGAGCACCAGGATTCCGCTTGGGCGCAGGGTCTCGGCGAAGGAGAGGAACAGGCGCTCCTGCATCGCCCGGTCGAAGTAGATCACGACGTTGCGGCAGACGATGAGATCGTACGGCGGCGCGGGCGGCGGCTCCCGGCTCAGGTCGAGCGCCCGGACCCGGACCCGGCGCCGGATCCCCTCGACCACCCGGTACCCGTCGCCGTCCGGCTCGAAGTACCTGGCGCGGAGCGCGGCCGGGGTCTCCATGAGCGCCTCGACCCGGTAGCGCGCGGCCTCCGCACGGGCCAGGCTTTCCCGGTCGATGTCTGTGGCGTCGATGGACGCCCGCTCGAGCGCCTGCGGCCGCCCCCGGGCCTCCGCCAGCTCGGCCGCCAGAATCGCGAGGCTGTAGGCTTCTTCTCCCGAGGCACAGCCCGCGCTCCAGATGCGGAGCGCGCCGGTCGGCGTCCATATCGCCGGGAGGAACCCCGCGGCCAGCCGCTCCCACGTCTCCACATTGCGGAAGAAGCGGGTGACGTTGATCGTGAGCGCGTCGCGCAGGCGGTCGTACTCCCCCGGCATCTGCTCGAGCACGGTCTCGTATTCGGCGTAGGTGTGCACGCCGCAAGCCCGCATGCGCACCGCGATCCGGCGGCGGATGCACTTGTCCTTGTACGCGTCGAGCGCGAGACCGGCTCCTTTCGAGATCCGGCGCGCGAGCGCGCGGAAGGCCGCCTCGTCCACTCCGCTCACGAGGCCCGCTCGAGCATGTCGAGGTTGGCCCGCGCGAGCTGATGGCCGGGGTTGAGCTCGGTGGCCCGCTGCCAGCTGGCCCGCGCCCGCGCCGTGTCGCGCCGTTTGTATGCCAGGTTGCCGAGCTTGAAGTACAGATCGTCGCCCAGATCCGGCTGGAGCTTGGCGGCCCGCTCGTACGCTTCGAAGGCGTCGTCGTAGCGGCCGCTCCGGTAGCACAGGTCGGCGAGATTCTTCGACGTCTGGGGCAGCGACGGGTCTTCCGCCAACGCGGCCTTGAGCTCGGCCTCCGCCCCGGCGAGATCGCCCGACGCTTCGAGCAGGACTGCGAGGTTGTTGCGCAGCACGGCGTGCTGGGGGAACGCGGCCACGCCGGCGCGGGCCACCGCGACGGCGGCGTCCTGGTCGTCGGCGCCCGCGTGCGCGAGTCCCGCGGCCCAGTACCACGCCGCCGGCACCGTCTTCTCGCCCAGAAGCTCCCGGGCGCGCGCGAGCCGGCCGAGCGCGACCTGATACTCGCCCCGCTTGAGCGCCGCCACCGCCCAGCCCAGCATGATCCGTGGGTCGTCCCGCGCCCGCCCCGCCGCGTCGCCGAACGCGGCCTCCGCCTCTTCGAGCCGGCCCAGCTGCTCCAGCGCAAGGGCGAGCGCGTGCAGCGCGGCCGGTCGCGGACCGCCCTTGTCCGACGCGGTCTTGAGCGCGTCCATTGCCTCGCTCCAGCGGCCCTGGCGGAGGGAGATCAGACCCAGATAGAAGGGCGCGCTGCCCTCGGACGGCCGCAGGTCGGCCACGAGGCGAAATTCACGAAGGGCCTCGTCGAGCATCCCCGCCTTGTAGAAGGCGATGCCGAGGTTCCGGTGCTCCTCGACGCGGGTGTCGTTCACGCGGGTGACAGGTGCCGCCGCCGAGGTCCCGACCCGGTGCGCGAACCCGGCCTGGATCAGCCCGTAGAGGGCCTGCCCCACCTCGAACTCGACCAGGCCCGACTCCTCGACCACCTGCTGGACGTCGCGGGTGCCGTCGAGGAGAGGCAACAGGCCGCGCTGCGGCGCGGACAGGGTCACGTCGGATTGCCCGACGTGGGCGGGATCCACCGCGAAGATCAGATCGAAGGTCGGGATCTTCTTCTGGATGAGGCTCCACTCGTCCACCCGCCGCGCGCCCTCGAGCAGGAGATACTCGGGGTTGATGTGCACCAGGAAATCTTCGCGCTCGGGCCGGACGCCGGCCTCGAAGTTGAACGTCCCCTGGGACCAGGTGAACAGGTAGTACACCGCCTCCTCGATCTGGAGGCGGATGTAGTCTTGCAGCTCCTCGCGGGACAGGGCCCCCTGCTCGACCAGGATCTCGCCGAGCTTCCGCTCCCGGGCCGCATCCTGGCCATCCACCGCCGCCTGGAGCTGCTCCGGCGCGATCCGCTTGCTCCGGACCAGGATGTCGCCCAACCGGTCGCGCCGGTTGACGATGGCCGCGAACACGATCTGCCCTTCGTCGAAGTAGATCGTGCCGAAGTTCTGCCGGTCGGCGAGTGCGAGACATCCGGTCCGCCGTCCCAGGAAGAGCAGCTGGATCACGTCCGGGAGACTCGCCTCCTTGAGACTGCCCTTGATCGCCATCAGCGCCACTCCTCGATCAGCCGGTCACCGATGTCGGGCCAATCCCAAACCATCTTCTCGCGGCTGCGCGCGGCGCCCGTTCCGGGGGCGACGAGTCCCGACCCCCGCGGTGCGGCGGTGCGTCGGGGCGGGCGGGCCGGTGCGCACTCCAGCACCGAGCGCGCGAAGCCCGCCGTGAGCTTGGCCTGTTGGGCCTCCGCCGCACTCAGCACTCGCTGCACCAGCCCCTGCACGCCGCGGACCGATTCCGCGGGGCGCCCCGCGAGATAGGCGGCGACCTCGGGGTCTACCTCGGGCACCTTCTCGCACAGAAGGCGATCGGCCACCTTCTGCCGGATCTCCCGCTCGGGCGCGGGCAGCTCGGCGACGAGCCCGCCTTCGAGCCGTGTCAGCAGGCGCGACTCGACGCCGGCGAGCTGGGACAGCGCCACCGCCGAGCTGAACACCATCTGGCGGCCGCCCTCCAGAAAGTGATTGAAGAGCAGGAACAGCTCGTCCTGCGAGCGACTCTTCTCGGCGACCAGGTGCACGTCGTCGAGCAGGAAGGCGTCGGCCCGGCGATAGCGCTTGCGCCACTGGGCCACGGCGTCCCGGTCGATCGCCTCGATCAGCTCGCCGGTGAACTCCTCGGCGCCGAGGCAGGCCACGCGCAGCCCGCGGGCGGCGAGCGCGGTGCCGATCCCATGGAGCAGGTGCGTCTTGCCGACCCCGGTCCCCCCGACCAGCACCAGCGGGTTGTACTTCTCGCCCGGCTCCGCCACCGCCGCGAGCGCGGCCTGCACCGCGACCCGGTTGCCGGCGGCCTCCACTACGGCGTCCAGGCGCCAGACCGGCGAGGGCGCCGGCGGCGGATGAGCGCCGTCCTTGGCCTGCTCCAGCAGCTCCGCGGCCGCGGGAACGTCGCCCGGGTCGCGGAAGACCGGCGAGCCCGCGAGGTCGGGTGCCGCCTGCTCGGCCTCGGCGCGGAGCGCGTCGAGCTTCCGTACGTCCGCCTCGAACTCGCGCAGCGCCTCTTCCGGATCGCGCGCCAGCTCGCCGTCGAGCAGCGCCTCGAGCCGGGCGGTGCGGTATCCCTCGCCTTCCCAGCGGAGGATCGCCGCCGCGACTTTGCCGCGCCACGCCTCGATCTGCTGGTGCAAAGTGGCTGAGATGTCCGAGAGGAAGTCGCCGAACTCATCCGGCGGCGGCTCGACCGCCGCTGCCGGCGCCGCGGCGGATGCGGGCACGCCTCCGCCGAGCAGCGCCTCGACCCGCTCGGCCGGGACGTCGTCGCCGGCGGCCTGGTGCGCGATGAGTCGGTTGAGCGCACCTACCAGCTCGCGCACGTTGTCGAGGCCGAGTTTCGCCACCGCCTCGAGGACGCCGGGCCCGAAGGTCACCCGGCGCTCCTCCGCCTTCCGCCGGAGAATCGCGACCTTGGTCTCGTAGTCGGGCGGCGAGATGTCGATGACCAGGCCGCCGGCGAACCGCCGGATGAGCCGCTCGTCTAGCGCCTCGATCTCGGACGGCGGCCGGTCACTGGTGAGCACGATCTGACGGCTGGCCGTCTGCATCGCGTCCACGATCCGCAGCAGCTCCGCCTGCGCCTCCCGCTGCCCGGTGAGGAACTGCACGTCGTCGACGAGGAGCAGACTGACGTCGGCGAACCGCTTGCGATAGGCCTCCCCCTGCCCCGACGCGATGGCCGCGTGAAACGCCTCGATGAAATGATCCAGTGTCAGATACTCGACGCTGAGCGCGGGATCGATCGCCTTGGCGCCGTGCCCCATGGCCATCAACAGATGGGTCTTGCCGAGCCCGGGCTTGGCGTAAATGAACAGCGGGTTGTACACCGCGCCCGGCGTTTCGGCCACCGCCCGCGCGGCCGTGACCGCCAGCCGGTTGGCAGCGCCCACCACCATGGTGTCGAAGCGGAAGTAGGGATTGAGCGGCGGGCTCACGCGACCTGTCCTCCGGCGGCGAGCCGGCGCAGCACCGATTCGGAGATGGCCTTCAGCGTCTCGAACACGCCGCCCCCGTGCAGCGCATCGGCGCCGAAGCTCTGCACTGCGCGAAAATTGAGCGCCTCGTCCAGCTCCGCCGGGGTGAGGATCAGATCGCCCGGGAGATCCTGCTTGTTGTACTGGAATGCGATCGGCAGCTGCCGGACGTCCACCCCCTGCTCCAGCAGATTCGTCTGCATGTCCTGGAGGCTTTCGACGTTGTCGTCGAGCCGGCGGGCCTGACTGTCCGCCACGAAGACCACGCCGTCCGCGCCTTGGAGCACCAGGCGGCGGGTGGAGGCGTAGTAGCTCTGCCCCGGGACGGTATAGAGCTGGAACTTGGTAGCGAAGCCCGAGATGCTCCCCAGGTCCAACGGGAGAAAGTCGAAGAACAGAGTGCGGTCGGTGTGGGTGGCGAGGGAAACCATGCGCCCCCGGCGACTCTCCGGCACCCGGCCGAAGATGTACTGCAGGTTCGTCGTCTTGCCGGACCGGCCGGGCCCGTAGTAGACGATCTTGCAGGTGATCTCACGCGCGGCGAAGTTCACGAGCGACATCGGCTCATCGCCCGAAGAGGGCGCGGAGGCTCGCATTGAGCTCCCGCTCGAAGTTCTCCGGCAGCACCCGCTGCGCCGGCGCCTCCCGAGGCGCGGCCGCCACCAGCTCGGCCACCAGGCGGTCGAAGAAGAGCTGCACCAGACCCACAGTGCTCTCCCCGTCGAACACGACCAGCCCGATCCAGCGCCCGCGCGGGGTCTCGAAACCCGACAGGAACACGTGCTGGGTCACGCCTTGATGCACGAGCGAGAGGAACCGCGGCTCGCCCACCAGTCGGGCGATCTCCTGGGTGGATGCCACGATCGCCGCGCCGAGCGCGGCCGCGGTCATCACGTCCACCGAGCGGGTGAAGCCGTGCTGCGCCACGACCTGCCCCGACGACGTCATGAGCAGCGTCAGCCGCGCGGACGACTCGGCCAGGAAGCGCTCGAGCGGCGCCTTAACCCACGGCTCGACCGCGCGCATCTAGGCCAGCCTCCCGGAGACGTCGAGCATCTCGAGCCGGGCGAGCCCGACGTTCGCGTCCGGGCCCGCGACGGCCACGAGAACCAGCTCGGTCCCGCAGGGCGCGGCGAGCACGGTCCCACCCGCCGCGTGCAGCTGCAGGAAGACCGGCTCCCGACGGCCGGCGCTCTCGGTGGCTCGGCGCAGGCGGCTGACCAGGCTCGCAGCCAACGCCGCCACCGCCCGGCCGTCCACACCGGTCATCAGCGATTCGGCCACGATGAGCCCGTCACCGGCCGACACCAGCACCGACCCGCGAATCCCGCGGACCGTCGACAGCCGGTCGAGCAGCTCGGCCGCGGCGCTCACTCGCTCCGCTCCAGCCAGGCGCGGGCCGCCAGGGAGGCCCGTTCCGCGAACCGCGCGACGCGTCCCATCGGGATGTCCAGACCGCGCACCGTGAGCAGCAGGGTCGATTCGGTCGGCGCGGAGAGGAACAGATTCCCATCACCGCACTCGACGGCGAGACCCCGCCATTCGCCGAGCTCAAGCAGGCGCGCAGTGCGGGCCGCCTCCTTCGAGACGCCGGCGAGGAGAGCGGCGACCGAGTCGGCCACGTCGGCACCGTCCGGGTTCCGTAAGCCACCGCCCAGACGGCGCCCAGCGGCGTCCACCAGCAGCAGGCCGTCGGCCCCTCCGTCCAGGCCCGCGAAGACCGCCTCCTGCACCGGCGATGGGCTGGACTCCTCGAAGGAGAACGTGAGCCCCGACGCCGCCCCCAGCGTCTCCGCCTCGCGCTCTTCCACCCCCGCTTCCGCAGGCGCAGGAGCGGCGGGCTCGACGGACGCTGCGGGGGGGGCCTCGCGCGTCGCGGACGCTGCCGCCGGGGCTGCAGGACGGCCGGCGCGGACCCGCTCGAGCGCAGCCGCGGTGCCGGTGTCATCGGGGTCGGCCTGCCCGGCGAA
>Ga0099828_10004050_pt1 | contig 10307 bp, 11 predicted proteins | sample CZO8metaG_2_FD_79338 | JGI IMG/M metagenome (GOLD analysis project Ga0099828, IMG submission 79338) | Vadose zone soil microbial communities from the Eel River Critical Zone Observatory, Northern California, USA - CZOApr15con2H1.8 metaG | ecosystem: Environmental > Terrestrial > Soil > Vadose...
AAGGCATCCGCATTCAGGCGGTGCTGCCGGGCGCGACCGCGACCGAGCTCTGGGATAAGGCCGGCCTCCCATACCAGAACCTGCCCGCGTCGATCGTCATGTCGCCGGAAGACATGGTCGATGCAGCGTTGGTCGGGCTCGACCAGGGCGAGCGGGTTACGATTCCCGGCCTCCACGATGGAGACGAATGGACCCGTTTCGAGGCCGCGCGCCGCGCCATCTCGAAGCGGTTCGGCAATTCCGTGCCCGCGCCCAGATACGGGATTGGTGTACCCGCGTCCGCCTGATCGAGCAAGGAGAAACACATGGGTAAGCTGGAAGGAAAAATTGCACTCGTTACCGGTGGCACCAGCGGCATTGGCCTTGCGACGGCGAAGCAGTTCGTGAACGAAGGCGCGCACGTCTTCATAACGGGACGCCGTGATCCGGAGTTGGCTGCGGCGGTAAAGGAGATCGGAAGAAATGTAACCGGCGTTCGAGGAGACGTGTCGAACCTTGGCGATCTTGATCGCCTCTTCGCACAAATCAAGCGCGAGAAGGGCAAGCTCGATATCGTGTTCGCGAATGCCGGTATCGCGAAGTATGCCCCCTTCGGCAAGATAACCGAGGAGGACTACGACTCGATCTTCGACATCAATGTGAAAGGCCTCCTTTTCACTGTGCAGAAGGCGCTTCCGCTCGTGCCGGATGGTGCCTCGATCATCCTGAATGCGTCCGTCGTCGCCAGCAAAGGGTTGCCGGCGAATAGTGTTTATAGCGCCACAAAAGCCGCCGTGCGCTCGTTCGCGCGGACATGGACAACGGACTTGAAGGATCGCCGCATTCGCGTGAACGCGGTGAGCCCAGGCGCCACCGAGACGCCCGGACTGAATGAGCTGGTGGCTTCCACAGGAGCGGGCGAGCAACGCTTGAAGATGATTTCCAGCAGTGTTCCGCTAGGCAGGCTCGGTACACCCGATGACATCGCGAAGGCCGTGGTGTTTCTCGCATCCGACGACAGCAGCTACATCACCGGAACGGAACTGTTTGTGGATGGCGGTTTTGCACAAGTGTAGGCCGCGACATGACCCACATCCACGTCACCGCTCCGACGCGCTTCGTCGAGGCCAGCGGAACCCGCTACGCCTATCGCCGATTCGGCAATAAACTCTGAAAGCGGCGTTCCCGGATCGATTGCAACCTAGCTGGGTGGACTTCTCCGGCAGTGTTCTGTTCAGCACACCTCGCCGATAGGCTTTGCCCTGCTCGACACGGATCGCGACAACGGTGGCGGGAAATGCCATCGGACTGATGCCGCCGGAGGCACACCAGTGGCGGCTCTCAGGACGGCGCAATGCGTTGCTGGATGTCGGCTGCGGGTCAGAGCAGCCTGTCGATGGTATCCTCGACACGAACAGGCCACCATTGCTTCTATCCGATGACCGACAACACTCCCTCGCAAGCCGAAAACCCCGCCGATCTCCTCCTCGTGAACGGCCGCATCGCCACGCAGGACGACCGCCAATCGTTCGTAACCGCGCTCGCGATCAAGGACGGCCGCATCCACGCGACCGGCGACGCTGCGACGGTCATGGCCTACCGCGGCCCTGCGACCCGCGTCGTCGAGCTCAACGGCCGCACGGTGATCCCCGGCCTGATCGATTCGCACTCGCACCCGATACGCGGTGGCCTGCACTACAACCTCGAGCTCAGGTGGGACGGCGTGCCCTCGCTCGCCGATGCGATGCGCATGCTGCGCGAGCAGGCAAAACGCACGCCGCCGAATCAATGGGTGCGCGTGATCGGCGGCTGGTCGGAGTTCCAGTTCGCCGAGAAGCGCATGCCGACCCTGGCCGAGCTGAACGCCGCCGCGCCCGACACGCCGGTGTTCGTGCTTCACCTTTACGCGAGCGCGATGCTCAACCGCGCCGCATTGCGGGCCGTAGGCTATACCCGCGACACGCCCGACACGCCCGGCGGCGAGATCCAGCGCGACAAGGCGGGCAATCCGACGGGCTTGCTGATCGCCAAACCGAACGCCTTCATCCTCTACGCGACGCTCGCCAAAGGCCCGAAGCTTCCTTACGAGCAGCAGCTCAATTCGACCCGGCAGTTCATGCGCGAGTTGAACCGGCTGGGCGTGACCAGCGTGATCGACGCCGGCGGAGGCTTTCAGAACTACCCGCAGGATTACCAGGTCGTCGCCGAGCTGCATAAAAATGAACAGTTGACCGTTCGGCTCGCCGCCAACCTGTTCACGCAGCGCCCGAAGCAGGAGCTGGAGGATTTCTCCAACTGGACGAAAACGGTAAAGCCGGGCCAGGGCGACGACCGGTACCGCATCAACGGCGCCGGCGAGATGCTGGTCTACTCGGCGGCCGACTTCGAGGATTTTCTCGAGCCGCGGCCCGACATGCCCGCGAGCATGGAGGCCGATCTCACGGCGGTGGTGAGACTGCTCGCTGCGAACCGCTGGCCGTTCCGGTTGCATGCGACCTATGACCAGACCATCGAGCGCGCTTTGAACGTATACGAAGCGGTCAACCGCGAAGTGCCGTTCGACGGGCTGCACTGGATCATCGATCACGCCGAGACCATCTCGCCGCGCAACATCGACCGCATCCGCGCCCTGGGCGGCGGCATCGCCGTGCAGCACCGCATGGCGTACCAGGGAGAAACTTTCATCGACCGCTACGGCAAGGCGCAAGCGGAGCACAGCCCGCCGATCAGGAGAATGCTCGCGGCCGGCGTTCCGGTCGGCGCAGGCACCGACGCGACGCGCGTCGCAACCTACAACCCGTTCGTGTCCCTGTACTGGCTGATTTCGGGCAAGACCGTCGGAGGAACACCGATGCATCCGGGCGCGAACCGTTTCGAGCGCATGGAAGCCCTGCGCCTGTGGACGGTCGGCAGCAGCTGGTTCTCGAGCGAGGACGGCAAGAAGGGCGCGCTCGCGCCGGGACAGCTTGCGGACTGTGCGGTGCTGTCCGCGGACTACTTCTCGATCCCCGAAGACAGAATCAAGGACCTCGAATCGGTGCTCACCATCGTGGGCGGAAAGCCGGTGTACGCCGCGGCCGAGTTCAAGGATCTGTCGCCGCCGCCGCTGCCGGTGAGCCCCGAATGGTCGCCGGTCGCAGCTTACGGCGGTTATGGCGCGCCGTTGATGAAGAAAGCCACACTTCAATCGCGCGCCGCAACGGCGTCGTGCTGCTCGGCACTATTGGATTGCTGGAGGCCGCAATCCGGTTTCGGCGGCTGCGCCTGCGCGTTTTGAACACTTTCGGAACGAAGGATTCACCATGGAAAATGCTTCACCTGAAACCGGCGCGGCGGTCACGAAGGTGATCGACCGGATTCCGCGCGAGGGAATGGACGCGCAACTGGAGCAGGCGATCAAGAACCTCATCGCCGCGGCATTGCGGTTTCGCGGACATCTCGGCGTGACCGTCACGCGGCCGTCGCTCCCGGCCCAGCCCGGATTCCGGATGGTGTACCGCTTCGATTCCTGCGAGCATCTGCGCGCGTGGGAAGAGTCGCCCGAGTATGCCCGCCTGGTTTCCGAGGCCAACCGCTACACTCAAGGCGGACCGCACTACGATGTCCTGACCGGCCTGGAAACGTGGTTCACGCTTCCCGCCCAGCCCGCCCTGCGCCCTCCCCCGCGTGCCAAGATGACGTTCGTGTCGTGGCTGGGCATCTTTCCGCTCGTGTATCTCTACGCGGAATTGTTCGACCGGATCCTGCCGTCCGGCACACCTGCAATCCTGAAGGTATTTGCGGTGACCGCGCTGGTCGTGCCGACCATGAGTTACGTCGTCGCTCCGCGGCTCACCCGGTTGTTCAAGAACTGGCTTTATCCCGGGCCGAATACAATCCCCACTCGGCGCTCGAGCGAACCCGGAGGACATCCATGAATCGCATTGTCGCAGCCCTCACCGCAACTCTCGCCGCGAGCCTGCTCGCCGCTCCGCCGGCGCAGGCACAGCCGTACCCGAACAAGCCGATCCGCATCGTCGTCCCCTTCGCCGCGGGCGGCACCTCGGACATCCTGGCGCGCGCCATCGGCCCGCACCTCACCACGGCCTGGGGCCAGCCGGTCATCGTGGAAAACCGCACCGGCGCCAACGGGAACGTCGGCGCGGATTACGTCGCAAAGTCCGCGCCGGACGGCACCACCCTGCTGCTCTCGGACGTCGGCGCGCTGTCGATCAACCCGAGCGTGTATACCGACATGCCCTTCGACCCCGCCAGGGATTTCTCGCCGATCGTGATGGTGTCGTATTCGCCGCACGTGCTGGCGGTGCATCCGTCGCTGCCGGTCGGCAGCGTGAAGGAGCTGATCGCCTACGCCAAGGCGAATCCGGGCAAGCTCAATTTCGCCAACTCGGGCACCGGCGGCGCGCCGCACCTCGCGGGCGTCGAATTCGCGGCGCGCACCGGCGTGCAGTGGACCTACATCCCCTACAAGGGCGGCTCGGCGGCGGTCACCGACGTGATCGCGGGCAACGCCAACGTGCTGTTCAACGGCATGCTCGCCACCTATCCGTCGGTGAAAGCCGGCCGCTTGAAGGGGCTCGCCGTGTCCGGCGCGCAGCGCGTGCCTTCCGCGCCCGAACTGCCCACGGTGGCCGAGACTCTTCCGGGCTTCGAAACCGGCTCCTATCAGGGGCTGCTCGCGGCGGCCGGCACGCCGCGCGAGATCGTGACGAAGCTGAACGCCGAGCTGACCCGGATCCTGAATACCGACGATATGAAAGAGTTCCTGGCGAAACAGGGTACCGAGGTGCGCGCCGGCACGCCGGAAGCACTCGGCACGTTCATCGTCAATGAAAAAGCGCGCTGGGCGAAAGTGGTCAAGGAAGCCGGCATCAAGGCCGACTGAGGAAACGTCCGGCTTCGGCGCTCTGCACATCGCCGTTTCGAAAAAGGAGCTTGGACCATGAAAAATCCACACGCAACCACGATGGCAAGAGCATCGCTCGCGGCGATTCTTGCGGGCTGTGCTGCTTCAACTGTCGAAACGAATCCCGTGGTCCCCGAAAATCTCAAGGTCCCGGCCGCTCAAGTGTTGTCGCTCGTGTCACCCGCCACGGGCGTGCAGATTTATGAGTGCAGCGCCGGCAAAACCGATCCGACGCGGTTCGAGTGGGTCTTCAAGGCCCCGGAAGCCGACTTGTTCGACCTTTCCGGGAAGAAGATCGGCAAACACTATGCAGGTCCGACCTGGGAATCGAACGATGGAAGCAAAGTGGTCGGCGAAGTCAAAGCGCGCGACGACGGTCCGGCCGCCACCGCAATCCCGTGGCTGTTGCTGAGCGCAAAATCGACTGCGGGGAACGGCGCCTTCAGCCGGACACAGGGAATTCAGCGGCTGTACACCGTCGGCGGGAAAGCTCCCGCGGAGGGTTGCAACCGGGCGCGGCTGGGCAAGGAGGCCCGGGTCCCCTATAAGGCTACCTATTACTTTTACGTCGCCAAGCCATGAGAGCCTGCGGCGGGCCACGCGTTTCGCGCCTCCCGCCGCTGAACTCGGTCATAGTTGCTCGGCTCTGACGGAACCCACAGCTCAGGTCGCCCGGAGCCTGGCGCGCATGCGCCGCACCTGAAGCGTTGCGCCGATCAGGAACAAGACGAACAACACCGCGCTCGCCGCCTGCAAGGCAGGCGCGTCGGCATTCGGCAGCAGGGGCGCTCCCAGGGGCAATCGGGTCGTGGTCTCGGTGATGCCGGGAATCAAGTGGAAGAGGAAAGTGGCCGAGTAGCTGACGGTCTCGATATAGGGCGATGCCCGGCCGTACAACTTGGTGTATCCCGCCACGTACGCGATCGCCAGCACGACGAGCGTGATGATGCCCAGCGCGTGGGGCTTGCCGAAGCCGCCGTGCTGGAAGATCCCGAAGCCGGTCAGGCAAACGAGAACGGTTGCGATCACGTAGACCTTCCCGAGCATGTTCCTCGGAGAAATTTCCTTGTCGCGTATGAGAGCGATGAGGCCAGCGGCTACGGCAATCAGGCTGATCGCGGTATGAATCACGCCTAGTGGTGTCAATCCGAACATTTTGATCTCCCCTTTGTGGATGATTGAAATGCGGCGGACAGCAACGCACGAGCATGTTAGCACCAAGAGGCTGCTCGGCTTGCACCGCGGACGTGCCGGGCACATACTCCGCGGCGGCCGACACGGACGCCGAGCGAGGGCAAGGCACTCGTTTGCGTCAACCCCGATTTTTCACATGAACGCATTCGCCGCGATCCTGTTCGCAAGCCTGCTTTCGCGCCTCGGCTACCAAATGGCGCGAAGCCCGGTGCTCCCCGCCTTTGCCGCCGATCTCGGCGCCTTGCCCGAGCTCATCGGCATCGTCGTCGCCGCCTCGACCATCACCGGCGTCTTCTTCAAGCTGCCCGCGGGCGCGCTTTCCGACGTGCTCGGAAGAAAGCGCATGATGGTGCTCGGCGCGCTCTTCTTCGCCGCGCCGCCCTTCCTCTATCCGTTCGTCCACGACGCCTGGTCGCTGCTCGCGCTGCGCTTCGTCCACGGCTTCGCCACCGCGATCTTCTCCCCGGTCGCCTCGGCCTATGTGGCCAGCCTCGCCGAGACGGAGCGCGGCGCCCGGCTCGGCTGGTTCTCGTCGGCGAACGACATCGGCGCAACCGCGGGGCCGCTCATGGGCGGCTTCGTCTTGTATTTCACCGCCAGTTATTCGGCGACCTATCTCACGGTCGGCGCGCTCGGCGTGCTGACGTTCATCGTCGTGCTGCTCCTGCCCGATGTCGATCGCACGGCGGCGCGCGAGGCGAAGACTTTCGCCGCGCGAGCGGCGGAGTTCCGGCAGGGTGTCGCCGAGGTGTTCAAGACACCGCCGATTTTCGTCGCGGCCGGCATCGAAGCCGTCATGTACCTCGGCTACGGCGCCTTTCTCGGCTTCCTGCCGATCTACGCGAGGAAGGTGGGGCTCAACGACGCGGAGATCGCGATCGTCCTCGGTGCACAGCTCGCCGTGGCCATGATGGCGAAGCCGATCACCGGACGCGCGTCCGATCGGGTGGGGCGAATACCGGTCATCGTCATCGGCCTCCTGCTCTGCGCTGCCGCGCTTCCGCTGATCTTCCGGAGCGAAAGCCTGACGGTTTTCGTCCTTGCAGCGCCGCTGCTTGGCCTGGGCGTCGGCGCGGTCACGCCGGTTACCAATGCGCTTATCGCCGACCTCGCCTCGGCACGGCGCCTCGGCGCCGCCATGGGCGTGTTCGGAACCATCTGGGACATCGGTGAAGCAGCGGGCCCCATGATCGCGGGATTCCTGATCGGGGGATTGGGCTATGCGGCGACCTTCGACGTGCTTGCCGCGATAACCGCCGCGGTCACGGTCGGACTGATGGCGCTGGTGCGCGATCCGAAGAGGGCGGCGGCTAAGCGCGCGCCTGACCGCCCCCTCCAATGACCCGCGTCAACAGGCAGCACGCCGCCTCCGCCGTTGGGTCCACCTCGCTCAGCTTTTCGCCAGCCTGACCTTGCTCAGAGCCGCCTTCAGGCTTCTGGCCAGCTTTCCGGCGTCATCGTTTGCCCAGAAATGCATGAAAAACAGCCGCGGTTGCTCATCGAGCATATGACTGTGCAGCGCCGTCACCTCGATCCCGCCCTCGCGCAACGTCTTGAGGACGGGATTGACCTCCCGCGCGATGAGCACGAAGTCCCCGGTGATCGCCGCCTTACCGTCCCCCGTCGGCTGGAAGTTGATGACGATGCCCGAACCCATCCCGACGGGAATCGGCATTCCGCCTTCCTTTATGGTTTCGGCCCGGGGGATGTTGAACTGATAGACCCCGCCGTTGACTGCACCCTTGGCGCCAAGCGCCTGGTCGATCGCGGCCGTGTCGATGTCGAGCGGCGCTGGCGAACCGGCGGGTGCCGGCGCCGCCAATGGGGTCTTGCTTTCGGCAAGCCCTGCGCGTAGCGCGGCGGCGAGCTTGGCGGGGTCCCCGCGGCCGAAGAAATGCATGTACATGGTCGCAGGCGAGGAGCGCAGCAAATGGTTGTGCAGCGCCGTTATCTCGATGCCGCCATCGACGAGTTTCTTCATCACGGGGTTGACCTCTTCATGCAGGAGCACGAGATCGCCCATCACCATTCCCTTGCGGCCCATTTTCTGGAATGCAAGATAGGAGCCCAAAGCAAGAGTTGGTTTGATCTCGACCCCGTCGAGCGTGACCTTCAGGTCGCTCCGCCCGAGGCCGACGCGATACACTCCGCCGGGCAACTGTGCGCCGGATCGGCCAAGCGCCTGTGCGACCGGGGCCCAGTCGTTGTCGGCTGCGAGCGCGGCGGTGGACAGTCCGACCGCGAACCCGATGCTTGCGAGGATGGGATTGAAGCGCTTCATGGCATGACCTCCTAGAGAGTGGTTTGGGAACCGATGCTGCCGCCGTGCAGTGAAGTGCGGGATATCTTGAACACAGATCGCTTGCAGGAGGCTGACTACCCTCCGGCTCGGTGCCGTCGTATCATTGATCAGGTTTGTGTCGCGCCGACCAGGGAGGGGCGATGAGCCTCGAAGACACCGACAACCTGACCATCTTCACGCCGACCGATAAAGGCAAGGCGGAACTCAAGGCGGGTTCGACCAAGCTCTCGACCATCGCGCTCGAGCTGATGGTGATGTTCGACGGAAAATCGCCCATGTCGGCGATCGTCAAGCGGGTGACCGGTGCGCGGCCCGGCGAGATCAGCGATACCGTGGCGGCGCTGCTTCACGACAAGTTCATCGACATCCTCAAGCCCGGGAAAACCGCCGACGCGGACGTCGGCTCGTTTTTCGAGGTCCCGGTCGACGCGATGCCCGAAAGCGTTCCGGCGGAATTTCGCGACGAAGCTGAAAAAGGCGCGTTGTCGCTCGACCGCAGCGGCTACTACATCGGCGTCGCGCAGCAGGCAGCCGCCAGGAAAGCGCCCAACAACGGCTCGAAATATTCGATCCTCCTGATCGAGGACAACGTCCAGTTCGTCGCCGCAGTGAAGATGCTGCTGAAGCTCGAGGGCTACGAGCCGCGCGTCGCCGGCAGCCGCGACGAGATCGTGGCGGCGCTCCGAAACTCGCCCCTGCCCGACGTGATCCTGCTCGACGTGGGCCTGCCCGGCGCCGACGGTTTCGACATCCTGGCGCGCGTCCGGCAGCACCCGACGCTGCGGGCGATTCCGGTCATCATGCTCACCGCGCAGACCAGCCGCAAGGACGTATTGCGCGGGCTCTCGGGAGGCGCCAACGGCTACCTCACCAAGCCCTTCGAGCACGAGGCCTTGGTGAAGAGTCTGCGCGCGGTGCTCGGACTCACGGACTCGCCTCTTCCGGGATGAGCCGACAATTCAATCCACAAGTCAGGAGGCGCCACGCATGACCAAGGGACGGCTGGAAGCATTCAGCGACGGCGTGATCGCGGTCATCATCACGATCATGGTTCTGGAGCTGAAAGTTCCGCACGATGCCGACCCGAAAGCGCTCATGCCGCTCATCCCGGTGTTCCTGAGCTATGTGCTGAGCTTCGTGTTCGTCGGCATCTACTGGAACAACCACCACCACATGTTTCATGCCGTCCACCACGTCAACGGCGCGACGCTTTGGGCGAATCTGCATCTGCTGTTCTGGCTGTCGCTGGTGCCGTTCGTCACCGGGTGGATGGATGAAAATCATTTTGCGGCGGTAACGGTTGCGGCGTACGGGTTGGTGCTGCTCGGCGCGGCCTGCGCGTATACCATCCTGACGCTCGTGCTTCGCGCCTCGCACGGCAAGGATTCGCCCCTCGCCAAAGCGCTGGGGAAAGACTTCAAGGGAAAGATCTCGGTCGTGATTTACGTCGCCGCGATTCCACTTGCCTTCGTTCAGCCTTGGATCTCGGGCGGCCTGTACGTGCTGGTCGCCGCGATCTGGCTGTGCCCCGACCGGAGGTTCGAAAAGCTGCTCGCCGAATCGAAGGTGTAGCCGGGGCTGGATGGGGTCGTGCCTGCGTAATCCAGCCCTGGCAGCCGAAATAACCGCCGGAGAAAAACCCTGATAGACTGCTCTTTTATCAGTCCCGTCAGTCAGTTGTCAGGCGCTGTTGAATAGAATTGCGCCTCTCATGCGCAAGTTCCTCTATCATTTGGGAAAGATGCTTTTCGGCCTCGCGCTCGCCGCGCCGGCGCCGGCCGCTTTCGGCCAGTCCACGGACCTCGCGGAGCTCACTCTCGCGCAGGCCGAGCTGCTGCTGCAGTCCCGCAACCGCGAGCTGCTGGCGGCGCGCCGCGCGGTCGAGGCGGCTCAGGCGAACACGCTCACCGCGGGCGCGCGGCCGAA
>Ga0099828_10004051_pt1 | contig 10306 bp, 5 predicted proteins | sample CZO8metaG_2_FD_79338 | JGI IMG/M metagenome (GOLD analysis project Ga0099828, IMG submission 79338) | Vadose zone soil microbial communities from the Eel River Critical Zone Observatory, Northern California, USA - CZOApr15con2H1.8 metaG | ecosystem: Environmental > Terrestrial > Soil > Vadose...
GTAGGCCCCGAGCAGATTGGTCCTTACGATCCGCACCTGCGCATCGGCGTGGACTACAGCTTCGTGCGCAACGACGAGGACCACACCGGCGCCGTGATGGCGAAGGTCCGCCGCTACGCCTCGCACATGACGCTCGGCGGCGATCAGCCGTTTTACGCGCAGCACTTCGACAACGACATGCCCGCCGGGCTCCTCTTCCTGGTGCATTCCCATGTCCGGGCGCGAGCTTGGCCGCTGCCCAGCGTCGCTCCTGCCGCCGCGAGCCCATTGCCGCGCTGTGCCTTGACGCCGCCGGGGACTTCGTCCAGTCCGACCGCAAGGCCACTCAGGGGGACACCGCCATGAAGAAACAGTTTGCTGTCCTTGTTTTGTCGACCGTCTGTTTCTGGCCCTTCGTATCCGCAGCGCAATCGAGCAACCGGGTCACCATCTTGTATGACGCCTTCGGCAAATCGCCGGAGCTCACCAAAGATTGGGGATTCTCCGCTCTGCTCGAGTATGGCGGAAGACGCATTCTCTTCGACCTGGGCAACAATGCCGAGCACTTCGCTCACAACGTCAAGGCGCTCAAAGCAGACCTCCGCAAGCTGGACTTTGTCGTGGTTTCCCATCGTCACGCCGACCATACGAGCGGGCTCAACTACCTGTTGACCATCAATCCCGAAGTGAAGATCTATGTTCCGGACGAACCGTCGGGGTATTTCGGAGCGAAATGGAGATCCAAAGAGTTCTATCGCAGGGACGAATCCCTGCCCGCGCAGATGCGATACTTCGACGGCAATCCGCCGGAGGTCCTGCCCTACGGGAGTCCCTGGCCACGCGCCCATTTCATCCCGGTCAGCACCGTGACGGAAGTTGTCCCCGGCATTTACCTGCTTCCCACCGTTTCCAACGTTCCCGGGACGCTCGAGTTGCGCGAGTTGTCGATGGCTGTGCGGAGCCCGCAGGGGCTGATTCTCTTGGACGGCTGCTCGCATGCCGGTGTCGAGCGCATCTTGGAGGTGGCCGGCACGGTCGACAAACACATCCACCTGCTCTTCGGCGGGCTTCATCTGGTCAGGGCGCCCGACGCTGAGGTTCAGCGCATGGCGGGTGTCCTGCGCGACCAGTGGAAGCTGGATGAGATTGCGCCTGGCCACTGCACGGGCGAGCCTGAGTTTGCCGCGCTCAAGAAAGCCTTCGGTGAGCGCTATCTGTACGCCGGTGTTGGTACGGTGATCGCTCTCCCCTAGTGTACCGAGTCGCAACTCCCCGATCGAAATGGGCCGACAGCGATCCCTCCGAGCAGGGATGGAAACGATCGTCGGGAAGCGCTGGATAGCGATCATTGCGAGCGCGGGGTAACGCGGGTTTCGATCAGGCTGCGGCGCCGTGCTCGTTCGACCGAAAACTGGCGAGGCAGCGGCACCACACCGAGGCTCGTGACGGCGAGAGGATGAGACGGGCGACCTGGCTTGCAACCCAGGCCGCCCAGCGGGTGGAGGCCGCTTTGTCTCGGGACGGGATGATTTCCCGAGTTCGGCGCGCTGTCCAGGTTCCGTCCGCTCGCGTCGCGGGTGGAGGAGCTTCGAGAGCGCAGGTGTCGGCGATGCTCGAGCACGTTCTGGCTCTGCCGGCGGTGTGACCGCGGCCATCGCTACTGCTCGCGCGCCTGCGCAGCGTCGGCGCGGCAAGAGCAGTTGCGAGCGGCGGGGCGGCGGCATCAGCAGAGCCCCGAGGGACGCCGGGACCACGCGGACGATCCGGATCGCGTTCGCGATGCGGACGTGGCGACTTCGGTCTCGCTCTGCCGGACGTGACCAGGTGCTCCCTCGGCGCATCGCGCCGATGCGTCTTCACCCTGCGGCTGCGCTCCCATTTACACGCAGCCCGATGCAGCGGTAGCATGCACATTCGGCGCGAGACTAGGAGCGCCAATGGGATTCACACTGCGATATCGATATGGCGCGACCTCCTTTCGAGTCGCCTCACATCGAGGTATCACGTGGACGTGCGTCGCTGTCGCCGTCTTCGTCCATCGTGCCGCGATGCCGAGCCCGGAGCCGGCCGGCGCGAGGGCAGCCGGAGTACGCGAGAGGAGCCGTGAGTGTACCGCAGAGCCGGGGTACTCGACCTCGGGTACTTAGTCTTTCTTAGCCGCGAACCTCGCAGCGTGCCGAGTCCCAGGGCCACCCGGGGCGGCACGTAGGCACGATCAGCACGCTCTCGGAGTTGCTTAGTCTTTCTTAACGGAGCAGGCTCTTCGCGGGAACCCTGTCTTGTGACACCCTTGAACATTGGTGGAACCGCGCGGCCATACCGAGGAACTGCTGCCTGAGGGCGAGGAGCTACCGCCACCCGGCACCCGCAACATCGCCATCGCGCGCTGGGCCTTGGTCGGTCTGATGACCGTCGTCGCCGCCGCAGCGTGGGTGCACTACTTCGAGGCGGCCCCGCGCACCACCCAAGCCGTGGTCCAGTACCGCTGCCCGATGCATCCGTCCGTCATCACAGACATCCCAGGCGCCTGCCCAATATGCGGAATGGATCTGGCGCCGATCCAGCTCGGCGGCGCCACGACAGGGAAGCCGACCGCCCCGACCTCGAACGTCACCCCGACAGCGACTTCGACCGCCACCGATTCGGGCTCCTTCTGGTGCCCGATGCACCCGGAGGTCATCTCTGATGCTCCCAACGCCACCTGCGCGAAATGCGGGATGAAGCTCGTGCCGCGGCCGAAGGGCGCAGGTGCGAAGGCCCGCGCGGGCGTCCCCGGGCTCGTACCCATCGACCTTACCCCGGAGCGCATCCAGCTCATCGGGATGCGCACGGCACAGGTTACACGCGAGACGCTCTCGCCGGGCCTGCGCACCGTGGGGGTTATCACCGCCGCCGAGGGCGCAATCGCCGTGGTTACCGCCCGCTTCTCCGGCTGGATCGAAAAGCTGCTCGTCGCACAGAGCGGCCGGTACGTGAACAAGGGCCAGGCGCTGGCGCGCATCTACAGCCCGGACCTGCTCGGTCCCCAGCAAGCTTACCTGAACGCCTTGCGGTGGCTTCATGACAAGGAGGGCGCGGAGCCGAGCCGGGCGCTGGAGCTCGACGCGCGCGCTCGGCTCCAGCTCGCGGGCGTCTCCAACGAAGACATTGACGAGATCAATCGAACCCGCAAGCCTCTGCGAGCGCTCTCCGTGCGCGCGCCGATGAGCGGCTACGTGGGGAAGAAGACGGCGGTCACTGGCCTCTACGTCGAGCCAGGCACCGAGCTCTTCGAGATCGCCGACCTCTCGACAGTGTGTGGTGGCCGACGTCTACGAATCGGAGATCGAGCTGGTGAAGGCAGGCCAAAAGGCTACGGTCGCCGTGCCGGCGATCCCGGGCCAGACTTTCACCGACCGGGTCTCATTCCTCTACCCGGTGGTCTCGACCGGCAGCCGCACGCTCAAGATCCGCCTCGAGCTCAGGAACCCGGGTTTGAGGCTCCTCCCCGGGATGTTCGCGAACGTGACGCTCGACCTCGACGCGGTCGAGGGGCTCGTCGTTCCCTCGGAGGCGGTCGTGGATACCGGCGAGCTCCAGTACGTGTTCGTGGTGCACGCGGGCGGGCGCTTCGAGCCTCGCAGGGTCAAGATCGGTTCCCGCGACCTCGGCAAGGTGCAGCTCCTCGAGGGCGCCGGCGACGGCGAGACAGTCGTGACCACCGCCAACTTCCTCGTCGATTCGGAGAGTCGGCTGCGGGCCGCCATCGAGGGTATTTCGGGCGGCGGAGCGAAGGCGACGGCGGGGCCTGAGCCGGGCGAGTGGCACAGCCGCTAGAACGGGGGCGCGCATGGTCACCCGCGTCATCGAGTTCTGCGCGCGAAACCGCCTCCTCGTCCTGCTCGGCGTCGCCTTCGCCACCGCCGCCGCGCTTTGGAGCATCCGGCACGCCAAGCTTGACGCGGTACCCGATCTCTCGGACCCGCAGGTCATCATCTACACGGAGTGGATGGGCCGCAGCCCAACGCTTGTCGAGGATCAGGTCACCTATCCCATGGTGGCGGGCCTGGTGGCGACACCCAAGGTGGCCGACGTCCGCGGCTACTCCATGTTCGGGATGTCGTTCGTCTACGTCATCTTTCAGGAGGGCACGGACATCTACTGGGCCCGTAGCCGCGTCCTCGAGTACCTCTCGGGCATTCGCGGGCGGCTCCCCGAGAGCGTCGACCCGATCCTGGGCCCCGACGCCTCCGGAACCGGCTGGGCCTTCCAGTACACCCTGGTCGACAAGACCGGCCGCAACGGGATCGACGACCTGCGAACGTTCCAGGACTTCACGCTGCGCTACGCGCTCGGCACCGTCCCGGGCGTCGCAGAGGTGGCGAGCGTCGGCGGCTATCAGAAGCAGTACCAGGTCACGGTGGACCCGAACCGGCTGCGGGCCTACGACGTGACGCTCGAGGACGTGGTCCGCGCCATCCGAGACTCGAACAGCGACGTCGGCGGCCGGGTCATCGAGCTCTCCGGCCGCGAGTACTACGTCCGCGGCCGCGGCTACGTCCAGGACCTCGGCGCTCTCGAACGCACCGCAGTCAAGGTGAGCGGCCCCGGCGGCATTCCCATCTTGGTGCGCGATCTCGGCTCGGTGCGCTTCGGTCCCGACATCCGCCGCGGCCTCCTCGAATGGAACGGCGAGGGCGAAGCGGTGGGCGGGATCGTGGTCATGCGCTACGGGGAGAACGCGCTCGACGTCATCGGGCGCGTCAAGCAGAAGATCGAGGAGATCCGCCCCGGCCTTCCACCTGGCGTCGAGCTCGAGATCGCTTATGACCGCACCGGCCTCATCCACCGGTCGATCGGGACGCTCGAGCGCGCGCTCGTCGAGGAGGCCATCGTCGTCGCGCTCGTGATCATCCTCTTCCTCTTGCACGTGCGCTCGGCGCTGCTGCCCATCCTCTCGATCCCCATTTCGGTCGCCTTGAGCTTCATCCCGATGTACCTGCTCGACATCCCGGCGACGATCATGAGCCTCGGCGGCATCGCCATCGCGATCGGAGCCACGGTCGACGCCGAGATCGTGATGATCGAGGCCTCCCACAAGAAGCTTGAGCATGCCTTGCCGGGCGCCGACCGTCACCGGCTGCTCGCCGAGGCGGCCGCAGAGGTAACGCCCGCCATCTTTTTCTCGCTGCTCATCATCGCCGTCGCCTTCCTGCCGGTGTTCACGCTCACCGGGCAGGCGGGGCGGTTCGTCCGGCCGCTCGCCTACACCAAAACGTTCGTCATGCTCTCGGCGGCGGTCTTGTCGATCACGTTCGCGCCGGCGCTGCGGGACCTCCTCATCCGCGGCAGGATCCACCCGGAGTCGCGACACCTCATCTCGCGGGCCGTCATCCGGATATACAGGCCGTTCGTTTTCGTTGCGCTGCGGCGGCCGAAGTCCACGTTGGCCATCGGGGTGCTGGCCGTACTCTCGGCCGTGCCGCTCGCGCTGCGACTCGGGCATGAGTTCATGCCGCCGCTTGACGAGGGCGATTTGCTCTACATGCCCACGACGCTCCCGAGCGTCTCCATTGAGGAGGTGAAGCGGGTCCTCCAGTACCAGGACCGCCTCCTGCGCTCGTTCCCGGAGGTGGCCTCGGTGTTTGGAAAGGCTGGGCGGGCGGACACACCCACCGACCCGGCGCCGATCACGATGATCGAGACCACCGCCCGGCTGCGGCCGGTCGAGGCCTGGCGCCGGCTGGAGCGAGCACGCTGGTACACGACGTGGGCGCCGGGCTGGATGAAGGCGATGCTGCGACCGATCTGGCCCGACCGCTCCCGCATCAGCTGGGAGGAGCTGACGGCGGAGATGAACCGCCGGATGCAGTTCCCTGGCTGGACGAACGCCTACACCATGCCCATCCGGGCGCGCGTCGACATGCTCACCACCGGCGTGCGCACGCCGGTGGGCATCAAGGTGATGGGCACCGAGCTCGGCGAGATCGAGAAGGTCGGCATTGCCCTCGAGCGCCTCATCGCCCCGATTCGAGGAACGCGCAGCGTCTACTATGAGCGGAACACCGGCGGGCTCTATCTCGACATCATTCCCAACCGAGAGGCCCTGGCCCGTTACGGGCTCACCATGGGCTCGGTGCAGCGAACCATCGAGACGGCGATCGGCGGCGCGCCGATCGGCGTCACCGTCGAGGGACGCAACCGTTTCTCCATCAACGTGCGCTACCCGCATGACCTACGCAGCGACATGGAGAAGCTGCGACGGATCCTCGTCCCGGTGAACCAGGTAAAGGGCGAAGGTGAGAACATGGGCGAGGAGGGCGCGGTGACGCCGCGTCGCCTCCCGCGGGTTCGATTGGCCGATAGGATGGGCGGCGGCGCCTCTCCAGCGCCGCACCCCGGGGTGCCACCCCGCGAGGCGACGGGGAGCGTCTCCGACGCTCCATCGCTCGATTGGTCGCAAAGCCTGCTGCAGATCCAGGAGGCGTCCCTGGGCGGCCGCGCGCGCTCGGCCGCGACGCCCCGGCAACTCACCACATTCGTGCCGCTCGGGCAACTCGCCGACATCAAAGTGGTGGGCGGGCCATCCATGATACGCGACGAGGGGGGGATGCTGGTCGGCTACGTCTACGTGGACATCGACCCCTCGCGCGACGTGGGGGGCTACGTGAACGACGCCAAGGAGGTCGTGCGCCGAGCCCTCCAGAGGGGCGACGTCTCGGTCCCGACCGGCTACTTCCTCAAGTGGACCGGGCAGTACGAGCTGCTCGAGAAGATGGCCGAGCGAATGCGGATCGTCGTCCCGCTGACGCTCCTGATCATCGTCGTCCTGCTCTACCTGCATTTCCGGAACTTCACCGAGGTGCTCATCGTGCTGCTGTCCATCCCCTTCGCCTTGGTCGGCAGCGTGTGGCTCCTGTGGCTGCTCGATTACCGGCTCTCCACGGCGGTGTGGGTGGGGATCGTCGCGCTCGTGGGGCTCGCGGCGCAGACCGGCATCGTCATGATCGTGTACATCGACAACGCTTACGAGAGGCGGCGCCGCGCCGGGAAGATCCGCGACCTCAACGACATCATCTGGGCCCACATGGAAGGCACTGTGATGCGGGTGCGGCCGAAGCTCATGACGGTCGCGACCATGCTGGTCGGCCTCATCCCCCTGCTGTGGGCGAGCGGCTCGGGAGCCGACGTCATGAAGCGCATCGCCGCGCCCATGGTCGGCGGCCTCGTCACCTCTGCGTTCCTGACGCTCGAGATCATCCCGGTGGTTTACACCTACTGGCGCCAGGAGCAGGTGCTCTGGGATCGGCTGGCTGACCTGGACCCCCGGCGGCTCGGCCGACTCAAGGCCTTCGCGGCCGTTCAGCTGGCAGGGTGGGCCGCGATCGTCGCGGTGCTGCTCTCGGCCATCTACGTGGAGTGGCCGAGGGGCGGGCTCGTCGCCGCAGCGGGGACTTGTGCTCTTGCCATCGCCATCGCGTCGGCCGCGTACCTTCAGGAGCGGCCAGCTGCCCGGCTGATCGTCTGGCCGCGCAGAGCCGGCTAGCTCCCGAGGGCACGGCCGCGTGATGTGAGGGGGTATGGGCCTCTAGCCGGATGTACCTCCGCAATGCGTCCTTCTAGAGTGCCGCACACCGTTCGGGGGGGTCATGATCGGGTCGACGGTCGAGAGGATCGCTCGCCGGTCCCGTGCGGACGGCGAGCGGCCAAAGACCGCGCCATCGCCATCAAGCAAACCTCGCGCGGCGTTCGGGGGGCGACTGAGGTCCCATTGAAAAGCGAATGCGGCGTCCAGGCCGCACAGGAGTCTGCTGTTGAAGTGAGAAAGGCGGATACGCCATGAGAACCGATTACGCAATGAAACGTCTGGGTGCGCTCAGGCTGCTCGTCGCGGTGAGCGCGTTGATCTCCAGCTGCATGGCTCACGAAGAAGTCGCGAAGAGCGCAGCGGCTGCGCCGGGTGCGCCCGGTCCCAACGCTTCCGCGACTCCGAGCGTCGCGGCCGAGGCGCCGCAGTACGGGACGGTGAACTTCCCCGTGAGCTGCAGCGCGCCGGCCCAGGAGCAGTTCAATCGCGCGGTGGGCGCGCTCCACTCGTTCTTCTACCCGGAGACGGTCAAGGCCTTCAACCGCGTGCTCGAGCTCGACCCAGGGTGCGTCATGGCGTACTGGGGCATCGCTCGCAGCCTGCCGCCGAACCCGCTCGTCCTGCCATTCCCTCCCGGGACCTTCGAGCGAGGGCTCGAGGCCATCTCAAAGGGCAAGGCGCTCGGGGCCAAGACGGAACGCGAACGCAACTGGCTAGATGCTGCAGAAGCTTACGTCAGCGAACCCAACGCGGTCCCTTACGAGGCGCGCGTCAAGCGCTACGAAAAGGCAATGGAGCGGCTCTCGCAGCGCTACCCCGACGACATCGAGGCGTCGGTCTTCTACGCGCTCGCGCTCCTCGAGAGCGCCGACCCGCACGACAAGAGCTATGACAACCAGTTCAAAGCCGCGAAGATCCTGGAGAGACTGGCTCCCAGTTACCCGAACCACCCCGGCATCACGCATTACATCATCCACGCCTACGACTACAGCCCCATCGCCGGCCAGGGCCTCGCGGCCGCCAACGAGTACGCGAAGATCGCTCCGTCAGCGCCGCATGCCCTACACATGCCCTCGCACATCTATTCGATGCTGGGCATGTGGCAGCCGTCGGTAGAGTCGAACCAGGTGACGCTGGTGAGAGCACGGGCTTACGGCGCGAAGAACTTGCCACCGGGCGTAGTCCTCACCGCCGAGCCCCATTCCCTCGACTTCATGGAGTACGCCTACCTCCAGATGGGGAAGGACCTGGAGGCCAAGGCGGTGCTCGCCGAAGCAGCAGCGATCACCAAGGCCAACGCTCCCACCATCACCGTGGACGCGGCCTTGGCCGCCATCCCGACCCGTTATGCGCTGGAGCGCGGGGCGTGGGCCGAGGCCGCGGCCTTGGAGCCCCGGTCGAGCGCTTTTCCATACGCCGAGGCGGTGCGCCTTTTCGGCCGTGCAATGGGCTCGGCGAGGCTCGGTGACCCCCCTCACGTCGCGCAGGCGCGCGCCGACATCGCCAAAATGGGCGAGCTTCATGCGAAGTCCGTCGCCAAGCCCGACCCGTACTGGGCCGAGCAGACTAAGGTCTTGATCGACTCGGCCTCCGCGTGGCTCGCGCGCGCGCAGAAGGACGACAGCGAAGCGCTGCGCCTCCTGCGGAGGGCCGCCGCCCTCGAGGATGCGAGCGAGAAGCACGTCTCGATGGAGAACCGCCTCTTCCCGATGCGCGAACAACTCGGCTACCTGCTACTCGAGCTCCAACAGCCGGAGAAGGCGCTCGCCGAGTTCGAGGCGTCCCTGAAGTCAACCCCGAACCGGCTGCGAGGCCTCTATGGCGCCGCCAAGGCGGCGGAGCGCGGCGGCCGTCCCGAGGTCGCGAGAGACTACTACGAGAAGCTGCGCACGCTCACCGCTGGGGCGAACGGCCAGCGGCCCGAGATCGCCGAGGCGAAGGGATTCCTCGCCCGCGCGAAATGAGCTACTCGCGGGCCGGCAGCCCGTGGGCGCTGCATAGGTCGAAATATGTTCGTCCACCGCGCACGTAGCGAATAAAGGGAGATCACGTGAACGCGAGAAGACTGGGAAGAAATGTAATTTGGCTTGGGGCGGTTGCGTTAGCCTTTGGAACCGGAACAGTAGTAGGTGAACAGGCGCCGCCAACCGGCAATACGGGCGCAAAAATCAGCGACCCTGTAGCCATCGATCTCGCCCCTTGGGCCGACGACATGAAAGGACGGCAACTCCGAATCCGGCGGTTGGACGTGGCTCCCGGAGGGATTCTTGGCATTCATAGCCATGACGACCGACCGGATGTTTCATACCTTGTTCAGGGCACGCTTACCGAATATCGCGAGGGTGGCTATGTCAAAGTGCGCTCTAACGAAACGCTTAATTCGTCAGGAAAAGGTGTTACTCATTGGGTCGTAAATAACGGAAGCACCCCAGCAGTCTTGATCGTCGCAGACGTATTCAAGAATCCCGCAAAGTAGCTAAAACGGGCGTCAGCACGATCACGGCTGGCCAGTCTCGTACGCCTTTCGAGGAGCCATGACCGTAGGACCGATAATGGGCGTTCTGCCAACTCGACGCTTCCTTCCTGCACTGGACCGAGCGTAGCAGACTAGCCCGCGGCCGTGCCACGCACCGGCCGCGCCCACGGTCGTGCCGCCCTCGGCCCTGGCGCCGCGGCAGGCCGCCTCCATCACGCCGCCGAGCCCGCCGCAGACGAGCACCGCCCCGGCCCGGGCCACGAGCCGCCCCACCTCCTCCGCGA
>Ga0099828_10004052_pt1 | contig 10302 bp, 6 predicted proteins | sample CZO8metaG_2_FD_79338 | JGI IMG/M metagenome (GOLD analysis project Ga0099828, IMG submission 79338) | Vadose zone soil microbial communities from the Eel River Critical Zone Observatory, Northern California, USA - CZOApr15con2H1.8 metaG | ecosystem: Environmental > Terrestrial > Soil > Vadose...
ACGTAGATATTATTCGCGCCGCTGTCGATGTCGATGCCGAAGGCTTTGTCATCCCCTGTGCCACCCAGGTAAGTACAAAATACCAGCGACGCGGCGCCGCTTGAGTTCGTGTCGATCTTTGCAATAAAAGCGTCAAAGCTGCCGCCGAAGGAATTCTGAAAGGCACTCTCCGTGGGAAAGTCCTGCGAGGACGTATAGCCGGCGATGTAAGCGTTGCCGCTCGTATCTATCGCGACTCCGCTGCCGCGATCAGTTCCAGCACCGCCCAGAAATGTCGAATACATCAATCCGGTGGCGGTTGAATTCAGCTTCATCAGGTAAGCGTCGGTGTCTCCGCTGCGGGTGAATTGAAAGCCAGTTCCGGTAACCGGAAACCCCTGAGACCTGGTGCCGCCCGTGAGGTAGGCACTGCCGGCAGAGTCGACGGCTACGCCCTCGGTCGAATCATTGTCCTCTCCGCCGATGTAGGTCGAATAGACCAGCGCATTCCCCTGAGGATTCAGCTTGAAGGCAACGCCGTCGAAATCTCCTCCTCGATATGTCGGGCCAATCACCCCAGGCGTAGTCGGAAAGTTAGTTGAACTCGAGTCGACTCGCCCGACAACATAGGCGTTGCCGCTGCTGTCTATTGCAATGCCATCGCCACGATCCAGACCGCTTCCACCGACATAGGTAGAATAGACAATGGCGCTGCCGGTGGCGTTAATCTTAGTCACAAAGATGTCGCTCAATCCGGCTTTGTTTGGAAAGGCAGGTCCCTGAGTCGGAAAGTTTACCGAGTTTGTGGTGCCGGCAATATAGACATTGTTGCTGCTGTCAATCGCGATGCTGCTGCCCAGATCGTCGCCGCTGCCACCAAGGTAAGTCGAGTAGACCAGTACCGGGTCGATTACCAGCGGCAGGGTCTTGTCGTAAGCCCCAACCTCAAAAGCAACTTCCCGCTTGCCCGCGATCAAGTAACGGCCTGAGACCGGTCGCCGCTCTCCGGCAATCTCCTGATAGAGAGTTGGATTCGGCTCGCGGAGTTCACCGCCCGCGAACCGCAGGACGAGATCGCCATTCGCCGCGATCCGAGGTCTCAGGTCGCGATTGAAAGCGAGCCTGATTGTCTTCGGATCTGCGCCGGGCGCGATCTTGAAGTCGTACTCAAGCCGATCCTGTCGCCCGTAATACAGAACGCTGATTCCTGGATAAACTTCGTCGTAACGAACTCCGGCGTAAGTCGGCACATCGGTGCGCCACTTTGAGCGATCGCTACCGATCAGATAGTTGCGCTTTCCGGGCAGTGGATTGATGGCTTCAGACTTCGCACTGACGTTCGCACCCTCGAGTTCCATGCTCAGGATTTTTTCGCGAGCGTGGTTGTCTACGGCGATGGTCGCTTGTGAAGGCGTCAGCATCAGCCGATAGCTGCTGCCACGAGCAAAAAACTGATTGGCGTCGGATCCTGGTTCAAAACTGAGCGGCAGATCGAGCAAGGCAGCTGTGGCCGGCGCTCTTTCCTTCTTATCATGATTACGACGATCGGAGCCGTCGCTTGCGGGATTCTTTTCGTGTTTCTGTCTGGTTACGACCGGCGCGATCTGACGAGAGGCTTCGCCCAAAAGAAACAGGGACAGAAATATAAGTAGGGAAAAAACGAATCGTGGCTTTCGGCGAGGGAAAAATTTCTTCGGCATCACCGTCCAAATCCTAACTCAGCCGCGGGTGCAAAGCTACGGCAAAACAAGAAGCCCAGCACAGTGAACGGCTTGTTCAATTGTGCTGGGCTGATTTCGAATTTGCGAATTCTAACCACACACAAGCTAAGGCCCCAGGAATCCAAGGTTTGGCGTGGCAAACTTTGAGAGACTGGGGAATACCGTCGCTCTATCCACCGTTGACAGGCCATACCAATTCGCGAGCGTTGCCGCATACTGATCAATTGAGGTGGTCGGTATCCATTGACCTCGATTACTGGTGGTGTCATCCGGGCCGGCAATCTGTAACGCTGGAAAACCGTAGGGCAGACCGGAACCATCCGGGCGAGTTGATCCGTAGAACATGCCGCCCAAGACGGCCCCGCCCATAATGAAGGCGTGGGTGCCCCAGGCGTGATCCGTCCCGACTGAGCCGGCGCCTGAGCCGGAGGGTTGCAGCGTTCGGGCAAAATCTGAGAGTGTGAACTGCGTGACGTTATTGCTCAGTCCCTGGGCGACCATTTCGTCATAGAAAGCGCGCATGGCCTGGCTGACTTGTGTCAGCAAGCCGCCCTGAGTGCCAGACGCGGCGGCACCACCGGCCGGGTTCGTGGGGTTGCTACCTGTTTCGTTCGTGTGCGTATCAAAGCCGCCAACGTTACAGAAGAAGATCTGGCGCCCGTTCGCGAATCCCAACGTCGACTTGATCTTGAGTAGCTTGGCGATCTGTGCCAACTGATTTCCCAACGACGTGTTCGGGAAAATAGCGGTGAGGCTCGGGTTACCAGCTAAATTCAACGCGGCATCAGCCGTCAACGCTCCGCTTGTAATATCAGTGGAGGCTTTAATCAGCGTCGTGCCCTGGTCGAATCCCAGTAGCGTCCTGAAGCTGCTACCGTTGGCGAACGGATCAGCTGAGGCCGGTCCATTCCAATTCAGGTTGAGCACATTTGCCAACGAAGTGGGCGCGGCGGCGATTGCTAGCTGGCGCGAGCTAACGCCGGTTGAAAATAGGTTCGTACCCGCAAGCGAAATATTCATCGGCAGCGCGACCGGGCCATTGAGCGAGTTCGTCTTATCGGCGATTCGACCGCCCCAGCCGGTTTGACCGGTAGTGTTGGCGATCGACGACATTTGCTGATTAACCTGGTCGGAGTGTGAAAAAAGTTGATACGGGTGTCCGATCCCCGCCGCGTATTGCGCGCGAGTGATCGGCTGCACCAGCGAACCGACATTGCAAAGCACTGCGAGTTTGCCGGCATTCCAAACATCCATGAAGCCCTTCGCTTGTCCGGCGTTATTCGCTTCCGGTGACAGATTCGGGTGAAACGCATACGCCACACTGCTGGTATTGGAAGGCGTAATCTTCGTGTTCGCCAGCGCTGATAAGGGCACTGCCAGGCCTGAAACGGTACGCACATTGTCGTACCCATTGGTAGATCCGCCGCCGGTCACCGTGTAGCCGTCGTAGGGAATGACCATGTTGTTGCCGTCCGTGCCACCCGACAGGAATATGCACACCAGCGCTCGGTAGTCCGACGCGACGTCCGGTTGCTGCTGATCCTGCGTCATCGCATTAATCAGATTGAACTTGTCCAAGCTGGCTATCATCGCGGCGCTGGTTAAGCCACACGCGGAGGTTCTAATAAATTTTCGGCGTGATTCGTTCATCGTTTCTACCTCTCCACCTGATATTGCGCTGAGCTTGCGATTAAGTAGATCGCTGTGCGCGTCCGCCCTGCCGGATCGGCACTCGTAATCGCAGTGACCGCGGCGACGATGTTGGCGTTCATCGCGGGTGACATCGTGCCGTGCATCAGCCTGGCACTAAGAGCATCTACAAGCTGCTGCGGATTGCCGGCCATGGCCTGATAGGTTGCGTAATTGATTTGCGTACCCGCAGGCCGATTGGGATTGCTGATGGGAATACCGTTTCCGTTGTTCCCGAGAAACAACGTATTCATGAAGTTCGCCCGCGCATAAGTTGTGGAAGTGTCGAGAATCCCGAACTCCGGACCGACCAGACTGGTTCCGGGTAAACCGAAATCCGCCGGGAAGTAGCTGAACACCGTCGGCGGGTTGAATACATTCTGTCCCAAAGGCGTACTGAAACTGCCGCCAGTGCTCGTAACCAGCACGCCATCGGTGACGGCGTTGAACGCGCGCAGCAGATGCGTCATCAGCAGTACCGGCTCGCGCAGATGACCGTAGTTTGGATCAGTCTTAACATCACCGCGGGCTTCGGGATCAAGCAGGATGGCCGTGATCACGGCCTTCATGTCTCCCCGCACACCTGATCCGTTGTTAGCGAACGCCGCTGAGCAACGGCCCACGTAGGCAGGAGCGGGATTACTGGTAACCATTTGATGAATCAACTGCGTGCAAACATACGGCCCGGTGTTTGGATGATTGAACAGATTGTCAATCGCGGTGTTGAGTGAAGCTATTGCGTACGCCTGGGTATTCGCGAGATTGTTCGTGCCTCCAACCACACAATTCGCGCACGCGGGCACAACCACCGGACTCGCGTGATTGATGTCGGTCAACAGAGTCTTCGCCGCGATGTCGTATCGATTTGCGTTGCCGTTCGGCACCATCGGATCCAGGTAATTCGCAACCGTCGGCGTACCATCAACTGCCGAGTTCTTGTTCGGTCCGAGATCCCAACCCGTGAATACCCGCGCCAGATTTGCAATCGTCGTTTGGTCGTAGCTCGGAACTCGATTGCCCTGTCCGTCAAGCACTGGGGTTCCGTTCTGATTCAGCGTGTCCACGCCAATTGAGAACAGCTGCATTATCTCCCGAGCGTAGTTCTCGTTAGGAGTAGGATTGACACGGTTCACGACCGAGTTCCCTCTCATATTCAGGTATTCGCCCATCCCTGGATTGAGAGTGATCTCGAAAAGCATGTTGCGGAAGTTGCTAAACGAATTGCGATCGATTGTTTGCAAGTACGGCGCGTACCAGAATGCCTGGTTGTTGTTCAACGGCTGGCCGCCGACGACAACGAATTTGTGAAACGCAAACGATACCCGCTGTCTCAACTGATCCGGCTGCGTCAGAGCATTCAACATGAACTGCTTCTGAAGCGGATAGAGCGAGTAAAAATCCCGCACACAGGTGGCGTCGCATACCGGCGCTGGCGGGCTGGCCGGATAGAACTGTGGATAAGGCGCGGAAGCGGGATAATCTGAGGATAAAAGAAAGAGCGGATCAGACGCATCATTAAATTGCGTTGGCGTATTGAACTGCTCGTTCAGGTAAGCCGGGATTCCGATGGCGCGCAGATGATTAAAATCGCTGTCGTCGCCTTTGCCTCCCCAGCTGGCCTGCTCAAGGAACCTTCTTAGATCTTGATCGGACGGGAACGCCGGATTAGCGAACTGCGCCTGGTATTGTGCGATCGTCTGCGGATTCATGATCGGTGTCGGCGGTGTTGCCGGCGCCGGCGTTGGCACCGCGCCTGGATCGTCGGCCGGCCCGCCGCCGATTGCGCCGATCGCCATGCGCACGCGATTGCTCGACATCCCGTGCAGGTTCAAACGAAGCAACACGTCACCCAGATTGCTGGTCATCGAATCATTAAGCCGCACGATGACCATGTAGAGGCCGCGAAAATCTGTGGTGATGTTCCCCTGCGAATCCAACAACGGCGGCACCTGCGCGACGTATTCGACTTTCAACGAGTAATGGTTGTGGGCCGCGTCTTCGGCATCGACCGTGAGCGCATTCGGATCTCCTACCAGGATGTTCCCTGACTGGGACATTTCTCCGGCCAGGAAATCGAGATTCATGCAAAAGATCTCAATGCGGGTGCGCGGGTCGGCGGCATTAAAGTTCCCCTCAGAGGAGAGCGAAAAAGGCTCAGCGTGCATCGTCACTGATTCGAGCGCGATGGCTCGAGTCGAAGACGACGTGCTAATCAGCGTCGGACTAATCTGGGTAGCAGCCAGCGCCGCGCTCAACAGGCCGCCGGCGAACACAACGAGTGTCGCGCATAACATCGAGATGAAGCGTCTGCGCAATGCAAAAGCACGATTTGTCATAAGACGAATGCCTCTCTGGTCAAGGACGACGTTAACCCAATCGATATGAGGCTTACCTAACTTTTGGTGGAGGGGCCACCGGGGTTTACCCTGCTTCAATTCAATATAGCACGGCCGGCAGACGTGCGGTCAACAGCTTTTTAGACGAAGGCTACAGGAATTTGGACGAACCTTTTTGACCGACAAGTCCAATCCCGCCGCTTCCTGTCGGCTCAGGAAAGCTTCGAACTGGTGCGAATGAGTTCGTAAAAGCCGGCGGCTGCGCCCAGGATAAGGCCCGTTACTAATAGCCAGGGACGCGTTCCCAACCAACGATCCAGCAGCCAGCCGACGCCCAAGCCCGCGATGACCGCGCCGAATAGCGAAAAGGCTGCGGCGTAAGCGAGGCCGGACTTGCGATTGATTTCCTGCTTGTCATCTTCGGGCATTAGGCACCAGGCTATTACCAATTCGCCCGCGTTAGATAATTCTTTGGCGCTGCGAGCAGTAGCGATCGCCGCGAATGCCGCATTGAGTCGTGTATGAAGCAGACGTGCGTGCACCAGCAAGCCTTGCCGCCGTCGATCGCGTTGAGTTCAACTTGCCGCCCATGCGCTGCCCACAGCGCGCCGAAATCAAAATCGTAGTCCTTCAGAGTCGCGAACCTCTCCCTCAATTCGCAGGCGCGCACGTCGCCGTTGTAATCAATGACCGCAATCGTTTCTCCCGCTGTGCATGGGAACGGCCACGGAGTCGATGCGACGAAGTTTGCATGCTGCGTTCGGTAGTGCGTCGTGATCGTGCCTACGTAAGCGACATTTTTGGCGAAGCGCTTTAGCGCGTCGTCTGCGGCGAACATCCGATCGCCGTAGCGTTTCGTCAGTTGAGACACGAACGTGTACATTCCCGGCAAGACTTCCGGCGGGACTTGCTTGATTTCATCTCCGACCAAAGTCTCGCCACGCACGATGTTGAAATAGTGGCCGTCGAGACGAAAGGCGTTCCACATGAACTCGGCCAACTTTTCAATCTCGTCATAGTTATCAGCGCAAACGACCGTGTTGACGTTCAGCCGGAAACGATCCCGGTACTTCTCTTTCAAAGGATAAAGCGCTTCGATGCAATCCAGCGTTTTCTCCCAATGGCCCGGCACGCCCCGTATGCGATCGTGCGTCTCCCCATGGCCATCCAGGGCGATGTTCAAATACAGATCTAGCGCCGGATGCGAACCGAGGGCCTTATCAACGATCTGGTAGACGCGAGCCTTCACCAAACCATTAGTCGGAATGATCAAGCGGCGCACGCCGTTGTTGCGAATAAACGTGTCGATGATCTCCGTGGCGTCGTGCCGCAGCGTCGGCTCGCCCCCGGAAAGCCAGAGGTCGGTAATCGCCGGCATCGTCTCTGAGACCTTCGCGATTTGTGCGAACGTCAAGTCACCGGGCTGATTCAGCTCTTCATGATAGAAACAGGTGCGACAGAATGAATTGCAGCGCGAGGTAACAAACAGGATCACCGTGCCGAGACGTTTTTCGCGTTTCGTCGAACGCAGCAGTTGCACGAACTGTATGGCTTTGTTTGGCACGGTGATCAGCTTTCGCGGCGAATGATGACAGTTTCACTTGACGATTTCAATTCATAGGTGATTCCGCGCCAGGTAATGCGACGCGAAATCGCCGCCAGCGCATTCCAAAGAAAGAGCAACGAAGCCAACGGCCAGAGCGTGAGATGGGCCAGGGTGGTCGTGAAAGAGCGTAACCGGCGATCCGCGATCACTAAACGAACTGCTCGCAAACGCAGGTATGACTTCATCATCCCCAACGCGAAGATTACCAGCAAGAGTATCAGCGGTGTCGCGAACGACCGCCCCATCGCTGCGCGCCCCGCAACCAGCGAAATCCCTCCGAAAAATCCGAGCCCAAAAAGCAAACTGCCGGTAAGCACTGCCTTCCAAAGGTGCGGCGCGTAGGCGCGCGTAATCTTCAACTGCCGGGTGGTGAATTCAATCAACTCGTGGAAACTGCAGCTTTCGAACGAGGGCGTCAGGCATCGCGGTACAAACTTGATCGGCAGGGCTGCCTCGTGCAGCATTCGGGTGATCGTGAAATCGTCAGACACCGTGCCGCGCCAACGGTCCGCGACTTTGACTTGCTCAAATGTTTCGCGCCGGATGGCAGTCGAGCCGCCCCAGCAGAAATTCTTGTCGCGCTGCGCGCCCAGCGCTGAAGCAATCGAAGCATTCCAAACCGATCGCAGATGAGCAGCTATGCCGCCCCGCGCGACGAACCAGCGATAACCCGTCGCCGCGCCAATGGTTTTGTCCCTCAATGGCGCGACCAGGGATTGCAGCCAACGCGATGAGGGCCGCGCATCGGTATCAACAAAGGCAAAGACCGCGTTTTGCGGATCAGCTTCGCCAACGGCGGCGCGCAGGCTGTGAACTTTCTGCCCGCTGTCGGTCGCTGCTCCGGCGATCACGACGCGAACTGATGGGCTGGTCTGTCTATCGAAGGACCGGCACGCTTCCGCGACGACGGCGAGCGCCGGATCGTCGGCGCGATCAGCGACTACAATTATTTCGAACGCCGGGTACTCCTGCCCCAAAATTGCCAGGAGGTTTTCTCTCAGCCCGTCATCCACACCGCGACAGGGAACGAAGACCGTGACAAAGGGCGTGAACTCTGGATATTCCTGCTTCAGCTCCGCTTCCAGATAGCGGGCAAAGCGCAAACCGCCCCGCAGAGAACTCAGGCCGAGCCAGATGACGATTGCCGCCAGAAAATAGTATGCCCACATAAAAGTGCGAGAGGCGATGTTTGAAGTCTCAAGACATCGCCCCGCGAAAAAGACAACTTCAAGGTGAATCTTATTTCAAAGCCGGCGATCTGATCGCCGCAACCGGCGGAAACAGCTTTTGCGCGATAGCGATAAACGGTTGCGGGTAAACGCCAATGACAACTATTCCGATCAGGGAAACTATTAGCGCCGAGCGTAAAGCCGGCGAAAGACTGAGCGGGCGTTCGTCGGCCACCCGATCGCCGAGGTACATGACTTTGATGAAGCGGATGTAATAGTAAAACGAGACGACGATGTTGATGACGGCCCACCCGGCGAGCCAGTAATACCAATTCTTGCCGTCCGTCCGCGCGCGGTCGAACAGTCCCCACAGCAGAAAATATTTTCCGATGAATCCGCCCGTGCCCGGCAAGCCGCCGAGCGATAGCATGAAGATGCCCATCATCGCGGCCATTCCCGGCGCCTTGTGTGCGAGCCCGGTCATATCATCGACGTTGTCGCCAATGATCCCGCGCCGGCGCAGGCTGATCACGATCCCGAACGCGCCCATGTTCATGCAAACGTACACCAGAAGATAAATCACCAGCCCGATGTTCCCGTACTTGTTGTTTGCGACCAGCGCGAGCAACAGGTAACCCGCATTGGAAATCGACGAGTAGGCGAGCAGGCGCTTTGAATTCTCTTGCGTAACCGCGGCCCAGTTCCCGACGACTATCGTCAGCGCGGCCACGATGCCCAGCAGCGGCGCCCATTCAATCCGCATCGGCGCCAGCGCTACGAAAAAGATCCGCGCGTAGAGCGCGAAGCTCGCGGCCTTTGATCCGGTCGAAAGAAAGGCGGTCACCGAAGTCGGCGCGCCTTCGTAGGCGTCCGGCGCCCACATATGAAAAGGCACGGCGGCGATCTTGAAAAACAGTCCCGCGCCCAACGCGATCATGCCCAGCAACAATATCGGCCTGAGACCTGCGATCTCGCTCGCTGCGCCCTCGGCTCTGATCGACGTCAGTGCCGCGCCGACGCTTGTCCCGATCTCCCCGAGGTTCGTCGAACCGGTCACGCCGTAAAGCAGAGACATGCCGTAGAGCAGGATGCCGGACGAGAACGCGCCCAGCAGAAAATATTTCATCGCGGCTTCATTCGAAGGCTTCTGGCGCTTGGTAAAGGCCACCAGCACATAAAACGTCACGGCCATCAACTCCAGCGCGATGTAAAGTGAAATCAGATCGTAGCCGCTGCCGAGAAACATCATCCCGACGGTCGCAAACAAAATCAGGGCGTAGTATTCGCCGTGCTGTTCGCCTTCGATGTCCAGGTAGCGCGTCGCAATCGCAATCGCCAGCGCGGCGCTGATCAGGAAAATGCCCTTGAATACGATCGCAAAGCCGTCGATGCGAATCATTCCATAGAAGCCGGTCAGCGGCAGGTTGTCACGATTCCCGCTCCACAGTAGAAACAGCGAAGAAAAAGCGAGCCCGATTCCGATCAAGGAAAAATACGCGGTGACCTTGCCGAGCTTGTACGGCAGGATCACTTCCATCACCAGAACGACGCAGGCGATCACGCTCAGGATCAACTCAGGCGCGATCATTTGCAGATCGGCCAGGTTGAAGAGAGTGTTCGCTTGAAAGAGTAGCAACATGATCAGTTTGTCGGCCTGCCTGTGTTTTGCCCTTCGCTATTTCTGAACCCTGGTTTGCACCGGCGCGGTCGGCGCCGGCGCCCCCGGAATCGCATAATTGGGTCGCAACTGTTTGACCAGCGCGTTAACCGGCTTCTCAATGTAACGAATGAACGGCGCCGAA
>Ga0099828_10004053_pt1 | contig 10301 bp, 7 predicted proteins | sample CZO8metaG_2_FD_79338 | JGI IMG/M metagenome (GOLD analysis project Ga0099828, IMG submission 79338) | Vadose zone soil microbial communities from the Eel River Critical Zone Observatory, Northern California, USA - CZOApr15con2H1.8 metaG | ecosystem: Environmental > Terrestrial > Soil > Vadose...
CACGCGGACGATGTCCGCCTGCTGCTTCACCCGATCCGCAAATGACCCCGCCTCCGCCATCTTTACAGCCCGGATTCGCTATTCGTCTCTGACCCTACAGATACTCTCTAGCTTTGCCGTACATTGCTCGCAGAAATGTGGTGTTGGGCATTCCCAGCGCATCACACAGTCCGCATTTTGACAATGTTCACCGAGCCCCAGCATGTGCGCAAATTCATGACGAACAGCTTTCTCGTGATGAACACGCAACAAACAAATACCATCGTCGTGGGTTGTGCCATAGACGCCGGGCTGACTCTCGCCGGGTCTGTGGAAGGCGTCGAAATCGTTTGGATTAAGAAGGATTACAAGTCCCGGCCTAAGCTGCTCCGAATCCCACCTTCTTTGGTTCAACCTGGTCAACAGCAACTGGTTGTCAAGGTGCGTATCTTCCTTCGTTGAGTTGATGAGCTGAATCATCTGTTCGCGGCGGTTCGATTTCTCGTCCGCTTGAACGCTTATAGGAAGGGCAAGCTCTTCAAGGAATCGTTGCACGCAGCGAGCAACTGCCTTCACTTCGTCGTGAGGCACGTTTTCTGCACCAAACACAAACACTTGACCGGTTTCCTCCCACCTCCAGCGGTCTCCCAGTACCCAAGTGTCAGGTTCATGCCGTGGCTCCAGTGTTAGTTTGCGCGCCATCGCTTTTCCACCACGCGGACATCGTCCGCCTGTTGCTTCACCCGCTCCGCAAAGCTGCCTGTTTCCGCCATGTGAATCCAAAGCCGATACGCAGCCGTCTTAGTCGTTGCTGCGCAATTCTACTACGGTGATCGCCGTCCCGCCGCGATCCTCGGCTTCAGCCGCAAACCGCTCGACCAGCGGATGCGCGGCGAGAAACTCGGCCAGGCCGCGGCGCAGCGCGCCCGTGCCGTGGCCGTGGATGATGCGCACCCGCGGCTTCCCCGCCAGCGCCGCTTGGTCCAGGAATTTGTCCGCGCGCCGCGTGGCCTCCTCCACCGTGCAGCCGATGACGTTGATCTCGTCCCCCGCAGGCTCATCGCCGGGCTCGGTGTGAACGGTGATACCGCTGCCGGGCGCGCGGCCTGCACCCGATTGCGCCGCAACCTCTTCCGAAACGATTGCCGTGATGTCGTCGAGCGGAACCTTCATCCGCAGCGGGCCGGCCTCGACCTCGGCCGAGCGCTCATCGCGGCGGCGGAGCACGACCGGCCGGGCGAAGCCGCGGACGCGCACGCGCGCTCCGGGCACCAGCCGCTCCGGCGTCACCGGCTCCTGCTCGGGCTCGACTCCGATGCCTAAATCCTGCTGCGATTCAGCCAGGTGAGCCACAACCGCGGCGTCCGATTCCTCGCGGGCTTCTGCGCGCGCTTTCCCGGCTTGGCGGCGCGCCTGCTTTTCAAGCTGCGCGCGCAGCTCGCGCTCCTTGACCCCCTCCACAACCTTCGCGATTTCGCGTTCGTATTGCTGGAGCGCTTCCGCAAATTTCTGTTCGAGCTCTGCCAGGCGGCGGCGCTGCCGCTCGACCCATTCGCTTTGCAGCTTGCGGCGCTCTTCTTCGAGCTGTTTCACTTGCCGGGCCGCTTCCCGCTTGATCTCTTCCAGCTCATCCCGGCTGCGGTGGAGATAGGCGATCAATTCGCTGGCCTTGCGGGTTTCCGGAGCGAGTTGCGCGCGCGCCCGTTCCACCACTGCTGCGGGCAGCCCCAGCCGGCGAGCGATTTCGATGCCGCTCGAGACGCCCGGCACGCCGACCAGCAGCCGGTACGTGGGCCGCAGGTTGGCTTCGTCGAACTCCACCGCGGCGTTGAGCACCCCGGGCGTGGTCGAGGCATAGGCTTTCAGGCGATCGTGGTGCGTGGTGGCAAGCGTGAGGCAGCGGCGCCCGCGGAACTCTTCCAGCAGCGCTACCGCCAGCGCCGAGCCTTCCTCGGGCGCGGTCCCGGTGCCGATTTCGTCCGCCAGCACGAGCGAGCGCTCGGTGGCTGCCTCGAGCATGCCGCGCAGGTTCAGCATGTGCGCGGAGAAGGTGGAGAGGTCGGCGGCGATAGATTGCTCGTCGCCGATGTCCGCGAGCACGCGATCGAACAGCGGCAGTTCCGCCCGTTCGGCCGCCACGGGAATGCCGGACTGCGCGGCCAGCGCCGCCAGGCCCACCGTCTTGAGCGCCACCGTTTTGCCGCCCGTGTTCGGCCCGCTGATCACCAGCACGGTCTCCTCCCCGCCCAAGGCCAACGTCATCGGGACGACGGCGCGGCCCTCGCGGCGCAGCTTGTCTTCGAGCACAGGGTGCCGCGCAGCCTCGAGCGTCATCTGCGCGTTCGCGGTGAATTGCGGCAGCGCGCCGTTGAATTCCCGGGCAAACCGCGCGCGCGCAAAGGTGGAGTCGAGCTCGGCGATGGTTGCCGCGGCAAATCTCAGCGCGCCCTGCTCCGCCTGCAACCGCTCGGTCAGCTCGCGCAGGATGCGGGCGATTTCGGCGGCTTCGTCTTCGGCGAGCTGGACGAGCTTGTTGTTCAGCTCGATGGCCTCGAGCGGCTCGACGAACACGGTCTGGCCGGTGGCGCTCGACCCGTGCACCACGCCTTGCACCTGCCGGCGCTCGGCGGCGCGTACCGGGATGACAAAGCGGTCGTTGCGCAGCGTGACGTAGTCTGTGCCGGACTCTTCACCCCGCGCGCGAAGGATTTCGCGCAGCTTCTTCTGAACAGTGTCGCGCGTGCGCGCGGTCGTGTGCCGGATGCGCTTCAGCTCCGCGGAAGCTGCGTCGCTGATTTCGCCGTTGGGCAGGATGGCGCGGCGGAGAGCCGCGGCGAGCGGGCGGAAGTCGGCCAGCGCCGCAGCGCGCGCGGCCAGCAGCGGGTGCTTTGCGGCCTCCGCGCGGAAGTTTTGCCTGAGCCACGCCGTGGTATCGAGCAGCGACGCGGCGTCGAGCAGCTCAGCCGGCCCGAGCACTGCGCCGGGCGCCTCGAGCTTCCCCAGCCAGGCTTCCGGGTCCGCCAGCGAGCCAAAGCCCAGCTCACTGCCCGCGCGCAGGTAAGCGATGGCCTCGCGCGTCAGCCCAAACGCCGCTTCGAGCTGCGCGCGGTCGGTCGTGGGCGCAAGCCGCTCCACGTGGCGCCGGCCGGGCGCGCAAGTGGTCGAGCGCCGCAGGAGCTCGCGCAGGCGGTCAAATTCGAGTACTTCTTCGGCGGAACGCGCCACAAAAATCCTCTCTGCGATGCCATTGTGAGGAAAAGCCCGCGGCGACCGGCCGAAAAATCTCCACCGGCCGGGTGAGATCCACAGGACGACAGCCCCATTGTCGGGCTTCGCCTGCTACCGCACAACTATTTGCTCCGCGAGGTAGGCGGCGGCCTCGGCGGGCGTGCGCGCGATGTGGATCAGACGGTTGCTGGCCTCGCCCCGGGGTAATGGCTGGCCCAACTCGACTTCGCGGACACGCTCCAGGATGGGTCGCCAGAACTCGCCCAGCACCACAAATGGCTTCGCGGCCATCACGCCCTTATTGAGCATTTCCCACACCACAGCCAACTCCACCAGCGTTCCCGTGCCGCCCTTGCAGGCCGCGTAACCATCGCCGCGGCGGACGAGCTCAAACAACCGCTCTTGCCAGCTCTTGACCCGCACTTCCTCGTCCACCCAGGCATTGGCGCGCGACCGGAAGAACTCCGCAGTAACGCCCAGCGTACGCCCGCCCGCTTCTTTGGCGCCGCGCGAGGCTCCTTCCATCACTCCGCCATAGCCGCCCGTGCAGACGGTGAAGCCGCGGCTGGCGAGCGCGTGGCCCAGCGCGCGTGCTTCTTCGTAGTCGGGTTCGCCCGCGCGGGGACGCGAGCTGCCGAAAACGGTCACAATGCCGGGCGCGCCTGCCATGCGCCAAAAGCCTCCCGCCAAATGCAAAGCCCGAAAAGTCAAACCCGGGAAAGGTGTAGCGGCCTCCGCGGCAGCGCGCGCCGCTACGGCTTGTTCGCTTGCGGCGCTTGCGCCGCGCCGAGCTCTTCCACCATCGCCACGCAGATCTTGTCCACCACCGCCGTAGCGGCGTTGCCGCGCAGATTATGGTTGTTGCCGAAGATGGCGAAGACCAGCTTTTCGCCGTGCACCGTGGTGGCGTAGCCCGCCAGCGTGTTGACGTGCTCGAACGACCCTGTCTTGGCCCAGATGCGCCCGGCCGCAGCCGTGTTTTTCATCCGCTCGGCAAGCGTGCCGTCCTCCCCGGCAATCGGCAGCGTGGAACGAAACGCCGCGCCCCACGGCTGCTGCGCCGCGTACTCCAGCAGCTTGACCTCCGCCTGCGGCGTCACTACGTCGCGCCGCGAAAGCCCCGAGCCGTCGTACAGCACCACGTCGCCTTCTTCGATCCCGGCGGACTTGAAAAACTCCTGCGCAAACTTCAGCGCTGCCTCGGCGGTGGTGGCGCCGGCTTTCTCGCGCGCGGCCGTGCGCAACAAAAGCTCGCTGTGCAGGTTCTGGCTGACTTTGTTGACGAGCCGAAGCGCTTCGGCCAGCGGCACGGAGATGTGCTCGGCGAGCACCGCTGGCGTGCCCGCAGCGGCCTCCGGCGCGTCTCTGGGTCCCGCTGGGGAAAAATGCCGCGCGCGCGCTTGGCCGTGCACGCGCACGCCGCGCGCTTCCAGCAGCCGCTTCAGCAGGTGCGCGGCGTGTTCGGCGGGCTCTTCCACCCCCAGCGTCAGCGTGCGCGGCTCGGCGCGCAGCGGGATCGTGCCCCGCAGCACAAACAGCCGCGAGCCCGGCTCGCGCGATACTTCGAGCTTCTGCTCGGAGCCTGCCGCGCCGGTGCGTGCTTCGTTCTGGATTTTGTAAAAGTCGGCCCAGGGTTCCACGCCGAACCATGCCGGAGCTCCCTCGCGCTCGCCGGGGCGCAGCTCCACTGAGATGGTATTGTCGTTGACCGCCAGCGCGGAGACTGCAGCGCCGTAGCCCCACATCATGTCGTCAATCGCCCAGCCCGAAGGAAAGCGCTCGTAGGCGAAATAGCTGTCGTCGACGACCACGTCGCCTTCAATCTGCCGCACCCCGCGCGCCCAGACCGCCTCGACCAGCTCGCCAAGAATTTTTTCCAGCGGGCCGTCGCGCTCGGTCTGTTTTTGGAACGGGAACCGGCGATTCGAGAGGTTCGGGTCGCCGCGGCCCACCAGCACCAGCTCGCCGCGGAGCCGCCCGGAACGCTCCACGGCGCCGCGCGTCTCGATGGTGGTGCGAAAGCGGTAGTCGGGGCCGAGCGTGGCCATCGCCAGCGCGGTTGTGAACAGCTTGGCGGTTGACGCCGGAGCAAAATACCGCTGCGGATTAAGCGCATAGAGCACCTCGCCGGTGGCAGCGTCCGCCGCCAGCACCGCCCAATAGCCCTTGTCGGCGCCCGCTTCGGCCAGCGCCGCTTCCGCCCGCGCGCGAAACGCCGCTACATCCGCGCGCGGCTTGATCTGCGGCGCAGCCAGCGGATCCTGCTTGTCCCGAGGCTGGCCGAAGAGTTCGCGCTCAGCTTGCCCGAACGACGCCGGGACGCCGCACGAGACCCACAGCAGGCACAGCACAACCGCGAGCCAAAGGCTAGTATGGCGGCGCAGATTCTGTGGCATTCGCTCTCCGCGCTAGAAAAACCGCTGGCGCCGGATTATAGTCCATTCCGCCATCCGCGAACCCGGCGAGCTTCGCCGCGGCGCCTCGCGCCCGCAAACAAACGGGTCACTATGGAGGAACACATGGCCGCTAACCTTCTTGCCACGCGAATTTCAACGTTCAGGTCAACGCTTTTCCCGCGCCGGATGCTTTGTGCGCTCGCGCTGGTGCTGATGGCGGCGGCCGCCGCGGCTCAGGGCAAGCACCCCATTACGGTCGAAGATATGTGGGCGGTGAAGCGTCCGGGCGCGCCTTCGCTTTCGCCGGACGGCCGCTGGGCCGCAGTCGAACTCGTCGCCTACGACATGAAAGAGAACAGCAGCGCGTCCGACATCTGGTTGCTCGCCGCCGACGGGTCGTCCCAGCGGCGCTTGACCTCGCATCCGGCGCGCGATAGTTCGCCGGCGTGGTCGCCCGACGGGAAATGGATCGCCTTCCTCAGCAAGCGTGAGGGCGACGAGGAACCACAGGTTTATCTCATCTCTCCCACGGGCGGGGAGGCGCGCCGCCTGACGAAGATTCCCACGGGGGCATCGGCGCTGAAATGGTTTCCCGATAGCAAGCGCGTCGCGTTCCTCTCCTGGGTATGGCCCGATTTGCCCGCCGGCGAAGAGCAAGCGCAGCGGCTGAAGGAGCAGCGCGAAGCCAAGGTCAAGGCCTACGTCATCGACGCCACCACTTTCCGCTTCTGGGACCACTGGCTCGCCGACGGCCGTGTCCCGCACATCTTCGCGGCGGACATCGAGACCGGCAATCACCGCGACCTGTTGGCTGGGACGGGCTTGAGCGTCGTGCGCATTGATCCCTCGGCCGATTCCTACGACATTTCGCCCGACGGGAGTGAGATCGCCTTCACCACCGACCTGACCAAAGACTTCGGCTACAACCCCAACGAGGACATCGTAACCATCCCGTTGGCCGGCGGTAAGTGGGCCAACCTGACGGCCGAAAATCCCGCTAACGACACCAACCCGCGCTATTCCCCCGACGGCAAGTGGCTCGCCTACACGCGCCAGGTCATCCCGAACTTTTACGCCGACCGCCAGCGCATCGTTCTTTACGACCGCGCCACCCATGCCCGCCGCGTGCTCACGGAGAACTGGGACCGCTCGGCCGACGCGCCGGTGTGGTCGGCGGATAGCCAACGGCTCTACTTCACCGCCGAAGAAAAAGCGCGCCAACCGATCTGGGTGCTTGGAATTGATGCCACAGGCGGAACGCCTTTTGCGCTCATCCTCGACGGAACGAATTCAAACCTTGACATCTCACGTGACGGTTCGACGATCGCATTTCTTCGCACCCGGATGGGGTTGCCGCCAACTGCCTACGCGGCCGCTGCCGGCCGCCCTGCCGTCGTCTCCACAACACTCACGGATTTGCGCAAGATCGAAACGTTCAACGACGAATTGGTCGCCGAGTGGCAACTCGGCGAGGTGAAAGAGGTGGTTTACAAAGGTTTCGGCGGCGACCCGGTGCACATGTGGGTGATCTACCCGCCCGGTTTTGACTCGAAGAAGAAATGGCCGCTCCTGCAAATCGTTCACGGCGGGCCGCACGGCGCCTGGATGGATCAATTCCACTTCCGCTGGAACATGCACTTGTTTGCCAGTCGCGGCTACGTCGTCGCCGCGGTCAATTTCCACAGCTCAACCGGTTGGGGGCAGGCCTTCACCGACTCGTCCACCGGAGACTATGGCCGGCGCGAACTCGAAGACGTCGAAAAAGCCACCGACTACCTGCTCGCGCAAGGCTACATTGATCCGGAGAGGCTCGCGGCGGCGGGCGGAAGCTTTGGCGGCTACATGATGGCGTGGATGAACGGCCATACCACCCGCTACAAGGCCATGGTGTGTCACGCCGGCGTGTACGACTGGGTCTCGCAGATGGCCTCGGACACGGTGCGCGGCCGCGACCGCGCGCTGGGGGCCTTCCCGTGGGGCGATCCGCAGCGTGTGCTCCGGCAATCCGCGCACTCGTACGCCAAGAATTTCAAGACGCCCACGCTGGTGGTGCACAACCAGCAGGATTTCCGCGTGCCGGTGACGCAGGGCTTCGAGTACTACACTACCTTGCGGATGCTGAACGTGCCCGCGCGCCTGCTCTACTTCCCCGACGAGAACCACTTCGTGCTCAAGCCGCAGAATTCACGGCTTTGGTACAAGGAGTTTTTCGACTGGATCGGGAAATACATTGGTGCCGGCCCGAGCTGACCCGAACTCCGCGGCCTGGCCCACTCATCGGCCATAGATTGCATCCAAGCATATGGCTTTGTTGCGCCGCGACAAAAGAAGCCTTATGATGCATCTCCCAGCCTGGAAGGAGCAGAGAATGAAAAGAATCCTGTCCTTTTTGGTTGCTGCTGCGCTTCTTCTTTTGCCCGTGCAGGCAAAAGCCAGCAAAGAAGAAGACCGCCTGCAAAATGCCGGCAAGGTCCTGAAGGAGATTCTGGATATCCCCGACAACATTCCGCAGGATCTGCTTGATAAAGCTGAGTGCGTGATCGTGGTTCCCTCGGTGGTCAAGGTGGCCGTGGTTTTTGGCGGAACCTACGGCCGCGGCGCGATGACCTGCCGCACCGGAGAGCATTTCACCGGCCCGTGGAGCGCTCCGGCGATGATGGCCATTGAAGGCGGCAGCTTCGGCTTGCAACTGGGCGGCGAAGCCACTGATTTTGTCCTCCTTGTGATGAACCCGCGCGGCGCCGATTCCATCCTTTCCAGCAAGGTGAAACTGGGCGCCGACGCCTCCGCCGCAGCCGGGCCGAAGGGTCGCACGGCCGAAGCCAATACCGACGTCACACTCCGCGCGGAGATCCTCACCTACTCGCGCGCTCGCGGCCTGTTTGCCGGCGTGTCGCTCGAAGGTTCCACACTCCGGCCGGACAACGACGCCAATCGACGCGTCTACGGGCGCGACGCATCCGCCCGCGACATCATCCGCGGCGGGAAGGCGTCGGTGCCCACCGCCGGACAACAGTTGGTCGCCCTGCTGGACAAAAAATCACCCAAGAATCTCTCCGAACCGAAATCTCTCCAGTAAGACCGCAGCCCCCCCCGGGTCGGCCCCGCCGGCCCGGGCAGGAGAGAGCGGCTGGCGTAGGGTTTCGCTCAAAGATAAAGATAGAGTTGAAAAGGGGAGCTTTGGATCACTGGTTGTTGCTGGCGGAAGGCCGGTTGAGGCGCGGGGTGGGCGGGGCGATTCTGCGAAAAATCTCGGCGCTGTCGTGTACCCGAAAGAGGCAGTGCTGCCTCTTGAGTGGCTCGTCGGAGCTGCCCGGGATGAAACGCACGAACGAAACCCTGCGAACCGAGGCGGCTGGGTCTAAACTCGACACTCCCCAGGAGTTCAAAACGGAAATCCCGCTTGCCGGGAGGTAAACAACTTATGGCTACAGTCAGTTTCACTGTTAACGGCAGTTCCTACACAGTGGACGTGGACCCTACAACTCCACTGCTGTATGTACTGGCGGATGAGCTTCAGTTGAACGGGCCGAAGTTCGGCTGCGGCCTCGCTCAGTGTGGGTCCTGTACGGTGCTTCTGGATGGCCAACCGATTCGCTCCTGTGTGAGACCGATGTCAGCAGTGGAGGGGCATGAAGTGACCACAATAGAGGGGCTCGGCACACCGGACGAGCCGCACCCGATTCAAACGGCATTTATCGAGGAGCAAGCCGTGCAGTGCGGTTTTTGCTTAAGCGGGATCATGCTGTACGGAAAAACGTTTATCGATCAGAACCCCAATGCCACCGAGGAGCAAATCGTGCAGGCTCTCAATAATTTAATCTGCCGCTGCTACGCGCACCGCCGTATGGTTCGCGCGCTGCTGCGTTACGCACAGGAGCTGAGAGCATGAAGCGGAGAAACTTATCCAAACCCATTGACCAGGCAACCATGACGCCGGACGCACTCGCCGCCCTGAAGAGGGCGGGATTCTCCCGTCGGGATTTCTTGAAAGGGGCGGGCGTGCTGATCGTCGGCTTCAGCATGGCCGGTTGGGCCGAAAAGTTGGGAGCGCAGAATTCGCCGCAGGTCAAGCCGCTGGATGTGGCCGGAGACCAGGTTGATTCCTGGATCGCCATTGCGGGAGACGAGAGCGTAACGGCCTACACCGGCAAGTGTGACTTCGGACAGGGCTTTGCCACCGTGCAATACCAATTGGTCGCCGACGAGCTCTACGTGCCGCTCGACCGCATCACGCTCATTGCTTGCGACACGGCCCGCACTCCCGATCAGGGCGTCACTTCTGGCAGCCAGTCCCACCCTGCGGAGTTCGGTCCGAGCGGCTTGCGCCAGGCTTTGGCCACCGCTCGCGAAGCGTTGTTTCAGATGGCCTCGGAGCAACTCGGTGTGCCCGTGGACCAGCTCACCGTCCAGGACGGCGTGATCCGCGTGACCTCGGATCCCTCGCAGCAGGTGACCTACGGCCAATTGATCGGAGGGCAGCAGTTCAACATCACCCTCAACCGTAATGCCAGGCCGAAGGATCCCAGCCAATACACCGTTCTCGGAACACCGCTGCCGCGCTATGACATTCCGGCGAAGGTTACAGGTCAGTACGAGTACGTCCAGCATGTGCGCCGGCCCGGTATGTTGCACGGAAAGGTCGTTCGGCCGCCGGTGGTGGGCGCCACGGTGGTCAGTGTCGATCAGAGTTCCGTC
>Ga0099828_10004058_pt1 | contig 10294 bp, 7 predicted proteins | sample CZO8metaG_2_FD_79338 | JGI IMG/M metagenome (GOLD analysis project Ga0099828, IMG submission 79338) | Vadose zone soil microbial communities from the Eel River Critical Zone Observatory, Northern California, USA - CZOApr15con2H1.8 metaG | ecosystem: Environmental > Terrestrial > Soil > Vadose...
AACGTCGTCGACCGCATGCGCGACGAAGCCTTCATTATGCTGGTCAAAACCATGAATGATCGCCCAGAGGCCACTCGCCAGGCACTCGATGCGTTGCTCATTGCCCGCAACCTGGAGCGCGTCGCTGATCACGCCACCAACATCGCCGAGGACGTCATCTTCTGGGTGCGCGGTGCGGATGTGCGCCACAACGTGCATGAACTAAATTCATCGTCCGCAACATTTCCAGAAATAACTTAAAGTGTTTCTTTACTTTAGAATGGCTCTTCAGACCAGCTCCCGTTTGAGGCATTCGCTGCTGGTGTAGCGTTCTGGCGCTGCCACTGTCTGACATTAGATGAGGGACTACGCACGGTCGCTGTTGCCTGTGCGGACGAGCAAAGCTTAAATTTTCAGCAGTTCTTTCCTGCATCCGCCAGCCGATGTTACAAGTTAGTATTTCAATTTGAGGACATCGTGAACCGTGCTCTCTGCCTCGCTGTTCTACTCTGCGCCCTCGCAGGCACACTATTTTGGGCACGAGAGCGTTTCCAGCCTACCCGAATACCGCTCCCGACAAGCAAACAACTGACTGTCCCCGTTCCGGGCAGGGTCGGCAGGCTGAACAGCTTTCCCGCCACCATTGCCCTGAGCCCCGACGGGCGCTACGCTGCGATACTAAACGACGGCTACGGCACCCAGGAATCCGGTGCGCGCCAGTCCATCTCTGTTCTGGATCTCAAGACAAATCAGATCGCTGATTTCCCTGATGATCGCTTTCGCGAAGATGCGCACCAGAGCTATTTCCTTGGATTGGCCTTCAGCACGAAAGGTGATCAGCTTTACGCTTCGGTTGGATCCATAACCGACCCAACCGGCGAAAAGCCCGGCGATTTGGGTAACGGCATTGCGGTTTACAGTTTCCGCGACGGCAAGGTTGCGCCCGAGCGCTTTATAAAAATCCCACCTCAGAAGCTTGCGGCCGGGAAAAAAATCCCATTCGGTCTGCGTAATGCTCGCGCTGGGACTGCCATTCCGTACCCTGCCGGGCTTGCCCTAATCCAAAGCGGCGGTGGCGAAAAGCTTTTGGTGGCGAACAATCTTTCCGACAACGTCGTACTTCTGGATCCCACGAGTGGTCGCACACTTCAAGAATTCGATCTCAGCACCAGCAATCTGGTGCCGTCCTCGTTCCCCTACACCCTGGTCGCTTCCCGCGACGGTCGCCGCGCCTGGTGCAGCCTCTGGAACTCCTCGCGTGTGGCTGAACTCGATATCACCAACGGCAAAGTCGTCCGCTGGATCCCGTTTCTTGAGTCTAAAGATCCGATTGCTCCGGGTTCTCACCCTACAGCGCTCCTGCTCAGCCCTGACGAAAAGCTGCTCTATGTCACTCTGGCAAACGCCGACGCCGTGGCCGTGGTCTCCACCGCAACTGGCAAACTTGTGAGTTTTCTTGACACGCGCCCACCCGGTCAGCAGCCTGCCGGAACATATCCCAGCGCTTTGGCTCAGACGACCGGCGGCGAGCGTCTTTTCGTCGCCGATGCCTCATTGAACGCTATCGCGGTCTTCGACACCAGAAATCTTTCGGCGGGAGGCGCACTCGGCGACGATCAGCCCCACCACGCCCTCGGCTTCATTCCGACCGAGTGGTATCCCAGTGCGCTCGCCACCTCTGGTGATGATCTGCTCATCGCCACGGCCAAGGGGCAGGGCAGTGGGCCCAACAATGGTATCAACCGGTTAAAGAATGCCTGGCATCGCGAGCATCCCTACATCGGCACCTTGATTGGTGGCTCCATCGCCCGTCTGAATATTCGCGAGACAGAAAACAATCTCGCCGATCTGACGCAGCAGGTCGCACAGGACAATCTCTTCCGCTCCGATCCGGGTAAGATAACTTTCGCGCGAGGCACTAATCCAATACGTCAGGTGATCTACGTCATCAAGGAGAACCGTACCTATGACCAGGTACTGGGGGATCTTAAAGTCGGTAATGGCGATCCATCGCTCACCATGTACGGTAGGGATATCACGCCCAACCAGCATAAGTTGGCGCTGCAATTCGGCGTGCTGGATAACTTCTACGACAGTGGGGAAGTCTCCGGTGATGGTCATCTCTGGTCTACCGCTGCCATCACCAGTGACTACAACGAGAAGACCTGGCAAATCAATTATCGCAGCAAAGAGCGCACTTACGATTTCGGGGGCACAGTGGCTGACGAATACATGCTCGACTACAACCTGCCCGATGTCGATGATCCTTCCACCGGGTTTCTCTGGGATAACGTCGCCCGCCACGGCCTCACATATCGCGACTATGGCGAGTTTGTAAAGGCTGAGTGGTGCAACGCAAAACAGAAGGCTGCTTCTCCCGAGGAAGGCACACCGTCTCCACTGTCGGCAGCATGTCCGAAGCGTGAAATTCGCAAGGGCGAACCCTTGCCGGCCAACATCGGCCAGCCTCACGGCTCCCCCAGTCCGTGGCCGTGGCCGGTACCGGTGCTGAAGCGCATGAAGCCGAGCAAGGCCGTGCTGCGCGATCACTTCGATCCTTTGTACCCTGACTTCAACTCTGAGTACCCAGACCAGCTCCGCGCTGACGAGTTCCTCAACGAGTTCGAAAGTTTTGTCCGTGCTCGCAAGCAAGGCAACGGAACTGAGCTGCCCGCCTTTGTCCTCCTCTATCTTCCTAACGATCACACTAGCGGCACTCGGCCCGGTAAGCCCCGCCCGGCCGCCAATGTAGCTGACAACGATCTTGCCCTCGGCCGCATAGTGGAGGCCGTCTCCCATAGCCCGTACTGGGATGACACGGCCATTTTCGTTCTGGAAGACGATGCTCAAGACGGCGCCGATCACGTCGACGCGCACCGCTCCATAGCTTTTGTCATAAGCAAGTATTCCCCCGATTCCATCGAGCACCCCTTCGTGGACCATCGCTTCTACACGACGGTGAATATGATCCACACCATGGAAGAGCTGCTTGGTCTACCGCCCATGAACCAGAATGATGCCTACGCGCCGGTGATGGGGCCACTGTTTTCCGGCGCGGGCAACCAACCGCCGTTCTCGGCCGATTACCGCAATAGTGACAACGGATTGAACTATCAGATGAACTTGAAGAACGCTCCTGGCGCAAAACAATCGTCGCTGATGGATTTCTCCCGGCCAGATGCAGCCAACGCCAGCCGCTTGAATGCCATCCTTTGGCGCGACAGCAAGGGCAGCACTCCCATGCCGGCCCCGCGCCACACGTTCATCCACACGAGGGACACTGACGACAGAAAGCCGTAGACACCGAGTTCAGCCGGCTTGCCCAGGGCCGAACCAGCAGATGGAGCCGACGCTTTCATGAGTTGGAAGCCGCGGGTCACAACAATCAAATGAATCACAAGGAGTTGGCCAACACCGGGATTAGACTTGCCGAGATTGGACTTGGGACTTGGCAGTATGAAGGTGGCGTCGAGCCGCTCAGGACCGGCATAGCACTTGGGGCATGTTTCATCGATACCGCAGAATCCTACGGTACTGAAGAGGTCGTAGGCCGGGCTATCCAGGGAATCCGCAATAAAGTCTTCGTTGCGACCAAAGTCTCACCTAGACACTTCAGGCGTTCCGACGTAATCAGGTCGGCGGAGGCAAGCCTTAGGCGACTTAAGACAGATCATATCGACCTCTACCAGCTGCACTGGCCGAATTACGCCGTTCCCATCGAAGAGACCATGGCTGCCATGGAAAAACTCGTGGAAAGTGGAAAGATACGATTCATCGGAGTTAGTAACTTTTCGGCAGCAGAACTCCGTCAAGCGCAAGCGAACTTGTCAAAGAACAGAATAGTGTCAAATCAGGTACGGTACAGCCTTGTGGATAGAACAATTGAATACGGACTTCTGCAATATTGCGAGGCGAATCAGATAACCGTCATTGCCTTCAGTCCTCTTGCCCTCGGTCTGCAAAACATTCAAAGATACGATCGGGAGGATGTGCTCGGTAAGATCGGGGTTGCGATGGAAAAGACTCGAGCCCAAGTTGCACTCAACTGGTGTATCAGCCACAAGCCCGTGGTTGCCATACCCAAGGCAAATCGAGTGGATCACATCCGGGAAAACTGTAATGCTTCTGGCTGGCAACTCCAACCCGACCAACTGACAGCTCTAGACGAGCAAGTAGGCTACAGGCGTCGCGGACCGATTGAGATTTTTGCCCGCCGGCTGGCTCGCCGCACACTGCAAAGATTTGGTAGAAGCACTTAGCGAGGGCCGCACCAAGACTGAGAATTTCAGCATCGTTATCTCAGGATGTCAGGCCGTGAAGCGCTGCAGTGCCGGCGAGCGGGGACCGCGATTAGCACTCGGTGAGACGTATTTATTGGACCGCTTCTAGTGTTCCCGTGGAGCACTTTTGCAATTTGTTCGCTCCCAATCCTCTCTACCGTCCCTTGAATCTATCTGCTTCTATAATCACATGGAGGACTTCCTGTGCCAGCCCCGCCGCGCCATTCCGCGCTGCTTGCCGATCTATACGAGCTCACCATGGCAGCGGCATACTTCGAAGACAATTTCCATCCCACCGCTAGTTTTGAGCTCTTTGTCCGCTCTCTGCCGCCTCAGCGCGGCTTTCTGCTGGCCGCGGGACTCGACCAGGCACTCGATTTCCTTGAAAATGTCCGGTTCTCTGCGGAGGATATTGAATTTCTCCGCCGACACCCCGCCTTCGCCCGCCTCAGCGCGGCTTTTTTTGAATACCTGAAAGACTTTCATTTCACCGGCGAAGTTTGGGCCATGCCGGAAGGCACGCTGGCTTTCGAAGAGGAGCCACTGTTGCGTGTGACCGCGCCCATTATCGAGGCGCAGATCGTCGAAACGTTTCTCCTCTCCACGCTGACTTTCCAGACGATGATTGCATCCAAAGCCGCGCGCGTAGTCGCGGCCGCGCAGGGCCGACCTGTGGTTGAATTCGGCAGCCGTCGTGCCCATGGGCCCGAAGCCGGTGTGCTCGCCGCCCGAGCTGCGTACATCGGCGGCTGCACCGGCACGTCCAACGTGGAAGCCGGCCAGCGCTTCGGAATTCCTACGTTCGGCACTCTGGCGCACTCATTCATCATGGCCTACGGCGACGAGGAAGAAAGTTTCCGCCGCTTCGAAAGCCTGTTTCCGGACCACGCGGTGTTGCTGGTTGATACCTATGACACACTGGCTGCCGTTGAGACAATCATTCATGCCGGCCTTCGCCCCAGGAGTGTTCGTCTTGACAGCGGCGATTTGGTCGAACTGTCGCGCCAGGTGCGCCGCCGTCTCGATCAGGCAAGGCTCACTGACACGCGTATTTTCGCCAGCGGCGAACTTGACGAATTCGTCATCGCGGACCTGCTCGCGCGCGGGGCGCAGATCGATGCTTTTGGGGTGGGTACTGCTCTGGCCACGTCGAAAGATGCGCCTTCGCTCAGCGGCGTGTACAAGTTGGTGGATGTCGATTTCGGCAAAGGTCCGTCCGGACGCGTCAAGCTTAGCGAGGAGAAGGCCACCTATCCTTGCCGAAAACGAGTTTTCCGCATGCGGCACTCCGACGGCACCTATTCCGGCGATATTGTTGCCCACGAGAGCGAAAACTATCTCGACGCCGAGCCGCTACTCGACTGTGTCATGCGTCAAGGAAGCCGACTCGCGCCTTCGCCGAGAGTTCAGGAAATACAGGAGCGCGCCCGCTTGGAACTCTCACACCTTCCCGAGCAACACCGCCGGCTGCAAGGACCGGCACGCTACCCAGTCCGCTTCAGTAGCGAACTGGAGCGTCGCTTGGACGAGGTCCGTACTCGGTTCGTTCAACCGGTAGGCAATCCAGACTCCGGATAAAAACGGAACTAAGGATTTGAACAATGGCCTATGTAGGAACAGGCGTCTCGCACCGGCGGGCCCATCACGCGCGATTTTCGCGTGAATGGGAGACGTCCAGCCCAGCAGAGCTCGACTACTCCTACAGCCAGTTGCAACTTCCTCCTTATCCGGCATCTAATTGAAGTAGAAACTTCGGTCGCGAGCGCTAAGCATGTCGAACCTTCTCTTCTGGGACGTTGACACCCAAATCGACTTCATGTGTCCAGAGGGCAAGCTCTACGTCCCCGGTGCCGAACAGATCATTCCCAATGTCCAGCACTTAAATACGTTCGCCGCCGAGGGCGGTATCCCAATCGTCTCTTCGACGGACGCTCACCTCCAAAGCGATCCGGAGTTCAGCCAATACCCGCCGCACTGCCTCATTGGCACGACCGGCCAGCAGAAGGTCAGTGGCACGCTTCTCCCCCGCCGCTACATCGTCCCGAATCGCAAGGTCGAGCTCCCCGAAGATATTGGCTCATATCAGCAGATTATTATCGAAAAGCAAGACGTAGACGTTTTTACGAATCCCAACATTGACGCGCTGCTCGCAATGCTGGGCAAGCAGGAAATTATTCTCTACGGTGTGGTCACGGAAATCTGCGTAGACCGTGTAGCACGCGGCCTGATCAAACGCGGTTACCGTGTTCACTTAGTCGCTGATGCCGTCCAGCACGTCGATTCGGATGCCGGACGCAGCACGCTCGAATTTGTCCGGCGGCACGGAGGGCGAATCGTCACTGCAGGTGAAATCCTGGCGGGGACATTACAAACAGGTGCGTCGTCATCACTCTCGATCCCATCACTCCCGAAAAGTTAGACAGTGTAACCGCCAATCGTGTATCACTTTCGCGTGGCCACTACCGTCCGGGGGACATCCGCGAATGAGAATGCCACGACACGTTCGGATATTCCTTCCTACCCACTTTCACACGGGGGTAAAAAATAATTCAGCCCTTCCTGCGGCGGGTTAAGAAGCAGGTCCCGCCCCAGCGTGAACTGCACCAGGTTCACATCGTGCGATCCGAAGAAATAATCACGCTTCTGCGGATGTTTCCACGCCTCGGAGATATCGACTCTACGCTAGAATCCCACTATGGCGACCGCCATCCATTGCCGCGATCTGCGAAAGACTTATGACGGCAAAGTCGAGGCCGTCCGCGGGCTGAGTCTCGACATCGAGACCGGGGAGTGCTTCGGCCTGCTGGGCCCGAATGGAGCAGGGAAGACAACTACAATCGAAATTCTCGAGGGTCTGCTGCCGCCCACCTCCGGCGAGGTAACTATCCTCGGTCACAGTTGGGAAAGGAACCCGCGCGAGGTTCGCGAATGGCTCGGAATTTCCTTGCAGGAGACGCGCCTCTCCGAAAAACTTTCGGTGCGCGAGACACTGATTCTTTTCTCCAGCTTTTATCGCGAGCCTCGCCCGGCCAGCGAAGTTCTGGAAGAGCTCCAACTCACCGAAAAAGCGGACACGTGGGTGGGCAAGCTCTCCGGCGGTCAGCGCCAGCGACTGGCGGTTGCGACCGCGCTCGTGGGGAATCCCAAAATTCTTTTTCTTGACGAGCCCACTACAGGACTCGACCCGCAGAGTCGCCGACAGCTCTGGGATATTATCCGCAGATTTCAGAGCGCCGGCGGGACTGTGTTGCTCACGACTCACTACATGGACGAGGCCGAGCGTCTCTGCGACCGCCTGGCCATTATCGATCATGGCCAGGTCATTGCGGAGGGCACGCCTGCGGATCTCATCGAACGTCTGGGCGGGCATCATGTGGTCGAGTTCGCCGTCAGCGGCAATTCGGATGGCGCAGCGCTTGATATCTGGCGCGCATTGCCCGGAGTCGAATCCGTGCGCCACGATGACGGCTTCTTCAGCCTCAACGTGCGCGAGCCGCATCTGACGATTCCGGCGTTGCTGGAGGCGGTCGAGCACCGTGGTTCGCAGCTTTTGCACCTTACGACGCGCCAGGCGAGCCTTGAGGATGTTTTCGTCCGCCTCACCGGCCGGCACTTGAGGGAGGAATGAGGTGGCTGTTTCGCAACAACCCGTTCGCCCAACCGAGGTCGACAAACCCCGCACCACTTCTCACGCCCGTCCACCCCAAAACGGGCGCTGGTCGGGCTATCTGCAGTTGCTCGTGGCACGCCTGAAGGAACTCCAGCGCGAGCCCGAGGTCGTGTTCTGGGTCTTTCTCTTCCCGCTGCTGCTCGCGCTTGGACTCGGCATCGCCTTCCGCAACAAGCCCGCAGATGTTACCTCGGTCGCAATCGTTTCCGGCCCCGGCGCCCAAGATGCGCTGGCCATGATTCAGGGTTCGCCGCTCAAGTCCTCCATCCGCGCCGAAGTGCTTGACCCGACTTCAGCGATGAAGGGCTTCCGCCTGGGCAAGTACGATCTTGTCATCGAGTCCAATGGCAACGGAGGCTTTCGCTATCGCTATGATCCGGCAAGGCCAGAAAGCGTGCTCTCCCGGACTGAAGTAGATGACGCCTTGCAGGCTGCTGCTGGACGAAAGAATCCTGTTCCTACTTCCGCACAGGCCTCCAGTGAGCCCGGCTCACGCTACATCGACTTTCTCATTCCCGGGTTACTGGGGATGAACCTAATGAATTCCGGCATGTGGGGTATCGGATTCGCCCTGGTGGAGATGCGTCAGCGCAAGCTGCTCAAGCGTTTCGTGGCTACGCCCATGCGCCGCAGTGATTTTCTCCTCGCCCTGACCAGCAGCCGCATTGTGTTGATGCTGCTTGAAGTCGGGCTGCTGCTCGGCTTCGGCGGGCTGGTTTTTCACATGCGCGTGCTCGGCTCCGTGTTTACGATCGTGTTTTTGGGAGCGATTGGCGCCGTCGCGTTCGGCGGCCTCGGACTGCTCACCGCCAGCCGCGCGCAGAAGATTGAAAGCGTCAGCGGGCTAATGAACCTGGTGATGATGCCGATGTGGATCTTTTCCGGCGTCTTCTTTTCGTACGAGCGCTTTCCCGCAGTCGTACACCCGCTTATTAAGATGCTGCCTCTGACCGCATTGAATGACGCGCTGCGCGCCACGATTCTGGAGGGCGCATCGCTGACCGCACAGTCTGGCCGTCTGCTGGTGCTGGTCTTGTGGGGAGGAATTTCGTTCGCGCTTGCACTGCGTTGGTTCCGCTGGACGTAATTGCCTGTGTTGCGACGTGTGCCCCGCCCCCGTCCATGCCGAGCCTAGGCTCGGCTGTCGGTCCAAAATCGCCATTATCCCTTCAGCTCTACCCTGGGCAAAAACTGCGGCGGCTTGCGAAATTTGCTTGCCTGCTCAAATGCGTATGCCAGCTTGATCAGCGTCGGCTCGCTCCATGCCCGCCCAAAGAACGAGATTCCCACCGGCAGACCGAAAGCAAATCCCGCAGGCACATTGATGTTCGGATATCCAGCCACGGCTGCGGCACTCGAACTGCCACCACTGAAATGATCACCATCTATCAGGTCTGTGATCCACGCCGGTCCGCCGGTCGGAGCCACCAGCGCATCGAGTTGCAATTTGTCCATCACGGCGTCGATGCCATCTTTCCGCGCCAGTCGGTGATTCTGCTCCAGTGCGTCCAGGTACTCCTTGCTGGTGAGCGCCCCCTTGGCTTCGGCTTTCAGGAAAATGTCCTGGCCGAAATAGGGCATCTCCTTCTCACGGTTGCGTTCGTTGAAATCGATGACGTCTTTCAGGGTGTGTACCGGCGCACTCGGCCCCAGGCGCGCCAGATATGCGTTGAGGTCGGCTTTGAGTTCGTATTCGAACACGAGCAGTTCCGTCTCATCGAACTTACCAATCGTCGCGATATCTGCGGGATCTACGATATTTGCGCCTTGCCGCTTCATCTCCTCGATTGCCGAATTCATCAGCATATCTACCGCGTCATGGAACCCGAAGTACTTGCGTACCACGCCGATCCTGGCTCCTTTCAGACCATGCGGATCCAGAAAGCGGGTGTAGTCGGTGTACGACTTGCCCCGGCTTTCGGCAGTAGCCTTGTCCTCGGGATCCACTCCTGTAAGCGTGCCCAGCAGAATCGCCGCGTCTTTTACTGTGCGGGCCATGGGTCCGGCGCCATCTTGAGTATGCGAGATAGGAATAATTCCCGAGCGGCTCGTTAGTCCCACTGTCGGCTTGATGCCGACAATCCCATTCGCGGATGCGGGACAAACGATCGAGCCGTCGGTTTCCGTTCCAATAGCAATCGCACAGAAATTAGCCGCAACTGCCACGCCCGATCCCGAGCTGGAACCGCAGGGATTACGATCCAGCACGTAAGGATTTTTCGTCTGGCCACCGCGCCCGCTCCAACCGCTGCTTGAATGGCTCGACCGGATATTTGCCCACTCGCTCAGGTTCGTCTTACCCAGGATGACTGCGCCGGCCTGGCGCAGTTTCTGCACGATGAGTGAATCCTTGGGCGGTTTGGCA
>Ga0099828_10004060_pt1 | contig 10293 bp, 8 predicted proteins | sample CZO8metaG_2_FD_79338 | JGI IMG/M metagenome (GOLD analysis project Ga0099828, IMG submission 79338) | Vadose zone soil microbial communities from the Eel River Critical Zone Observatory, Northern California, USA - CZOApr15con2H1.8 metaG | ecosystem: Environmental > Terrestrial > Soil > Vadose...
GTCGGCCTAAAGGCCGACGCTACATAGGCACTTCACGCATGAGATGTCACACACTCTTCGCAGCCGGAGGTCTTCTCGGATTATCGGGCTTACTGGGCGAGTGGAGTGTCGGGAGGTCGGACACGAATGGCGTATAGCACACTACGGCTCCAAATTTCCGGCGACATCGCGACCATCAGGCTCAGCCGGCCTGAAAAACGCAATGCCATCTCGCCCGAAATGATAGACGACCTGATGGACGCACTCGGTGAGGTCGAAACCAGTTCCGCGCGAGTCGCAATCCTGACAGGTGAGGGTAAAGCGTTCTCCTCCGGGATGGACCTTGCGGCGTTGAAAGCGCTCGCTACCCAGTCGCCTGAGGAAAATCTTGAGGACGCGCGCCGCTTTGCGCGGATCCTTCGTCGAATTTGGAGTTTCCCGAAGCCGACGATTGCGGCGGTCAACGGCGCAGCAGTCGCGGGCGGATGCGGGATCGCGACGCTTTGCGATTTCACTCTGGCGGCCCCTGAAGCGACATTCAGTTACCCGGAAGTGCGCATAGGATTTCTTCCAGCGAATGTGGCGATTTTTCTGATGCGCCAGATCGCCGAAAAACACGCGCGCGATCTTCTGCTGACCGGAAGGATAATCGTCGCAGCGGAAGCACACCGCATGGGCTTAGTTACTCAAATCGTGCCCACTCCGGGATTGATGGCTGCGGCGCAGACACGCGCCTCAACGTTGCTGGCATCCAGCCCAACGAGCCTGCTGAAAACGAAGAAACTGCTCTGTGACATCGCTGCACCCGAAGTGGATCGCCAACTCGAACTCGCCATCGCGGAAAGCGCGAATATTCGCACGACAGCCGATTTCCAGGAGGGGCTCGCCTCGTTCCTGGAAAAACGTCCGCCGCGTTGGAGCGGAAAATGAACACTGCGCGCCTGCGGATGGGGCCGCCAGTCTGATACACTTCTCTTCCCGATGACCGAATTCCTTGACACCCTCGTGCGCGTGCGGTACGCCGAGACCGACCAGATGGGTTTCGTCTACTATGGCAATTACTACATTTATTTCGAGGTCGGACGCGTCGAATACATGCGCCATCAGGGCGTGGACTACAAGCAGATGGAGCTTCAGGATGACAGTTTCATCGTCGTCGCGGAGTCGCATTGCCGCTACCGCCGCCCGGCACGCTACGACGACCCTTTGCGCATCCGGACTCGCGTGACAGAAGTCAGGCGGTGCACGATCCATTTCAGCTACGAAATCCTGCACGACGAAACCGGCGAATTGCTGGCAACGGGCGAAACCGTCCACGTCGTGTGCGACGGCCATGGGAAGCCCAAGACGCTCCCTGAAAAGTATCGCCGCTTCTTCCCTGTCGAAACGGACGTCAAGGCGGACGTCCAAACGGCGGAAGAAATTTCGACGCCGCCCGGGCAATGATCGTCCATCTCACCGGCAACGACCTCACGTTCGAACAACTCTATGAAGTGTCGCTGCGCGGCGCCGAGGCGTCGCTCACCTCCGAAGCGCGCGCGAGGATGATCGCCTCTCGCGCGGTGATCGAACGGATTGTGGCCGCCGAGACCACGGCTTACGGCGTAAACACGGGTTTCGGCGATCTGGCCGAAGTTCGAATCTCGCCCGACCAGATTCGAACGCTCCAGGTCAACCTGGTTCGCAGCCACGCCTGCGGAGTCGGCGCGCCGCTGTCTGAAGCGGAAGCCCGCGCGATTGTGCTGCTGCGGGCGAATGCGCTGGCGAAAGGGCTGAGCGGGGTGCGCCCGGCGATTGTCGAAATTCTGTGCGCGATGCTGAAACACGGCGTCCATCCCGTGATTCCATCGCAAGGCTCAGTGGGCGCATCCGGTGATCTCGCGCCGCTGGCACATCTAGCGCAAGTGGTGATCGGCGAAGGCGAAGCTGAGTTGAACGGGCAGCGCATGCCGGGAGGCGAGGCGCTGCGGAAGACAGGCATCGCGCCGCTCGTGCTCGAGGCCAAAGAAGGAATCTCGCTGCTGAATGGAACGCAGGGAATGCTGGCGCTCCTGGCGCTCGCTTTGCGCGAGGCGCAGATTCTCGTCGACACTGCCGACGTGGCGGCGGCACTTTCGCTCGATGCTCTGCGCGGAAGCCCCGCGGCATTCGACCCTCGGATCGCCGGCGCACGGCCCTATCCGGGGCACGCCACGACGTCACGCAATCTGCTACGCATGAATCGCGGAAGCCAGATCCGCGAATCGCATCGACCGGCGGACCGCGATCCACGAGTGCAGGACGCTTACAGCATGCGATGCACGCCGCAGGTGCACGGAGCGGTGCGCGACGCGCTGAACGCCGTCCGCGCCATTGCGGAAATTGAACTCAACAGCGCGACCGACAATCCGCTCGTCTTTGTCACCCCGGATGGCCCTGCAGGCACGGGGGATGTGGTCAGCGGCGGAAATTTCCACGGACAGCCATTGGCAATGGCGGCGGATCAACTTGCCGTAGCACTTGCCACACTCGGCGGAATTTCCGAGCGGCGCACCGAGCACATGACGAATCCGCATACCAGCCTGCTTCCCGCGTTCCTGACCCGCGCGCCGGGATTGAACTCCGGATTCATGATCGCGCAAGTCACTGCAGCGGCCCTCGCGAGCGAAAACAAGGCGCTGGCCGCTCCGCATTCTGTCGATTCCATACCAACGTCCGGGGGGCAGGAAGACTACGTGTCGATGGGGATGTCCGCCGCCCGGCGCCTGCGCCCGGTGCTCGAAAATCTGCGGCGGATTCTTGCGATCGAGCTCCTCGCGGCGTGCCAGGGGATCGATTTCCACGCGCCGCTGCACACAGGGGGCGAAGCCCTGAAAGCGCACGCGCTGGTGCGAAGTATTTCGGCGCACGTCGAAGCCGACCGCTCGCTCGCCGTGGATATCGAAGCCATCAACGTTCGAATCGCCGAAGGGGCTTTCTCGGATCTCTTGCTTTAGAAGTCTCTTGTTCGTGATAGAAGGCGAAGACCGCGGCGGTGTCGCGCGACTGGCGACTGTGTTATTCTTTTGGGCTTGCGCGCTTAGCGTTACAACCCACTGAGGGGCAACGACATGAAGCAAACGTATAACGGCAGGGCCATTCCGCAGGACGGAAAAGCGATTGAATACGTGGGGGGCAAATTCGCTATTCCCGACCGGCCGATTATTCCGTTTATCGAGGGAGACGGGACTGGGCGCGACATTTGGAAAGCGTCGCGGCGCGTTTTCGATGCGGCGGTCGAGCGGGCCTACGGCGGGAAGCGAAAGATTGCCTGGTTTGAAGTGTTCGCGGGAGAAAAAGCGTTCAACGAATTCAAGCAGTGGTTGCCGGACGAAACGGTGAATGCGATTCGTGATTTTCGGATCGCGATCAAAGGGCCGCTGACCACGCCCGTGGGTGGCGGAATTCGCTCGCTGAATGTTGCGTTGCGGCAACTCCTCGATCTTTACGCCTGCGTGCGGCCGGTGCGTTATTTCGCGGGCGTTCCTTCGCCGGTGAAGCATCCCGAGCGCATGAACGTCATCATCTACCGCGAAAATACCGAGGATGTATACATCGGGATCGAGTGGAAATCGGGCACGCCCGAAGTGAAGAAGCTGATCGAGTATCTGAACAAGGAAATGCTGGGCGGAGGGCCGAAACAAATTCGGACCGATTCGGGCGTGGCGATCAAGCCGATTTCGCCGACGGGAACGAAGCGGCTGGTGCGCCGCGCGATTGAATACGCGCTGGCAAACAAGAAGCGCGTCGTGACGCTAGTGCACAAAGGCAACATCATGAAGTTCACCGAAGGGGCGTTCCGCGACTGGGGCTACGAGCTGGCTAGGGACGAATTCCGCGGCGAAATCGTGACCGAGCGCGAAAGCTGGATCGTCGATAACCAGGACCGCAATCCGCAGCTCAGCGTCGAGCAGAATGCGGCGATGATCGAACCCGGTCTCGAGCAGGGTACCGAGGCTTTCCGTAAATCTGTCTGCGACGAAGTGAAGCTGGTGCTGGACACAATTTATGCGACGCACGGGCAGGGTAAGTGGAAGCGGAAGCTCCTCATCAACGATCGCATCGCGGACTCGATCTTCCAGCAAGTGGTTACCCGGGCTGATGAATATCAATTGCTGGCTTGCCCCAACTTGAATGGCGACTACATTTCGGATGCCTGCGCGGCGCAGGTTGGTGGGTTGGGCATGGCGCCGGGGGCGAATATTGGCGACGGCTATGGTTGCTTCGAGGCGACGCATGGGACGGCGCCTAAGTACGCGGACAAGGATGTCATCAATCCGAGTTCCGTGATGCTCTCGGGCGTAATGATGTTTGACTTCATGGGGTGGAAAGAGGCGGGGGAGTTGATCGAAGCAGGGATCGAGCGCACCATCGCGCAGAAGCGTGTGACGTACGATCTGGAGCGAATGATGGAAGGTGCGGTGAAGTTGACCACCTCCGGGTTTGCGGATGCCATCATCGAGAATATGCAGGCGCAGGTGGTGGCGAAGTAGGCGGCGTCGGCGAGTTTATGTCACCCTCGTGTAATGTGTTTTGGCAGAAGAACTTTCAACACAGAGGGCACAGAGGACACAGAGGGGGAGGAAGAGGAATTCCTCAATGCATCACTCTTTGAGATGACGGGCTGAGTGAGTTTACCGCTGTCTGCCACGCGGGCAAGAAAATCTCGCACCTAAATCTAAATTAGAGGAACAGGAGAACGGACTGATGCGGAAGAAGGTGACAGTCGTCGGCGGGGGGTTTGTGGGCTCGACAACGGCGCAGCGCATTGTGGATATGGAACTGGCCGACGTGGTGCTGACCGATATTCTCGACGGCCCTCCGGCGGGGAAAGGGCTCGACATGCTCGAATCGACGCCGATTACGGGGTCGGATGCGCGCGTGACGGGCATTTCAACCGCCTCGGGAGATTACAAGGAGACCGCCAACAGCGACGTTGTCGTCATCACCGCAGGATTTCCGCGCAAGCCCGGGATGAGCCGCGACGATTTGCTGAAAGCGAACTACGAGGTCATCAAGGCGGTCGTCGAACAAGTGGCGAAATATTCACCGAACGCGATCCTCATCATGGTTACGAATCCCCTCGACGCCATGGTGCAGGTGGCGTACAAGGTGAGCGGCTTCTCGAAGAACCGCGTGATGGGAATGGCCGGAGTGCTGGATTCCGCGCGGATGAGCACGTTCGTTGCGACGGAGTTAGGAGTGTCGGTCGAGAACGTGCATTCGTTCGTTCTCGGAGGACACGGCGACGACATGGTACCGCTGCCGCGCTACTCAACGGTTGCGGGCATTCCCCTACCCGACCTGCTGCCCGCGGATCGCATTGCTGCGATCGTTGACCGCACACGCAAAGGCGGCGCGGAAATTGTGAACCTGTTGAAGCAGGGATCGGCATATTACGCACCATCAGCGGCGGTCGTCGAAATGGTGGAGGCGATTCTGAAGGATAAGAAGAAGATTCTTCCGTGCGCCGCGTATCTGGAGGGGGAATATGGCGTGAAGGGGCTTTACGTTGGGGTGCCCGTAAAACTTGGGGCGCGCGGGGTCGAGCAGATTATTGAAATCAAACTGAGCGCCGAGGAGAGAGTTGCGCTGGAGAAATCTGTGGCTTCGGTGCGCGAATTGGTGACGATCCTGGGGGTGGCGTAAGACGGAATGCTTTCGTGGCACAGACTTTTAGTCCGCGCGCTTCTATTTCGGGCCTGGTCAAATCAAAATCAACATCAAAACCACACAGACTGAAGTCTGTGCCACTAGAATCTTATCCGTAGAATTTCAGGCGCGGCCAGGCTTGTTGGAGCGTCATCTTCGGTTCTCGGCAGATGTATACGGGCACGTTGTTTTCTTCGGGTATGGCGTACTCGTTCTGGATTGTGGCGGCCAGCTCGATGCGGTTGAAGAGCGGCTGCAATTTCTCGATGGGAATGCCCACGCTGACGACGATTTCCCCTGTGTATTGTTGGGGGCCCCAGAGATAGTAGTTGTTGTGGCCGCTGATGGGGCGCGGCAAGCCGTGCGACGGCCCGAAATATTCAATGGCGCCGGCCTGGCCATAATTTCTGGCCAAGATCGCCGCCTTTGGCTGGTCGTCCGACGGGAGGGAATGAAAGACACCCGCAACGACATCCACTTGTTGCTGCCACCCCATCATGTCCGCAAATAACTGAGGTAATTTTCCGCTCGGTTGGATTTCCACGCGCACGCGGTTCACATCCCAGAAATTCGCGTAGGCGGCGGCCGCGTCGAGAGGCAGGATGGGGATGGCGAGCGGCGCGGCGACGAGGCCACCGACAGCGAGAGGAGCCAGAATCGCAGTCTTCATCCAATTCCAGTTGCTGAGCAGGCGCTCACTCGCATTCAAGTTTTCTCCCCTTCGGTTCACCGCGAGCGTTGTCCGTGAACGGAACTCAGGGTAAACAAGTCGCCGACGCGCCACTCGCCCGCCAAAGCAGCGCGGCGAGCGGGAAGCCAGCGCTATTCGCCGCCGCAGCCAAGGGCTGCTATGGCGAAGGCGGCTGGCGACGGCGCGTGGAGCCCGCACCAGTGCATCACTCCAGGATTCGATTGCTACCGCGCCGGCGGCGAAAAGCATGGGGTACGCTGGTGCAAGGTAGTAAATCCTTCCTCGGAAAATGAGAAGTTGCAGGAGAATGAACAAGTAGGTCCAACCAAGGAAGCGATATTCCCTCCCCTGGCGGCTCCAAAGAAAATACCAGAGCCCTGCAAGGCATATGGGCGTGGCCAATGGATGCACCAGCAGCGCTTGCTGGCCGATAAATCCGAGCCAGGAGACGTGGGCGTTTTTGTATTGGTCCACATTCCGGAGAATTTCAGGCGTCGGCCAGTGATTTTCGATCTCCCAAAGAAGATTGGGCAGAAACAATGCAAGCGCAATGAGCGCGCCGGTCCAAATCCAGGCATTCTGTAAAAGGCGCCGCTGGCGTGTCACCAGCAATGCGAGGAAAAAACCGAATCCAAAGAGGAGCGTCGAGTGCTTATTCAATATCCCGATGCCTGCGACCAGACCGAACAGCAGCCAGAGCCACTGCTGGCCCGTGCGAATGATTCGAAGAGCAATGGCCACGCAGAGCATCCACAGCACGGGTTCAAACGCGTTCATGGACAGGAAATTGTCCATGGTCAGATAGATGGGGCACAGGAGCATTGCCGTGCCCGCCAGCACTTGCGCGAAGCGGCGTCCGCCGAGCTCGCGGACGATCCAACCGGCAAGAAGTATCTTCGCGCCCGAGGAAAGAGCTGGGAAAAAGCGCAGGGCGCGCAGCGAATCGCCGAAGAGCATTCGCGATAGCCGCGCAATCATAGCAACCAACGGCGCATGGTCGACATACCCCCACGCCAGATGCTGCCCGCAAGCCGCGTAATAAAGTTCATCGCGGAAATATCCATAACCGCCATTGAACAGCAAGTGGATTACGCAAGCTGTGAGGGCGAAGCAAACGGCCACAGCGAGGTCCTTCTCGAGCCACATGCTCCAGACGGATCCTCCAGCGCGGGCCGACTCCAGCGCGCCCGGCTGTTCTCTGACCAGGGTTCCCGTCTTGTCTATGCTGGGGGAAACCATCTTTCAAGTCCGTTCTATGTTAAGGAATGTGCCAAGTTTGAATCGCAAGTCGCGAACACGATGCCCCCGGAAATAACTTCCTTTCGGGCTCCCCTCCTGGATTCAGGGTAAACAAATAGAGCCCGCACGCGTTTCTGTCCCTGCCCGGCCTACTTACTTGCGGGCGCAGCAGTGACCAACGTCGCACTCTTAATCGTATCCAATTTCGGGAAAGTTTGTTCGAGATAGGCCCGACCGCGAGCGCCGATCAGATCCTGACTCGGGCCGCGACCGCCCGGCGCGCCTTCGCCGTAACCGCCGTACAGTTTGTCCACGACTTCCATACCGTTGGTGACCGTCCCGAAAGGCGCGAAGCCGTCCCCGTCCAGGTTTTCGTTGTTGCCGTAGTTGATGAAGACCTGTGTGGTCCGGGAATTCGGCAACTGACTCTTCGCGTACGTTACGAAGCCGCGATGGTTGTGCTGGACGACAGGATCGTCCTTGATGTTGGCCATATCCCATGCGCGGGAAACCTCGGGGTATGGACTCAGTCCGAACTGCGCCATGAATCCCGACAGGACACGGAAGAAAGCGGCCCCATCGTAGAAATGGTGGCGAATGAGGTTGTAGAACCGGTCGGCACCATTCGGCGCCCACGCGCGCGTGACTTTGATGCCGAAGTCGCCCGCCGTCGTAACGAACTTCACTTCGTAGACGTCAGGAGCCTTCGCGCGGAGCGTAGCCGGCTGCAGCAACGCGGGATCAAATGGAGCGGCCTTCGCTGTTGAGGGCGCCTGTTTGGATGGGGCCTTGCTCGGGGTGGGCGTTTGCGCGGCTGCTGAGAACGCGATGCACAAAAAAGTCGTGGGGATCAGGACCTTACCGTAGTGGCGCATGAAATCTCTCTGCCTCCTAATCTTGGCGGGCTCCACGCTTCACTTGAAGCGTTCAGTGTAAAAGTCAAGGCCGCACCCGAGTTGCGGAAAACATTATGCCGCGATTTTCTTTGTCTGACTAGAACCTGTTATTTAACCCCTCCGTTATGGTTAGATTCCGCTTTTACGCGGTACCCATAGCTCCTCCGTTCGATCAGCGCGGGGCATACACGATACCGCCCAGACCCCCCACCTCTGAAGAGGTGGGCTACAATAACCTGCAATGATGTGCAAAACGCGTTTAGAGTTTCCCCGTTTGCAATTCGCGGGCGATTCGTTCTGTTTCGGCCATCACGCGAAGCGTGTTTTCTCCCAGGATCTGGCGGATGTCGGACTCCGGATAGCCGCGTTGCAACAAGGATTCAGTAATCTTCGGAAAATTCGAGGCGTTTGCCATGCCCTCGGGCATGAAAGCGCCGTCAAAGTCAGACCCCAGGCCGACGTGCGCGGCGCCAACTAGGCGGGCGGCGTGATCGACGTGATCGACGATTTTCCGCCAACTCACTTGCGGCAACTTTCCCGCGTGGATCCAATCGTCGCTCAAGCGCTGGCCCTCGGCGAGCTTGCGAGCCTCATTCTCTCCATATTTTTCACCAATCGCAGCGAGGCTGGGAATCCACTCAGAGGCGAGGGACTGCGTGGCGTCTGCATACTTCTGACTCAAGAAGGCGTTGTGGAAAGTGATGTGGATCACTCCGTGACGCACCGCGAGGGCCTCGATCATGTCGTCGGTCAGGTTGCGCGGGGCGTTGCAGATTGAGCGGCAACAGGAGTGCGAGGCGATCACCGGCGCGCGCGAGACTTCCAGCACGTCATAGAACGTCTCGTCGGACACGTGAGAAATATCAACCAGCATGCCGAGCCGGTTCATTTCACGGATTACTTTCCGGCCGAATTCGGTGAGACCTTTGTGGCGCGGAGAATGGTTCGAGGAATCGGCCCAGTCAGTGGGGGCATTGTGCGTGAGCGTCATGTAGCGCACGCCGCGCGCGAAGAAGTTTCCCAAGACATCGAGATTGTTGTCGATGGCGTGGCCGCCTTCGACACCCATCAGGACGGCGATTTTTCCTTGGGCGCGGGCGGCGCGGACTTCATCGGAACACGTGGCGAGGCTCAGGTCGTCCGGGTGGCGGCGCAACTGTTCGTGTACGGAATCCAGCAGATCAAGCGCGCGGCGAGTGGCCTTTGACCCCATGATGTGGACTGGGACCCAGAGGGCGAAAAATATCGCGCCGACGCCTCCCTCACGCAGGCGGGGGATGTCGACGCCGCCTTCTGCGTCACGGCGGGCTAGATCGAATTGGTCGAAGAGAAATCGCTGGGGCGTATCGGCGTGAGTGTCGAAAACGATGCTGGTAGTGTGAATCCGGCGGGCGCGCGAGGGGATGTCGTCAGCGTGCATGAAAATAGAGGGATGTCCCAAAAATTTGCGAGACCATGGTGACGGTGCTTCAGGGGCTAAAGCCCCATTCTTAGAGGTCTTCCAATGTCGCGGCTGAAGCCGCGACCCACAACGATTTCCATGGGCCCACTCGCCACGACCCACACAAACATCACCACCGCTTCTGGAGAGGTTTTTGTAGCGCTGGCCTTCAGGCCGGCACTCTAGATTCAAGCACATGCCCGCCTAAAGGCGGGCGCTACATGGACCAAAACCAGGTTCTCACAAAGACTCTAAAGCCCACTGTTATAAGTCTTCTATTGTCGCGGCTTCAGAGGTTGCGGAAAAAATCGCCAGTTTGGCAACTGGAACGAACGCTGCACATCTAAGAGGACATGCGCGGACCAGACGAAAAGCAA
>Ga0099828_10004061_pt1 | contig 10290 bp, 9 predicted proteins | sample CZO8metaG_2_FD_79338 | JGI IMG/M metagenome (GOLD analysis project Ga0099828, IMG submission 79338) | Vadose zone soil microbial communities from the Eel River Critical Zone Observatory, Northern California, USA - CZOApr15con2H1.8 metaG | ecosystem: Environmental > Terrestrial > Soil > Vadose...
AGCAATGCCCGCTTGCTCAAAGCAAGCGGGCATTCCCGGTATGAGCGGGAACAAGTTCCCAACAAATTGGGAATGTGTCTCATTACATGGGAACGCCTTACCTGCTACACTGGAGATAAGCAACGTGCAGGGAACATGGCTCACCCTCACCGGAGGAAGGCGAGTTCCCGCGGAAGAGCAGCGGTTGATGTTCGTGGACCTGGTCTCTGCTGGCAGAGACGTGGGCTCTTCGCTGCAGCATTCGTTCCATGCTGGTAGTGGTGGCTATGGCGCAAGCGGGCAGCTGAAACCCTGGCCGTTCGCCCGCCGGACATGCTGTTCAAGAAGGGAGAACATTCCCATGGCAACTGGCAGTCTCATTCGCCCACGTGATGCGCAACGAGAGGAGAGCCAGCAGGTGAGGGAGCAGGAGGGCAGGCGTCTCCTGGGGTGTGTGTTCGTCCCCCGAGCACGGCCTGAGGCAGCATGGCTGAGCCGAAAACGGGGGCCTTCCCGGAGGCGAGACTGGGAGCCATCGGTCACCACCATCAGAGGCCGGTGAGCCCCGAAGGAGCCGGTGCCCGCGAACGTTCGCCCCTTGGGTACGGAGCAGGGGTCGGTGAGGACACGAAGCGGCCCTGCTGTCCCAGAGGAGGCGGGACATTTTGTCCTGGGCGAATTGAGCTGGTGTTCACATCTCAACAGGACACCTCCTCAGGTATCCTTTGAGCAGAGGCGGGGAGGGATACCTCGAGCGCTGCTCAGGCCAGTAGGATACCCTCCCAGCACTGCCAGAACGCCAGGCACGGCGCCTGGCGAGGCCAGCATTGAGTGGCAGGCGCTGCCTGCCGAGGTCATGAACGATGTCGTCAGGCACATTGTATCGGTGGAGCGGCGTGGTGCTGCTCATTGGGGGGCTGGTGGGTGTGGTGGGCGCGGTGTTGGTGACGCTGCTGTTTCCCGGCCATAATCACACGCCCCAGGAGGTGTTGAGTGGATCCTGGCCGTGGGTGGAGGGGTTGCTGTTTGTGGGGTTTGTGCTGAGTACGCTCGGGGTCCCTGGACTGTATCTGCGCCAGGCAGCGCGTGCGGGTGGCCTGGGAAATGCCTCTATGTACAGTGTTCACAGGACAATGTACTCGCTCTTGCTGACCTTCCAAAGTCATGAAGGTCGCAGGCTCCCTGTTTCACTAGATGAAGGAGGAATAAACATGGCTAAGGTACAGGACATGCCAAAGGAGATGGAGAAAAAACCTTCTCCTGGTCGATCCACGCTTCACAAAGTAGCCATTCTCGCCCTGCTGGGCAACTCCCTGGCCTACTTTTACATTCTCCTCTCGGCGCTTATTGCTTCACATCATATTATTCCGCCCCTGCTGATCCTTGGGACGCTGACCCTGCTTGGAACGGCGCTCTCCTGCTTGCGCTTCCGCTGGGCTCCTGCGGTAGGAGCATTGGTCGCGCTGGGCGCAGTCTCCTTCACCATGAGCATTCCACCTCCCCAGTACATTATCACACATCCGAGTGATGCTGCGAGCTTTATCCCGTTGCTAGCCCTTCTGTCCTTTGGCCTGGTAGGCATTGTCGCTGGCATCGCAGCCACGCTACAGGACTATCGCAGCCCTGGAGCACCTGCTCCGCGCACTCTGCGTCTCCTGCTCACCAGCTTCACCACTTTTGTAGTGGGGATGATGGTCGTTTCGCTGATCGTGGCGGCCAATCCCCCAACCAGCACTGCCAGTACGACCACCAATGGGGAGCCAACGGTTCACATGTCGGCGAACGCGTTTGTGCAAAATGTGGTGCTGGTGCCAAAAGGCTCCAGACTGCGTCTGGTTGATGATGTCAATAATGAGCAACATGTGCTGCGCAATGGGTTCTGGAAGGCTGACGGCTCGCCTGAGAGCAGCGTGGAGCCGGGGGCGCCGGTGGTCAAGGATGTGACGGTCAATAGCGGCTCGATAGAGATTGGTCCTTTTGCAACTGCTGGCGTCTTCCACCTCTATTGTACGATCCACCAGGGCATGAATCTGACCATTGTCGTGCAGTAGAGGCCAGGTGCGCCTGAGGACACCGACCAGAGAGGAAGGGGGTTAGCGCCATGACGACGACCTTCATCAGCCTCGTCATCAAGCGCCCGGTCAGGGCTTCACCTGTCCTCCAGTTCACGTATTCGAGTACGCATCTCAGGTGGTTGCCCGTCCCATGGCCTGGGGCAACCGCTCGAGTCAGGTAGTAAAGAAGGAGTCTTAACGATGGTCAAAACAGCCCTTCGCTGGAGCGGGTTGGCCCTGGTCGCGGGAGCACTGGGATTGGGAGCGGCTGCCTGCCCAGGTCGTGAACTGGCTGGGTTTGGGCGCTCCTGGCTGCTGGGCGTGGCAGCCGGGCTGGGCTGATCGTGGCCTTGATCTTTAGCCTCCCTGTGGGTTTGGGCGGTGGCCTGCTGGCCATACTGTTCTTCTGTCCCAGGGGGTGCTCGGCTCGGCCTGTGGGGGACAGCATCGTATGGATCAATCTGGTGAGCGGGCTAGTGGCGGCCGCCGCGCTAGGGCGCCAGTTTATCAGGGTGTAGCAGAACTGAGGCCCTCGGACACTGGCAGGGATAAGGTGGGGGGAAGGCAAAGGGTGACTGTTTAGCGATCTCCACCACCTGGAAGGAGGTGGGTAATGCAAGTTGAACGTACGCATGTCGGATGGGGCTTGTGGCTCCGCTGGGTGCTCGCTACCGCTCTGGGCTTCCTCATCGGCGGAGCCGTGAGTGGGGCCGTCGTCAGCGGCGGGGAAACGCGCTTCGCTGAGGTGACCTCCCCCCTGGTCGCGGCCCTGGTCCTGGCGGTGACGGAAGTGGTCGCCTTCGGTGTCCATGGGGCTGCAGTCGGCATCGCCCAAGGGATCACCTTGCAGCACTCCATGGCCCGGTCTGGCTGGTGGGTGGTGGCGACCACGGGCGGTTGGGCTGTGGGTGGCGCCATCAGCGGAAGTCTGGCCGGGGTGTTTGGTGGGACGCTGACCGGGGTCGGGCCAGATGCTGGGCCTGCGGGCATCGTTGTCACGGTGGCAGGAAGTGTCGCCGCCTTTGTGTTCCTCCCCGGCGTCTTACAATGGCTGGTGCTGCGAAGGCAGGTTGGGAAGGCAGGTTGGTGGGTGCTGGCATCTGCGGTGAGTTTCTTCGTGGCTGCGGGTCTCAGCTTCCCGCTGATGGTGGCTCTCGCCGGGTTCCTGGGATGGAGTTTGCCTTCTGCTCAGGCCTGGGGGGTGGGTGGGGCCCTCGCCGGCGCTCTCTACGGAGCCATGAGCGGGGCTGTGCTGGTGCGGCTGTTGCGGCAGCCGACGTCTTATTTCCTAAATGATGGTCAAGGTGGTGCTGAAGGAACGTGACAACAGCGGTTAAAAATGTGGTGAAACAGGGAAAAAAACCCCTCATCTCGCACACATGCTGGCCACTTGACCGCTTGCACGTCTTTGCGTACCATATGTACATGGCAACAAAAAGCTACAGCAACATGCGTATTCGCGGGCAAACCCAGCGCAAACTCAAGAGCGGTGCTGCCTATCTCACGAGAGTATGCTTGACACACTTGACTACTCGTTTCTCAAGAATATGACTGCTTGCTTCAGGGGGAAAACAAACTTGCTGCTGTGTAAAAACAGCAAACGCGAAGTCAATGAAAAGGAGCTGACCTGTGAACCCGCCGCATGTACCATTGCCTGCTCCCATGACCGCTGATCTGCCGAGTGAAACCAGCAGGGGCTTGCATGGGCGCTGGCTCCTGCTCGCCCGAGGCAGCTGGATCACCCTGGTCGTCCTCACGCTGGGTCTCTTCTTCGTCAGCCTTCCCGTGTACATTGCCCAGCTGCAAACCATCTGTACGGGGAATATATGCGCTTACCAGCAGCTCTTCCCGGATCAAGCTGAGGCGCTCCAAGGGATAGGCCTGTCTCCAGACGCTTACGTCGCGTACATGGTCGCGCTCACGCTGGCTTCGGTCGCGTTGTGTTTGGTGGTCAGCACGCTGATCGTCTGGCGGAGGTCCTATGATCGGATGGCGATGTTGGTCGCGCTGATGCTGGTGACGCTTGGCCCGATTGAGACGACGAGCACCCTGCTGGCGATCCCCTCCCCCTGGCAGGGGCCGATGGCGTGCTTATTCTTCCTCGCTCTTGGCTTGCTCGTGCTTGTCTTCTCCCTGTTTCCCGATGGGCGGTTTGTGCCGAGCTTCGCACGCTGGACGCTCGTCGTGTTTCTCATCGGACAAGTCCCTTCTACCTTCTTTCCAGACGCGCCTGTCACGCGGAATACGCAGGTTCCCCTGCTTGGCTATCTCACGCTTCTCGGCGAGATGGCAATCCTTGCCCTCGTCCAATTCTACCGCTACCGGCGGGTGTCCAGTCCCATGCAGCGCCAGCAAACCAAATGGGTGGTCTTCGGCCTCGTTGTGCCAACCACGGTCTACGTTGGCGGGAGTGTGCTGTCTCTGGTCTTTCCAGCGCTCGGCGGATCCGATCCGCTCTATCAACCGGCCTTTATTGCAGTTGTCACCTGTACGCAACTCCTCATCCCGCTCTCATTTGGGTTCGCCATGCTTCGCTACCGGCTGTGGGATATCGATACACTGATCAATCGCACGCTGGTCTATGGCGTGCTCACGGTCAGCATCGTTGCCTTCTATGTCCTGGTCGTGGTCTCGCTTGGCACACTATTCCAGGCACAGGGCAACCTCGGCATTTCATTGCTCGCGACGGGCCTGATTGCCGTGCTGTTTCAACCCTTGCGGAACCGGCTCCAACAAACCGTCAACCGTTTGATGTATGGGGAACGTGACGATCCTTATCGCGTCCTCACCCGCCTGGGGAGGCGCCTGGAAGCGACGCTGGCACCAGAGGCCATGCTGCCCACGATTGTGGAGACGGTGGCCCAGGCCCTCAAGCTGTCCTATGCAGCTATTACCTTGAAGCAAGGGGAAACCTCCACGCCTGCCGCATCCTTTGGAACACTCAGGGACGGAGAAAAGGTCGTTCACCTCCCCCTTATTGCTCAAAATGAGCCAGTGGGGGAACTAGTGCTGGCTCCACGCACGCCGGGTGAGGCCTTCACCCCTGCCGACCAGCGATTGCTGGCGGATCTGACCCGCCAGATTGGCATGGCGGTGCAAGCTGTGCGCCTCACTGCCGATCTGAAACGCCTGACCCTGGACCTGCAACACGCTCGTGAACGCCTGGTGACGGCACGCGAGGAGGAGCGCCGCCGCCTGCGTCGCGACTTACATGACGGACTGGGTCCCCAACTGGCCAGCCTGACCCTCAAACTCGAGACCGCACGCAATCGCCTGGCGCACGTTCCGCTGGCCGATACCCTGCTTTCCGACCTCGCGGCACGCACCCAGGCGACCGTCGCTGATATTCGCCGCCTGGTCTACGCGCTGCGACCGCCAGCCCTCGATGAGCTAGGTCTGCTCTCAGCGCTGCGCGAGCTGACACTGCAGTCCAGTGACCAGGTTTCCATGCGCCTCGACGTGCCGGAATGCCTGCCGGAGCTGCCTGCCGCAGTCGAAGTGGCCGTCTACCGCATTGCCCAGGAGGCATTGACTAATGTCGTCCGCCATGCGCACGCCCGCCGCTGTGGCCTCTGGCTCGCCCTGGATGAGACAACTGGCCTGCTGGCCCTCTCCATCCAGGACGATGGGCAGGGACTGCCCCTGTCAAGAGGTGTGGGAGTGGGCCTGACCTCGATGCGGGAACGGGCAGAGGAACTCGGGGGGACGTGGAGTATTGAGCAGGCGCCCACGGGAGGGACGTGCGTCCTCGCACGGCTGCCCTACGTGCGCTCCGAGGCAGCAGACGCGCTGGACATCGCCATGGGCGGTGTTCCCCAGGGAGAGGAGTAAGCATGGACCAGATCCGTGTGCTCATTGCCGACGACCACCCACTCTTTCGCGATGGCATGCATGGCCTGCTGGACTCGGTCGTAGAGACCGAGGTGGTGGGAGAGGCAACGACTGGGGCAGAGGCGATTGCCCAGGCGAAGACGCTGCAACCCGATGTAATCTTGATGGACATCAAGATGCCTGGCATCAATGGCATCGAGGCGACGCGCGAGATTGTGGCAGCCAGCCCGCATATCAGTATCCTGATGGTCACCATGCTTGAAGACGACGAATCGGTCTTTGCCGCAATGCGAGCGGGGGCACGCGGCTATGTGCTCAAGGGGGCAAGCCAGGCCGAGATCATGCGGGCGATCCGGGCCGTGGCCAATGGGGAAGCGATCTTCAGTCCGGGGATCGCCCAACGCCTGCTCGGGTTCTTCTCCGCTGCTCGATCGTCCACCCCAGCGTCGGTCTTCCCAGAACTCAGTGCTCGGGAGAGGGAGCTGCTTACCCTGATGGCCCAGGGGCGTACGAACCAGGAGATCGCTGATCAGTTGGGACTGATCTTGAAGACGGTGCAGAACTACGTGTCTAACATCTTCAGTAAGCTGCAAGTGGTCGACCGGGCACAGGCAGTCATCCGCGCGCGAGAAGCAGGATTGGGATACGGCAAGACAGAAGATTGATCAAGCTTCATGGTCTTTTCCTTCTCACACTAATGTGCTTTCTAAACAAAAACTTTGAGATGAGGGAGGCTCATCATCGAACTCAGACGTTCTTTGTCATCCGTCAGCTCATTGAGGCCTCGGCATAGTTCGTCGGTCAAAAGATCAAGCGAGGAATAGAGGCGGTTGTGAAAATACTTCTCGCGCAGTTCTTCCCACAAATGCTCAACGGGGTTGACTTCTGGGCTGTAGGCGGGCTGCTGGATCAAGCGAATGTTGCTTGGGATGATCAACTCTCGGGAGCGATGCCACCCAGCTTGATCGACCTGCATCACGATGAAGTAGTCAGCGAGAGTCTGACTGAGATGCTCCAGGAAGAGATTCATCGCCGCCGTGTTAGCAGTAGGCAAAACCAAGGAGACAAGCCTCCCGAGCGAAGGCGCGAAAGCAGCAAAGACATACATCGACTCACGGACCACCTGAGCAGGGGCAGAAGGCCGAATGCCAGGCGGCGCCCAGCACCGTTTGGGTCGAGAGATCCGGCCAAAGCGTCCCTCATCTTGAGCCATTATTGATCTCAGCGGAGAGAAGTAAAGAAAAAAAGTGGAGTGCCGATAAAAGGAGGGATGAGCAAGAAATCGACATTCCTCAAAGATTGGCGCGAAGGACGACGGATGCGTGCCTGGGAACTGCATGAACAAGGATGGAAACAGAAAGACATCGCCGCAGCACTCGGAGTAAGCGAGGGCGCAGTGAGCCAATGGTGAAAGTATGCCAAAGCACAGGGAGCGGAAGCTTTGCGGCATCAGCCAGCTCCTGGGGCAACGCCCAAGCTGAGTCCAGAGCAGCGAGCCCAATTGCCCGCCTTGTTGGGCAAAGGAGCCGAAGCGTTCGGGTTCCGTGGACAGGTCTGGACCACTGAGCGGGTGGCTGCGATGATCAAGCAAACGTTTGGGGTCAGCTATCATCCAGCTCATTGTAGTCGTCTCCTTCGCCATATCAAGTACAGTCAACAAAAGCCCATCCAAAAAGCAACTCAGCGCGATGAAGCTGCGATCCAGACCTGGAAAGAGCACCGATGGGATGAGCTAAAAAAAAGGCCAAAGACGAAAAACGTACCATCGTGTTCGTAGATGAGGCGGGGTTCTACTTGCTGCCAATGGCGGTGCATACCTATGCTCCCGCTGGCCAGACGCCTATCCTGAAGGTCCCGTTGACCCGTGACCATCTCTCGGCAATCGGTGCGATTACCCTGGAAGGAAAGATGTGTATGCAGACCCAAGACCATTCCTACAAAGGCCCTGATGTGGCCCGCTTCTTGCAGTTGCTCTTGCGCGAGATCCCAGGCAAGCTGCTGGTGATCTGGGACGGAGCTTCCATTCACCGCTCTCAACCGATCAAAGACTTTTTGACCAAAGGCGGAGCCAAACGCATCCATCTCGAACGCTTGCCTAGCTATGCTCCTGAGATCAATCCACAGGAAGGCGTCTGGAATTTGCTCAAGCGAGTCGAACTCAAGAATGTTTGTTGTCTTGACGTGCCACACGTCCAGCGGGAGGTGCGTCGGGCCAAAGAACGCTTGCGACATCGCGTACCCATCCTTCGCCAGTGTTTCGCCCATGCTGGCTATTCTCTTTAGTTCCTTACGTTGAGATCAATAGCAGAACGGGTCGCTCATCGTGGGCTTCCCGTGTTGCGACTGCCGCCTGAACCTGCGCCGCAAAGTTTTTTTAAAGCGTTCCTGCTCTTCTTTACTCCCTTTGGGGTGTTTCGGGCGCGGCATGAGTTTGCGCCATCCATGCCGATCGAGCAAACGGTAGATCGTGCTCTCTTCCACCTCGTGACCAACCCGTGCCTCAAAAGCCCACTTGACCTCGGTAGCTGTAGCGATCTCTCCGCTGCGGGCACGAGCGAAGAAGGGAGCGAGAAACTGCTTCTCTTCTTCCATACTCAGGTACTCATGACGACGACCACCACGGCCGGCCGTCTCGACGGTCTCGACCCCTAAGCGATTGTAGGTGGAGATCACTTGATGCACCATACCCTTTGACACGCCACAATGCTTGGCAATCTCCTCCGCTTTCCTGGGCTCGACCAGTGCATTATAGATGATGAGCCAACGTTGACGGCACCAGGGGCGTGAATCATGTTTCAGCCGCTGCTTGACTTCTTCGGCTGACAGATGGCTTGCTGCCCGCGTTACTCTTGCCATACGATCCCCTTTTTGGTACATCGACTCAAGGGTGGTCAGAAGTTGAACTGAGCGGTGGGAAAGTGACCGATCAGGTGGTGCTTGACCATCGTTCTTGCCATACCCTCTGAAGAGGCTTGTACGAGAGCAGCACAATCTCTTCCTGTTCGATGATCGAACGCGCTTCCTGCGAGATCAGAAAGGCCAAATCCGTCGGGCGCACCTGCCAACTCTCCGGTTCGATCGCTTGCATCTCAGGAGTACCCAGAGCAGGATGGACGGCCCATTCGCTCAACCCACTCGGGAGTTCTCGCAACGCTCTGGCATACCATGCTGATTTCTCGACGATGTCAAGACGATAGCTATCCAGCACATCGTGGTCGTTGGTAGGCAGCCCCCTTTGCTGCAAAGCTTCGCCCGTCGATCGATTAAAGACACGTACCGCCAGGCCGTATTCTTCTGCCAGCTTGATGGTCAGCTCGAAAATATCTACCCGGCCACCATTAGACAAGCAATGCCAATCCAGATGGGTTGGCGAAAGCCCAGCCGCAAGCACGGCTTCAATCTGCGCCCGGAATTCGACTTCCAGCTCGGAGAGCTTGACCTGAGCCAGAAATGCAGGGATGCGTTCGAGAGTATAGAAAAAGCCAGTTTCATCGACCAGGGATGGCACTTTGTCCCTGCAGGTGAGCGGCCCGCACCGATAATGGGAGACATCGCAGACGACGGTCAGGTGAACACCACAGGAAATCTCAGGATGGTCCGAGAGCAGTTGCATCGCATGCAAAGCCCAAGGGCAAGGAACCATCAAGGTCGTCGAACTGACCACGCCATCCTTGAGTGCGCGAAAGGTCCCCTCATTGCTCGCATGAGACCTCCCAAAATCGTCAGCATTGATAATCAATAAACGAGCATCGTCTGGATACCCTAGTAAGCGGGTGGTTTGGCTGTTAGGCAAGCGGCTCATCTTTCTGGTCACCTTTCGAAAGAGATTGCAGTGAGCTTCCTACTCACCACGTCACTTTCCCACCTTTCTCTGGAAATCTCACCTCCTTTATTCTATCGCGGAACGCAAATTAGTATCAGGCGGACGCGAGAATGGAGATGAAGAAATTACTGCGGATATCGCCCCGCCCCCCGGAGCGATAATGAATTGTAACGACCAAGATCGGCAATGTGTTGTCACCCTGAGTGAGCCGAAGCCCTGAGCCCTTCGCTTCGCTCAAAGGTAAACTCCGCGAAGGGGCAGCGAAGGGTCTCTCTTGTTGGGCAGATCCTTCGCTACGCTCAGGATGACAGGACCGGTTTTGAGTGGTAAAAATCATAATCGCGCAGCTACGCCCATCCGTATGCCGCATTATTTTTTAAACTCCATTATCGGCCCCTACTATCGAATGAGCGCCCACAGGCGCGGTCCAAATATCAGCAGCCCGGTGATGACCGCGAAGATGGCGCTCAACAATACTGCACCTGCCGCCACGTCTTTGGCGGTCTTTGCCAGGGGGTGGTACTCGGGTGAGAGCAGGTCGATGCAGAGTTCGAAAACGGTATTGAACATCTCCGCGACGAATATAACGGTGATCACGACGAA
>Ga0099828_10004066_pt1 | contig 10285 bp, 8 predicted proteins | sample CZO8metaG_2_FD_79338 | JGI IMG/M metagenome (GOLD analysis project Ga0099828, IMG submission 79338) | Vadose zone soil microbial communities from the Eel River Critical Zone Observatory, Northern California, USA - CZOApr15con2H1.8 metaG | ecosystem: Environmental > Terrestrial > Soil > Vadose...
CTCAAGCCCGAAAACGTGATGATTCGAGACGATGGAGTGGTCAAGCTGACCGACTTCGGCATCGCCAAGATGATCGACCGCGACGACCGAATGACGATCACCGGCTCCCTGGTCGGCTCGCCGGCGCACATGGCTCCCGAAATCATCGAGGGACAGGAGGCCGGAGCGGAGTCGGACGTCTTTTCACTGGGCACGATCCTCTACTATCTGATCACCAGGCATCTGCCCTTTACGGCTCCCAACACCACGGCGGTGTTGAAGCGAATCCTGGACGGTTCTTACCCCGATCCTCGCCGGTGGGCACCGGCGCTTTCCGACGAGCTCAACGAGATCGTCGGCACCTGTCTGGCACGAGACCCTGCGGCGCGGTACCCGCAGGCTTCCAAGCTCCGAGATGCCCTTTCGCAGTATCTCTCCGAGCTTGGTCTTTCCCAGGTCACTGAGCAGCTCTCGGCTTTTTTTTTGGATCCCCCGGCCTATCGACAACAGTTGATCCCGAAGCTTTCGGAGATTCTGGTGGAACGCGCCCGGCGCTGGCGCGATTCACAACGCCCGGCCAAGGCGCTGGCCAACCTGAATCAGGCGCTGGCGCTGGAGAGCTCCCATCCGGGCGCACTCAAGCTTCTGGCAGAAATCAATCAGTCTCACCGACGTCAACGCTCCCGGCGGCATCGCGCCATCTCCGCGGCCGTTGCGGTGACCGCATTCGCACTGCTTGCCGGGTGCTACCTCGGATATCGGTACCTGACCCGGGCCTTTGACTATCCGCCCGGGGTAGGTCGCCTGACCCAAGTGGAGATTGCCGGCGTCTACTACCCGCGAGAGTCAGAATCCAACCCTCCGTCAGAAAAGCCAACCGCCACCCTGGCCGCCCCGGACAAAAAGGTCGCCAATTCGGGGACACCCGCCGCTCCCGCGCCCAGCAGGCCAAAACCGACGGTCAAGTTCACTATCCAGTTCAGACCTTATGGATATGCGCGCGTCGACAGCGGCCCTCAAGAGCCCGAGCTTCCACAGCATGAATTCGAATTGACGCCGGGCCCGCATCGGCTGAGATATGGCTGCCGCTTCTGCGAGGAGCAAATGACCACCTTCGATGCCAGTGCGCCTGAGGGCCTCTTGAGGTTGCTGGTTCAGCCGAAACCGGCCCGCCTCAGGTTTGATTTTGTTCCCGGCGATGCGCTGGTAACCCTCGGCACCCAGAAGCGCAGCGCGGTTGAAAGTGGGGCACAGCCGTTCACCGTCCCCTTCCCTCCAGGAGTGACGCAGCAACTGGTGTCTTTCGAGGTGACCCGAGAGGGGTTTCATCCACTGCGCGATGTGGTGAAGGTTTTGCCCAATGACACCCGCGTCGTTGGAGGGGAATTGGTCCGGCAATGATCCTCCGCGGCGACATGGTCCTCGCTCTTGCGCTGGCGATCTGGACCGATGGTGCGTGGGCGCAAGAAGCTGCGGCGGTCGATTCGAATACCGAGCTGGCCAATCTTCAGAGGGGTTTCCAGTACGGCAGGTACGAGGAGGTTCTGAAGCGAGCCATCCAGCGCATCGACCATGGCAACCTCTCCGAGCAGGAGCTGATCGAGCTTCACAAGTACGCCGGGCTCTCCGCGTTCTATTTGAAAAACATGCAACAAGCGGAGCGCCACCTGGTCGCTCTGATCGAGCTGGATCCAGACTACGCGCTGGATCCTTTCGTTGTCCCACCTGCAGCGATGAAATACTTCGATCAGCTGCGCAAAGATCGGGCTCAAGAGCTGAATTCCATCCGCGAGCAGCGCCGCCTCCGCAGCGAGCGTCTTCAGCGCGAGGCGGAGGAGCGCCAACGCGCGCAGCGCGATGCCGAGGAGCAGCGGCGGCGACTGGAGCAGCTCTCGAGCCGGGTCACCGTTCGCACCGTGGAGACCCGCAGCTATCTGGTGAACTTCCTCCCCTTTGGCGCCGGACAGTTTCAGCAAGGTAGAAATCAGTTGGGAGTCATCTTCGCGGCCACCGAGGGGGTGCTGGCGGTCACCAGCATCATCGCCTACTTCGCCTATGCAGCGCAGATTCGGGAGCGGACAACCACCGTCGATGGGCGAGTCGGCACCTCAGGCACCTTCTCTTTCACGGAGCAAGGGATCCCGGCGGATCGGCGAAGTGAAGCGACTGCCTGGCGCAATTTGAAGTACGGCGCTGGAGGCGCATTCTGGGTGGCGTACGGGATCGGAGTGCTGGATGCGCTCTATCACCACCAGGACCAGGTCGTTTCCAGCTCCGTGACTCAAGCGGCGATTTCCCCGGCCACTCCCGCGCCCGTTCCCCGGTCGGGGGAGGCCCGGCCCGAGCTGCGGTCTGAGAATTATCGGCCCCTCCTACCGACGCCCAGTCCCTCCTTCTTCCTGGTCTCCGATGGCATCGGAGCCGGAATGCGCGTGAGCTTCTAAGGCGATGGCGAGCTTGATTCTACGAACACCGGATGGCCACTCCCGAACCGTTGATCTGCTCAAGCGCATCACCACCCTTGGTAGCGGGCCGGACAACGACGTCAAGATCGACGATCCAGCCATTCCTGCCGACGCCATCCATATCGTCTTCGACGGGAAGAACTACCAGGTGGGAAGCCATGGCGTCCGGGTCCAGATCAACGGCACCGATCGGGACAAACACACTCTGCAGGCGAACGATCTGATTCGCCTCGGCAGTTGCGAAATCTCATTCAGAGCCGAGCAGGCAGAAACGGCGCGAGCGGAAGCCGAAATGCCCGACCAGCCTTCCCGTGAGCTTTTGGCCTTGCGCCGACTGACGGGCTTTTCCGAGCGGCTGCTGGCCCACTACGAGCTGGATCGGCTGCTGGAAGATCTAATGGACGAGGCGATCGATCTCAGCAGGGCGGACAAGGGGTTTCTGATCCTGGTTGAAAACGATGAGCAGCATGTGAGAGTGGCGCGGAACATTTCGCGCGAGAACATTGCCAATGCGATCGAGCGGGTGTCGGACTCGATCGTGACCAAGGTCGTTCAATCCCGAAAGCCATTGATCATCAGTGACGCTCTCGACGATCCAGAGTTCAACGCCTCCCAGTCGGTGATCAACTTGAAATTGCTCTCGGTGATGTGCGTTCCGCTGATGCATAAGGGAACGCTGTTGGGTTTGATCTACGTGGGCAACGATCGCTTGGTGAATCGATTTGCCAAGGACAACTTGGATTTGCTGATGGTCTTCGCCTCGCAGGCGTCGCTGATCTTGCAGAACGCGAAGCTGGTGAACGAGCTTCGAGTGGACAACAGCGCGCTGCGCCGCAAGCTCGAAGCGCAGCAGTATGGGGACATCGTCGGCGCATGCCAGACGATGAAGGAGGTCTACCGCCGGATCGACAAGATCGCGCCGACCGATATTTCGGTCCTGATCACCGGCGAAACGGGCACTGGCAAAGAGCAGATCGCGCGAGAGATTCACCGGAGAAGCCCTCGCAGCAAGGGTCCCTTCGTGGTCATCAACTGCGGGGCGATTCCGGAGAATCTTCTCGAAAGCGAGCTGTTCGGCCACGCCAAGGGCGCATTCACCGGCGCGGTGGCCACCAAAGTCGGGAGATTTCAAGCGGCGAACGGAGGAACCCTCTTTCTGGATGAAATCGGAGACATGCCCACTGCACTGCAGGTCAAGCTGCTCAGGGCGCTCCAAGAAAGGATCGTCTACAAGGTCGGAGATCACCGCGGCGAGCCGGTGGACATTCGCGTCGTTACCGCCACCAACAAGGTGCTCGAGGACGAGGTAAAAAGGGGCGCCTTTCGCGAGGACCTCTACTACCGATTGAACGTGGTCACGATTCAACTGCCGCCTCTGAGGGAGCGCGGTGAAGACATCGAGGTCTTGGCAAAGTATTTTCTTCAGAAGCAGGCCCAAGAATTCGATGCAAAGGTGCGCAGCTTTTCCGATGGCGCGATCGTCGCCATCAAGAAGTATGGCTGGCCCGGAAACATTCGCGAGCTGGAAAACCGGATCAAGAAGGCGGTGGTTTTGACTGATAAGTTGGCAATCGGGGCGGAGGACCTTGATCTCCAGCCAGAGAATCTGGATCCGATCATGCCGCTCGCTCAGGCGAAGGAAGAATTTCAGAAGCGGTACATCAATGATGTGCTCAGAAGAAACAACGAAAACCGAACCAAAACGGCGAAGGATCTGGGAGTCGATCCCCGCACGATTTTCCGCCACCTGGAAAAGCTAGAGGCCGATCGATCGGTGGCCTCTTCCACCGCCGAAAAGCAGGAACAGGATGAGACCGGCTTGTAAGACCCGCCCGTGGAGGCCTGACAGCGATGTCACGATCGAGCCTCATTTTGACGATCCCATCTCCTGCCATCATTGTAAGCCACTTGAATTACAACGGTTTTTGACCCGGTTCTTGGCAAGCGGGTTGCTGCCGATAGGGTGGAAACACGCGGGAGTCAGCTTCCTCCTTGTCTTGAGCGGATGTCTGATTCCACAGGAGAGCAGAATTTTGGAGCCAGTCCCGGCAGCTCGAAATAGGCCACCTCGAATCCTGGAGGAGGTGGTGACCCCGCCCCGCGTCATCCGAACGGGCAATGGTCCGAATTGCCGGTTGGATTTTGAATACAAAGTCGAAGATCCGGATGTCGAGGACAACCTGACCACGCGCTGGTACATCTACACGAACTTCGACCCGAATCTTCCGGCCTATCGAGAAGGCCAGATCCCCCCAGATGGCAAGACCGTTCGAGATAGGTCGGCCACGCTTTCCATCGACTTTGCCGCTGCGGAAAATCCGCTTCGATTGGAGGGGGTTTACGCGGTGGAAGGACTGGTTTCCGATGGAACGCTGATCAACCGCCGCCCTCTGCCACGCCCCTTGCCGGGAGGGGATACGGATCCCACCTATGCGGTCAGCTACGCATGGGTGGTGATCGTCACTACGGGACCCTGTCCATGAGACTCCGAGCGCCGATCACCTGGTGTTTGCTACTGACTGTGGCGACCGCGGCCTGCGACAGGAGGTCAGCGGTTGCCTTTCACTACTGCACGGATGATTCGGAATGTTCGGCCGGGCGGATTTGCTTTGCCGATGGATGCGGCGACCTGGTGCAGGGGCTTCGGATTGAGGTCGTCCCCAATGCCAGGGAAGGCCTCTACGCCCAGGACTTCGCGCCGGCCAGCTTGAAAGCCCGGGAAGATCTGAACCTTTCGGGCGCTTCGCTGATTCAGGGGACCTTTCAGCAACTGTCCGGTGGACAGCCGGTAACCCTCCAGCGGCCGGTCTCCGTTCGAGCGGCAGGCGAGAGCCTATTGATTCCGGGGCGTTCGAGGTCCTTCGAGTTCACTTCGTCGCAGGGGGTGTACTTGCTTCCGGTGGCCACCGGTTCTTACTCAATCTCGGCCAGCGCTTGGGAGGACGTGCTTCCTCCACTGCCGTCGCCCCTGAGAGTCAATTTGACCCCTGGTCTTGCCGCCACGGTCGATTTCCTGTTTCCCGCCGTCGAATCGCTGATTCGGCTCGAGGGCCGACTGCTGCTAGCTGGCGGATTGCCAATTACCGACGCCGAAATGGACGTTCAGGCGCTGGAGCCGGTCACTCTCAGGCCGCTCTCACAACCCGCCCGCGTCTCTTCCGGAACCCCAGGCGCAACCGGCGCCTTTACGCTCCAAATCGAGCCGCTCGCTGTCCACGTGCTGGTGGAGGCTTCGCCGCGGAGCTCCAACGCCCTCGTTCCCCGCAAGACGTTTCGCGTTGACGTCACCGGGAACCGTCCGATCCTCGAATTGGGCAACTTTGGGCCGACGTTCGCCGTGTCTGGGACGCTGACCAGCTCCGCCGGCACGCCCATTCCCAACGCCACCGTCTATCTGGAGGGGCTGGCAAATGGCGGAGGAACATTCCGGACCGCTAGCACCTTCAGCGACGACGCCGGAGTCTTCACTCTGAGCACGTTGCGCAGCGCGCCGGGATCCCAGCTGACGCTGTGGGCAATACCCCCTCTTGAAAGTACCTCCGGCATTCTGCGGGTGCTGGTGGCTGTCGCCGGAGCCGGGAACCTGGGCGCTTTCACCTCCCCGGACAAGATCCTCGTCAGCGGCACCGTGGGCAGGCTCGACGGCAGGCCTGCCAACGGCCTCCGCGTGGAGGCCGCGCCCGTCGCCGCGGTGTCTTCCTTTCCACTACCAGCTTCCGGAGCCAATGCGATCTCCGACCAAAACGGCGAGTTTAGAATCAGGCTGGATCCGGCGATCTATCGGCTGGATTTCCTACCCAGAGATCCGCAACTTCCCCGTCTGAGCCGCTTTGTCACCATCGATCCTGCGCTTCAGGACCGGTCTCAAGGGATTCAAATCCAGGCCCTGACCCTATCCAGCGGGCGGCGGATCACTGGGACCGTGTTTTCTTCCTCGGCCCCAACAAACATGGCCCCAAACGCGTCGATCCGCTTTTACCGATTGAGCACCGACCCTGCGACCACCGCGGCAGTGCTACTGGCCGAGACGGTAACCGATTCTCAAAGCAACTATTCGGTCGTTTTGCCGACGCACTAACCGAGCGACGCGAAAGCCATTCACTCGTGCCTTGCCGCCTCCAGGGATAGGCGAAAGCTGTCCAGCGTGTCGCCGATTTCACCGGCGAACTGCACTGCGTGAGTCATGTACAGATCCTGAAGGTGCTCCAGCCTGTCAAAGGCCGTCTTCAGCCGCCTCCGCGAATGAGTCGGGAGGGCGCAGCTCGACTCCGCGTCGCGCAACCGCTGGAGCCAAGCAACGCGAAATTCGGACCAACGCTGAGCAGTGGCCCCGGCCGGAGACTCGCTGCTCAGTGCCTGACGTTGCCGATCGAGCTGCTGCCAGAGGTCATCCGCCCGATCTGCGCATGCCCGCACCGAGATGACCGGACCGGCTGTGCTGCTTTGTCCGGGTGTCATGGCGATCACCGAACGCACCACACTGGAGATCAGAAGAGTAGAAAACACGATCACCACCACCAGATATAAAGCATAGGCAGCCACGCGAAACGGCAGGTAACGCGGGTCTCTGGATATCTCTGGAGGATGGGTGTGGGCCACGGGTCAGAAGGGTCTTAATGGCCTGCCACTGGCTCTGCAGTTACCAATGGCGCCGGATCCGGCGTGTTCGCAGGCTCCCCCTTGATATTCATTGCCCGTTTGACCGCGCCGAGCCTGGCCCGCATCTGCGGAGCGAGCTCGCTGTTGGGATAGGTGGCGAGCGCATCCCGGATCGTCGCCAGGGCCTGATCCAGCTTTCCCGATTGCTCGTAGGACTGCGCTAGCAGCAACTGCGCGTGGTCCCGCGTTTTCGCCTTTTTGTCCTCGGCCACGAATCGGGAAAGCAAAGGAATGGCTTGCTCGTTTCGATGCGTCCGGTTGTACGCAACTCCCAGGTAATATGAAGCTTCCAGTGATTCCTGTTTGGACGGACTGAGCGACATAAAACGCGTCAACTCCGAAATCGCCCCCTTCATGTCGTTTTTGCGAAAGGCGACCTTTCCCCGCTCCAAGGCAGCTTGGCCGATTTCTCTTCGCAACAGCTCGGCGCGGTCGGTGACTGCTTGTCTCTCCAGGGGGGAGAGCAACATCAAGTTTACCTTGCCCAGAGAATCGATCCCCGTGAGTCGATCCTCGCCGCTCAGGGTGCTCATCTGCCGGTATGCTTCATTGGCCGTTCGGCTGGCAGCCAGCGCGGAGTCGGCGTCGCGCCGATGCTTTTCGATCTGCGCCGTCGCCTCGCCGAGGCTCTTTTCCAGCCGCTCCGAGTCCCGGCGAAGGAATTTGTTCAGCCCGGAAGAGACGAGAACCGCGCCGAGCACCGCCAAGGTGGCGAAGATCACGTACGAAGCGGCGGAAGAGAGCCACAAACGCTTCTGGAAGTCCTCCTGGCGTTTGCCCACCCCCTTCAGCTCGGCGTGAAGGCTCTTGAGGAGGTTGTCCGTCTTGATCACCAGGTTTCGGGATTCGATCACCTCGCGCCGAATGTCGCTCAGTTCCTTCTCAAATTCCGATCGGGGCTCGGGGGCCATTGCAGCATCCTAGTGGGCGAAAGATGTGGGTCGATAGGCGTCTAAGGAAACAGCGCCAACGCCCCGTTTTCATCCCGCACCAGGCGATCATGCCTCCTACCAGGCCCTCCAGGCATCGGAGCTTTCGGTGCGTCGCGGGGAACCGGCGTGGCCTGGGGAGCCCCCCGACGACGGACGAGCAGCCGATCGTCGCTGCGCATCCGCCAGCTTTTCCTCGAGGACCGACACGTACATTCGCAGCTCAGCCACGGCCTGATCCTTCTCCATCAAACGCCGATAAAGGTCAACCCGTCTCTCCTTTTCGTCCATCAGCTCGCCGTGTAGCCTCATCAAGGAGGCCATCGCCTTTTCGGCGTAAGACATCGGAACCAAAGGGGCGGAGCTCTCAGGCTCCTTGTCGCGCAGTTCGAGGTTTGCTTCCATCAGTGCTGGCTGGACGCTACCAACGAGTGTAGGCAGGTCAATTTTTTGTCATCGCGCCCTGCGCTCCAGCTCCAAAAAGGGAATTTGAAAGAGGACCACTTCCTGGTGGCGGCACTTGGCCTCGAAGTCGACCTCCTCCAACCGGCGCAGCAGCTGCTGGACTTCTTCGTGATCCGTCGTCGGTTTGGGCGCCCCCCCGGCATGACAAGCGATCACCTGGGCGATCACTTCCTGGGGAGCGAGGGACGGGCTTCCGGACAACTCGGTCGCCACTGCGCGCACCAGCTCCGCGGGATGCTCGATAAAAAACTCCGCGGGTGCGGACTTCACCACCACCGTGCTGCCGCCAAATGGCTCGATTTCGAAGCCGAGCTTTTCCAGCCATCCACTGTGCCTGGTGATGACCTGAATCTCAGCGGCCGACAGCTCGATCGCGGCGGTGAAGAGCGATCGCTGGAGCACCTGTTTTCGGTTCGGGTCGGCAGCTCGCACCAGGCTGTGCATCGCCACCCGTTCAGCGACCGCATGAGGATCGATGACCGCCAGAGTGCCGCCTGTCCCTTCGCAGATCCAGAACCTCCGGCCGAGAAGTCCCAGATAGCGCAGCGAAGAAAAATATCCCGGCGGCGGCATTTGATTGATGCCCGCCTTGGGAAGGAGCTGCGCCAAACCCCCACCCCAGGATGCGTCTTGGGCGCGAGTTAGAAAGTTCTCCACCGCCATCGCGTAGTGTGAGCCCACCACCGGTTCCGGGATGGTCCCTTCGCTCGCCAGGGGGTCAGGGTCGTTTCGCGCCGCCTTGCTGAGCGCCGCAAAGACCGCGTCATAGACCAATCGGGGAACCGCAAAGCGAACCTCCAGCTTCTGTGGGTGCACATTCACGTCCACTGAGTGCGGATCCATCTCCAGGAAGAGCAGCACCACCGGATGCCGCCCGGGGGGCAGAGTCTCCTGCAACGCGCGCCCAATGGCATGATTGAGACCCCGGTCGCGAATGTAGCGGCGATTCACGAAGGTATAGATCCCCCGGGCGTTGGGGAGGCTGACCTCGGGGGAAGCCAAATAACCGCTCACCGAGATGCCCAGCTGACGCTCCTCCAGCGGAATGAGATGGGACTCGATGCCCGCCCCCAAGGCAGCTGCGATTCGATCTCGCAAATCCTGCGAAGCCGCCGGGCTGGAAAACAGCGTCCGCCCCTCGTGCTCCAGAAAAAAGGAGATCTCGGGATGAGACAACGCCAGGCGGAGGACCGCGTCCTGTGCATGGGAAAGCTCGGTCTGCACCCGCTTCATGAACTTGCGCCGGGCCGGCGTGTTGAAAAACAGGTCCGCGACTTCCACCCAGGTGCCCGGAGCCGGTGGCGCGTCCTCGATCTGGGGGGGGCCACCGCCCTCGACCCGCACCCGCGTGCCCAGTTTCGCTCCCCCTTCCGCGGTGGTGAGCGTCAACCGGGAAACGGCGGCGATCGCGGACAATCCCTCGCCCCGAAACCCCTTGGTGAGAACTCCGGACAGCCCCTCCAGGTTCTTGAGCTTGCTGGTCGCGTGCCGGAGAACCGACAGGCGGGCGTCCTCTCGGGACATGCCGCCGCCGTCGTCGTGGATCGCGATGCGTGAAAGCCCGCCCTCGACCAGCGCCACTCGAATCGTTCTCGCTCCGGCATCGATCGAATTCTCGGCGATTTCCTTCACCACCGATGCTGGCCGTTCGACGACTTCACCGGCGGCGATCTGATTGACGATTTGATCGGAGAGGACGCGAATTTTGGACATTCTTATTAGAGAACTTTGTACTTGGTGCTTTGATCTTTGTACTTGTGATCGGTAAGTTGTTCTGTCCGCCGAAAG
>Ga0099828_10004068_pt1 | contig 10281 bp, 9 predicted proteins | sample CZO8metaG_2_FD_79338 | JGI IMG/M metagenome (GOLD analysis project Ga0099828, IMG submission 79338) | Vadose zone soil microbial communities from the Eel River Critical Zone Observatory, Northern California, USA - CZOApr15con2H1.8 metaG | ecosystem: Environmental > Terrestrial > Soil > Vadose...
GACGTCTGGACGTCTAGACGTCTAGGTTACCGGACCGCTCCCCTGCATGGCGCGCCGCGCAAAGAGGGCGCACGGAGTCCCGATAAAGAACGCGTGCACGACGACGCTCATGGTGATCCACAGCGCATCCCTGGAGCCGGGCAGCGCCGCCGAGAGCGGGACGACGATGTAGTTCATGATCCAGTAGAGCAGCACGCCGTAGAGGGGACCGAACAGCAGCGGTCGTTCCCACAGCTCCGACCAGCGCCGCGCGAAGAGGTAGTACGTCACCGCCATCGACGTCGCGATGAAGTAGTGGAGCACCAGGCCGAGCAGTGCGGTGCGCCAGCCGCCGGTGAAGCTCGCATCGCCGAGCAGGCCGGAGGCGACCGATTGGAACACGCGCGTCGGCAGGACGCCACGTTTCAGCCACCAGAATGTGCAGGCGTACGTGATGTCGAATGTGCCGGCGACGAGGCCACCGGTGAGTACGTACACCCAGGGTTTTTTCATCCGCTCCATGGCAACACGCGACCGGCCCGACTGCTCGCGGCTGCCAATTCCAATCCGCGCATCACGTCGAGCGACCATGCCGGCGTCACGGCGAGCTCCGCCGTCCCGAGAATCGCGTCCCGCACATTTTCATAGTAACGCGCGAAGCTCGACCGCAGCGTCGGCACGGTGCGCGTTGCGTCAGGCGTGACGAGTGTGCCGTACAGCTCCGCCGGTTCCGCGTCCCAGTCGGGCTCGTCGGGCGTACGGCCCTCTTTCAGCGCGGCTTCCTGTGGATCCATCCCGTATTTGATGAACGAACCCTTCCTACCGTGTACGATCCACGTCGGGCCGATTGGCGTGGCGAGCATGGACGCGCGCAACAGCGCCCGCGTGTGGACGTAGTACAGCGTGACGTCGAACGCATCATCGATCCGCGCGCCGTCGCGCTCGATCCGAATATCGGCGCCGATCGCGTCCGGGATGCCGAACAGGAGCAGTGCCTGATCGAACAGGTGCGGCCCAATGTCGAACCAGACGCCTGATCCTGGTAGTGCTTCCTCGCGCCAGGCGTTCGGTTTCCGTTCCGGGCGGAACCGGTCGAAATGCGATTCGAAAATGACGACGCGGCCGACTGCCCCCTCCGAGATCACCTTCTGCACGGTCGCGAAATCGCCGGTATAGCGCCGATCTTGATACACCGTGACAATGCGCTGCTGTTGTTTGGCGATTTGGACCAGGTCCTGCGCCTCGCCGAGCGTCGGGGTGAACGGCTTATCGACGACGACGTGACGTCCGGCGAGCAGACACTGCTTCGCGATCGGATGATGGGACGTGTTCGGTGTTGCGACGACGACGAGGTCGATCTTGCGGCTCAGCATCTCATCGACGCTGCGAACGAATTCGACGTCGGGATAGCGAGGATCGGCCGGACCCTGGCGCTGCACGATCGTGCTAAGGAGCAGGCCGTCCACCGCGCGAATGACCGGCGCGTGGAAGACCTTCCCGGCGAAACCAAATCCTACGAGACCCACGTTGAGCATGAGAGAGTTTCGCACTACCCGGGATAAAAGGGGAGATCGGCCATGATTCCGTTCATGATGCTCGCGTGTCTCGTTCAGGCTCCGGAGACATTGGATGTCACGGCTGTCTGCAAGGATCCGCGCTGGCAAGTCGCCGGACGCAAGACCGGGGTGATCGATACCAACGGCAAGCACGCGTTGAGGCTCGTCGAAGCAGCTCCGGTCGTGGGTCTTGTTTGGTTGAAGGACTATGACTTTGGAAACGGCACAATCGAAGTCGACCTATTGGGACGCAGTCAGCCCGTGCAAGGAAGCTTCGTGGGCGTGGCCTTCCACGTCGCAGATGCCCAGACCTACGAGGCGGTGTACTTCCGACCGTTCAATTTTCGCGCGACGGACTCAACGCGCCATAGTCACGCCGTGCAGTACGTCTCGTACCCTGCTTTCCCTTGGCAAAAGCTCCGGTCGGAGCATCCCGGTCAATACGAAAAGGCCCTGATTCCTGAGCCGGACGGCGATCAGTGGTTTCACGTACGCGTCGTGGTCGAGCGGCCCCAGGTCAGCGTGTTCGTGAACGACGCACGCACTCCGGCGCTCGTAGTGAACGAACTGAGCGACCGGGCCCGCGGATCGGTTGGCCTTTGGGTCGGGGACGGCTCCGCCGGTATTTTTGCGAATCTGCGCGTGACGCGAAAACCTTAGATCAATCGCTCGTCATGATGAACAACGGTGCCCCGTCGAACTGGTAGATCGGCCGCAGGCGTTGGGTGTTGTAGTATTTCGAGACCGCCACGACCTTCTTCTCCGACGTCACGCTCGACAGCGGCACGGTATCGTAGAACCCCTTGTGAATGCTCACCAGCCGGCCGTACTGCTTCTTCACCACGAGGTCGAGCGCGAGGTTGCCGAACGCCATCGGCACGATCGAGTCGAGCGCGTCGGGATCGCCCGAACGGACGAGATAGCCGAGCCGCTGGTTCACGACGTCGACGCGCCGCCCGTTGTTGTACTTCGCCGAGCACTCCTTGAGCGCCGCACCGATCTGGTCGCCGATGCCGCCGAGCTTCCGGTGCCCGAACATGTCGGTCTCTTCGCCCTCGAAGCTCATCCCTTCGTGCGAGGTCAGCCGCGCGCCTTCCGAGATGAGGACAACCGAATAGCGGCTCGGGTTCTTGTTGCGGTCCTGAACAAGCAGCTCGGCTAGGTGCTCGACTTCGACCGGGTACTCGGGGATCACGCAGCGGTCGGCCGCGCCGGCCATGGTGGGCAATAGCGCGGTGAAGCCGGCGTAGCGGCCGAACACTTCGATCACGAGGAAGCGTTCGTGCGAGCCCGCCGACGTGCGCAGCCGGTGCGTCAGCTCGATCGTGCGGGTCACGCAGGTGCTGAACCCGATGCAGTAGTCGGTGCCGTACACGTCGTTGTCCATCGTCTTCGGAATCGCGACGACCTTCAGCCCCTCATCGTGCAGCCGCTTGGCGTAGCTCAGCGTGTCGTCGCCGCCAATCGGAATCAACACGTCGACGCCGATGTGTTCGAGGTTCTTGATGACGTCCTTGGTGATGTCGTTCGTCTTCTCGCCATAGCCGCTGAGATGCGCCGGCACGCGCTCTTTCGGCAGATGACTCGGCCGCACGCGCGAGGTGTGGAGGAACGTCCCGCCGGTGCGGCCGGCCCGGTTCACGATCGCCTCGGTGAGCGGCAGAATCTGCTCGCTGTTGTCCGCGCCTTTTTCGCGCGAGTAATCGACCAGGCCGCCCCACCCGTGGCGAATGCCGACGACCTTGTAGCCGTCGCGCAGCGCGCGAATCGTGATGGCGCGGATGGCAGGATTGAGACCGGGAACGTCGCCGCCGCCGGTGAGGATGCCGATGGTGCCTTTATTCATGGGCACAAAAAATAGCGCAACTTCTGCAGCGGCACGAACCTAGCACGCTGGTGACGACCGCTCGCGCGGCCGCGTGACGAGCCACACAGTCCCCGGGGCAACAGGTATTATAGGATAAGTTGCCCAATTACCGAGACTTGGACGCTACGCGCCCCGCAAACCTGCACCACAGGGTCCAGATTCATGCCAGGCCCGCCGCCATTCATTTGGTGACGGGCTGCTTGCTCTTGGCACTGGCGATGTCGGTCGCCACGTGCCGCCTCGACAAGCTCGTCACGCCGGCGTTTCACGACCGACTCGTCGTAACTCCGGCCGCGTTGCTCGACTCGGCCCACGCCGGCTCGAGCGACTCGGTCCCGGCAACCCTGCGACTGGCGAGCGCGGACGGCGCAACCCTCTCATGGAACGCGACCGCGACGGCCCCCTGGCTAACGCTCTTGCGCAGTTCCGGCGGCGCGCCGGACAGCATGGTCGTAGAGCTGCGAGCCGACACACTCTCGCAGGTCGTCCACCATGACACGATCACGTTCACATCGATGCAGGCCCCTGGCGACACGGTCAAGGTACCTGTCGCGTTCACGATTCTCGCGCCCGCGCCGGCACTCAGGGTCTCTCCGCTGTCGCGCATGGATTCGGCGTTCGCCGGCAGCGCACAGCCGCGGACATTTATCGTTCAGATCGACAATACCGGAGGATTATCGCTCGCGTGGAACGGCAGTGTGGACAGTCCGTGGCTCACGTTGTCCGCTGGCAGCGGTAACGTGCCGCCACAGGGCTCCACCTCCACAACGGTCTCGCTGACGCCGGGCGCTCTCGGCCCTGGCATGCAGACGGGGACCCTGACGATTGCGGCCGCGGGAGCCATCGGCTCACCGAAGACCGTCACCGTCAGCTTCAAGATCAAGCCCTGCGACGCGCCCACGATCGCCGCCGATACCGTGGTCGACGCCGCGATCGGACTGGCGGACTGCGGCGCGCCCGATCGAGCGGGCAGTCTCGCGAAACGGTACAGCCTGCTCGCGAACGTCGGGGATACGTTGTCCTTCCGGCTCACGAGCCCGAGCTTTGATGCCTACCTTACGCTTCACGACAGTCTGGGTACGCTGCTCAGTCAGAATGACAATTGCCCTGGCTTCACGGGGCCGTCCTGCATCCTGGAATTCCCCGCTCCGGCAACAGGCCGCTACGTGATCGAGGCCACCACCGCGGCGGCGGGAACTACTGGTGCGTTCTCTCTCTCCGCGGTTCGGGAACGGCCGCCGAGTCTGCCGCAAGCGATCGGGCAGTTCCGCGGCGACAGCACGACCGCAATTGGAATCGGCGCGACGACGCCAGAAAGCGTCGCCGTGTTCAAGGGGACACTAAACGATCCCAATCTGCGTGACTCCGTGCGGCTCCAGCTCGAACTCGTCCAGTCGTCGAGCCCATTCAGCGGCACCCCGAGTCACCAAAGCAGTTTCGTTGGTGTGGGTCAGACGGCGTGGATTCGCGCAACTGGTTTGGTCGAAAACGCCGGGTATCACTGGCGCGCCCGCACCTGCGATAAAACATTGCGCTGCAGCGCCTGGTTGAGTTTTGGGGGGAACTCCGACACCGCGTCCGACTTCTTCGTCAATGCCATCCCCGAAAATCCGGCGATCGACGCGTTCTCGCTGAATCAGTTCAACGGCGCCGTCGCGATTCCCGTCGGCGGGGGAACGGGTGGCGGCCTAGGCAGCGGCCAGACGGTGACGTTCAAGGCGACGGTGACCGACCCCGATCCCGGCGACGTACTGGTGCTCGAGGTCGAGTCCCAGCCGACCAACACGGCGTTCGATGGAGCGACGAACTTGTATCGCGGAACGGGCGTCGCGTCGGGCAATACCGCCGCTGCCGCCGCGGGATACTCGGTCGCCTTACTCGGCGCCAACTACCATTGGCGTGCCCGCGCCTGTGACCAAACGGCGCGCTGCAGCGGGTGGGTCTCCTTCGGCGGCAATTCCGATGTCGTCACCGCGGCGACGGACTTCCATGTCCCCTAACGGCGACGCGCTGGACGCCAAGACGAACGCGGCAGCCGGCGAGAATATCCCCGCCGAGCTGTTGAGCGTGCTGCGACGCGACCTCTCCCGCCAGTACCAGATTACGGATCTGCTCGGGCGCGGGGGCATGTCGCTCGTCTTTCTGGCACAGGAGGTCGAGCTCAACCGCCAGGTGGCGATCAAGGTGCTCCCGCTTCAGCTCCTCGATGGGGCCGACGCGGCAGAGCGATTCGAGCGGGAAGGCAAGATCTCGGCGTCGCTCGATCATCCGCACATCGTGCCGATCTTCCGCGTCGGCGCGACGAGCACGTTCCTGTGGTACACGATGAAACGGATCCGCGGGCGCTCGCTCGAGCAGATCATCAGGGAGCGTGGCGGCCTGCCCCTCGCGGACGTGCTCAGCATCGTCCAGCACGTGGGGGATGCACTCCAGTACGCGCACCGCCAGGGCGTGGTGCATCGCGACGTGAAGCCGGCCAACGTGATGATCGAGGAGTCGGGCTGGGCGTACGTCTGCGACTTCGGGGTCGCGCGCGCGTTTGGCAGTGTCTCGCTGACCCAGACGGGTGCTTCGCTCGGCACGCCGCGCTACATGGCCCCGGAGCAGGTCGAGGGCAAGCCGGTGGATGGCCGCTGCGACCAGTACTCTCTCGGCATCCTGGTGTGGGAGGCGCTTACCGGGAAGCTCCCATTCACCGGCGAGTCGGTCGGTGAGCTGATCCGCAAACACCTGCTCGAGGCCGCGCCTCGCCTCAGTGACGTGCGGAGCGACATTCCGATCAATGTTTCGGACGCCGTGGGCCGCGCACTGAGCAAGAATCCCGCCGAGCGGTTCCCCGACGTCGCGGCGTTCATACGCGCGCTGGGAGGCCAGGCGGACCGGCGGGTCTCGGCCGCATTCACGAGCGCGAATGTTCGGCCGACCTCTCCTGGTGCGTTGGCGGACGCACCGACGATCCGCCTTCCCCAACCGAGGCGGCGCCGCGTCATCGCCTTGTCCGTTCTGGCCGGGGTCGCGCTAGTCGGAGGCGGCATCTGGACGGCGCTCCGCCCGAGCGGGCCGGCGAACGGGGCCACGCCACATCGGACTGCCGACTCGGTAGCGCAGGTTCCCTCGGCCCCGCCTATCGTCGCGACGTCCCCGACCGACACGATCCGGCGGCATCAGCCGGCCGTTGCGCGCGCTCGGCTTTCGCTGAGTACGCAGCCGCCCGGAATGCTCTTCCTCGATGGCAAGCCGATTCGGAGCACGCCGGTGATCGGGCTCGAGATTGCGGCGGGCCGCCACCGCGTCCAGGTGAAGCGCGATGGTTTCGCGCCGTTCGACACCGTGCTGACTGCCGCGCCTGGTCAGGAGATCAAGTGGACGCGCAAAACGCTCACGCCGATCGGCTCATGAGACCGGCGCTGCTGCTCCTCGCTGGGCTGTGCTGTGGCACGCTGGCTGTGCCGAGTCTCGCGGCCGGTCAGGCGGCGAGCGCCGCGCTCACACAAGGCGTGCGGGCCTACGACGACCTCGAGTTCGAGCAGGCTGCGGGGCTGTTGCGCCGCGCGCTGGCCGTACAAGGCAGCGGCGCTCTCTCCGCCGCCGACGTTTCGCGCGCGCTGATTTACCTCGTGGCAACTGAGCTGCTTCGCGATCGCCGCGATTCGGCGCGGGCGATCGCGCGGCGCCTTCTCGTCTCGAATCCGCGGTTTCGTCCCGACGAGCTCGTGTTCCCGCCGCAGCTGCTGCTGCTGTACGAAGTGGTCCGGCGCGCTACACCGGCGGTCATTGCGGAAGCGTCGGCGGATACAGCCATCCGGCCCGGCAGCGAGGCGGTGGCGGTACGACTCTATGCCAGTTCCGTCCACGATATCGCGGCGACGCTCGTCGCGTTGGATGGGCGCGTAGTGCGCACGTTGTATCGAGGCCCGATTGGGGACAGCCTCACCTTGCGCTGGAACGGCCTCGAGTCGGCCGGCACGAGTCCTCCCCCGAGCGGCGCATACGCCCTCACCGTGTCGTCCTTCAATCGCGAAGGGCGCGTCGTCCGCATCATGCGCATGCCGGTCGAGGTGCTTCCTGGACCGACCGACACGCTCCCTCACCCGCCGCCGCCCGCCGATTCGGTGCTGCTGCCCGAACGACAACCGATGGGACCGGCGTTGCGGGTGCTCGCACCGGGGCTCCTCGCCGGCGTAGGCGTGGCCGTTCTCCCGGGCCTCGTCGCTCGTGGCGAGAAGCCGAGCGGCGCGCGCTTCCTGGTGGGCGGCACGGTGACGCTCGTGGGCATCGCGGCGTTCGTGTCGCACCGACCACACCGGCAGATCCCGGCCAACGTTGCGCATAACCGTGTGATTCGTGACTGGCGCCGCACAGATACCGATGTGGCTCGACGCAATTCCGAGCAAGGACGTGGCTTGATCGGCCTGCGCACCGGCGCGCCGGTGATCCTGACCCCCGACGGGACGGGCCCGTGAATCGCTCCCTCATGCTCGCATGCTCGACGGTGCTGGGCGCACTCACGCTCACCACGCAACTGCACGCACAGTCGCACTGGACCGTGTCCTTCGGCGCGGCCGGCGCGCGCGAGATCGTCCAGTCACGTGTAACTGCGCAGACGCGTCTGAGTGGATCGTTGTTCAGCGGGGAGGCGGTCGCCACGCGACGCCGGTTCGTCGCACGACTGCGCTACGGGCAAGGTCACATCACGAGCGACACCGCTGCGCGCGATCTCGTCCAAGGGGAGGCCCTCGTGGGCTACCAGGCCCGTCCCTGGCTCCACGTATGGCTGGGACCCCGCGCTCGCACGTTCGTCGCACCAGGCCTGAGTGACCGGCGCTGGCTGTTTTGGACGGGCGGCGTCAGCGCGCGCGGCGGAATCTTCCCCGGACGCGTCGAGAGCTTCGTCGAGTTATGGCACAGCTTCAGCGGCAGCCTCAATCGGCCGGCCTCGCCGGCCAGCGGGAGCGGCGTCGAGCTGGGCCTGGAGGCGAGGCTCGCCGATCGCCCGTGGTGGCTGCGCTTCGCGTATCGCATCGACCAAGGTCGCCTGGACGACGGTCGCCGAGACACCGTCGAGGGAGTCGCCCTTGCTGTTCGATACGTCCTTCGCTAGCGGCCTGGGCCCAATTCGCGATGAATTCTTCTGCATCGGCGTCCACGTCCCGCTCAGAAACGGGGGACGGATCGATCAGGTTGAACAGCTGGGGAGCCGGAACGACCGGCCCCGACTGCTCACGCTGCCCTGGCGTATTCATGCAGCCGTGCCGGTGGATTGTGCCGCGGGCAGCTTAACGAAAAAGCGAGATCCCTTGCCCATGTCACTTTCGGCATTCAGGTCGCCGCCCAGCGCCTGCGCAATCCGCTGCGCGATGGTGAGCCCCAGCCCCGCGCCGCCGTGCTCGCGCGTCGTGGAGCTGTCGAGCTGTTTGAAGGGATCGAACACGAGCTTCAGCTGATCGGGCGGGATCCCGGGCCCGCGATCACGGACCTCGGTCACGACGAATCCGTCCTCAGGCCACCACCGCACTTCCACCTGGCCGCCCTGGGGCGAAAACTTGATTGCGTTTGCCAACAGGTTCACGATTACCTGGACGACTCGATCGCGCTCGGCCCGCACGACCTGCGGCTCCACGGGTGGCTCTGTCCGGAGCGTCACGCCCCGAGATTCGGCGAATGCCGCGACCATCTCGACGCTAGCGGCGACCGCATCCTGCAACGCGACCGGCTCAAACCGGAAATCCATGCGCCCGGCCTCCAGCCGGGAGAGGTCGAGCAGATCACTCACGAGGCGGATCAGCCGGTCCGCGTTGCGCAGCGCAACCTCGAGCAGCTCGTGTGCCGCAGGATCGAGCGGCCCACCGGCACCGGCGAGTAGGAGCGACAGCGACGTCTTGACCGACGTCATCGGCGTGCGCAGCTCGTGGCTCACCACGGACACAAACTCCGTCTTTGCTTTCTCAACCTCTACCTCATGGGTCACATCGCGGTAGAGCACGATGTGTCCGAGCAGTGAGCCGCTACTGTCGCGCGCGGGCGCGACGACGCGCTGGTAGGTGGCCTGCCGTGGGAACGTGAGCTCGACCCGGTCTCGCAGCGACGCGTCCAGCGACAACACATGCTCCTGGCGGACCAGCGCGTCCGCATCCACGAACGAGCCGCGCAGAAACCGGTGGATGGTTTGCACACCGGCCCCCACGATCGCCTCTTGCGGAATTCCGACAAGCCGGGCCATCTCGGCGTTGGCGTATGCGATTCGCCGGTCGGATCCGACGAGCATGATCGCCGCGTCGCTGGCGTCGATCAGCGCTTCGAGCTGGTTGCGCTGGCCCTGCACGGTCGCGTGCTCGCGCGCCAAGGCCTCCCGCTGCTGGGCGATCGTGTTGAGCAGGGTGGAGTAATAGAGCGAGGTCTCGATCTGCCGGCCCAGCACGACGGCCCAGTCGAGATCGTCCTCGCTGTAGTGCCCCTCCTCTTCGTGCCCAAAATTCAGCGCGCCGATCACGCGGTCGCCGACGTGCAGCGGCACGATCATCGCGGAGATGCGCCGGCCCTCCTGCAACAGAATCCCTTCGGTGCCCGCCAGCGCGTCCACCCGCAACGGCCGGCCGGTGCGGATCGCCTCGCCCGTGAGTCCCTGCGCGATGGGGAACGCCGCGTCGCCGGTCACAAACCCCCCGCGCGCTTTGTCGAACAGCGTTTGGATGTAGTAGTGCGCCCCCGACTCGTCGACCAGGACGACGCTCGCGCGCCGGAAGTCGAGTACGCGTTGCACCTTCTCGATCGCTCCGCGAAAGATTTCGCGCATGTCGACGGCGGCGCTGATCAGCGACGTGAGCTCTCCCACCACCGCGAGCCGCGCCGCGGGCGAGCGCGCGCCACTCAATCATCGAA
>Ga0099828_10004070_pt1 | contig 10279 bp, 8 predicted proteins | sample CZO8metaG_2_FD_79338 | JGI IMG/M metagenome (GOLD analysis project Ga0099828, IMG submission 79338) | Vadose zone soil microbial communities from the Eel River Critical Zone Observatory, Northern California, USA - CZOApr15con2H1.8 metaG | ecosystem: Environmental > Terrestrial > Soil > Vadose...
CCACGTGTGTCCCTCACGGCAGGCCTGCTGCGGGCAAAGTAAACTGAAACAAACCGGACGCAGAATCACCGTCTCCGAGGACCAGTTGCCCATGCGAAGGGTTGAGGAACGGATGAGCACAGCCCATGCCAAGCAGATATATCGCCAACGCGCACGAGTGGCCGAGTTTCCTCACGCTTGGATCAAAAGCAAATGCGGGCTGCGGCCGTCTGCCACAGACTGCCTAACCTCTTTGGAGGCTGATCACTCGTGGTTGCGATCGAGGTGAGCAGGATACTGATGTCGTGCGCCGACTGCCAGCGCTCATCAGGGGTCTTGGCAAGCGCTGTGCGAATCAGCCGGTCCAGTTCTGCCGCCGATGAGAATGGAGATGTAGTAACGGGTTTTGGTTCGGACGCAAGAATCGCCGCGATCACACTGGCTGGCGTCTTTCCGCTGAAGGCAGGCTTGCCGGTTGCCATCTCGTATAGCAAAGCTCCGAAGGCAAAGATGTCCGATCGCGCGTCCGCATCTTTGCCCTCCAGTTGCTCGGGCGCCATGTATTGGAACGTGCCGACAATCGTTCCTTCTACCGTAAGCCGGTTCGAGAGAGTTGGTGTGCCCACGCTAGCGCTCGCGATGAACGCAGCTTCTGCCGGTTTGGCCAAGCCAAAGTCCATCAGTTTGGCTCCCGACTTGGTCAGCATAATGTTGCCGGGCTTCAGGTCGCGATGGACGATACTCTGCCGGTGCGCTTTGTCGAGGCCATCGGCGATCTCAATCCCAATCTTCAGTACCTGTTCGATCGGCAGCGCGCCTTTCTGCAACCGGTCGGCCAGAGTCTGGCCTTCCAGGTACTCCATCACCAGAAAGTCGACGCCGTCTTGCGTGCCGACGTCGTACAAGGCGCAGATGTGCGGATGATTCAACGACGAAATCGCACGGGCCTCGCGCTCGAAACGCTGCTTCGCATCAGGGTTCGACGATAGATGCTCGGGCAAGACTTTGATCGCGACGATGCGCTCTAGCCGCATGTCGCGAGCGCGATAGACTTCGCCCATCCCTCCCGCGCCCAGCGGCGCCTGAATCTCGTAGGGTCCCAGTTTCGTGCCCGAGGAGAGGGACATAATGCGCGCATTATAGCGCCGCTTTGGGCGCGTTTCCTGCCGTCGCATTCCGGACCGGGAAGAGTATGTCCCGTTTCTGGCCTTCCCCCTTCCGAGTCTCGTCTGCTCACCTATGATCTGCGGGAGGTGGATCGAGGGCGCCAGGGCACTGTTTCACGTGCCTAGCTAGGTCGATGCTCTTCGTCATTTCTGTTCTCGCACTACGGCTTGGTCTAGAACGCGCCGAATCCTCGCTGGGTCATTGGGCAAGTCGCCCGATATCACATTTCGTTTTGTGATCTCAACCCATACGGGGTGCTCCCGAAACACCTGCCGAAAGATTGGCAACGATTCTTCATCGCGGCCGGCTTGCAGGAGTATTGTCGCCAGACCATATCTGATCTCCTCCTTCTCGGCAGCCAGCTCGACTGCTTTCCGATACGAACTGACAGCTTGATCCCAATTTTTCTCACTCGCTAAATCCTCGCCTTTGAGTGCAAAGCGATACGCACGCTGTAATCGAACCAGGCGCTTTAGCTCGGTGATCGGCTGGGGAGAATCTTCAACACGTAGATCAAACATGCGATCTTTCCACGGTCGGCCTGTGGAAGTGCCATTCACGACGATGATGGCTGCTGATTGCTGCCCACGAATATCTCCTCCCGCTTCTTGTCCCGCCTCAAGCGCAGCCAAGAGCCGATCAATTAGATCGCCTGACTTCTGCTCGAATGCCCGCGCCATGGCAGGCCAGACTTTCTCGCTGGACATAGTGTTGCCTTGAACGGAATAGTTCGTTCCAGTTAAGTGGCCAGCGGCGGGAGTAATCTTGGACCCTGTATGTGGCGGCTTGATGAGCTAACGCTTGAGCCGTTTACCATCGACTTCACAGCGGACGGTAGGTTCGTGCTGGCCGGGGGGCCAAACAAGTCTCTGATCTTGCTCGACGCGGGCAGCGGGAAGGCGGTCCGGTCGTATGCAAAGCAAAAGGATATTGTGCGTTACTTGGAAGTTTCACCTGATGGCTCTGGGGTTGCAGCAGTGTATTTCAACGAGAACGGATCGAACATACCCGCCCCCGTCGTTGTATTCGACATCAAGTCCGGAGATGTCCGCTCGCAGTGGGCCCCGGACTTGCCGATCATTGGCGGCGGCTGGATCAGCAACGGACAGCTGCTGCTCGCGACAGCAACCGAGCACGCCTTGCGGATCCGGTCCCTGCCTTAGCCATCTGTCGTCCAGTTGAAAATGGGCGCTTCCGGCATGACATATCTATTGCGCCCGGTAGCCCGCAAGGATATCGTCCTGAATCAGCAGAACATGCGTTGGGAGTGCGAACCCCACATCCCTGACGGTGAATACGCCTTGCGGAAACTGTCACTTGTCTGACTCAAACGAGCGGTGTTGTTGGTGGCATGCCGATTTTACGGCAGTAAGAACGATTGACAAGCGGTATGCGGTGTCCCACACTAAGGTTCATGAATTGTCGTCCTCTGGTGTGTTTGATGCTCGTCTTACTCCAAGGAGTGATTGCCAGAGGTTCTCAGGCTTCTTCGCAAGGCCGGCCGGAGAATGTAACCCCTGTGCTTCCCAGGGTGGATCTTGGGGTTCGAGTGGCACTGGATGTGCCGATCGCGCCTACGCCCGTACCGATCAGCGATCATGTTGATTTAGTGTACGAACTACACCTCAGCAGCTACGACGACAGACGATTGATTCTTCAACGAGTCGAAATTTTAGGTGACAGTCGTCAATACCCACTCGTCACCTTTGAGAATGACTCCCTGACAAGAATCCTTGGAACAGGTGAGCCGGATTCCGAGCTCGCCGCTCACGCTCTGGCGCCTCGCAATCACATCGTGCTCTACTTCTGGATACCATCGCGTACGGGGAGTGTTCCTTCCCGCTTGTCGCATAGGCTGACGTTTGACACCGGATCTAAACGAGAGTCGGTCGAAGGCGGAAGAGTCGAGATCGCCACACGTGCTCCGGTCGCGATAGGGCCCCCGCTGCGAAGCGGTTACTGGGTAGCAACCAATAGCGGAAATGACACCCTACATCGGCGCCTCATCATAACGCCTGAACAGAAGCCGGTGATCGGCACCCGATTTGCCACCGATTGGTGTAAGAAGGGTGAAAACGGATCGATAAATCGGGAACACACACCGCTACGGAATGAGGATTTCTATTGTTACGGTGAAGAAGTCCTTGCTGTCGCAGACGCTACGGTAGCTTCCGTGGTAGATGGCATTCCCGAAAATCAGCCCGGCCTCTTGCCGCCAGACAGCGACCTTCGCACCATCACTGGAAATCGGATAGTACTCAACCTGGGCGGAAACGCTTTTGCCATCTACGCACATCTGCAGCCGGGAAGTATTAGGGTAAAGCAAGGCCAACGAGTGCAGCGAGGTGAGCTGGTGGCACTGGTCGGGAATTCTGGACTGTCCGACAGCCCACATCTCCACTTCCAGGTCGCCAACGCCGACGGGCTGGCTGGTGAGGGACTGCCTTATGTTCTCGATGGCTACGTAAGCTTCGGTGTCAGTGTCTCAGGCAAGCCAGTGGACACCTCTCGACGTCACGTCGTTCATGGTAAATTCCCTGCGACCGATGAAATTGTTTCCTTTCTTGCCCAATAGCCTGGACAAAACAGTCTGCTTACTTGGCGGGTTGGCCCACTCTTGACAGCGCCTTCGCTCTTATCGAGGGGCACCAGCTCTTGCTTACTCACCCGGCGAATCCTCAACTCTGCTGCTGGCCTCGTCGTTCAATCCCGAATGAACGAGAAGGTTTCGCCTTTGCCGAGCCAGGCGATAGCGAAGGCTAAGACGGAGCCCGACTCCAGCCAGAATACGGGCTTGTAGCAATCCACTCTGGCGGTCAGCGACGGGTCGAAATGTCCTTAACAGCGAATGCACACCGATCAGAGCGATGCAAGCGAAAACGGCGTAGCCAAAGGCAACATAGCATTGGTTGCGGCGAAGTTTCTTGGGCGTCGGCTTGACAGAGTCGGTTTTTGTGGACAACAGCGGGCACATAAGTGCAAGGTCGATGAAAAGCAGGGCGGCACAGATCCAATGCAGCCAGCCACGATACTGGACCCATCCAAACTTAACCCCGCAGATGTCCATGGGGATAAGGGCCACGCCCAGGGCAAATACGCCGGCGAACCGTCCCGCGCGTTCGTCCCATTTATCAAAGCCGCGGCAGGAGACCATGAAGAAGCCGATGACCCAGAGGCTGTCAGCAAACCATGCGCCCATGCGGGTGAAATATTAGGCGCTGATGGAGCCTTCCAACTCATGGCTGCGCACGGTCTTTACTCTGCTAGCTTTTTCGGGAAGACTTTTTGACGCAGAAAGCCCAAAAGCTCATTCGATGCCGGGGTCGCGCATCGGCGTGACGAAGTTGGCCTGAGTCGAAACCAGGCGAATCTGCTCCTCAAACAACTGTCGCACCGGGCTTGGAGGGACCGCATCTCGTGCCTTTTGGTAAGCAGCCACAGCTAATTCACGTTCGCCCCGAAGCAAATGCAGGTTTCCCAGCAACATCCACGCACCATAGTCGTTCGGACGTAGCACAAGGACTTCTCTCAGAAGATCTTCGATTTCAGGGAAACGTGGTTTGGGATCCCCGAGCAACTTGTCTGCCCTGTCGAAGAGCGCGTCGGCTCGAGCGTTCGGCAAATAGAATGTGCCGCGATATACAAGTATGTTTCCGATTCGGTCTACGGGTTGCGCTTCTCGCAATGCTTTGTAGTCGGACCATATTGCCGGTGCGGCAGCGCTAGCAAGCGTTAGGAGCGTGCCGGAAATCGTGATGGGTGGCAGATCATCGCTTGCAGGGTCATCCAGGGACTTAACCTTCAGGTGACGATAATCGATTAGATCCGGCCTAATCAAGGAACGGTAATAGATCAGATAGGGGACCTCTCCGCTCGGCTCAAGTTTGCGGTGACAGTAGCCAGCGATTTCCTTATCGCGCTGGCCCAGGTCAATTCCATCGTTGCGAAAGTAGCGATAGGCTTGGCCGGTCCCTCCCACCAAAATGTTGTGGTATTCCCAGGGCCTCTCAACCGCGAGAGCTGGAAAGCAAGAGGCCAGGAAAAGTCCCAGAGCGACGACACTGATGGTCCTCGCACTCGGGCGCAACATATAGCGCACGGCGAAACCAGCCAAGATAGCCATCACGAAATAGATAGTTAGGGCGTGCCTTACTCCCGCATAGTCCGCGCCGGAGCGCGCCAGAATGGTCAGTAGGGTGACAGCGAGCGCAAGAAGAACACTCACCGCGAGCTTGTCTGGCTTTGACGTTCCGCGCCAGAACGCAATTGCGCAGCCAAGACACGACAGAACAGTGAGACCAATGGGGAGCCTGACCGCAATGTACCCAGGGAAAATCAGTGGGCGCCGCTCCATGAAGGTTAACCGGCCAAAAGCATACGTAGAGTACGCCCGCCCTTCCAGCCCTGTCCGCACAATGTCCGCGAAGCCCCAGATGTACGAACGTGGCAACAGTCGCCATTCGTCGAGGCCGGTCAAACTGGCTCGCCAAATGGGCGAGCGGACGTCCCCAATTTTTGAGGCCAGCGTCCGATTGAATTTTTCTTCGGGCCCCTTGCTCTCTCGGTAATGAAAACCGTACGTGCCCCAAAGAATCGCCATCGCGCCCACGAACGCGAGCAAGAAAATGCAAATTCTCCACGCCATCACGCGTTTCTCGCGCCGAAACTCCCAGAGGATGGCTGCAAGGCCTAAGATTCCGGTAAAGCCAAACGAAATCAATCCGGAATGTTTGACCGAGAGCGTCAACCCCAGCACGATCGACATCAAGCCGACGTTGACCCACGTGCAATTGCGGAGCGCTTGGAGGCAGACCAACACGCAGGTCACGGACAGCAGTCCGACGGGGAGATCGGTCATCACCACCGGCCAGTGCGCGGCCACCGTCGGGTCAATCAGCACAAACAGGAGAGCGCCGAGCGCGACTACTCCTCCGAAAACTCGAAATGCTGAAGCAGCAAACAGCAAGACCAGCAGGCCGTTGAACACATACATAACTACACGGACTCGCGACTGGACTCTATCCGCGTCATTCTGCTCATACATCGTGTTCTGGACGAACTTGCGCTCCTCTGTTTTGTCATGCAAGGAAGACGGCTCGGTAAAACGAAAAACGCTTCGTGGCGCTGCCAGGGCCGCGACCAGCTTGACTAGCGGGGGGTGTTCGGGATTCAGGTAATATTCGCCCGTGCGGAGGTACGCGACGCCCGCCGTGACGTGCCATGGTTCGTCGACCGTGAATCCATCTCGTCGAGTCGCCCACGAAGAGCGGACTGCGCCAGCGACAATCAGGGCAACGGCCAGTGGCAGAAAGAGACGCCAATCATCCAGCCGGTGCATGCGCCGTATCGTACATCGTGCATCCCAAAGGTGCACCCCGAAACACTCAAGCGGATTGAAGCGATCCGTCCTGTTCGAGGATTTGATCCCGCCAGCTCCTGGATTGTCGGCTATCCGGAGGCTACTCCAGACTCGCAGGGGCCCTCAGTCCCCAGCCCGAGCTGCTTAAGCAGAATTTCTTCTGGATTGCCGACTATTGGGACACGAGTCGAGATAGAATCCCTCCTCAAGAGGCGGGGATCATGACATCCGGGATCTCTCGCAGGACCTTGCTGGCCGGCGCGGTCAAGACGGCAGCGGCTATGGCGCTGTTGCCGACAAAGGTCTTTGAATATCGAGAGCAGTTGGAACACCGTGGCCCACCGAAGAAAGTAATTGTCATCGGCGCTGGACTTGCTGGACTTTCTGCGGGCTTCGAGCTCACACAAGCGGGCCACGATGTAACGATTCTAGAGGCCCAGACTCATCCTGGCGGAAGAGCTTTTAGCATACGCCAACCGTTCTCAGACAACTTGTACGCAGAAGCGGGCGCGACCTCGATTGCGGAAACCCACGACCTCACGCTTAAGTACGCCCACGTTTTCGGGCTGCAACTGGATTCCTGGGATGCGCCACCGGAGTTGCAGGATATCTTGTACATTCGGGGTCGGTCTGTACGGCGCACCCGAGGCATTGAGCCAGATCTCCCATTTGATCTGCCGCCGGAGGAAAAGAAACTCGGGCGCATAGGCTTATTTAACAAATATGCGGCCCCCGTGTATGCAGAGATCGGAGATATCACCGATCCCAACTGGCCGCCAGCGTCGCTTTGGAAGTACGACCGAATGTCCTACACAGATTTCTTGAGGAGTCGCGGCGCGTCTCCCGAAGGCATTGCCCGGATGTCTGTCGGGAGCACCTGGGGAGACGGCCTGGCCACAGTCTCTGCCCTTATGGTGCTACGCGAGGACGCATCCCTGGTGTCCGCCAAAGATGACTTCCACATTCGCGGGGGCAATGACCTGCTGCCCAGAGCCTTCGCAGACCGCCTAAAGGAAAAGATCCTTTACGGTTCGCCGGTTACCAGAATTGAACACGACAAGAGTGGCGTTCGCGTCGTCTCTCGAAATCGAACCGAGCATCACACGTTTGCAGGGGATTTCTTGATTATTGCGATTCCTTTTTCTGTGCTTCGACGAATCGAATTGTCCCCGAGCTTCTCAGCAGAGAAGCAGAAGGCGATCGACCAACTTCCGTACTATTCCGTGGTCCGCGTCTCGTTGCAATCAAGAAAGAAGTTCTGGACTCAGCAGGGCCTTACGGGCGATGCCTACGGAGACCTTGCCATTGGCAATGTATTGGACATCTCTTTGGGGCAGCCAGGTCCGCGTGGAATATTGCAGAACTACCTCGATGGACCGCGGGCCCGCCAAATGTGCGCTCTCAATGAGCAGGATCGAATCAGTTTTGTTCTCGACGAAGTGGAGAAAGTGCTTCCGGGAATGCGAGAGAATTTCGAAGGCGGGGTTTCGAAATGCTGGGACGAAGATGAATGGGAGCGCGGCGCTTCCTCATGGTACAAGCCGGGCCAGATGGCGGAGTTCTGGCCGCATGTCGCGCGCCGCGAGGGGCGGGTACATTTTGCGGGTGACCACACCTCGCCGTGGATTCGGTGGATGCAGGGTGCACTGTTTTCAGGGATTCGGGCAGCTCGTGAAGTAAATGAAGCCCCCGTTAGACCGGGAAATCGCGGTTACGCTGTGGCGTCCCCGGAGGTGGATGCTATGAAATTGCTTTTTTCGTTGCTGTTCCTGCTCATTCCGAGCACTTTGCCTATCGATGCGGAGCCGCAACAAGAAATTAGTCGGCAGACGCCCATTGCGATCGCGCACGTCGCGGTGATCGATACCAACGGCGGGTCAGTCCAGCCGGACATGACGGTGGTAATCGACAGCCACCACATCGCTGAGCTGGGTAAAGCTTCGAACGTTAACGTTCCCAAGTCTGTGCAGGTCATCGATGCACGGGGAAAGTTTCTCATTCCCGGGCTCTGGGACATGCACGTGCATATCTTCAGCGGGGGCCGATTTTCAGTTGTGTCCCCGCTTTTGATTGCGAATGGGATCACTGGCGTGCGCGAGATGGGCACTTACCTACCTCTGCCGACGATCAATGGACTCCGTAAGCAAATCGCGGAGGGGCGTCTCTTAGGCCCCCGCATTGTTGCCGCAGGCCCGGTTGTGGACGCACAGTTTAAGGACTGGACTAATCTAAACGTCAGCAGTGCGAGCGAAGCCAGGGAAGCGGTGCGCTTACTTAAGCGACAAGGGGCAGATTTTATAAAGGTTTACGACAGTCTGTCTCGCCAGGAGTACTTCGCCATCGCTGATGAGAGCCGAAAAGAGGGTATCCCGTTTGTCGGCCATATCCCATACCCCGTCTCCCCACAAGAAGCTTCTGCTGCGGGACAAAAGAGCATCGAGCATTTCATTGGTATTTTGCCTGCCTGCTCAACGGATGAAGCCCAGATTCGGCGGCAGTACGATGAAGCTTTGAAGGAACCCGATTTCTCGCTCGCCAGCGTCAAAGGGATACGTGCTGACATACACGCCGCCGACACGTTTAGCGCGAAACGCTGCACAGAGCTCGCTACCTTCTTGCGAGCACACAGCACATGGCAATGCCCAACGTTAGTGGGACTACGAGCTGCTGCATCAGATGCCAGCTCTATGGCGAAGGACTGGCGTCTGAAGTACGTCCCCAAGAAGTGGATAGCGGATTGGGCACCCGAAAACGACATTTTCATGAAGGACTTTACCCTTGCCGATCGGGAAGGAGTCGTGCGGCTCTATCGCCGGGAGATCGAGTTGGTAGGCACGTTGCATCGAGGGGGAGTGGATTTCCTGGCAGGAACCGATCTGGTCAGACCTTACATCTTTGGCGGGTTCAGCCTGCACGATGAGCTTGAGTTGTTCGTGCAGGCCGGGTTCACGCCGGGCGAGGCTCTCAAGACGGCCACGTGCAATCCTGCGAAGTTTCTCGGCATGCTCAACCGTCTCGGCACAGTGGAAAAAGGCAAGCTTGCTGACCTGGTGCTCCTCGATGCAAACCCACTGGAGGACATCCAGAATACGCAGAAGATCCGAGCCGTGATCGTTAACGGCAATTACCTAGATCGAACCGCCCTGGACAAATTATTGTCTGATGCGGCGACGATTGCCAGTACGCCCTAATCAATTCGAGCTCCATTTGCTCTATCGCGTGCGTTGTCGCCTCAATTATTGAGAACGGGCGACAGGGCTCAGAACCAAAATCCAGATTCTTGTCGCTTGACGGGCTACTCGGAAACAATGCTCCTTAAGTTAGCGCTTATGGGGCAATGCCCCTGAGGATCACGGCAGCGGTTTGCTGAACGGCTTCCAAGCTTTCGCGTAGCACTGATGCGTGTGATCTTTACGTGTAACGTAGGGACAATACTCATCGCATACTGGTTCTATTTGTTCAGCACCTTGGTTGGCGCAGATTTCGGTTGGGACCATCATTCGATCACTCCCGGATTGTCGGCTAACCGGAAGTTATCCACAAACGGGCTTCGAGGAGGTCAACGGTGATCTCCGCGAAGCCGACTTCTGGCCCAGAATAAAGTGGCCCGCATCACCGAATCGGTAGCCGCCCGCTACGGCGCCTTGCCGGCGACCACGCCGATGTTGGCTACCGTCTCACCTTTCTTCATCGAGGGCAGGGCGCAGACATACAGGACTACGCCGCTCGACGGCGCACGCGCATCCCACACCGTCTTGCCGAACAGATCGGTGA
>Ga0099828_10004071_pt1 | contig 10278 bp, 4 predicted proteins | sample CZO8metaG_2_FD_79338 | JGI IMG/M metagenome (GOLD analysis project Ga0099828, IMG submission 79338) | Vadose zone soil microbial communities from the Eel River Critical Zone Observatory, Northern California, USA - CZOApr15con2H1.8 metaG | ecosystem: Environmental > Terrestrial > Soil > Vadose...
GAGAGCCAGCTTTACCTCTCTGAGAAGGTGGCCACTCAAGAAAAGGAAATCATAGAAGCAGCTTTGCGAGAACGCCAAGGACGGGTGTTCGGACCATCGGGTGCCGCCGTGAGGTTAACCGAATGCTGGAAATCACTATGCCAATACTGTGCCAGAATCCAACGTTTTCAATCGATTTGAGTTATCTTTGAGCGAAAAGCAGATTCCCCGATTTGTTGGAAACGCTAGTAGTTAGAAGAAAAGGATGGAGTGGTTGGAGTCGCGGGCTGTGCGCCCAAGGCAGCCGGACTATCTCTTGGAAGTCCTTCCTTTTCAATCTTTATTTTGAAAATAAAAGGACACGACGAGATCGGGCTGTGAAGCTTCGAAGGCTCGCAGATCAATCTGCTTATGTTCCGTCGGCCTGAGATAGTGATGGACGTCTTGCTTTGCGAGTGGTGCCGAAGAACCTGGGCGAATATCGGCGAGCACTATCGCCGGGTTAGGATCGCCATCCAGCCCTGTATTTACACAGCGTGTTCGAAGAGCCGAGTGAGCAAGCCGTCTCGAGTCTGCGCAATCGAGTAAATGAACGCGGATGGGATGCCGTCTTTGTGAGTCCATACCGTGTGCGTGTATTCGCTGAGAGGCTTGTTTCGATCAGATGCCTCGCACGTCAGCGCGAGCAGGACACAGCATACAGCCATGCAAAAGCAACGCATCAGACTGACCGCCAGAAGGATCGCATGTCACTTGCCTGCCCCTGAACTGTGACGATTCATCGCGCCAGGATTCCGCGGACAAGGTCAGAATCCCCGTGAGTTCAGATTTGGGAAGTCAGCGAAGTGCGGAGATCACTTCCTCCAAGCCGATCGGCCCTTAACGATAGAGTTCCGCGCTGGCTAATGCTTTTCCCGAATTGTCCAAACCTCCCACAACAAGCACTTCTCCATTTTGGAGCAGCGTCGCCGTGTGGTGGGCGCGGGCGGTTCCCAGACTGCCCGCACCAGTGAAGTTGAGTTGTGCTGGATTAAATAACTCTGTGGTCCAAAGCGTATCATTGATGCCGCACTCGTCACCACACGTGACGTGTTCGACGCCCCTGCAACTAATACTTCGCCACTAGGCAGAAGCGTCGCCGTGTGGGAGTCGCGCGGTGCTCCCATACTGCCGGCGCTAGTGAAGCTACCGCTACCTGGATCAAACAGCTCCGCAGTTGCGATGGATTCGGCTTGGCTATCCTTGCCTCCGTCAAAAAACACTTTCCCGCTAGGAAGCAACGTCGCAGTATGAAACGTGCGTTCCGTTGCCATGCTACCGGTGGCAATGAAAGCCCCAGTCAATGGATCGTACATCTGTGCAGTCGAGAGAGGCGCGAAAAGAAAGGCCAAGCCCCCCGCGACAAGCACCTTCCCATTGGCCAGCAGTATTGCGGTTTGGGATTCGCTACCTATGACTGTAACGATGCTTCCAGTGGCGGTGAAGCTGCCGCTCGTCGGATCGAACAGCTCCGCAGTAGCCAGCCCTTCACCGGCGCCATTGTCGCCACCGACGACGAGCACCTTTCCGGTGGCAAGTAACGTCGCCGTATGCAAAGCTCGCGCCGTTTTCATAGGTCCAGTGACATTGAAACTGCCAGTTGCGGGATCGAACAGCTCTGCACTGGCTAGGTCCTGACCACTGCTGTCGAAACCTCCAGTAACCAGTACTTTTCCGTTGGCCAGAAGCGTCGCTGTGTGCCGCAAACGCGCCGTTACCATGCTACCGGTGGCGGTAAAGGTGCCGTCCGCCGGATTGAATAGCTCGGCAGATGCCAAGGCATCCCCAGAGTTGAGACCTCCACCGCCAATCACGAGCACTTTCCCGTTGGGCAGCACGGTTGCAGTATGATCAAAACGTGCTTGCGCCATGATCCCAGTGGCAGCAAAACCAGCCGGCACAATTGTAACGGATGCAGTCGCGCTCATCGTGGAATCAGCGACGCTGGTGACAACCACGTGAAAGGTGCCCTGCGCGGAGGGCGCTATATAGTCGCCATTCGTGTCGATCATGCCACCTGACGCTGCTTCCAGTACGCTCCAGGTGACCGCCGTGTTTTTCGTTCCCGACACCAAGGCCGCAAATGTGCGTTTTCCGCTTGGTCCCAGAGTGTCTGTCTCCGGAGTTATAGAGACAGAGACGGGAGGAACGTTGACGCCTGCCATCGCACTCTTCGAGCTATCTGCTTGGCTCGTCGCGACGACATGGTACGTGCCGATAGCTTGTGGGGCGCTATAGATCCCCGCGCTGGTAATTGACCCGCCCGCGGCCCCTTCCTGAACGCTCCAGGTTACTGCTAGGTTGGTTGTTCCCGTGACCGTCGCCGTGAAATTCTGTGTCCCATTGCTGAACACTGTCGCCGCGTTTGGCGAAATGGCCACCGCAACGGGGGGTACGGTGACGCTCGCCATCGCGCTCTTCGTGTTGTCCGCATTGCTCGTCGCGACAACATGGTAGGCGCCGGTGGCTTGCGGTGCAGTATAAGCACCAGCGCTTGTAATCGAGCCGCCCGCGGCTCCCTCCTGGACGCTCCACATTACTGTGGTGTTATTTGTTCCTGCGATCGTTGCAGTGAAACTCTGTGTCCCATTGCTGAACACTGTCACTACAGACGGCGAAACAGTAATCGACACCATAGGCGATGGGGGCGAGCTTCCTCCCCCACAAGCGCTCAGGCAAAATGATGTCCCGACAGCCAACCACATCAGCGCGAGTCTCGCGCTTCTGTCGTTCATCCTCTCGAACAACTCCTGTGCGTTCATGACCGCCTCCTGCGAACTAAACCGTATTCCCTTTTCGTTCTCGAATGCGGGGGCCTTGTTGTCGATCGTCTTGCCTGAGAAGGTCTGCCTAAGCCAAAGAGACTCGCCGTCTCTCTCATGGCAATTTTCCGTCGTTGTGCGGGCGGCGATGTCAGGCTGTCGTCCTTGCAGCTAGCTGTTGCACATGCTGTGCGTTGGTTATTCTTCTTATCAGTCATCAATGTCGGAAACTTGATGTTTGTCGCTACTCAGAGGAGGGGGAACACTCACGCCGATGAGTCCCGCGCGGCATACAGCGAACTGGATGAGAAATGAAATCTTGCCTGCTTCAACGAAACGGTTAAGGTAGCGGAGGGCATCCGGGAGACCCAACGGCAGCACCTGCGCGAGGTTGGCGACAAAAATGGTTTCCGTCAGAATGCGTCCACTGGGCATTTGTGTATTGACAAAGGTAACTTCCGCGGACCTGCTTCCTGCGAATGCGTCCACCGCTCCGGTCTTCAACGCCGCCAGCGCCTGGGGAACCGTGGCAAAGTGCACCAGCTGAGCGAAGTGCAGATGACTAGCCAGGTAAACATCCGGAGCATTGCCGGTCGCGACCGAAATCCGGATGCCCGGTTGGTCCGCATCCGCGACCGTCTGAATCAGCGAACCGGCGGGCACTAGGTACGTGTTCTCCACACCGATGTGAGGATTTGCATAGGCAATATTCGTGGGCCCCAGCGCAGGGTCTTGTGTGAATCCAATCGTGAATTCGCCATTGGCAAAGCCTTGCATCAATGGTGGAACCCCCGGATATCCGATGAATTGCACTTCAACGCCGAGGCGTCGAGCGAGGACGCATGCCATGTCAACCGCGACACCGTGCAAGAGCCCGGCAGCATCGCGGGTCGCGTTGTTGGGGTTTCCGTAGTTGATACCCACCATCAAAGTGCCCGTTGGCGTGAGTTGCTGAAACACTTCATCGCGTACGTGGTCATCTACTGGGACAAAGTTTTGAATGGTGCATTGGGGATTGTGAGGGAGCGGTGGGTCGGAATCCTGCTGTGCGCTGGCAGCCGGAGCCCGAGAGATCCCAAAAAGAGCCAAGAACAATATGGCGGAGTAGGTGAAAACCAGTCGGTGGCGCTTCATTTGATTAATATCTCCTTTTGCTGCGACTCACTTGGGACGTGGTCGCACGCCGACTGTTGCGCAACCTCCGACAATGTGCAATCCCGTCCGCTCCACGCGAGAGTCACATCTGTGTCCCGAGCTATCTCTCTGAGCCGAAAGCCCTTGGCGAGCAGGAGGAGGAAACGCTTAGCGCTTTCATGTCACTACTTGGAGTGATACACTCGCTTCCATTCCACGGGTTCCTAATGTCCAATCATCCCGCCTTCGCCCCGTCCGCCCGTTTCGGGCCGTTTGAAGTTGATTTCCGCGCAGGCGAACTTTTCAAAGACGGCCGTAAGATCAGGCTGCAGGAGCAGCCCTTCCGAGTCTTGGCCATGCTCTTGGAGCATCCCGGCGAAACAGTTACGCGTGACGAACTTCGTCAAAGACTTTGGCCCAACGACACGTTTGTTGATTTCGATCACGGTCTCAATAACGCCATCAACCGACTGCGTGAGACTCTTTGCGATTCTGCACAGAACCCGCGCTACGTTGAGACTCTTCCGCGTCGCGGCTACCGCTTTGTTGCCTCAGTCGAGCTGATCTCGCCCGCGGCTGCGCTTGAACCTGTCGAAGTTCTTTCCGAAACCGCTGCTGGCTTGGAGCCTTCCGGAGGTGCTCTCCGGCAAGCCTCGAACGAGCGCGGGACGTCTGCGTGGCCCTCGCGTCTGAGGAGGCTCACGTTCGTCACCGCTCTTACTGCAGTACTCTTAGCCGTCCTGCTCGTATTCAACTTAGGAAAATTGCGCACAAAGGTTTTCTCCGCGGAACCGATGCCACGGATTCAATCCATCGCCGTCTTGCCATTCGAAAATCTGACCGGCGACGCGACGCAGGAATACCTTGTGGATGGTATGACTGATGAACTGACCACCCGCCTCGCACAGATCAGTTCCTGGAAAGTGATCTCGCGGACTTCCGCGATGCAGTACAAGGCGACGAAAAAGCTCCTCCCGCAGATCGCTAGAGATTTGAATGTGGATGCGGTGGTCGAGGGCAGCGTGGCGCGTTCGGGCAAGCGCGTTCGAATTACCGCCCAATTGATTCAGGCCACTAACGACCGGCATCTCTGGGCGAACTCTTACGAACAGGATCTCGGCGACATTCTCTCTCTTCAGGGGGAAGTTGCGCGCGACATCGCCGACAGAGTTCGCGTCCGCCTTAATCCGCACGAACAAAAACTTTTGGCGCAAGCAAGGCCCGTGGATCCCGACGCATATGAGAACTATCTGAAAGGCATCTATTATTTGCAGAAATGGACTTCGGAAGACTCAAACAAGGCCAGCGATTACTTTCAGAAAGCCATCCAGCGTGATCCAACTTACGCTGCGGCATACTCCGCCCTGGCAGCTAGTTACAGGAACATCGCCTTCTTAAGCCCGGTCCAGCCACGGGACGCGTTTGGCCTGGCCGAGACAGCAGCAAGAAAGGCTCTGCAGCTGGATGAATCGCTCGGAGATGCCCATGCTTCGCTTGGGACCATCAAATGGCGATTCTACTGGGATTGGCAAGGCGCCGACGCGGAATTTAGGCGTGCCCTCGAACTTAGCCCCAATTCTGCTGAGAGCCGCTGGGAATACTCAGTGTACTTGAGAACAGCGAACCGTTACCAGGAAGCGATTGATGAGGCCAAGCTTACCCTCGAGCTCGAACCGGTCTCTGCTGGAAGTCGACGTGGTCTGGGAGCGGCCCTATTCCTTGCCCGACAGTACGACCAGGCGGTCCAGGAGCTTAGAAAGAGAATTGCGCTGAATCCTGAAGCACCTCTCCCTCATTACTTCCTCGGAGTGACGTACGAACAACAGAGCAAACCTCCGGAAGCAATCGCGGAACTGGAACAGGCCGTCAGCCTTTCCCATCGTGACCCCATCTATTTGTCCGCTCTCGCTCATGCTTATGCAATATTCGACAGGCGTCAGGAAGCGAAAGGCATCCTAGTTGAGCTGCAACAGCGCGCGCGAAGGGAGTATGTTACGCCATACAATTTGGCCTTGGTCTGGCTGGGACTCGGCGACAAACATGAAGCGATGGCCAATCTGGAAAAGGCCTATGAAGATCACTCCTTTCCGTTGTCGACGATCAATTCGTGGCCGTGGTTCGATCCCTTGCGTTCCGACCCACAGTTTCAGGATTTGGTGCGTCGAATTGGCCTCGATCCGCAAAGAGCCATACCAAAGTAGAATCACGTCGTGGGTCAGCACGCTTAGTAATCGGCGCCGTCCTAAGAGTGCACGCGCTGCTTCGCAGCTGCTTTTCTTTTTATTCTTGATGTTTGGGCTCGTCGCAGCGATGCACGCTCAGTCTGGCGACGTAGGTTCACTCGAAGGTATTGTCACCGACCCCTCTTCCGCCGTTGTGCCAGGGACCTCCTTGCGGGCAACTGATAAAGAGCGCGGCGCGGTCTTCACAACCACCTCCAACGCGAACGGTCTCTTCCGTTTTCCTGCGCTTCCTGTTGGCACCTACGAGCTCTCCACGGAACACACAGGTTTCGTCATCTGGATCGAGAAAAACATTGAAATCAGAGTCGGCTCTCAGATCAATGTCAACGTGATGCTCCTGCTTGCAGGCGCCTCAGAATCCGTCGCCGTTCAAAACTCCGCTTCCGCCATAGAAACCTCCCGGAGTCAAATAAGTTCCATTGTGGATGAGCGTCGGGTAAATAGCCTTCCGGTCAACGGTCGCAACTACCTCGATTTTGTTCTGCTCACTCCCGGCGTGACTCGCGGTTCGCGTGGCTTCGACCTCAGTTTTGCTGGCCAGCGCAAAATGAATCTCCTTCGCGTGGACGGCGCAGACAACGACAATACCTACTTTACGGAAGTTCTCGGACAGTCCGGTTCCGGTTTGGCCCCCTATCAGTTCAGCATGGCGGCCGTTCAAGAGTTCCAGGTAAATACTAACTCCTATTCAGCCGAACTCGGCCGCGCCGCCGCCGGCATCATCAATGTGGTCACGAAATCGGGCACCAACGAATTCCACGGATCGGCATTCTGGTATTACCGAGACAAATCCGTGAATGCGAACGATCTGGTCAACAAGATAAACGGCCTGCCCAAGTCCCCGTATCACTTTAACCAGTTCGGAGGAACGCTCGGCGGTCCCCTGATAAAGAATAAGCTTTTCTTCTTTTTGAACTATGACGGCCAGCGAAGCAAAGCACAGAATCTCGTTCTGCTCAATCTTCCCGGAGGGTTCTCCCTCTCTCCCGACTCGACAGTAGCTGCATATCAGCAACGGGCCATCGACTATCTGCAGCAGCGCGCCTCTCCCTGGTTGCGCACCTTTGAGCAAGATGTCGTGTTCGCGCGGGTCGACTTGCACATCGCACCCGCGCACCTCCTTTCCGGCCGCTGGAACCGACAGCGGTTCACGGGCGGAAATCTTGAGAATTCTGGACAGCAGAACTCGTTCGAACACACCGGCGCGTCGCTCTCTTCCACTGACACGCTTGTCCTTTCGCTCTCTTCGTCCCTCTCTCCCTCTCTTGCCAACTCGCTCCTGTTTGCTTACGTACGCAGCCACGAACCCGGCTTTGCGAATAGTCCCAATCCCGAAGCCAACATCTTCCAAGCTGGCCAACTGGTTCTGACTATCGGCCGCAACCCGGTCAGCCCGCGGGAGCAGGACATCGACCGCCTTCAATTCTCGGATGCGTTTTCCGTCCTACACGGACGCCACGGTTCAAAGTTCGGCGCCGACGTTCTGCCAAACTGGATCGACGCGTTCAGCGCTGGCAATTTTTCCGGCAGTTTTCGCTTTCCCAGCCTTGAGAGCTTCGGCCGTAGTCTCGCCGCAGCCCCTCCTGCATTCCCTGATCTCCGCCGCTACATCCAAACTTTTTCAGGCGAAGGCTCTCATGGCATCGAGGGACATCCCAATTTCGTAGATTACGCCGGCTTCGTTCAGGACGAATGGCGCATCCATCCGCGCTTCACTGTCAATCTCGGTCTCCGATACGACCTCCAGGTCATCCGCAAACCCACTGTGCGGAACCCTTCGGCTGTGCTGGCCACTGCCGGACTTGACACCAGCAATCTCCGCACCGACGCCAACAATATTGCTCCACGTCTGGGTCTAGCTTGGGCTCCTCTACGAAACAATCGTTTGGTTCTGCGCGCTGGATACGGCCTCTTCTATGCCCGGACTCCTTCCATCATGACGCAACGGGCTTATCTTCAGAATGGCATCACTAGTCAGACCGCAACTTTCTCAGGCGCCTCCAATGGATTCCTTATTCCCAACTATCCAAATAGTTCCTGTGGCGCTCCCGACGCTTCCGGCTTGCCGCCCAACTGCCCTCCACCGCCTGCAGGCGACCAGATCCTCGAGCTCTTCGCCCCCTCATATACGCAACCCTATACGCAGCAGGGGAGCTTTGGGCTCGAAACCGAATTTGCCAAGGACTGGATTCTTTCCGCGAGCTACCTGATCGTAAGCGGTACACATCTTCAGCGAGTTCGTGACGTCAACCTAGGAATTCCTGAGACACAGTCTCTCATCGGTATAGCGCAGACCAACACTGTGCTCTCTTACAATTGGTTCACGCTACCCCGACCCATCGCAGGATTCGACCGCATCCTGCTCATGGAGAGCGCCGCTAGTTCCGTCTATCATGCTCTCGTCGTGGAAGCCGCTAGGCACTTTTCGCATGATTTCTGGATTTCCGGTGCCTACACATTCAGCAAGACAATTGATGACAATCCCGAACCCATCGCTGTGAATCCGGGACCCAGCGATAACCTGTTGTTGTCTGACGCCAGCAACCCACGCGCCGACCGCGGGCCTGGCGTGAACGACCAGCGTCATCGCTTTGTTCTGAGCGGCATATGGCTGCTTCCTGGCAGGAACCTGCGCTCACATGCAACGAGTACGATTCTAGGGGGATGGGAGTTAAGTGGGATCTTTACCGCGCAGACGGGGTTACCGTATTCCGGCCTTGTCAACTCCGATTTGAACAATGATGGCAACAGTAGCAACGACCGTACGCCCGGCCTCGGGCGCAACAAGTTCCACCTACCGGTAATTGTCTCCCTCGACCCGCGCATCACAAAGAATGTCCCACTCTCCGAAAGCTTACGCCTTCAGTTGCTCGCCGAATCTTTCAACGTGCTCAATCACGGCAACGTCGTCGCCGTTCACACTACGCAATTCGCATTCTCCAACGCTTCCGGTGTGTGCGGAATTGCGGGCACGCCCTGCCTCGCCCCACAAATTACAGGCCTCAATGCTTTTGGTACTCCGACAGCTTCGTCTGGCCCAAGAATTGTGAAGCTTTCGTTAAAACTTATCTTTTGAGGTATCACGGTCGTTTTGCCTTCCCAAATTGGTCGTCAACGCTGGCAACTTCGGCCGCATAATCACCACAAGCAACAACCCGCAGATCGAAAAGTGCGCAAGGTCCCCCCAGTTTTTCCCTCATTCACCCCATGAGCTATTTTTAAGTTGCGTCAATTCAATAATTTCTGAATGGCACTCCTGCCTTCTTGAGTTTTTGCCTGCTGACGGTGCGGCGAAGTTGTGGAAATTAAATGGTTTGCAAAAACCGACCTCCTCCCTCCGAGAAATTCACAAGGCCAGGAGCAAGAAAACAATGATCTCTAAGTGATGGAAAACAAAAAACATAAAATGGTCGGGGCGCCGAGATTTGAACTCGGGACCTCCTGCGCCCAAGAGAGGCGGGCAACTCAAGCTCTGCAACGATAGAAGACCTGAAAAGGAATCCTGAACCCGTTCGCGGTTCAAGAATGAAGGGTGCCAACCCGCCTTCCGCGTGGGACCAACTATAGGACCATTACGCGTTCCTGACCGCTCTAAACACTACTGAATACTCCCGAACGTACCTCGTAAGTTGTTGACACGCCGTCCCATGTAGATTTGCCAAGGTTCAGGTGTCGGTTCGATTCCGATAGGCCGCTCCATTCTTTTCAAGCAGTTACGCCCCATCCTCATTTTCCATTTTTTCCAAAACTACAATTTGATTGCCAAACTTGGAAGAATAATGTGGCTTGGACTTGTTCCATTGGAATTTCACCTGAATAGAGTCTCGTTATCGCGGCGCGTGCGCGTTCTTGAATTGAATCTGGACCTGGACGCCCTGCACCCGAAACGCTGAGGTTCATGTTCTTGGTAAGGCAGACTTGGCGGCGCCCTCACGAGGAGGCTGAAAACGGTAGCCGACCCACGGCTCGGTCAGAATGTATTTCGGGCGAGTAGGGTTGGCTTCGATTTTTTTGCGCAATTGATTGATCACGACGCGCAAGTTTTCTGTTTCTTCCCCGTAGTCCGGCCCCCAAACCGACTGCAAGAGACGCCGATGGGTCAGCGGCTTTCCTTGGCTTGC
>Ga0099828_10004080_pt1 | contig 10270 bp, 5 predicted proteins | sample CZO8metaG_2_FD_79338 | JGI IMG/M metagenome (GOLD analysis project Ga0099828, IMG submission 79338) | Vadose zone soil microbial communities from the Eel River Critical Zone Observatory, Northern California, USA - CZOApr15con2H1.8 metaG | ecosystem: Environmental > Terrestrial > Soil > Vadose...
CCAGCCTGCTGTTGTATGGCAAGTGGCACAGTTCGCCGCCGCAAAAGCGGCTCCGGAAGTCGAGTGGACCGGTGTATTGGTTTGCTGCCAGGTTGTCAAATGGCATTGCGAGTTCCCGCAATCCGTCGGCGCGATCGTCAAATTGTAGTTGTTATTGATGTGGCACAAATTGCAGGCCACGTTGGCGTGCCCATTGGTGAGCAGGAATCCCGTGGTGCTGTGGTCGAACGTTGCTGTCGTCCAGCTGACCGTCGTGTGGCACGTCGAGCAGTTCGCCAGTGCAAATGCCGCACCGGCCGATGGATGGACGGGATTGGTGGTGTGTTGCCAGGTCGTCAAATGGCATTGCGAGTTTCCGCAATCGGTCGGAGCGATCGTCAAATTATAGTTGTTATTAATATGGCAAAGGGCGCAAGCCACATTCGCATGGCCGTTGGTCAGCAAGAATCCGGTCGAACTATGGTCGAACTTGGCGTTCAACCAATTGTCAAAAGCATGACAGGTTTCGCAAGTTGTCGAGAACTTTGCGGAAACGTGGTTGGGATTCGTGGTTTTCTGAAAATCCCTCATGTGGCAAGACTCGCATGCGGTCGAAAGCCCCAGGAAATTACCGACGGCGGCGTTCTTATGGCACTGATCGCATTCCACGGCAGCATGCGCGCCGAGCAACGGAAATCGGTTGAAGTGCTGCTGAATCGATTGGACTGCCACCTGCCAGCCGAGAACTGTGTGGCACTTCGCGCAGTTGGTTCCGAACTGACCGCGGTGAAGGTCCGCGTGACAGTCGGCGCAGTTCTTCCCCACATCGGTGAAGATGGGTTTGAGGTGGCACTGCGTGCAGGTGACTTTTTCGTGGAGTCCGCGGAGCGGATAGCGCGTCGAGTCGTGATTGAATTCGGGGATCGCCCGAATTGGGCGCCAGCTCGTGTAGGTGTGGCAATTCTCACAGGGAATGGCGAGAGGGCCGTGCGGACTCCGGGTGTTCTGCCGCTGTGCAGAAGCCGCAGGTGCGAGAATCGCAACCAAAATGGATGGCAGAATCCAATTCCGGAACAAAAGCACTTTCAATTTACCGCCCCTCAACTTCTCGGTATCGTCCGGCCCGGATGCCGGGTAAGCAAAGACATTGACTCAAGTTACGGTAGCATTCGGAGCGAATCGCAATAACTGACCTTAAGAACAGAAAGGGTCCAGGTCGTTACATCTGACCTGAGACAATGTAAGGAAGGGGGAACCTACTCCGTCTCGTTTTTCTTTCGTCGTTACTGCGGAAGTTGCTGCTTGCCTCGCATAATGTTCTCTTTCGTTCCAATCGCGTTTCTGACTCAGCACTCAGAGCGGGCGTACATCCGCGCCGTGACAGTCCGTACAATTCTTGGGCGTGGGCTTGTAGAACAGGACAAACTTCCCTTCGATCTCGCGAAGGAGAGTGTGGCACAACGCACAATCCACACCGGCGTGCCCTCCTTGCAGGGGAAATTGCGTGCGTTTGTCGTGGTCGAACGTGGAGGGAACCCAGCGCTGGACCACGTGGCAATCGGCGCAGATTGTCGTGTGATCCTTGGCCGCAAATTGGCCCGCATGTGGTTCAGCGTGGCAGGCCTCACAATTCTTGGGTGCTCCCTTGAACTGGATGTCGTGCGAACCGGCCGGCACCTTATGACATTCTCCGCATGCCACGCCCCGGTGCGCCCCTTCGAGCGGGAACTTCGTTTTCGAATGGTCGAATCCGCCCACATCGGTCCAGGAGCGCACGTTATGGCAGGCTTCACATCCCAGCGGGGAGCCTTTGGCGCGCAGCGCCGCCATGCGCTCGCGGAATTCCCCGCGGTGGGGGTCCTGGTGGCAGGCGGTGCAAGTACGGTCCTCGAAATGGAAGGGTAGCACCTTGTCGGTCCGCCCGCCGAGGCCCACCTTGTGGCAATCCGCGCAGGATACCGCGATGTGCGCTCCCGTGAGCGCGAACCGGGTGTTACGGTGTTTGGCGATGGAATAGTTTGTCCGGTGGAAGTCCTTGACGGTGTGACATTCCTCACAACGATTCTTGTAGGGGGCAGCGGCAAATTGCCCGTCATGGACGTCCTTATGGCAATCGGTACACAACTGGAATTTGACCTTATAGATTGTGTCCTTCCCCGCGGGGAGGTGGCACTTGGCACACTCCACCTTTACGTGCTTGCCCTCGAGCGGATACTTCGAGCTGGCGTGCTCTTTCACGCCGAACGTGGACGGCTTGAACCCGTCCACCGTGTGGCATGAGGCACATTCGCCCTTGTCCGCTCGCGCGCTAAATTGGCCCTTGTGCGGATCCGGGGTGTGACAATCCACGCACTGCGCAAACGCAACCGGCTTCTTGAAATCTCCACCAGCATGGCAATCCTTACAACCGACAGACACGTGTTTGCCCAAGAGCGGATACTTGGTCTTGGAATGATCGAACGAAGAGGGCATCCGTACGGAATTCCAACCGCCCGTCGTGTGGCAAGTGTCGCAGGTTTGCGGGAAGCTGCCGCGATGCGGATCTTTGTGACAATCCGCGCAAGAGCCGAATGCCAACCCCGTAAGCTTCGCGGTTCCTCCGGGCCCCCTGGGCGCATGGCACTTTTCGCAGGCGACTTTGATGTGCAGGCCGGTCAGCGGGTACCGTGTCTTGGAATGATCAAACCCTGAAGCTGCCTTCCAGTTGGAGAAGTTGTGGCACTGCGTGCAATTCGGGCCCAGCCGGCCGCTGTGCGGATCCTTGTGGCAGGTCACGCAATCCTTGGACAGGCCGAGCCACGTGCGGGACAAATCCTGGACCTTGATTTGAGTCCGCTGCGCGGGGAGAATATTCGCTGGCGTGTGGCACTTGGCGCACTCGATTTGCGCGTGCTTTCCTTCCAGAACATATCCCGCCTGGCGGTGGTCGAAGGAATTGATCGGCCCATCCCAGTGAATCAAATAGAAGTCCGCGCCGTTATGTTCAGAGTGGCACTTGGCGCATTCTTGGCCGTCGGCCGGGTTTTTCACCAGGGTGGCGTGCAGCCCGCGATGGTCCCGCAATCTTTGCGCGATCTCCACATGGCATTCCACGCATTTCAGTTCCCTGGCCGCGACGCGCAGCGTATGACAGCTCGTGCATTGCGTCGCCCCACTCAAGGACTGATGGGCTTTGGACAAAGGCCCAGGGGAAAGCTGTGCGTGCAATGGGGAAACGAGAAGGAGCAGCAGAAAACCCGCCGAGAGCATCTGCACAACGGTGGTGGCTATTCCTTTGCGGATGGATGGCGCGTCAAACATGCCGTGACTGGCAGCGGAATCTCCGCTAGCTCATCATCCAAAACTTAGCACGCGGTCTTACTCGGACCTGCCGCCCGATTGCGGCCTCGTGCTGCCAATGTTACCTGTACGCATGGCCAGTATTCCTGAGAGGGTGGAGGTTTATCATGCCCGATGGAAACCGCGGCAAGTGGGTACGGCAGTACTTTCGTTCCAATCAAAATGAAACTCTTGTTCCATTTCTGCTAGAACCTCCATTTCGTACCTTGGTCCTTCGAAAGGCCTGAAGGAACTTGCCACTGATGAACCCTGCGGGAGGCACCATGGACCTATCTCTCGCCGGCGTAGGGCTCCTTCACCGATTCAGGGCGGCCTTCAATTGAATTCGAATCAACCAGGGTCAAGGTGACCTACAGCGGGTGAACTATGGCAACATCTTTCGCAACGGCAAAGGTATCTCGACGAAGCTCGGTCCCCTCGGAGCAAGGGCCAGCTACTCCCTCGATCCGGCTATCTCAAATCATCTCAGCCCTTTCGTACGCGCTGGACCTCACCGAAGGCCAGCCAATGGGGCATTCGGTACGGAGTTGTGTGCTCGGCATGCGGATTGGCCGGCAGATTGGGCTGCCGGTAGAGGAGCAAGCGGACCTCTACTACACCCTGTTGCTTAAAGATGCCGGCTGCAGCAGCAATGCCTCGCGGCTGTTTCACATTCTGAACGCGGATGAGATTCGGGCCAAGCGTGACGTCAAAACGACGGACTGGACCCGCGTGGGTTGGGAAAGCTTGCACTACGCGCTGACTCACGTCGCGACTGGAGCACCTTTCCTGGAGCGCGTCCGCCGACTCTTCCAGGTAGCCGCGACGCAGCAGCGCGACTCCTGCGACCTGGTCAAGATTCGCTGCGAGCGAGGGTCGTACATCGCGAAACAGCTCGGCTTCTCGGAATCGGTCGCGGCGGGCATTCATAGCTTGGACGAACACTGGAATGGGCGCGGATACCCTGGCGGACTCCGCAAGACGGAAATTCCCATCTTTGCCCGCATCGTGAACCTGGCGCAGACGCTGGACGTCTTTTTGACCGCTCGCGGACCGACTGATGCCATCGACGCGGCGCGGCGCCGCAGTGGCCGCTGGTTCGACCCGGATCTGGTCCATGCTGCGGTCTCACTGGCCGATAGTGGAGCCCTTTGGGAGGGCCTGGAGAAACAAGAACTTCTGAACGAAGTGGCGGCGCTCGAGCCGGAACAGCGCCGTTTGACGGCCACCGAGGATACGATCGACAATATTTGCGTTGCCCTGGCCGAAGTGATCGACGCGAAGTCCCCATTTACCTACCGTCATTCGAACGGCGTCGCGGAAGCCGCGCTAGAGATTGCCCGGTGGTTTGGTATGAGCCCCCGGGAAATGAAGCTGCTTCGCCGCGCTGCGCTCCTGCACGACGTCGGCAAATTGAGCGTTTCAAATGCGATCTTGGAGAAGCCCGGCAAGCTGGCGGCGGACGAATGGAAGGTGGTCCGGGACCATCCCTACTACACGCTCGAAATTCTCAAACGAACCCCCGGATTCGAGACCATCTGCGAAGACGCCGCCGCGCATCATGAAAGGCTGGACGGCTCCGGGTATTGGCGCGGTTGGGACACGGACCAACTTTCCTTTGCCGCCCGCATCCTGGCGGTCGCTGATGTGTTTGACGCGCTACATGCCAAGCGCCCGTACCGCGACTCGCTCCCGCTCGAGAAGGTTTTTGCAATGCTGCGCGAGGATGCTCCCCGCGCGCTCGACCTACCCTGCGTCGAGGCTTTGATTGCCGCGAAGACGAATTCCGAACCCGCAGCATTTGCCCAGCCTGAGGTTGTTTATTCCATGGAGTAATCCATAAAAAGGAGAACTAGCAAGATGAAACTTCGTCCGCAGACGCTTCTCGGTATTTTGTTGCTTGGAATCATTACCACTTCCGCCTCCGCTCAAGATTTTTATTGGAATACGGCGAGCGCCCGGTCTCAGGCGCTCGGAGGCGTTTACGTTCCATCCTCGAGCGATGCGCTCGATGCCATCGCCGCAAATCCGGCGGGGCTAACCTCTCTCAGCAGCCGGTCGATTGATATGAGCCTTTCCAGCGTGTTCGCCCGCGGCTCGTTTAGCAACTCCGCCAATAACGGCGCACCGATGACCACTTCGCCGGGCGTCCTTCCGTACGGCGCGTTCGGCATGCCCATAGGCCATTCCCGATTTAGCTTCGGCGTGGGGATCATGCCCGATCTCATGTCGGTCTCAGACTGGAACTATGTGGACGCTCCCGGCACGGCCGGCGCGACCTATGGAATGCAGCAGCAGAAGTCAGCAATCATGGCCGTTCGCATGGCGGGTGGTCTAGGCGCTTCGTTCGGAAAACGGCTCTCGGTGGGAGCAACCGTAGGCACCGACTACAACACCAACACGCTGCACGCCCCTTACATCTTTCAGAGCGAACCAACAATGAAGGGCCTGAAGACCCTGTTGGACCTCCACACAAACGGGTGGGGCTGGAACACGAGCGTCGGCGTGCTGGCTCGGCCGTTATCTAAGGTGGAGGTTGGAGTGGCCTGGAAGTCGCACACGGTCATTGACAGCCATGGCTATGCGAACGGCGACGCTTATGCGCAGTTCGCTGCTCTCGGTGTGCCTGGTCCCTCGGATTTTCACTACTCGGCGGAAGTCCGGAACGTGCTGCCGCAGTCGGTCCTGGCCAGCCTTGCCTGGCATGCTAACCCGCGCTGGGTTCTGGCCTTCCAGACCAACTGGGTGAATTGGAGCAACGCGTTCGTCAACCTGCCGGTCACGCTCACGAACGGCACGAACGACACGATCAACACCTTGGCGGGTTCGACGACCCTTGTGGATGGCATCCCGGTGAACTGGGCAGATCAAACCTCGTACCACGTAGGCGTGGAGCATTTGCTGACGGAAAAGACCTCTGTTCGGTTCGGCTATGCCTACGGAAACAACCCCGTTCCCAGCTCCACGCTTACCCCTATGACTGCGGCCATCATGTCAAACCGCGTCTCCACCGGGTTTGTCTTTCACCCCGGCCGCTCGCGGTTTGAGGCTGCCTACTCCTTCGATCCCACGGCACAAGCGCAGGTGCAACAGAGCGGCTTGTTGGCCGGCGAGTACAACAACAGCACCGTTCGCGTGGGGACGCAGGCGCTGACTCTGAGCTACTCTTTCCAGTTCTAAGAAACCGGGAGTCGCCGCCGGGTAGCCCCCGGCGGCGACAGCCCGGACTTCAAGTCACTCTCCCGACAGAACAGCCCGCCTCAAGGGGTACTTTTCACCATACGCAACCGCTGCCTTTCCGCGCGCAAGGCGGAGTTCACGAAATCGCGGAAGTCAGGGTATTTCTCTGGCGGGGTGCGGTTCACAGTGAACGTGAGCGTTTCTGTGACAATTACTGTGCTCCCGTCAAGGGAGTATTCGACCTCGAAATCTCCGCACTCTGATTTGATCGACGTCTTCGGGGGGCGAATCTATGCGCTCCCCAAAGGCAATTCAATCCGGGGCGAGGGGCAGTGGCTCGCGGCCACGCTCTTTCGGGTTCCCCTCTGCGCTCCGCCCCAGACGCGTCCCGGAAACGCGGACGCAGGGCTGCACGCGGACCGGAACCCGAGAAAGCCCCAGCCCAAAAACAACAACCAAACTATTTCGGAAGGGACATTTCTAACGAGCTTTGAAACGCGAATCGGCCGGGATTGACACCCGGCGCGGGCAGCCATACGATTCCGCTGAAGGAAGGGCGTGCGGGCTGGGCGAGGAGGCTGTGGCAAGCAGGACTCGACTTGATTCTTGTAGCGCCGCCCTTTCAGGGCGGCATGTGGAATGAACGGGATGCCCGCCTGAAGGCGGGCGCTACAAACGGCAAGCCATCCATCGGGTGGTCTTTCGCCGGGGAGGCGTTCCATGATGATTCAATTCACGTTGAATGAGAAGCCGCAGGCCGTGGACGTCAACCCCAACATGCCGCTGCTGTGGGTGCTGCGCGATACGCTGGGGATGACGGGAACGAAGTTCGGCTGCGGCATGGCTCTGTGCGGCGCTTGCACGGTGCACATCAACGGCGCCGCGACACGCTCCTGCGTCACGCCGATCTCGAGCGTCGCCGGCAAGAAAGTCATGACCATCGAAGGGCTCTCCCCCGATCGCAGTCACCCGGTGCAGCAAGCTTGGATAGAGATTGACGTGCCCCAGTGCGGCTACTGCCAGTCGGGCCAGATCATGTCTGCGGCGGCGCTGCTGGCCAAGACCCCGAGCCCCAGCGACGCCCAGATTGACGAGGCGATGTCCGGCAACATCTGTCGGTGCGGCACATACTTGCGCCTGCGGCAGGCAATTCATCGCGCCGCGGAGCTGCACACCGCGCACGCCAAACCAGGGAAACAGACCGCGCGAGGCCGCGGTCGCTCGGCACCTGTCGCAGAGGCTGCGGTGGCGGGCGGTGCGCGATGACTCGCAGCGTGCTAAGGCTGGATCGCCGCAAGTTCCTCAAGACCGGCGCCGCCGGCGCTGTCGGCTTGTGGATAGGTTTTCATTTGTACGGGCCACTCGAAACATTCGCAGCAGGAGAAACAGGCGCGACGCCAGTGGCGCTCAACGCCTGGGTTCACCTCGGAACCGACGACCTGGTCACCATCTTCATCGACAAGTCGGAAATGGGGCAGAGCATCCTGACCGGCCTGGCGATGATCGCCGCGGAAGAACTCGATTGCGATTGGAAAAAAGTCCGCACCGAATTCGCGCCGGCCGACAAGGCATACGTGAACCCGTGGTTCGGGGTGCAAGGCACGGGCGCCAGCTCGGCGACGCGTACCTCTTGGGATCCTCTGCGCAAAGCGGGCGCCGCAGCGCGCATGATGCTTCTCGAAGCGGCGGCCCAGAAGTGGGGCGTGGACAAATCGGAATGCCGCGTAGAGAACGGCGCGGTCCTGCACGCGGCGAGGGGACGCCGCGCGAGTTACGGCAGTTTGGCGCAAGCCGCAGCGAAACTCCCTATCCCCAGCGACGTGCCGCTCAAGGACCCGAAGCAGTATCGCATTGTAGGAAAACCCACCAAGCGGCTCGATACTCCGCTGAAGGTCAATGGCAGGGCTCAATACGGGATCGACGTGCGCCAACCGGGAATGCTCTACGCGGTCGTAGCGCGCTGCCCAGTGTTTGGCGGAAAAGTCGCCAGCTTTGACGCAGCCAAGGCCAAAGCGGCGCCGGGCGTGAAGCATGTAATCCAGATTTCAAGTGGAGTCGCTGTCGTCGCCGACAATACGTGGACGGCCATGGAAGGGCGTCGCGCGCTCGAAGTGAAGTGGGATGAAGGGCCGAATGGCAGCACGAGCAGCGGCAGCATCAGCAAACTCTTTGCCGAGCGGGCCGCGCAGCCCGGCCCCATTGCGCGCAAAGAAGGCGACGCGGAAGCAGCCCTTGCACTCGCGCCTAAAAAGATCGAGGCGGTGTACGAAGTTCCCTTCCTCGCACACGCCACGATGGAGCCCCAGAATTGCACCGCGCACGTCCGCGCGGGCCGTTGCGACGTCTGGGCGCCAACGCAGGCGCAAACCAGCGCCCAGGCTACGGCGGCTGACGCGGCAGGACTCAAACCGGAAGCCGTGTTCATTCACACGACGTTTCTGGGCGGCGGCTTCGGGCGGCGGTTCGAAGCCGACTTCGTGCGCGAAGCCGTGGAAATCTCGAAGGCGATTGGCGGCCCAGTGAAGGTGACTTGGTCGCGCGAGGATGATATCCAGCACGATTACTACCGTCCCGCATCGTACGCCCGCTTCACGGCGGGGCTGGACGCCGACGGCTGGCCCGTGGCGTGGATGAACCGGATTGCGTGCCCCTCCATCATGGCGCGGTTCGGCCCGCTCAAGAACAATTTCGATCCGAGAAGCGTGGAAATTTGCGACAGCATTCCCTACGCCATTCCCAACATCTTGGTGGACTATCAAGTCGCGGACGCGGGTATCCCCGTCGGCTTCTGGCGGTCCGTGGGCGCTTCGCAGAATGGCTTTTTCCTTGAGAGTTTCATTGACGAGGTGGCGACGGCGGGCAAGAAAGACCCTTACGAGTTGCGGCGGCGCTTGCTGGCGAAATCGCCGAGACACCTCGCTGTACTGGAGACGGCTGCGCAAAAGGCGGGTTGGGGTGCGCCTCTGCCCGGCGGCCATTTCCGCGGCATCGCCACGGTGGCTTCCTATTTCGGATTCGTCGCTCAGGTGGTCGAGATTTCGCTGAACCGGGAAAAGCGCGATCTAGAGGTGCACCGCGTCGTCTGCGCGCTCGATTGCGGGCGCGCGATCAATCCATCGAGCCTCGAGGCTCAGGTCCAGAGTTCCGTGGTCTATGGCCTGACGGCAGCGCTCCGCAGCGCGATCACCATTGACCGCGGGCGCGTTCAGCAGACCAATTTCAACGATTATCCGGTGTTACGCATTCACGAAATGCCCGCGGTGGAGGTGCACATCATGCCGAGCGAACTCCCGCCCACCGGCGCCGGCGAATTCACGGTGCCTCCTATTGCCCCCGCGCTGTGCAATGCGATCTTCGCGGCCACCGGAAGGCGCGTCCGCCGCCTGCCGATCCGCTCGGAAGACCTCGCATAAGAGGGCCGTGGTGACAACCCTGCCATAACGAATGTAGCGCCCGCCTTCGGACTTTCTGTGGAAACCCGCGGCTTAGTAGGGCACGACTCTTATGGTGAGCCGCGCCGAACCATCAGCCGTGCCGATAAGCTACGGAAAATCAATTCGGCTTCAGAGGCCGCAGACTTCGCCGCCAACCTGCTGTCCTGCGTTCTGTCTTCCAACGATTGACCGCGCATGGGCAACTCGCCATGCGCAGTGAGACAAGCTGCGCCAGAGATTCCGCAACCGACCTTTTTCTTCGTTCCTAATTATTTGATTCCGTTCCTGTTTTAACCTCATCCTGACTCCGGAGCAGATTCGCATTCGATTTTGATTCTTGACATCGTCGCTAGTCTGAG
>Ga0099828_10004086_pt1 | contig 10263 bp, 9 predicted proteins | sample CZO8metaG_2_FD_79338 | JGI IMG/M metagenome (GOLD analysis project Ga0099828, IMG submission 79338) | Vadose zone soil microbial communities from the Eel River Critical Zone Observatory, Northern California, USA - CZOApr15con2H1.8 metaG | ecosystem: Environmental > Terrestrial > Soil > Vadose...
AAAATCGTAGAACCAGAAGGCGATCAAGGTCGCGGCGCCGCTGGTGGTGAGGACCGCGCCCGTCAGGGTGACGGGGTTCTGTCCCAGAAAATAGAGGAACCGTGCCCAGCCCCGCATAGTTTCGCGAAGGTTCATGTCGCCTGGCGCTTGCCAGTCTCCGTTGCTCGCACGGGCACCTTTTCCCTAGACTACAAGCCCCGGCACGCGATTCGCCGGGGCTCGAGGGGAACAAAAACTGTTACGCCCGGAGTTCCGGGCCCCACCGTATTACTTCTTGCAGAGACCGCGGATGTACGCCACCACATCCTTGATCTCAGCGTCCGTCAGTTTTTTGTCGTACGCGGGCATCTTGTTCTTGCCCTTCCCAATGATCGCTGTCCACTCGTCGTCGGTTTCTTTTTTCACTTCGTCCGAACAGAAGTCCCGCGCCTTAGTAGCTTTGCCCGCGGGTGTCGCGCCTGCTCCATCCGGGCCATGGCAGGCGGCACACTTCGCTTTGTAGACTTTCTCGCCTTCGCCTTGCGCGTTTGCCCGCGCGCTCAGCAGAAACATTGCGGCGAGGAACGCTCCGCCGATCGCCAATCCCTGTAGAAAGCTCATCCGCTTCTTCATCACAACCTCCGCGTTACAAGACTTCACCCCGGGGCGGTGCGGAACCTTAGGAGGTTCGCGCCGCGCGGGAAAGCAACCTTTGTCAACCGCCAGGCTACTTCTTTTTCCCAAACGCCCGGACGTAGCCGACGAGATCCTTCACCTGATCCGGCGTCAGCGTTTTGTAGGCCGGCATCTTGCCTTTGCCCTTGGTGATGGCGTCGGTCAAGTCCGCATCGCTCATTTTCTGCACATCTTCCGAAGCAAAATCCTTCACTTTCATCGATTTGCCCGTGGCCGTTTCGCCCTTGCCGTCCGGCCCATGACACATCGCGCATTTCGCTTTATAGGTTGCTTCGGCAGGGTTGTCAGCCCTTGCCGGCGCGCTCAGGAAGCTGATGGCGGCAAGCACAGCTGCAGCGATCATGATCCTGTCGATCCAACTCATTGTTTTGTGCATGATTCTCTCCCTTTTGAAATATCGGCGCGGAACTCGTGACGCTTTCCTGCGCCGTCCTTGCTGAATCCGTACCATTTCCACGGCCCTACTTCATTAAACCCGGAACTCCCCTTTTCCACTTTTCTTCCACCCCGGGATCCGGCTCCTTATTTCTCCAGGGAGGCTTCGTGCCAACCGCTTACGTATTCGGCACCTTGTGCTCACTCTGCCGGATGTACAGAAAAAGTCCCACGACGGTGATCAGGATGAACACCAGCGCATATCCCAGACCGCGGCGGCGGTAGTCCCGCTCCGCAAGAGCGTTCTTACCAGCCTGGAGGTTTTTCGCCGCCAATTTCAAGCCCTCCTGGATGTCCTGATCCACGAGATCCGCCCGGAAGCTGTGGATGGTGACGCGAGCCTTGGTCAGCGAATCGCGTGCCTGATCCTCTTCCAGACGGGCCTGGCTCACTTCCATTCCGGAAGATTCGGCGATGCCGAGCATCTTGTCGGCATCCTTGATGGCGCTGTCCAAACGGGTCAAGCCACTGAGCATTTCCGCACGGGCCTGGTCGCACGCATCTCCCGGAGTGTGGCACTGCATGCAGACGGCCTGAGGACCAGGGGCAAGCTTCGCGTCCGTAGGGTGCGTGATCCCGTGATTGCTGTGACAAACCACGCATCCAGGAAGACCAGCGGATTGAAACGCCACTTTGTGCGTACTTTTTTCGTACATCTGGTTCTGGAAGACGTGACATTTCGAGCAGACGTTTTGAACCGAATCCACTCCCGGGGGGCGGCCCCATGGTTGCCGTGACAGGTGGTGCACGTCGGTGCGCTCAAGTCGCCGCGGACGACCATGGCCTCATGATGGACGCTGGTGTTGTACTGCGCAAACTGGTCCATGGGAATCGCATACCCTTTCATATAGGCGGTGTCCGCATGGCAGCGCGCGCAAGTTTGCGCAACATTGAGCGGGTGGACCTTCGAGCGGGTGTCGCTGGCGGGCCGTAAATCGTGCACGCCATGGCAATCCGTGCACACCGCCACTTTGGTCTCGCCCTTCGCGAGTAGCTTCCCGTGCACGCTGGTTTTGTACTGGCTCAATTGATCGGTGCGGAGGGAAGGGTTGTATTGCCGCATGAAGGCGCCGTCGGAATGGCAGCGCCCGCACAGAGCTGGAATCTGGCTCCGCTCGACCTTCCCACTGAACCCGGCCTTCTTGCTCATGGCCTCCAGGTCGGCCTTCGTGGGGTCACCGCCATGGCAACTCGCACAAGTCAGCCCTTTTTGTGAATGGATGTCCTGGGCGAACTTTTCCGCGGTTACCTGGAACCGGCCACTCAACGCGGAATGGCATTCCAGGCAGGTGCTCTGGGTCTGCGCAGCGGCCAGGCCAGCACAGGCCAAGATCATCAGCAACAAGAGCTGCGTTCGCGGAAGTGCTCTATTTCGCCGTATATCCATAGATGGTCATCGCAATGATGTAGCTGAGCGCGAAGAGTCCAGCTCCCATAAGAAGTCTCCGGCCGCGCCCCCGTCCGAGTTGATCGAAGAAGGGAAGCAACAACCAGAGCAAACCCGCGGCGCCAAAGACGAGGATACCCACGACCTCACCGTCCACAAACCACACTTTTGCCGGGATCTTCTTAAGGGTTTGAAACATGAACATGAAATACCATTCCGGACGGATGCCGGCTGGCGCAGGCGCGAACGGGTCAGCTTTGGTTCCGAGTTCCCAGGGCAGAATCGCGGCTAGCGCCCCGAGAACTCCCAGGGCGATGTACCAGGCCATCAATTCGCGCAGGAAAAAGCTGGGGAAAAATTTCATCTGCCGCGCGTCACTGGGAGAAGCCTTCCAGCGTGCTTCCACGCCGGGCGGGACGCTGATGCCGAAATACTGGACCAACAAGAGGTGAATGAGCACGAAGAAAGTGGTTATGCCGGGCAGCAGCGCCACGTGAAATCCAAAGAAGCGGGTGAGCGTCGCGCCCGTCACGTCTTCGCCACCGCGCAGGAAGACCATCAGGCTGTGTCCGATCACCGGCACCTGACCGGTGATCTCCGTCCCCACTTTGGTCGCGAAAAAAGCCAGGGTGTTCCACGGAAGCAGATAGCCGCTGAATCCGAATCCCATGGCCAGGAACAAAAGCAGCATGCCGCTGAGCCAAGTCAGCTCCCGAGGTTTGCGGTAAGAACGCAAAAACACCACACTGAACATGTGGGCGAAGGCCGTGAAAATCATCAAGTTCGCGGCCCAGGAATGAATCGAGCGTACCAGCCAGCCGAACTGCACACGGGTCATGATGTACTGGACGCTCTCGAAAGCCTCATTGGCTCCCGGCCGGTAATAAAGCAGCAGCAGAATTCCCGTGCCGATCTGGATCATGAAGAGAAAGAGGGTGATTCCGCCGAGAAAATACCAGTAGGAGAGCCTGTGGATGGGTACCGTCTTCTTTTTCAGCGGCCCGATAATTTCCGACCAGTGAAAGCGATCGTTCAGCCAATCCTGGACGCCGGTGAACAAACTCACCTTAGGCCTCCCGCTTGCGGTTGACGACGATTTCGTCTCCGCGCACGTGGACCTGGAAAGTTTCGAGCGGACGCGGAGGCGGGCCGGAGATGTTGCGTCCATTCAGGTCATACAGGCCGTTGTGGCAGGCGCACCAGACCTGGCGGAGATCGTTGCGATACTGCACGGTGCAGCTCAAATGCGTGCATACCGCGGATAAGGCGCGATACTCGCCTTCCGCAGTCATCAGCAAAAGCGCGGGGCGAGTTCCAAAGCGAAAAATCTTGGAGCTGTTGGGCTTCAGGTCGCCGAGCTTGGCGGCCACCACTTCATCGCCGCCCAGGTCGGCGACGGGTGGGGGAACGAGGTAACGCAGCACCGGGTAGACAAAAGCCACGATCGAACCAAACAGGCCTCCACCCAGCAGTATCTCGACCAAGCGGCGACGCGCGGGTTGAATTTTTCCGGGCTCCTCAGTGTCCATAGGGATGGTAGTATCCGTGTTCGAATGCAGCTAAACCGGAAAGCTCAGTGTTTTTTTGCGAGGTTCCGGATGTAGGCGACCAGCTTATCGATCTGTTCCTTGGTAAATTTGGTTTCGTACGCAGGCATATTGTTCTTGCCCTTTACGATGATCGTTTTCAGCTCGGTGTCGGTTTTCTTCTGGACATCGGCAGAGTTGAGGTCGTGAATTTTGAGTTTCTCTCCCATCATGGTCTTGCCCGTGCCGTCGGGGCCGTGGCACATCGTGCAGTTGGATTTGAACAGTTCGGGGCCATCGTCGGCGGAGACGGAAGCGACCGGCAAAGCAAGCAAACCCAGAGCCAGGGCCGCCACCGCCAGTTTCCTGCGTAGTGCTGACTTCATGGTGTTCTCTCCTCCTGAGGCATAAAGACGGGGACAGGTTATTCCACCCGTCCCCGTCCTTGCAAGACTGCTAGAACCGGTATTCCAGCGTGGCCGTAAACGTATGGACCCGGTACGAAGGCTGATCCACACCCATAAAGAGATACCTCGCCGCCGAGTTGTCTCCAACGACGAAGCCGGGATAAAACGGGCCGGGCGTGAACGTCGGGCTCGGTGAAGTCGTCCCTATAAGCTGCCGGGCCGGACAGCCGTTGACCAGCGTTCCTGAGGCCGGGCTGACGCAGCCCATGTACGGAGTCATGGCCGAGGTCTGGTAGTCCCTGTTGTCGAACTGCTGGTAGCGGTACTCCACCTTCGGCATGAATCTCTCCGAGAGCTTGTATTTGATTACGGCCGTGACCTCGTGCATCCGAGTGAGCGACTCCGGGTAGGACACGCCTGCGCTGCTCCCCACGAGGACGAACTTGTCCGGATCGCCGGCCGTGAGCCGCGTCGGGTCCCCGAGGAACCGCGAAGAGATATTGCCTTTCCCTGCCGCCAGAGAGTAGTACGTCGTCAGGTAGACCTTCTTTCCAAGAAAGAGATCCACGCCAGCGGCGTAGGTGTCAAAGATGTCGCGGTAGGTGCTTTCCCAGTCGTTGTTGGCGCTGTCGCAGCCACCGGCGGAGCAGAAGGGAGCTGCGGCTGCGAACGGAGAGCGGCTTCGCGAGATCATTTTCTTGTGATACCGCTCGTGCGCGTATTCGGCGAACAGGGAAACCTCCGGCGAAAACGCGTAGGTGGCGTCAAACGTGTAAGTGTAGGCGAGGTCATTCATCGCTCCATACAGGAAATAGGGTTTTGTGGTTGCCGCAGCGCCCGTGAGGAAGTTGAGCTGGGTTGCGCTGTTGCTGCCCTCGCCGCGCCGGTTGAAATCTTGCTGGATCGTCTGGAAACCGGCCGAGACTGTAAACTTGTCCCGGCTGTACTCCATGAGAGCGTCCACCCGGTCCAGAAGTCTCGCAGCTTCATCGAACCGGCGACTGCAAGGTTGAGTTCCCGGGAAAATCCCTGCGCCCCTGGCTGCCAAAAGCGCAGTGGGGTCGCAGTCCAAGCCAGCAGAAGCCTCGTCCACGTATTTGTCCGGTTTGCGGTCCTGGTGACGCCCCGCAAAACGAATGAGGAGATCTTTATGGGGAACCAAGTCCAAAGCCCCGAAGAACGAGTTCTCGAACGAGTGCGCTGCGTCACGACGCGAACGGTCGAACCATTCCCCTTCGTAACCCGCTTTCAGCGAACTCCTCTTCGTGAAGAACCAGTCTCCGGTGAGCTCCAGGTTTTTCTTGTTGAAGCCGGTCGTACGTAAGGTGGTGTCTTGGGTCGCGCCGCTGCCGGAAGTAACCGTGGGGTCCCCCGGAGTTAACTGGGCAGTCGCCGCTGCGTTCGCCCCGATGGTGTCGCCGAGGATCGGCGTCAGCGTCAGAATTGCGGTGTTATTGTTGTAGTCGTACTGGCGGTACGACAGATTTACTTCAACGTCTTTCAGCGGCGTGTAGACCGCCTTGTAATTCATTGCCAGGGTCTGCTTCTGGCCATTGAGGCTCGGAGCGGGCAGCAGACTTAAGGTCGTTGCCGGAATGGTGAGAGCGCCGGTGCTGTCCGGGAAGAAAATTTGCGAGTTGGCGCTGTAGGGCAGGAATGGGTCGTTCTGCCGCAGCCAGCCGGGGGTGACGGTGGCCATGACCCGCACGTACTTGCCCACGTCAAATGCCGCTGCGGCGTTCAAGTAGTGCGCTTGATTGTCCGGATATAAATCCACCTGTCCCCGAGAAGGAACTGCGCCGATAGCGCAGCGAGCTGTGCCGGCCGGGCAACCGCTGGTTCCCGGAGCGAAGGTCTGCACCGCCACATCCGCGGTCGCAAACGGATTGTCGAAAAGCAGCGCAGTGGCGTTGTTTCGGAAAAATGACCCCATATAGCCGGCTTGGACGCCCCAGGTCCTCGTTCCATACTCGGTCGTGACCTTGACGGTATCATTGAAATAGTTGATGGGTTCGGGCACCTCCGCGCCAGTGCCGGGGCTTTGCTGGTTAAAGACGCCCGAGGGCAGGCCGCTGGCGCTTGCGCTGGGGCTGGAGTTAAAGATCTGGCCGATGGGGCGCGTGCCCGCTTCGTGTTCCCGCGTATACAGGAATGTGGCATTCCAGTGTGGCGTGAAGTTCCAGCTCGCCAACCCGGTTCCCGCCCGGCGTTGGATGGCCGGGGTGATGAAGTTCTCGCCCGGGACGACTTGTGTGGCGATAAATCCTGGCAGACTAATATTGATCTGCGCCGCAGTGCACGGTGGCGTGGCGCAAACGATCGAAGAGCGATCCTGCAAGATCTGCTTCGTCGCGGAGAGGATCGTAAACACCCCCGGGCTGGTCTGGACGTAGAGACTGCGGGCGGTGTTGGTGTAGATGTGCGGGATCTCGTCGTACCGGAATTGGATTTTGAACTTCCCATACTGGCCAAAGGTGGCTAGATAGCTTTGATTCTTGTAGAGCGTGCTTTGCGATTGCAGGCTCACGTAGTTTTTTGTGCCGAGGATGTTGTCATAGCCCAACTGCAGCTTGCGCACCACAAACCCATTCCTGCGGTCGCCATATTCGTTGAATTTCGAAGTCAGCACACTGGGAGTAAATGGAAGATCCGGGCGCCCGTACACGTCGCCCCACACGTGCCGGACTCCAAAGTCCAGGCTCCCATGCTCTGGGGATTGTTCCTTGGCCGCAGTATCTACTTTCGCTCCCGGCTTTTCCTCCGAGGCGGGCTGTTCCTGGCTGAATAGCAGAGCCGGGGCGAACAGGAGCGCTGGCAGTACCAATGTCGCAAGCTGTTTGACGAGTTTCATGGCTCTCTCCTTCTTAGCGCAGCAACATGTTCCCGGACGGATGGTTGGATCCGTGGATCGCGGAGTGGCAGTTCGTGCAACCCCGGTTGAAATCCCGGACCGAGTTCAGGAGGGTCGGTGTCGTGGGGTGGCGGCTGGTCAGGTGGCAACTGTCGCACACGCGCGGCATGCGCACCTTCAGCAATTGCGGATTGTTGGTGCCATGCGCCTCATGGCAGTTGGCACAATTTTCCATGACCGGCGGGTGCTCCCACAGGAACGGACCGCGCCTCTCGGTGTGGCAGCTCAGGCAATTCTCGTTGGTGGTGCTCTGGATGAGCTGCTTGGGATTCGGCGTGCCGTGCGGATTATGGCAACTGGTGCAGGTCACCTTGCCTTCGCGGTAGGGCATGTGCGAAGAGCGCTGCAATTGCGCACGCCGCATCTGATGGCACTGCAGGCACAACTCCGGCTGAGGCTTCTTCATGCCCTTGTTTTCGCTGAGCGGAGCGTTGTAGCGGGAATCGGAAGAAAGCGTCGGGTGCAACTCCTGCTTTACCTGGTGGCAGTCCACGCAGGCCATTGCCCGCGACTGGTGGGGGCTGCCCTTCCAGAACAGCCGGTTCCCGTTGGAATGACAATCCAGGCAAGCGGCATTTTTCTCTTCCACGGAGTTTTTGGAATCTTTGCCGAAGCGAACCGGAATGGTTTCCTTCCCGCCGCGTGCTTCGACGTGAGCTTTGCCCGGCCCGTGACATGATTCGCAACCGCGAGCTTCCAAAGGAGTCCTGGGGTTCGCCATCACTTTGCCCATGATGGTGTTCTTGAAGCGACGCTGCTGATCTGCGTGGCAGAGTATGCAAGTTTCGCTGCCCGCATAGTCGCCATCCGCCCCAGAGGGCGTGGCGGCCTTGGCCTTTTCCTCTGTGACTGCGGGCTTGGCCTCATTGCTGGCACTGGGCCATGCAGCGGCGCTTGCCGTCACGGCTGCCAGAACAACAAGGGCCGAGACCAATAGGAACTGGCTCTTGGGAATGCCTGTGATTCGCATGGGTAGTGTCTCCCTCACCCCGATCGATCGAGGAAATCGTGCAGTCCGGGGCATCGATCGAGTTTGGCTAGATTGTGATAGGGGATACTCTGAAAGACTGTGACCTTCGTCACCCAGCCGCGTGACCCATATACCTATGTTCTGTAAAGGTTACGTTCAGTTCACGAGGTCTGTCTGAATTCCCCCTTTTAAAACTGCGGCCTTGCCTTATCAGCTTTTCCGACCTCGATCCGCGAATCCACTGCAAGTTGCAGATCGAGGGCCTTCGGGGGAGGGGCGAGATATCCAGAGAAAAATGCCAACAAGTCGACTGCTTGTCAGATGAAATGTGATTGAAACGCAAGGAATTAGGGCAGACTTTCACGGACTGCTTTTTCCGGATTGCAGTGCCGATTTGGGCGGTCTTTCGCCCCATTTTGACATTCTTTCGCTTTTCCTCTCTACGTCTTTCGGGGACCTCTGGAGATTCTTCAGCCAAGGTATGGTCCCTTCTTTGTGGCACCATTCCCGCGCGACTCGTGCCGCAGCCCACCCCGAGTTGGCGCTCTTTCGCCCGTGCGATCTTCTCGAACGGAGTGTTCGCTCGTCACACCAGGGGCTCGGCAATCGCCGGCCAGCTTCGGCGGCAAATCCTCTCATGGGCGCTGCTGTTCCCAACTTCCGCCGGCGACATCGGACCTCTGGCCTCCGTGTGTCGCACCGCTGGGACGTGCCACTCGTGATAAACTTTGTGGAATTCAGGCCCGTAGCTCAGTTGGTTAGAGCGCTACCTTGACACGGTAGAGGTCTGGGGTTCGAGTCCCCACGGGCCTACCATTCATTTCCATCACCTATCCGTTTGTGACGGCTCCGAGGCCGAATTCCTTATGCGTGGTGACCAGCGCGGTCTTCACGGCCTTTTCTTCGATGACGAAGGAAATATTGCACTCCGAAGATCCCTGGGCGATGGCGATGATATTCACGTTTTCGCGCCCGAGCGCGTTGAACGTTTTTCCGGCGATTCCCGGCGTGCCGCGCATGTTCTCTCCCACCACGGCCACGATCGCGATATTCGAATCCACAGTAATATGCTCCACCTTCTGATGCGCCAGATCTTGGGCAAACTCTTTGCGCAGTGCTTCCACGGTGCGATGGGCGTCCGCCGTGGAAACAATGAAGCAGATGTCGTTTTGCGAGGACGATTGCGAAATCAGCAGAACATTCGCGCGCACCGCCGCAGTCGTTGAAAACGTCCGCCCAACCACATCCGGCAAGCCCACAATCCCCGGGCCTCCGACACTGATGAGCGTGACATCGCGGATGGCCGTCAGCGCCTTTACACCTCCCCCGATGCTACGCCCCTCCGGCGTGATCTTCGTGCCCGGCCGCTCCGGGGCAAAGCTGTTCCGGATCCACACGGGAATCGCCGCTTGGACCACGGGATTCAGCGTTTTTGGATGCAGCACTTTCGCGCCAAAATAAGCCAGCTCCGCCGCTTCGCGGTACGAGATTACGGGAATCGTCCGCGCATCCGCGACGAGCCGCGGGTCGGCCGTCAGCACGCCGTCAACATCCGTCCAGATGATCACTTCATTGGCATCCATCGCCGCTCCGAGAATCGTTGCCGAATAATCCGAACCTCCCCGCCCCAGCGTGGTCAGTTGACCTTCGGTGGTTGCGCCGATAAAGCCCGTGACGACCGGCACAGTTCCTTTTTCCAAGAGCGGACGCAGCCGCGCTTGCGATTTATCCCGTGTTCGCTCCAATTGCGGTTCCGCTCCGCCGTGGAACGCGTCTGTCACGATCAATTCCGTCGCCTCGACGGCTTCACTAGGCACGCCGAGTTCTCTCACTGCCGCGGCCACCAGCGCTGCGGAGAGCCTTTCCCCCAGGCTCAATATCGCGTCGAGGGCGCGCGGCGTGAGCTCGCGAAGCAGCGCCGTTCCCTCGGTCAGACGGCGCCCTTCGGCAAG
>Ga0099828_10004088_pt1 | contig 10261 bp, 9 predicted proteins | sample CZO8metaG_2_FD_79338 | JGI IMG/M metagenome (GOLD analysis project Ga0099828, IMG submission 79338) | Vadose zone soil microbial communities from the Eel River Critical Zone Observatory, Northern California, USA - CZOApr15con2H1.8 metaG | ecosystem: Environmental > Terrestrial > Soil > Vadose...
TCCTTCACCAGGGTTTGACGGCGCTCATCAAGTGCTTCCCGCAATATGCGGCTCGCCTGTTCACGGATGTGCTCATTGCTCACGTTTGCCACGTCCGTCGAGAAATGCCCGAGCAGCCGCTGCCTTACATAGGGATGCAGATGGGATTCGAACTCCGACCAGTTGCTGTCATGGCAGCCAACGATCAGTTTTTCCCCCAGACCTTTTTCCAGTTCTTCTTTGAGCCGCTCGGCCACAGCTTTGAAGTGGTGCATGGCTTCATCGGCTGTCCGCCGCTCGGCGTGCCCACCATCATAACCGCGGAAACCGTCGCTGCGTCCGCGCCGCGGTAAGGTGTGAAAGAGCCCTTCTCGTTCCTTCAATTCATCAAGCCGCAGGTCAAAGAAGCGGGCGCGCTGCCTGTCCACCAGAGTCACGGACAACCGCGGCTGAGCGCCGAGTAGGGGCCCCAGAGGCTTCAGATTAAAACGCCGGTTGACGAACAGCTGCGTCCCCGGAAGCTGCGGCGGCAAATCAAATTCGCGCCAGAAGTTTTCAGGGCTGCAGGCGAAGACCGCCTTGGCCCGCGCCTGGTTACCGTGCAGGCTCCCGGCGAGATCGAGAATCCGATTTAGATCTGCCCGCGCGCAGCCGTTCTTACCGCTCTTTTCCGCCTCCCGCAAGGCGTTTCGCACGAGGTCCTTTGCCAGAATGGCCTCTTCCCGGTGCGACTTGTTCTGCGGAGTGCGGGGCTGAAAATAAAAACTCAACGCACAGGCTTCGCCTTGCTTCGTCTGAAATTGAGCCAGCTCATGGATATCTTCGCGCGTCATTATCACGATTTTTCTCCTGGGTGCGGAGAGAGATTCAGGCCGTGCCGGTCTTCTCTAAAAGTTTGTCCTGGAACTGGTTGGCGATCGAAGGAGCTTTCCGCACATGCTCCCGGACGGCGGTAATGGAAGCGCGCACGTCGTCCGACTTGCGGTCAACAATGGCGGCGATTTCATCAACCGAGAAACCTTCAATCGCATAGAGGATGAAAGCATCCCGATCAGGCGGTTTGGTGCCCAGCAGCGCCGACTGCACCAGAGTGATCATTTCATCGGAGTACGCGGCCTGCTCAGGCGTGGCCACGCGCGTATCCGCTATTATATTCTCCTCGGTCAGTGCTTCATCGGGCTGATGGAACTGGAGCTCAGGTTCATCGCTGGCGCGAACGTTCTGCTTGCGGGCGGACTGTTCCAGATGCACTGGGGAGGTAAATTCGCGGCTGTTGACAGCCAGGTCATTTATCGCACGCATCGCCAAGCGGTAAAGCCACGGCTCCAGAGCCAGCCGCTCTGGCTTGTCCCCATCTCCGAGAGCCCGCGCGATGGCCTCATCTATGACTTCTTCTTTTGTAACGCTGTCCGGAGGCAACTCATCCGAGGCTTGTCGGAAGTAGAGTTCGCGTTCCACAAAGAGCTCGAGGCGGCCGAGATTGGCATTCACGTAGGACCGGATGTCGTCGGGGGAAACCATCGGAGGCTGCACTGCGGCGAGCGTCTGCTCAAACGGCACTCCCGGCTCCGGTCGTGCATTCGCCACCCGCCGCCACCGGCGCCATTTGTGCGACGAGCGCAGGATGTCCTTGTGCTTCGTGATCTGCTGCACCAGGTCGTCAAACGCTCCTTTCACTGCCGCCGCTGGCGTACTTGCGGACTGCTGGACCGCCATCTGTCCGGAGGGAAGCCGCAGGTTGAGCGAAACAATATTCCCCTCGCGCGGCGAGTTCTGCTCGACTACACCCTTCAGGTGTACCAGCTCGGGACGGAAGACCTGCAGCCGTTTACGCAGCTTCTCTATCTGGTGGTTGATCTCCTTTTCGATGTCGGGAGTTTTCTGGACCTTATAACTGATGTGAACGTTCATGAGAGCCTCGGACGACGGGAGCAGATCCCGTGAAGCTTTCAGTGCCTTCGATCAGATTCTACACCCGCTGGGAGAGAGGCAAAGCGGGAATTGAGGAAGATCATAGCTTGCTGTGTTTGGGAATCCGGAACTTGTTTCACGGCGGCACGGAGACCTAGAGCATCCAGGACGCAGGAGTCCTCGGTGCCACCACCGATACTGAGCGAAGCACTGAATCGGTCTCTTGCAGTTTTCGCATGCAAACCAACCGCCGCTGATTTTCATACCGAGGACCTAAACCTGCCTGATTCCCTCCGTGTCTCGTTGGTGGAGTTCCTTACACAGCCACTGTAACCGAGGTCTCTGTTCGGGTAACCGGGCGATACAGCGTGTCGCGTTCAATCGGCTCACGTCCGGCTTCACGGATCAGGCGCATGAGTTCCTGGCGGCGCATGCCCTGAGGCGTGGTGGCGCCAGCATCGTGGTAAATCTTCTCCTCAACCACCGTACCGTCGATGTCGTCGGCCCCAAAACGTAGCGAAATCTGAGCGATCTTGGGCGTCATCATCTGCCAGTAGGCCTTGATGTGTGGAAAATTATCGAGCACTAGGCGGCTCACGGCGATTTGCTTGATGTCCAGCATGCCCGTGGTCTTGGGCAGATGCTGCAGCGGCGTGTTGTCGGGATGAAAAGCCAATGGGATAAAGGTCTGAAAGCCACCGGTCTCATCTTGCAGCGCGCGTAGCTTGAGCAGATGGTCGACGCGATCTTCGTCATTCTCCACGTGGCCGTAAAGCATGGTGGCGTTGGATTTCAGGCCGATCTGGTGAGCCAGCTTCGCCGTTTCCAACCATTGGTCGCCATCAATCTTGTGATCACAGATGATATGGCGCACGCGATCCGCGAAAATTTCTGCGCCACCACCCGGAAGCGAATCGACGCCGGCGGCTTTCAACTGCGCCAACGTCTCGCGAGTGGAAAGCTTGGCGCGCTTCGCTAAGTACGCGACCTCGACCATGGTGAACGCTTTCAGATGCACTTGCGGAAAGCGCTGCTTCAACCCGGAGATGAGATCCAGAAAATATTCAAACGGCAGGTCGGGATGCAGTCCGCCGACAATGTGAAATTCCGTGACCGCTTCGGTGTAACCGGACGCAGCCGTCTGAAATGCTTCTTCGAGCGCCATCGTATAGGCACCCGGTGTGTCTTTCTTTCGACCGAACGCGCACAGGCGGCATGCCGCCACGCAGACATTGGTGGGATTAATGTGGCGATTCACGTTGAAGTAAGTCTTATCGCTGTGCATGCGCTCGCGAACGTGATTGGCCAACCAGCCGACAGCCAGAATGTCCCCGGTGCGATATAGGGTGAGAGCGTCGTTATGACTAAGCCGCTTGCCAGCAAGCACCTTTTCTGCGATGGGATGGAGGCGGGCGTCGTCGGTCTGGAATGCGTGTGACATCCAGGTTTGATGATAACGCAGGAAGTGGCTGCAGTCACAGCGGTGAGTCGGATTACGGATGACGTATCATTCCCGCACTCTCGCTCCCACCTCTTAAGTCCAGCTCTGCAACCAATCGAGGCGGGCACGAAATTCCCCAATGTCCGCAACCAACTTTAATTCATCGGCGCAGTAACAAGTCTCCGGCGAGGAAAACAAAGAACACCATTGAGATCACACCGTTCATAGTAAAGAACGCGGCGTTCAGTTTGGACAGGTCATCCGCGGAAACCAGGGAGTGCTCGTAGGCGAGCAGCATCGCAACCACGATCACGCCTGCCAGCGCGAGCTTTCCTAGTCCAAACACAATTACCAGACTGATGAGCAGAAGCAGCATCAGCATGTGAAACAGGCGTGAGGTCAAAAGAGCGCGGCGAATCCCGACGTAGCGCGGCACCGAATGGAGTCCGGCTCGCTGGTCGAACTCGTAGTCCTGGCAGGCGTAAAGCACGTCGAAGCCGCCGACCCAGAAAGTGACGGCGGCGGTGAGCAGCAGGATGCGCGGGTCGAGCGAGCCACGCACCGCAATCCAGGCAGCGGCGGGCGCAATGCCGAGGGCGAATCCCAGCATCAGATGTGACCAGCGCGTGAAACGCTTGCTGTAGGAGTACAGCAGCACGATTGCCAGCGCAACCGGCGAAAGCGCGAGGGTCACCCGGTTGAGCTGTGATGCTGCCAGCACGAACACGGCGGAGGAGATCACGACGAATGTAGTAACGAATGCGGGAGTCAGGGTGCCGGCTGGCAGAGCGCGAGTCTGCGTGCGGGGATTCGCCCCGTCAATTGTTGCGTCGGCTAGGCGATTGAACGCCATGGCGGCTGAACGCGCCGAGACCATCGCCACGATAATCCATCCGAGCTGGTGAATGGACGGAAGGCCGTTGGCGGCTAGCATGGCGCCGCAAAGCGCGAAGGGGAGCGCAAAAATGGAATGCTCCCATTTGATCATCTCCAGCGTGACACGCAGGTTGTGCAGGATGGGCATGGGATCATGCGTAGAGACGCTGCTTGCAACATCTCAGAGACACGGCAAGCCGCGACTCTACCAGGATTGTAAAGCAGGTCGAACCTCTTCGGCCGGCGGTTGTAGATCCGCTCCTCTTAGTCAGTCCGCCCGTAATTTACGGCTCGAGCGCTGATTCTTTGGCCGGTTCTTGCGTGTGGCGTGGTGAGATTTTTCAGTTCCACAAACCGGGCAGCGCACACCATCGAGCTAGCGCATCTGATCCAAATGTTGCAGAGGCTGCCCTTGGCTCCCAAAGGCCTTGATTATCTCTATCCGCCTTATGAATCGATGCCTCGATGTCTCTGATCTCGTTGGCGATTACTTGTAGTCGTTCCTGGCGTGCTGAGTAAGCTGCCCTATCGATTTCGTCAGGTCTCTCCGTTGAATCCAGATATGTCCGGTTCCATAGCACGATGGCTCCGAGTTCGGCCATCAGGGCTTGGAGTCGATTTCTAACTGCTGGCTGCATGACAATGCACCTTATTCTAAACCGCCGTGCATGTGAAGTGCATGATCATCGAACGCTTGGCCAGATTTTGGAGCCTTTACTGTTCTGCGCTTGGTAACCAGGGGGGACATTTCTATTGTGGTATTACATCTTACACTTTTAACTTGACAGTCGGGTATTCTCAGAGCAGACTTTTCGCCTCGAACTCCGCCGTGTTCGCTTCGCCATAGACTGCCTCGGCGGAGAAGACACTCGGGCCACGCTTTTCCAGAAAAGACAAAAGAATTTGATCCGGCTTTACTGGGAACAGCCTCGCACGGGTCTTGCTTTCCCATGGTGACTTGGAAACAATCTGCAGTTCGGCTGAGGAGTACAAACTTTCAGGAGGAGAACTCAATGAAGCGAATCTTTGCAGTAGCTGTGCTGGTTGCCGCAGCGGCAACATTTGCACTGGGCCAGATGGACGACAAGCAGGCAAAACCCAAGGGCGGCGGAAAAGGCAGCGTTGAAGAACAGTTGATGCAAACAGAGCGCGATTGGACTGAGGCCAGCCTCAAGAAGGACGCGGCAGCCCTAGACAAAATCCTTGCTGACGACTGGGTAGGCCAAGGTCCTCCGGGCACCGTAACCAAGGCTGAGGCTCTGGCAGATCTCAAATCGGGCGATAACAAGCTCGAGTCCATAACCCTGGGCGACATGAAGGTGCGCGTCTTGGGGGATACAGCTGTCGTAACCGGTAGCGACGATGAAAAAAGTTCCTACAAAGGCAAAGACACCAGTGGGCACTATACCTGGACTGATGTCTTTGCGAAACGGAAGGGGCGCTGGCAGGCGGTAGCTTCGCAGGGCACCCTCATGGCGCAAAAGTAATTCGATTTGGACTCTTAACCGACACAAACAAAGGACACCGCAGTGTCCGCTTCACGGACACCCGGTGTCCTTTCAGCTTACGTGCTCGGATAACGGGCCGGGGCTTAACGTTCGGCAGCCGGTTTTTCTCCCGACTTCTTGCTCGCACCCTCGACCGCGCTGGCCGGTTTGGGCGTCCAGAATTCCGGGTCGGCTTTCACCCACTCATCCGCGACATAGCTCATTCGCGGGTTGAACTGGAACAGGTTCGATTGGGTTGACTCAATCGTCGAGGCTGATAGCTCGCTGAGCTTTTTCATGCCCTCTTCGCCCATAGCGGCTTCGAACTGCTTCCCCTGCGCGAAGGCGCGGTCGATTTCTGCCGCGGTTTTCATCGGTGTGAATACTAGGTAAGTGCCGCCCTCGGTGCCGTAAACAGCTTGATATGTGGCCCAGTGGGCTTCCGGTATCTTGTCATAAGCCGCCATGACCATCTTAACCAGATTCTCCCAGTCCTTCTCGTGTCCCGGGCGGACGCGGAAAATGGAGATCTCGAAATAGCGCATGTGCGCTATATCGACTGGTGCGCGCAGGCTGTAGTCCTCGCGATACGCAAACGCGCCTCCGTCGGCCTCGCTCAGCAGCTCACCATCGGCCAGGCCGGCACGGTCAAGCGCCGCTGAAAGTGTGGCGTTCTTCTGAGTCGCCCGACTGTCCTTCTCCCACGCTTCAAACGAATCGTAGCCAGTCAGAAACAGCGAACGTGGTTTGCCGGAGAGAGAATCTACGGCCAAGTAGTGCGTCGGCCACTTGGCGCGGCTGAACGCCTGCACAAATGCGCTTTCGGCTTTCTCATGCGTCTTGCCCCCTTTACCTGGTTTCAGGAACTCGCGGAAGATGACGAGTACCTTAGGTGGCGGTGTCGTTCCCTGTGATTTCTCCTGGGCCGCGACAGTGCCCAGCCCCCCGAGTAGAAGAGACGACCCCAACAGCAACCCCGTGAGTCTTTTCATCGATGCTACCCTCCTCGGTCGCAACTAGATGGATTTGGATACGAAGGATGATCCCAGGACGCTCGAAAAAACGCTGGAAAATTAGAGCGCATCCCGAGACTCGGGCGGAGACTATCGTGACAGCCTCCCCGAAGTCAAGCCGGACACGGCCGTTGTCGTCGACCCTCGCATGTAGGGACGGGCGCCCTCGCCCGTCCATGCCGAGCAACGCTCGGCTCTCTTGGTGATTTTTCCCGCAGCCGGTTACGGCGCCACGCGGGTGGTCAGTGTGTCGGTATGGAAGCTGGCGTGATCGCGCAATTCGAACCAAGGACCCGTTCCTTTGGACGTCTGCGACACGCTATTCTTCTCATTGGTTGCGAAGTCCTGCCATGAGTTGTACCGCGCGATGGCCAGGAACTGCCACGGACCCCCCTCCAGGTGCTGCATGAGTACGTTGCCGGAGGTGTCGCTCGCGCCAAGCGGTAGCGCACTGAGTGTCTTTTCCAGTTGGTCGCGATGTCCGGCAGCGGCGCGATACACGGACACAACATACACCGAGTCGGCGCTCTTGCCGGCTGACTGGTCGCCGATGCCCATGGCCTTGGCGAACTCGGGCCACGCTGGTCCGTTGACAAAGGTATCGGTGTGCCAGGCGTATAGATCGCGCACGGCCGGAGGTGTCGGGCCGGGGGTGGCTTCCACCGTGGCCTTGGTTCCGACATGCTCGATCACCGCGTAATCCCAGTCAACGCCATCCTGGTGGCGCAGGACGAGGTAGTGTCCCGGCATGGGCGCCTTGGGATTTTGTGTCTTGAGGGCGTCGCCCATTTGCGCGGCTTTGCCGGGAGCAGCCGCGGCGAAGTGAACGTGGTAGACGTCGGTACGCGCGGCGGGCGCGGCCGGCGCGTTCTGCGCGGCGGAGATGGAAAGGAACAGAAATAAGACGAGAAGCAGCGTCCAAATGCTTTTCAAAGTTTCCTCCAGATTTTGCATTTTGGCTTGCGTACTGTGAGTGAATGGCCGGGTAGAGCCTGCGAATTATAACAGCCACAACAGGTTTTGTTGGAATTTGATGAAGATTGGGTAGCGTCCGAATTTAACCACGAAGGACACGACGGAATAAGAAGGAACCGTAAAAGGTGACCCTTTGCCCTTTGTGGTTTATGAAATTAGGACACCACCGAAGATTGGGTAGTGGGCTACTTTGGTTTATTGGCACCTAGGATAAGAATGTAGGAGCCAATGAATGACAAGGCGACTGCTAATCCTGTGACGCTGAGCGACACGATTGAGATGAGTGGTACTTTCTCAGAACTCTGCTGATAGTAAAAAATCATTCTGAGTACCGCCATTAAACTTAGACCGCCTAACAAAACCGTCACCCCCTAGACAGGCAAGAAGAATCGCCTCACAAAGCTTCATTGCAGCTTCGCGTACTCTGCCTTGGCTGCCTTCAGGATGGGGATGTCGGGATCGGCGTCTTTCCAGAGGGTCAGGACGTCTTTGTAGGCGGCGAGCGCCCAGGATGCTTGGGACAGGATTGATCCTCACTGCGGCAAGCCCATCCGGCGCAGCAGGTCGGTGTAGCGTGGGTCGGAGCGGATGCTACCAAAGACTGGATCAATCATAATCGGACCGATTTGATAGTCTCGCACTTGGTAAGCCTTCTCCAGCCATTCAAACGCTTGGTCTCGCTCTCCCAGCATGCTGTAAATTCCAGCAAAGTAATAGGGTGGGACGTTAACGCCGCTCCTGGACGATTGAGCAAGCTCGTCGAGGATGTTGTGGGCCTCGGCTCTCTTGCCTGCGGCTGCGAGAGCATACCCTATTCCGGCGACATATCTCGGCGTGGCTCTGGCTCCTGCGGCGCCCAGCGTCTCGAACGCCGCCACGCGGGGCGCAAAGTTCGAATCCGCCATCTCAAGGGATGCGGCAAGTGCTTTCACCGCGCCCTCACGGAGCTTGGGTTGGTCGAGGTAGTCATCTTGGAGGAGAGAGTGAAGAGTTCTTGCGGCCTGCTCACGCACGGCGGGCGAAGGATCGCTCAAGTGGGGTGCGATGGCCCCCATTACGCCCGATGTCTGTACTGCAAGCAGCGAGCGACGCTCTAATGCCCCAAGCAAGGGGGATTACCGATGGGCCTCTTTGCTTCCGTAGTCCTTCCAGCAGCACCACGACCTTTCTCGGTCGCTCTCGACTTGCGTTCACCGCAAGCAGCACCTTGACGGTCTCGAGCAACCCGTCATTGCTATCGCGAAGCAGTGGTACGGTTTGCTCGAGGCTGGAAGGCTGGCGCTGGATCGCGTATCCCTGACTCGAGCGCCCCAGGATCAGCAGCCGCAACTCTCCGGGATCGAGGGACGCAGCGTCACTAAACTGGATGCCGATGTCGTCGCTCGTGAGCGACAGCGATTCCCGTGAAAAAACGCCCTTCAGGGTCAGCACCGGCACAAATTTGAATTGCAGCAGAGTGCGCTCGCCTTTGCCTCCCACCGTAATTCCTGTGCGGCTCACATCCACCACGCGCCCGGCCAATACCAGGCTTGCTTCGCTCAATGCCGGCTCCAAGTCCAAGCCGCGAAACCACTCATCATGTGCGATAGATTTCGCCGGCCAAGCCAGGAGTACGAACAGAAGGCAGATACAAACGATCGGACGCGCAAGTCGATTCACTGGACGATATTTGGCTTTCATGGTCCGGGGACTGGCCCGCCCTTCTCGACTGGAAAGTATATCGCGACAAGAACAGGCGATCCGGCAATGGAAGAAGTAGCGCTGGCCGGAGACTAAAAAAAAGCCCGAAAAGAGGGCCGGATCATTATCTTCATCGACGAAAGCGGATTGAGCGAGATACCCCATCGCTCTCGCACTCGTCACCGTGTGGCAACGACAGAAGTCGAACACGGAAAACTTAACAACTTTTTCTCAGGATCGCCCGAATGAATCGTCAGTGTGAAACCTGAACTTGCAATCTGCAATCTGACTTCTGCAATCCTAGTACTTCACGATCGCGGCAAACGATTTTGCGTCGAGACTGGCGCCGCCGACCAGAGCGCCGTCTATCTCCTCCTCGGCCATCAGAGACTTGGCATTTTCTGGCTTCACCGAGCCGCCATATAGGATCCTCATGTTCTCGGCCAAGCGGTCACCGAAAGCTTTGGCGGCTTCTGTTCGGATGAGGCTGTGAGCTTCAGCGGCAAGCTGCGGCGTCGCCGTCTTGCCGGTTCCGATCGCCCAGACCGGTTCATAAGCGATGACCAGCCTGCTCGCTTTCTTCGCGGAGATGGCATGGAAGGCGCGCAGGCATTGCCGGCGGAGGACGTCCTCCGTGAGTCCGGCTTCGCGTTCTTCAAGAACTTCGCCAACACAGACGATTGGCGTAAGCCCGGCCTCGAGAGCGGCTTTGAGCTTGAGGTTGACTGTGTCGTCGGTCTCGCCAAAGTATTGACGACGCTCGGAGTGTCCGATGATCACATGAGTGCAGCCGGCCGCCAGCAACATGCCGGGTGAAATCTCTCCGGTGAACGCGCCTTCTTCTTTCCAGTACATGTCCTGCGCGCCGATGGCCACATTTGATCCCGTTGTCGACTCGA
>Ga0099828_10004092_pt1 | contig 10258 bp, 8 predicted proteins | sample CZO8metaG_2_FD_79338 | JGI IMG/M metagenome (GOLD analysis project Ga0099828, IMG submission 79338) | Vadose zone soil microbial communities from the Eel River Critical Zone Observatory, Northern California, USA - CZOApr15con2H1.8 metaG | ecosystem: Environmental > Terrestrial > Soil > Vadose...
GTCCCGCTGGTAGACGAAGGAAATGGCCAGCAGTAAGACACCGAGCACGATGAAGCTGACGATGCGATACCCGCGATCAAGCCGGGAAACATCGTAGACGAACACCTTTACTATGGTCACGGCGATCAGCAGCAGCGCCTGCCAACGCACGAACGCCGAACGGCGCCAGAAACCCACCAGCATGAGCAGTGCGCCGTAGCCCATCCACAAGGCGGAATAAGTGAAATCGCGGGAAATCTCCACCCTGCGGAGGTTCATCCAGTCAAACTGATTCCATTGCCCGGGCTTGGGGCGCGCGCTGGCCATCTGTTGAGCGTAGTAATCCGAGACCTCACGGCTGAGCGCGATAAGCGCCAATGCATTTAGAGCAACGATGGCTATAGCCGCGGCATTGCGCCCTGCTTCATCATTGCGCTTCGAACCGTACCAGGCCAGGATTGCCAGCACCGCGATGGCGATGGCATGTGTCGCCATTCGCGCATTGAAAATGAGGCGGGTGGAATAAAAATTGTCCAGGAACAGCAGACGCACAACCCCCAGCGCCAGCGCTCCAACGGCGAATGCATTGAGAAAATCCGAATGGATGCGATCTGCTACCCATAGCAGTACGGCGGCTTCAACGAACCACCCGATCGTGATCCAGTGCGCGTCCATGCGGATGGGGATGGCGATGGTAATGAAGGCGATGGCAAACGCGAGGTGCAGGAAATGCAGCCTTTGTCCCGCGGCTGGATCGGGATACCGCGCCCGCACTTGCCGGCTAAGGAAGATGTAGACGGCAGCTAGCGCCAGGGCAAACCAAGCCATCACGTGCTTGTCGATCTCCTCGTACATGGCGTAGGTCTGAAGGAAGTACACACCGGCATTCGCGAATGCGAGGAGGAGAGGCAAAATCGAGAACAGACCTCTTTCGTTTTTCGCTGGTAGGGTGAGCAGAGGTGCGATGGCAAAGATGGCGAAGAACAAAGTGGCGAATCCCAGGGTCAGGCGAAGCTGGCTGCGATCGTAAAAGCTCGAGTACCAGCCGATGTACAGCAGCACGGTACCGGCATAGCTCAGAAGCAGCAGGCGCCGCCAAGGCTTGAGGACAACGAGGATCAGTGTGGCCAAGTCGAGCACTACGAGATATGAGAAGAGCTGTAGCTCTTTGTTCTGGCCAGTCCTGAGCAGCACCGGAGTCACCAAGCCGCCGGCCAGCGCGAAGGCAGCAAGGATCTCCGCATCCTGGGTCAGGGCCAAAACGGCGGTGGCCGAGGTGACCGCTAGCATGGCCACGAATGCCGCTCCACTCGGGATCAGGCTGTACACCTGGAATGCGGCCCACAGTGAGAGATACAGAACGCCGACGCCCACCGCTTTCAATGAGTAAGAAAATATCTTGTAGCCGCGGCTGCGGAATCGCTCGCTCCAGATGACCACGGCGATCCCTGCCAGCATGCCTATGGTGACGCGCCCAGCCGGTCCGATCCAATTGTTGTCAAAGGCAAATTTCAGAAAGTACGAGACGCCGACCAGGACCGCAGCGATGCCGATTCGATTCAGCCAGTGCGAGCCTATGCGGGATTCGAGGTTCGTTTCCGGCTCTACTCCAACCGCCGACGCAGTCCGCGGCGGAATTTGCGGCAAGAGCTTGGCTTCGGGGAGCGACTGCTGCGCTGGACGGGATGGGGCCGACGGAGGCGGGGGTTGCGTCTGCGCTGCGGTCGGGGCAGATGCGATCCCCATCGCTCGCTCCATGCGATATACGCGACTGGTCAGTTCACGGACCAGCAGTTGGAGCTCTTGCAGTTGGTTCAGGTCAGGATCCACTGGGCATCCTCATCCTCATTGCTACCGCATTATCCGTGAAAGTGAGCTGCCTTTCACGTTAATTCACAGGGTGGAATCATGAGAGTGCTTACCGAGTCCCCGAAGTCTCAACCCTGGAACCCACGCGAATAAGTTGCATGGAAAAAGGCGAACCCGTAACATCAAGCATCCCGGCCCGAGACCCAGGCAGGAATCACAATGAGCCCCGAAGAATTCCAGGAACTGCACGAGCACGCCGAACACGCTAAGCACAACCCCAGCCTGGCGCCGGTTTCGCTGACCATGGCGGTATTGGCCGTACTGGTGGCGACGGTGTCTCTGCTTGGGCATCGTGCCCACACCGAGGAGTTGGTTCTTCAGAACAAGGTTACCGACCAGTGGGCTTACTATCAGGCCAAGAACATCCGCCGCCACACCGACGAATTGTTTGCCGACATGGCTTCTGTCATGGCCTCCAAAGATGCGGAGCAAGCCGCCAAACTGCGCGAGAAGTACCTGGCCGAGGCAGAACGCTACCGCGGAGAGCAGAAGGAGCTCGACGCAGAGGCCCGCAGTCTGGAAAAAGAAGCCGAAAAGGAGCGGAAGCGTGCCGACCGTTACGACCTGGGCGAGGTCTTCCTGGAAGTCGGACTGGTCATCACCTCGATCACCCTGCTTTCCGGCCGGCGCGCCTTCTGGCACGCGGGAATAGTGCTGGGTATTGTTGCCGTGGTCATCACCGCCACGGGCCTATTGATTCACTGAGGAAAGGTTAGTCTGCAGAGGCTTCCAAGCTTTGTTCCGGCTCACATCATTCGGCCCGCAAAGGATTGCACCGGACAAGGATCTTCCTCCGGCAGCGGCTTCTGGAGGAGGCCGTCCATCAGGCAGGCACACTTTCTCCCATGCTCGGCTTGTTACCACTGCGGGACAGGTTGTCTATATTCTGCTGCTGCTTTAGGGCTTCACGTTTAAGCTGGGATCCGCACTCTTGGCCAAAGCGACGTTAGTAATAAAGTACTGATATTGGTCAATTGGCGCATCCAGCCTCACTGGTCCGGAATTCGCGCTACCCCCTGCTGGCACATGGAAGGTGTCCTCGTCAAAGGGAGTGGTGGGAAAGTGGACTGAGAACTCGTCACTATCCGAAACCCAGATCACTTCCTCTCTCGCGGACCTGCTTACATTAACCAGTTCATTGTCCACGTCGCCATCTTGGCGAATGTGCACTGGGAGCTGCTTTTCCGAATGGGTTCTCTTCTCTTCTCGAGCCATATTGCCTCCTCCTTCATTTGGACCGGACCACATTGTGGATACCTCACGAGCGGTCCACAATGCGGGGATTCGTGCTACTGCCCATGCAAAAGTCGCTGTAGCCGCGGATCATCGCGCAGATGATCGAAGTCGGGCGTACTTCGCACCAAAGTCGCCGGAACGCCCGCTGCTATCGCTTTCTGCAACCACTCCAGGGTGCGATCTGTTTCCCCGAAATGGTTGTACACCAATGCCGCCCGAAACTGCACGTCGGGATCGGTGGGTGAGAAAGACAGTGCCTTCAGGAGAGATGCCAGGGCCTCTTCCCTCTTGTCTGTCATTGCCAGGTACGTCGCTCGAAGGGCTAATACGAATCCGTCCCGAGGGTTCACCCGAAGTTTCTCGTCCGCAAGACGAATGGCTTCTCCATACGCATTGCTGGCCTGTTGCCGCTTTCCGGGCGCCCAATAATACGCATCCCCAAGGTTGCCCCAACTGAGCCAGCTGGTCTTGTCCAATTTCACACCCTCTTCGAAGCTCCGCGCAGCATCGTCGAACTTCCGCATCGTAAAGTAGGCCGTGCCCAGGTTGTCATAAGCTTCCACGGTCGGGCGAATGGAGACGGACTTCTCCAGCTGGAGAATAGCTTCCTGATAGCGTGCTTGAGCGACATACATGGCGCCCAAGTCGGAGTAGCCCCGGAAGTTGTCCGGCGCCAGGGTCACCACTTCCTGGAACATCTTGGCCGCGTCACTGTAACGTGCTTGCCGCCAGTAGAAGACTCCCAGCCAGCTGTATCCGGCCCAATATTGGGGCCGCAGACGGATGGCTTGACGATAAGTGGCCTCCGCCTCGCCCGGCTTGTTCAGCTTTTGATAAGCGTCGGCTAGACCGCGGAAGGCGTCGTCGCTGGTTGGATCGAGAACTGTAGCCTTCTGGAACTGTGCGACCGCTTTTTCGTACTCTCCGGTCCCGCGATAGACTCCGCCCAGGCAAGCGTATCCGTCGGAGAGATTGGGCGCGTCCGCGACGGCTTGGTTACAAGCCAATCGTGCCTTCTGCATCCAGTCGCTACCGCCCTGGCCTTCCTGGTAACCCAGCCAGTACGCTTCTCCGAGGGCAGCGTAGGCCTGGGCGTACTTGGGATCGAGAGTAAGCGCACGATTAAACGCGGAAATTGCGCTGTCGATGTTTTCATGCTTGTGGTAGTCCAGCAAATATCCCCGGCCGCGCAGGTACTGGTCATAGGCCGACGAGTCACCGGTTCCGTGAGCGGCCAGCACTACCCGTTCGTTGCTTGCGATCTCCAAGCCAAGCATTCTCAGTACACCATCCACGACGCGGTCTTCCACGGCAAACGCATCGGCCACATTGGCATCGACCATCTCCGCGCGCAACTGGCGCCTGGTCTTGGCATCCACCAGACTGTAGGTCACGCGCACTTGATTGCCGGAAGTGTGCAGGCTTCCTTCGAGAACCAGACTCACCCCAAAATCCCTTCGCGCCTGCTCTACGCTGGTAACGCCCTCCGCGCGTATTTCGCTGGTGGGCACGACCTGCAAGGGATAACTGCCTGTCAACTGCGTAAGCTTTGCCGTGAGCGTGTCCGTAAGCCCGTCGCAGAATGCCTTGGCGCCCGGATCGTCTCCAGTGGGAGCAAACGGCAAGACGGCCAATTGAACCGGAGCAGAAGATACGCGTGGCCGCAACCAACGCCTCAACTCCGGTTGCCTGTAAGCCACGATAACAAGCAGAACCGCGATGACGGCGACATTTGCCGCAGTCCAACCTCTTCTTCTAGACCCAGTCTGTGGCAGCCGAGGCAGCACCGGAGACAGCTTGCTGGGAGTCAATCCAGCCTGTACCCGGCGGAGATCTTCCAGCAGGTCGCGGGCTGCAGCGTAGCGCTGTCCCGGTTCTTTCGCCATGGCTTTGCTGACGGTCGCTTCCAATCCTTCGGGAACGCTACGATTGAAGATGTGGATCGGTGCCGGTGTTTCATTGCGGATGCGGTCGGTAGTAGCTACAAAACTGCCAGCCAGAAAAGGGTGATGGCCGGTCAGAGCTTCATAGAAAACCACACCCAGGGAGAAAACATCCGCGCGGCCGTCGGGAACCTTCTCCAGCAGAACTTCGGGAGACATGTACGCGGGGGTGCCCGCCATGGTAGCGGCACGGTCCACCGTCGAACTCTGGTCGGAGCGCGGCAGGTGCTTGGCCACGCCGAAGTCCAGGATCTTCACCTGCCCGGTGTTGGTGAGCATGATATTTTCCGGCTTGATGTCGCAATGAACGATGCTGTGCTCATGCGCGGCCGCCAGCGCCTCCGCACATTGCGTCGCGATTCCGAAGAACTCGTCGAGCGACATCGGCCGCCGCAGACGCTGCCGCAGGGTCTCGCCTTCCACGTATTCCAACACCAGAAATATCTCGCCCTGTTCTTCCAGGACATCGTACACAGCGGCTACATGAGAATCGCTGAAGCCGGACGCGTGCTCCGCCTCTTCGAGGAACCGGCGCCGGTAGGTGGAATCGGCGCGTAGTTGGGGAGCAAGACGCTTGAGGGCAACCAGACGTTTGAGTTTGGTGTCCTCTGCGCGATACACCTCACCCATGCCCCCTGTTCCCAGCCGGTCGCCGATGCGGAAACGTCCCACGACCGATCCGGAAAGGACCTCGGGCGTCTGCGTCGAACTCGACGGCGTGGGCTGGAACTCCGCCATAGGGGATCCCAAGAAGCGAAGGATCGGGAAGCGGGGACCGAAGGGTTTTCAGACAGCTATCTTTCGGCCGCCTGCTTGTGCGGAATCTTACTCCTGGAGAGACGGGCGGGCAATTGCTAGCCAATCGGGCTATTTCTGGGGAAGGAGATGACCAGGCTGCCCCGTCAAGGCGGTGGATCATCTTCCGGGTTTAGTCGATGAACGCCTTCATGCAGAAGCAGCTTCCGCCGGACCTCTCGAACTCCGAGGTGTCCACGACGACCGGCTGCAAACCCTCTTTTTCAAGGATTTCCTGCAAGTGTGGGGTGAGGCGGGGTGTGATGTAACGTCCGTTGGCTACGATCCCATTACCTATGAACTGGTGTGCTTCCTCACCAGTAAGTTCGTGGGTTCGCTTCCAGCCTTTGTGAACTGCGTCCAAAGACTCGGGAGAATATGCCCCTGGGTAGATCAGAGCCGCCTCCTGGTTGAGCGGAGACAGACAAGTATCGAGGTGATAGCAGTGGTCATCCACTAACTGGAGCGGTATGACCGGGATGCCCACCTCTTTCATCGCGACAGCGAATCTTTCTACGCCCCCGCGGGTGGAGCGGAACCCGTAAGCCGCCCAGATTTTGGAGTGGTCGGGATGCCACAGCAGATCGCCCTGCCCCTCCAGATACTCTCCCGTGAGATCCAACTCGATGACCTTGTACCCGCGCTTGCGGAACCAGTCCACATAGAACGGGACCTCTTTCTGGCGTGAGGTATAGAGCATGCGGCTGGGGACGATGAACTTACCGAGCTTCTCGTGGTACCCCACGAAGACCTGGTTGGCGGCGAAGACCATGTCCTCCAGGTCTTTCACCGGGTCGATGGTTTCCACCTCCAACCCTGCCGCCTCCAGCGAGCGGCGCAGGTCCTGCCACTGCTGTTGCGACCGGACCCGATCGATGGGACGGCCCATGTACGGGTTCTTAACTTCCCTAACATCAAAGAACGTCGGCGGGCACATGAGAACGCGCTTGGCCATAACTTACCCCATAAGTTAACCGATGATAGCGTCTGGGAAGTGATGAGTGCCAGCGAACGCCCGGATGGGTAGTGGGCCGACGGTTCACTGGCCCCCTACCCCCGGAGGGACTGCGAACGATCACGCCGTCCGTGAGCTAGCGGTGACGAGGTATCGGCATTACTGACAGAGGTTCGGCATGTCTCGTCCCACATTCGAGGCCATGGCTTGACTAGATGCGACATCTTTCCAATCACTTCCGACTTTGTTCTTGATCAATAACCTCCGGCCCTTGGCGTGCATTGACCTCAGAGCCTTCCCCCAGGCTGCAGGCGACGGTTCGTTTTCCAGGAGTATGCATGCTCCACAAGTGTGCGAATCCGGCCTGCCCCAACCTCTTCCGTCACTTGAGCCAAGGGAAACTCTTCCAGGTTGAGACGGAGGATTTCACGGCATCGATTTCAGAACTAGTCACGCCAAAACGGAGACTGCGGTCTCTACGTCACGTGGAGCATTACTGGCTGTGCGATAAGTGTTCGTCCTTTTTCACTCTGACGTCTGAAAAAGGGCGAGGGATGATCACGGTTCCGCTGCCCGCTGGGATGAAAAACGTGACTCCGTTGCATTTGGGAAGCGTGCCAGCACCGATGGAACAAATGCGAGCAGCCGGGGATCCCGGTGAACCATGAAAGGCGCCATATGGACTGGATAACAATGAATGTGTGTGCGATCTGTGGAGAGGAAAGATTGGCCAGCGACATCTGGTTCCTCATTGCCGAGAACCACTGGGAGGACAAGCTGAAAATCCTGCAGTGGACTGAACGCTTGGCGGCACACGAAGGTATCCAACCTGCCTGCAGCCCCGCCCACGTACAAGAACTGGTAGTTCATTGGATGACGACCGGAAGTCTAGATTATCCTTTTGCTCGAACTTCGCTCGGGGCCGGACCTGCACGGCGATACGGCAACATGTGGACACCAAAAAGCGATGTCGACCTCAGCGGCGTACTGCAGATTGGTGAGTTGGCGATACACCGTGAGAGCATGGAACGGGTGCTCGCGGAAAGCCCCCAGTCCCTGAAAGCCATTCTAGACGCACTACTTGAGGCTCTACGGCACGCAACCGCGCGCACCCGGGCGGAGGTGCGGTCGCAGGTTCGGTCGGAGGACGAGGCGTTCTGTGTTCTCGCCCCGGACGCCTAAGGCGCTCAGGCGGGAATGGGCAGAAGGGTGGATCAGAAGTCGCCGGACTTGCGCCAAGCGCGGCAGTCGTCGCTAACGGCTTTAGCCATGTCTTTGGCCGCAGAGAGCAACCAGTTCGGTTTCAGCGTCTTAAGGTTCCGGCAAACCTGCTTCACCGCGTTCCGGCTGCCAAGGTGGATATTTGCCGTTTCCCACCCCATGGCAAAAAGCAGCCGGAGTTCGTCGCGGCCCGAAGGCAGGACACTCAGTTCAATGCGGCTACAGTGCGGGGACAGGCGCCGCGTGATCCATCGACCGCGCACTTGCACGAAGGGATCAGGATCACGAACCGCACGGCTCATGATCGCCTGGTACATGATCTCCGCCCGGCCATCTTCTCCCCTCGCCCAGTGAACGGAGGAGGGCACCAAGGCTTTGACTTCACGGGCGACTCTGCCGCCGTGGCATTCCGCTATGGCGACCAGGCGCACGTGTCCCAGGCTCCCTAAGCCAGCGACACGCCTTACGACCCGGTAGTCAAGACCATGCTCCGGCATGAGATGCTCCAGAGCATCTTGCGCGCTTGGGGGAATATCGCCGGTCATTTTCGGCAAGCCGTCCATCTTCTTCCAGAAGTGCACGGGATCACGCAATTCGCTAGTTGCGATCTTCCGCAACCACTGGTGTTCCTCCTCCAGCACGAAGGGCTGCCCGTGGGCGGAGAGCGACTTCTGATAGCCGTCCAGGAGCGCTGCGCAGGCATCTTTGCCTTTCAATGCCAGGTGCCCTGCGTCAATGGCCAGCAGTGCGCTCGTCGCCAGCCGAACCAAATCAAGCGTGTAGGGCAGCACGGACGCTTCGTCGAAGTCATTGACGCCCCAGACCAGCCGGCCTTCGATGTCGCGCCAGGTACCGAAATTCTCCACGTGCAGATCGCCAACCGCCAGCACCCTCGGCGCCGCGGCCAAATCGGGACATACCTCCGGCCAGAGCTGCATCCAGCGATAGAAGGTCGCTCGCAGGAAGGGGAACGCCGCTTCGGCCATGTGCTGGTGTTTCAGACGGAGGTCCCGCTTCACCAGCGTGGTGTGCCGGCCCAACCATTCTTCGAAGCGGCGGGTTGCCTCGACGATATTCATGGCGGACCGGTTTGCAACAATAGGGCGGACGTGACTGGATGTCAATCGGACGGTAAGAAGGACAGTGTTGCGCCAGATATCGGCCGAATCGAGCGCTGTTTCTGGACTAAATGCGAGGCCAGAGCAGGGCTACCGGGCCCAACCACAGAAGAATCTCACCAGCCACGAGAAGCCAGGCAAGAGCTTGAGCGGCGGGTGGATCGGGGGTCGGTGGGACCATTACTAACCTCCGTCGTCGTTCGGCTTCGCGCTCAAAACCTTCGTTAACGCCATCGAACCAGTAACGCACCGAGACCGGCCTTTGCTGCAGAGACGCTAGGAGAGACGAAATGCCACCTCCCACGGGGCCCGCCGACTTGTGTCACGCCTGACACGTTGTCTGTAAGACGACACGGAATCACGATAGCAGAATCCCAGTAATTCCTTAGACATCAGCTATATAGCCATTGGTTCATCGCCTGCCACTTCATCGGGTGAATCGCGGATCAACGAGGTGGCGACGTGGCAAGGACGGAAGGAAAATCGCAGACGAACAAGGTCAACGGATGGTTCCTGCTGATCCTGCTCGTCTTGACTCTGGCGCTGGCTTTAGCGGCACCAGCGCTAGGACAGAGCCCGCAAGACACGGACAGCGTCCCAGTCAACCATCGGCCGAGCCGGCGCGTGCTGGTCAGCATTCCCGACCGCAAGCTGGCTGTTCTGGAAGACGGAAAAGTAATCCGCACCTTCCCAGTCGCAGTCGGGGCGGCCTCTAGCCCCAGTCCTACCGGCCAGTTCCAGATCGTCAGCCGCATTGCCCACCCGACGTACTACCACCCGGGCGTGGTGATTCCTCCCGGCAGCAACAACCCCATCGGTCCGCGTTGGGTGGGCCTGAACCAAAAAGGCTACGGGATTCACGGGACTAATGAACCCAGGTCGATCGGCAAAGCTGCCTCTCACGGCTGCATTCGCATGCGCAACCGCGATATCGAGCAGTTCTTCCGCATGGTGCGGGTGGGAGACACGGTGGAGATTCGCAGAGAGCGGGATGAGGAGATCGCCCAGATTTTCGGCGGCGTGGCAGACGCGAGCGGAGCGGTGATTGCCCAAGCGCAAGCGGCAGGGATGACTTCGGCCGGCGGCGGACAGTAAGACCTGAAACGAATTCTTAGGAGGAAGGCAATGCAACTCGCAATCAC
>Ga0099828_10004095_pt1 | contig 10258 bp, 6 predicted proteins | sample CZO8metaG_2_FD_79338 | JGI IMG/M metagenome (GOLD analysis project Ga0099828, IMG submission 79338) | Vadose zone soil microbial communities from the Eel River Critical Zone Observatory, Northern California, USA - CZOApr15con2H1.8 metaG | ecosystem: Environmental > Terrestrial > Soil > Vadose...
ACCGGTCGCATCGAGGTCGAGTGGGAGACGCGGAACAGCGGCCGGCCGTTCGCCGGCAGCTACGGGACAGGCGACATCGGCATGCCCCTCTGGGCGATGCCGACCGCCGGCGACCGGGTCTTCGTGGTCGGCCGCTGGGCCCTGGACAACGGCCACCCGGACTCGGGCGACCGCACGGAGATCCATCCTCCGCGTCTGATCGCCACCATGCGGCAGCTCAACACCGCCGTGCCGTTCTGCGACGCCGGCGGGAAAACGCGCGCATCCCAGGTGGACGTCTTCGTGAGCGGGCACGGCGGCGGCGCCAACCAGTTCCCCGACGGCCTCGGCGCCGCGACCGACGACCACGGGCGGGGCGGGGGGCGCCTCGAGGACGTGCTGACCGGTGACCCTCTGGGCACCTACTACGCATACGGTCCGGCGTCGTCCTCCCTGCTCATCAGCCTGGCGGCGTGGCTCGGGGGCTTCGACAGCAGTCAGATCCGGGACGTTGCCGGGCCAAGCGGCGTCGGGTGGCCGAACGGCCCGGAAGAGCGTCCCGTCAACGACATGGACTACGACTTCGACGTGCCGCTGCCGACGCCGCCGGCGGGAGCGGCCAGCGTGCAGACAAAGGTGATCACCCATCCCGAGCACACGGCGGGCGTCGCGGAAGTGATCACGTACACCCGCCCCGACCCGGCCACGGGCCTGCCCACCACGGCGCACGTCCACCTGCCGTACAACGGGGCAGACAGTGGGGCCTACGCGCGAACCCTGGAGTTCTACTGGGACACCTACAACCCGCCCGGACGGCACTTCGTCGTGAGGATGAACGACCTCACTTTCTTCCCGACGGCCTATTGGAGCAGCCGGACCTACATGTGGGCCGACGTCGGCGGCCAGTGGACCTTCCTCACCGGGCTCAACCCCGACGGGTTCCTGAACGCGAACGGCGATCTCCCGGCCGCGGCGACCTGGGACGTGTATCTCGATCCCACCGACACGCTGCGCGTGTACACGCAGGGCTACGATCAGCAGGAGTTCGATGATCTCTTCGGGATCAGGGACGGCGTCAACCAGACTCTGCGCCCTGTTTACGATGTCGCCGCCGACCTCGCCGAGATCGTGATCGCCAACAGGATATCCCTCAACCCCAGCCCTGATCAGGGCGACAGCGAGGACATCGGCGGGGCGGTGTGGCAGGGATCCCCGATCCCGAAGATCATCGCGGCCAACGGCATCCTGGGCCAGCACATCGTCCTCTCGGATTCCAGCGGCGACTTCAGGGGCGGCTTCTACATGGACTTCAACGTCAGCTACGTTCCCGACCCACGCATCGAGGTGACCGGCGCGCCAGTCGACTTCGGCAGCGTCTACATCGGGTCCGCCGATGACCGAGTGATCCGCGTCTCCAATGCCGCGGTGGGCCTTTACAACAACGACCCCTACGCGAATGCCGACGTGGATACCTTGAATGTGACCCTCGGGCTTTCAGGCGCGGGTCTTTCCCTCATGCCGGCGTCCTTTCCACGGTCGTTCGACGCGGGCGCCGGCCAACACGTGGATGTCACGGTGCGCTTCTCTCCCACCGGCATCACCCAGGGCGTGGGCGTCCTCACGATCAACTGCAACGATCTCTGCCGTCCCGCGCTCACCGTCGATCTGAGGGGGACGCCGATCTACCCAGTGACGACCCTCAGCGGGTCGCTGGAATTCGGCAGGGTGCCCGTCGGTGCTCGCCCGCCTCGAGGGTCCAAGGTCCTGGACTTCTCCATCAACAACACCGGCGAATGCCCGCTCATCGTCAATTCGGTGGCGGTCACCGCCGGCCAGGTCGCCGATTTCCACGTCCTCACGCCGCCGGCCTTTCCCGCCACCATCCCGCCCGGCGATAGCCTCTCGGTTCCCGTCGAGTTCAACCCGACGAGAGGAGGGCACCGCAGCGCGACGATCAGCGTAAGGCTGGGCAACGATCCGACCAACCCGCTCCCGCTGACCATCACGGCCAACGGCGGCAAGCCGTAACCGCCGAGCTCCAGATGATCTCTTGGGACGCAAACAGCTGTCGATTGGAGAAACCCATGCAAGCCCGGGTGAGCGAGAACAGCTCATTGGCACTACGAGCCCACCTCACCTATCTCGCACTGGTCGCAGTCATTCTTGCGCTGTTTCCTGCCCAGGGCCATGCGGGCACCTGGGTGGCCTTTGGCCCGAAGAGCTACACTCGAGGCACCGGGGCTCCCGTCACCGTGACGGACACGTTCACGCTGCTGAACCCAACGACGCGGTACACCCTGAAAGCCTTCAATGGAGGGTTGCAGAACGATCAGACCGAGTTGGTCTCCAACAGCATCGTCATCCTCAATGGGGTCCAGGTCATTGGACCACGTAACTTCAACCAGAACGTCTCCGAAGTCGATGTTCCGATTGCACCACAGGCACCAAACACACTTTCGGTGCAAGTCCGGGGACAGCCTGGCGGTGTCCTCGCGGTTGAAATCATCGGCGTAGACAACGATCCCCCGGTCGCGACGGCGAGCATCAGCCCGCCGCCAAATGCCGCGGGCTGGAGCAATTCCGATGTGACGGTGAGCTTCACGTGCTCGGACACAACTAGTGGAGTGGCCTTGTGTCCGGCGCCGATTACGGTGAGGACGGAAGGCGCAAACCAGGTCGTGTCGGCCATCGCCACCGATCTGGCTGACAACACGACGACGGCGTCTGTCATCGTGAATGTCGACAAGACGCCACCGATAGTCGCGGGGACCATTGACCCGCCGCCGGATGCCGCCGGCTGGAACAGCTCTAGCGTGACGGTGACCTTCACGTGCTCAGATGCGTTGAGTGGAGTGGCATCCTGCTCATCGCCCGTCGCCGTGACCACGGAGGGCGCAAACCAAGTCATAACGGGCAGGGCTGTCGATGCTGCGGGGAATGCCGTGACGACCAGCGTCGACGTGAACATTTCGACTAGGTTCTTCCACGTGCGCAATTATGGCGGGAAATGCCTGGATTACGGCCCACCATGGCCAGGGACGGGGGCCACGGTGTTCCTTAATGACTGCGCGTCCGCGCACCCGATTCGCGTGGTTGAGATCCCGGACCGGGTAGACAGCCAGGGAATGATCTTCCGCCACGAGGTCGTCCTGTTCGCCGGCGGGAGCGTCATCGGGATTCACAACCCTCCGCAGATCGACCCGGGAGGCCCGCCGCCTCCGCCCCAAACGCATTATTCGCTCGAATTGCAGCGATACGACCCGGTCCTGGCGACTACTGCAAACCAGATCTTCAGGCTGGATGGCGACAGCATCATCCTGGAGGGCAGCCTCCCGTGTCTCAATACGGACACTACTACTCCGTCCTCTTCTTGCCCTCCACCCCCACCGCAACTCGTTGTCCAGATCCAGAACGCGCGGGGCGCCGACGGCTCGCCGCTCGTGGTTGCGCCCCGCAACCTGGCCGACTCGGAGTTCTGGGACTTCGATGCCGTCGACGGTTCAGGCAAGGACCCGACGAGCGGCTTCGTGCGGGTAGCGACGAACTACGACCTCTGGAACGCGATTTGCCAATCACCCAGGGTCAAGAAACTCAGCAATGGGTCTGCCATCGACGACCCGGGGCAGCCGGATGACGGGGCATCTCTTTCCAGTGGTCCGTTTGCTCAGGGATGTTCCTTCTTCAACGTTGGGTGGGGCAGCGTCATCGAGGTCACCGACAGTGACCCGACCGAATGCGGGCCCACCTATGCTCCAAACGTGGGTCCGTGCATCGACCTCAGCGATTATCCTGCCCTCGTCCTACCCGCTGGTGTGACCCTGCGAGGGAACCGCCGGGGTACGGCCTTCGGTCCCCAGCTCTTCCAGTCAAACCCGGAGGACCGGGCAAACCCTCCCGGCAGCCTTTGCAGCAGGTGCATGGTGGTGGTCGAGGGCGATTACGTCCGCATCACCGGATTGCGCATGCGGGGCGAAAGCCGCTCTACCACGTCGGGGCCGTATAGAACGGCTGTTCAGGTGGACTTCCCGCACCCCTTCGCGGGCCCCCCGCCTTTCAGCATCGCGACAATGACTGAATACATCGCGACGATCGACCACAACGACATTTCCGACTGGGGTGAAGCGGCTGTCGCCGTCACCACGTCATATTCCTTCGATCCCGACACACAGATGTGCACCACAAAGGGCGTAACATTCAACGGCAAGGACTTCGAGCAGCCATGCGGCTGCACTCTCGTGGACCCTTCGACGGTGAACACAATGACTGGGGACCCCTCCACCGGAATGAGCGTGTCCATCGACGAAGATCCGTCAACACTGGCGAACGTACGCGTCGTGCGCAATTTCCTGCACCACAACGAGAGAGACAGCGGTGGCTATGGCGTGTCGGTGGGCCGGGCGTCCATCGAGGGGAATACGTTCCTGATGAATCGCCACGCCATCACGGCCGGAGGAGAACCGCACAACGAGTACCGTGCCGCGTACAACCTCGTGCTGTCCAGGGCGCCCTCGTATTCGGGATCCTTCGGTGACTATTTCAACCAGGATTTCGACATGCACGGAACCGAAGACAATCATCACTGGTACGGCGGGCAAGGCGGATTCTACGTGAACATCCTCGGAAACACGTTTCTCGCCACAAACCGCGTCAACTACGAGTTGCGAGGGACGCCCTGCTTCGACACCGATTTCCATCACAATGTTTCGCTCGAGCAGGAGGACGATGCGCTGCTGTTCAAGAACAGCCGGTACCAGATACTGGATAGCGTCGATCACATAAACATTGGCCCGACTCCCAACCAGTTCGAGCTAGCCAACCCGACCGATCATCTCGGCGTGGGCGACTTCGACGGCGACGGCGCCGATGACCTGTTACTCGCCACCGGTCACGCCTGGTACTACTCGCCACGCGGCGCCAGAGAGTGGCGTTTCCTCAGCGCGAAGCCGGACGCGATCGACCTGCTGCTGCTCGGGGATTTCGACGGCGATCGCCGCGCCGACGTGGTCGGCATGCATGGCGGCGAGCTGGTGGTTTCCTGGGGAGGCATTTCCGATTGGCAGGTCCTCAACCCGACTGTCCCGGCCGGCGCCTCCATGACCGACATGGCCGTGGGCGACTTCGACGGTGATGGGATCGCGGATATCTTTTATGCCGACGGGGCGACGTGGTGGGTATCCTTCGGCGGCAACACGCCGTTTGTGCTGGTTCAGACCTCGGTTCACCGGGTGCGGGACCTTCGCTTTGGCGATTTCGACGGCAACGGAACAACGGACATTTTCAGCGTGGTGAGCGATGGGTCGAGCAACTATTGGATGGTGAGCTACAGTCCTAAGTCAGCGCCGGGAACGCTGTTTGCGAGCTGGGACAAGCTGCAACCGGCGTTGACGGACACGGTCGACGGCCTCGTGGTCGCGGATTTCAGCGGGATCGAGCACGCGAGTGTTGCTTCCATGTGCGGGTTTCTCGACTCATGTGCCTGGCGGATTTCGTACCGAGGCTTCGAGCCCTGGACGAAGGTGTCTCAACCCAATTGGGTAGCGGTCCCTGGCCTTTCTTTCGCCGCGGTTGGCCGCTTCCTAGGGCACGTCGAGGCGGATGCTCTCTTGTGGAATGGCGTAGCTATTCCTCTCCTCGGTGCGATTGACACCTGCGATTCGAGCACAGGTGTGCTCACTCACCTCTGCATGTCCGTGGGAGCGATTCACGCAGCAACCCGTTATAGCGCGCAGGATATGCGCTGAGGCACGCATGAACCCAGGCTTCATCGAGTCCCACGTCGCGCGGGGCAACCGCAACCTCATCATCACTGCCGTCGTGCTGATCGCGATCGCGGCCGGTCTCTACGCGGTCGGCATCTGGGTCCCCGTGCCCGTCGCCGGTGTGGCCGCGCTCATCGTGCTCGCGACATGGGTGAGGCGCGTGCTCGATCCCCGCGCCCACCCCGTCTACAAGCGCCTGGCCCGCTACGGCGACGTCGGCCCGCTGACGCAGCAGGTGGACGAGGAGTTCGCCGGCGTGCGCGCGGACGGCGAGCCCCACTTCGGCCGCCGTTGGCTGGCGCAGCGCCACCGCTTCGGCCTCAACCTCACGCCCTGGGACGACGTTGCCTGGATGCACGTCTACTCCCGGGTCCGGAACGGAGTCATGACGGACTGCTCCGTGCACGTGTACTCGCGCCACGGCGACTACGTCTCCGCGGCCACCGAGAAGTCGACGCAGGCGGCGGAGCAGCTCCTCCGGCAATTGCACGAGCGGGCCCCCTGGGCGGAGGTCGGGTACTCGTCGGCCTTGAAGGTCGAGTTCCAGAGCGAGCGCGCGAAGTTCCTTGAGCGCGTGGACGCGCGCCGGCAGCAGCTCCGCCCCGGCGCGAGGGCGCGGGCATGACGCGGCGCGCCATCCTCGGAGTCGCCGCCGTCGTGCTCGCGCCGTTCGCCTGCGCGAAGGAAGAGGGGCCGCCGACTCGCGGAGAGGCCAGGGATTTCTCGGCCGTTTGCGACAAGTCCAACGACGGCAGGCGCGTCGCGGTGGAAGGCTACCTGCGCTTTCCCGATTCGTTCCACCAGAAATTGAGCATCGTCCTCCGGCTCTATCGCTCGGCCGACTTCGAAGGAGCGCCGATGGGAGTCCAGACTCCGCTCGGCAGCCAGCCCAACCACGTGGAGTACGTGGGCCAGAAGTTCAACGACAAGGACCTCAGGGTCCATGCCGCCGACGGCCAGGTGGTGGGATACGGAACGAAGGCCAGGGTCTCGGGGACGGTCTACTTCCCCATGGCGGCGCAGGAGTTCGCCTGTGCGCTGAGCAACCCCTGGTGGAGGCGGCCAGGTAGGCCCGCCGGGACTCAGCCGTACGACTCGCGCGTGATCTGGTCCGGCTTCACCCCGATCGACCGATAGGACGTTGAATCCGCGGCCTCGGTCGCGGAAGTCACCAGTGAGAGGCGGTCGGCCCCCCTCCGACCCTTCCACCGGCGATGCGAGAGTGCCGGCATGACCTCGGCCGGGCCATTTGGCCCCCATCGACGCATCGAACTTCCTTGCCTGCCTTGGACGGGGACACACCCCCCTTCGGCGTGACGGTCAAGGTCAAGGTCGCAGGTTTGTAGGGAGCAAATGAGTTGTCCGCTCCCTGGAGCAAGTGATCCCTTCTCACAGATGACCGTGGACGGGATCACCGTCGTCTTCGACCCTGGCTCCCGTACAGGTACACGAGGCAAAGGCATGCCTGCGGGAGGCTCGTCTGGTAGCTGGCATCACGTCGTTCTCGTGGTGGAGCACTGGCGGTTCAACGTCGGTCACGTTCAGCACCACGAGGCTAACGTCCGTCTGGCTCGCTGAGTAGATCCCGCTGCCGCTCTGCCTTGGCTCGCGCTTGAGCCGGTTTCAGCGTAACCGCTTCGACTGGCAGCCAAGCTGCAAGGGAAGACTTGCGCCTATGTCAGAAGTGACATAGTATGGTGAGTGTGGCCCGGAGGGACAAGCCGCTTGCCTGGCTTCACGGGGAGGTCAAGACCCCTCCGTTCAGTAAGTCGGCGCGGATCGAGGCAGGCTACCTGCTCCGCGAACTCCAAAGGGGGGAAGGCGTTGTCGATGCCGCACTCGCGGCCTATGCCGGCCATCGGTGCGCGATGCCACAAGCTGCGGGTGGTAGACAAGGGGGTTGCGTGGCGCATCGTCTACCGCGTGGATCCGGACGCGATCGTCATTGCCGAGGTGTTCGCCAAGAAGACCCCTAAGACGGCCGCGGTCTTGGACGCTTGTCGGACGCGATTGAAGGAATACGATGATGCGTAGGAGCAAGAAGGAAAGGCTTGAGGCGAAGGGCCGGAGGTTCGGAACCGCTCAGGAGTTCCTCGGCCTTTCGGATGAAGAGACCGCGTATGTGGAACTGCGGCTGCGGCTGGCGGACAGCCTGCGGCTTCGCCGGCAGAAGCGGAAGCTGAGCCAGACAGACCTCGCGAAACTCCTCCGTTCGAGCCAGTCCCGCGTCGCGAAGATGGAGGGCGGCGATCCGTCCGTCTCCATCGACCTTCTGATCAGGTCGCTTCTCGCCCTCGGCGCCTCCAATCGCGATCTCGCACGGACCATCTCCGGCGCATCGCTCCCGAAGGCGAGTTGGGGCGCGGTTCGCTGAGCAGGCCCGAGGACGCGAGGCGCCCAAGATGCTCTCTAGGGGCGACTCCTGAACGACGGCCTTGAGTGTGCGCCGGTAGTCGCCATTCGTCGCCGCACTTCGTCGGCCTTCGCCCGCCTCGATGTGGTCCTTGACGAGCGTTGGTCACCGTCAACGCCTCGCGGGCCTCTCGCTCGGCCGAGGCCGGGTCGTGCCCGAGCGCGGCGTCACGCAGTGCCTCGTGCGCGATCTGGCGCGCGTCGGCCAGCGTGAGAGGCGGCAATTGTACCGAGCGTCCCAAGACGGAGGCGCGGGCCGACGCGATAGAGCACGCACGCCGTGCGCCGGCCGTTCGGCGTCACGCGAATGCAGAAGCCAGGAAGGTCCTCGTCGAACAGCTCGAGGCGACCCGACCCAGGCGACCGCACGGCCTCGACGGTGCGAGCGGTCAGCTTGACCGTCGGCAGCAGCGACTCTGCAATGGACGCGGTGAACGAACGTCAGTAAGTCCCGCGGGGTAACACCGGGGTAACAACGAGACCGAAACTACACGCGGCACCATGAACGCGATCGAACCACGTTCCGACCGCTAATGACAAGCGCTTTCTGAGGGTTAGCGTTTCAGGACGTTCCAGGACGTTCCAGGACGTTTCAAGACGAACCACGAGAACACGGATTCGTAATCAGCAGGTCGTCGGTTCAATCCCGACCGCCGGCTCCAAGCCTTCAATCACCTCGCATCTGATGGCGATGCTGGCTGTTTGAGCATTGGCTCCTGGGTTGCAGTTGGGTTGCAGAGCGAACCAGGCCTGGATCGGGCTGTCCACCGTGCTCGACTCCTTCATCGCGCTGGAGACTGGAACCTCACTGGGTTCTCGCGGCCGGCTTCGCGGCAGCCGGCTGGAACTTGCCGAAGCAGAGAACGTTCGCGAGCAACCTGTACGCCCCCGGCACACCGTAGGGAAGCTGCCGGTGGAAGGCGTAGGCGAAGTACGAATAGTTCCCCTTCCCGTGGCGCGCCCACACCCAGCCGCCCTTTTGCGGCGCCTGCCCCTTGTCCCAGGTCGCGATCATCGGCGTGTAGGCCCTGTCCCACTCCGTGAAGAACTTCGAGCCGCGCTGCTCGACCCAGCCGTCGAAGTCGGCCTTCGTGATTTTGTTGGGCCAGGTGAAGACCTGGTTGTCGGGGGCGAGGATGTCGACCGGCGAGTCCTCCTCCGAGACCTCCTCGGCCCCCTGCGGCAGATCCGCCGGATACGGCGCGTATCTGTTGGGGACGAACTCCTGCGTGTTGTAGAGGACGATCAGGTTCCCGCCGTCTTTCACGTAGTCGAGCAGCCGCTGGTTGTACGTCTTCAGGTCCTCACGGACGGCGTAGGCTCGGGTCCCCGTCATGATGGCGTCGAACTGGCGGAGGTTCCCCGCGGCCAGGTCCTTCTCGTCCAGGAGGCGGACCTTGGCACCGAGCTGCGCGATCCCCGCGGGGACCTGGTCCCCGACGCCCATCACGTAGCCGACGCTGAGGCCGGGAACCACCTTGACGTCGATGCCGCGCACCTCGCTCGCGGCCTTTCGATAGAGGTAGCGGGTCTCGAGGTCGCGGTGCTCGATGATGTCGTAGCCGTCGCGGTACTCCTTGCCGTTCGCGGTGGCCACGGCCTGCACCTCGTAGAGCTTGCTCTCGAGGGCGGGGACGGACACCGTGAAGCGGTAGACGCTGCGCTCGCCGGCGCGTGAGAACTTGAAGGGGTGGCTCACCGGATCTGACTTCCACGAGGTCGGGAGGCTGAGGGCCACCTGTCCGCCGATCTCGCCCGCCCAGTTGTTGAGCAACTCCACTTGGAGCGCGAGCGTCTTGGTCTTCGCCGCCGTGGGGATGACGGCCGTCCCCGGCCTGAGGTTCACGGCGATCGCCGGAACCACCATCACCTCGCGCATCTCGTAGCCGTACGGCAGATGCGCCTCGCGGCGACGCACGGGCTCCCGGATCCCGGCTTTCACCCCTCCGACCGTGTACGTGACCTCGGCGACGGCGGCGGGCTCCGCGGCCGGCCGGTGGATCTGCTTCGGGTCCTCGATGGTGTACCGGTTCTCGAAGATCGACCTCCGGCTGAAATAGGGCCGGCTCGGCGGTGTGTCCTCCGCAAGTGTCACGGCGAAACGCTGG
>Ga0099828_10004099_pt1 | contig 10254 bp, 12 predicted proteins | sample CZO8metaG_2_FD_79338 | JGI IMG/M metagenome (GOLD analysis project Ga0099828, IMG submission 79338) | Vadose zone soil microbial communities from the Eel River Critical Zone Observatory, Northern California, USA - CZOApr15con2H1.8 metaG | ecosystem: Environmental > Terrestrial > Soil > Vadose...
TAGCTGAAGGGGAAGAAAAAGTCACAGGGGTTTTGAGAAACGGGAAGAAAGCTCTTGAATCGGTTGCCGCCAAGTTGGATTAGCGTAGCGTCTGTACCCCACCGACACTCAACATCTACTCGCACCAGCTCAGTCAGGGGGCGCAATGAGTCATCTGATGAAGCTAGCTGAAGTACTTCGGGACATTGGGGAAGAATGTAGCAAGAGTGAAATTGAACAAGCTCTCGGCCTGTGTATGGGATTTGCAGACCGTGTAAGCAGGGAGCGCGAAGATGCAGCAGAAGATCCTGAATCCTTAGGGCAGTCAATTAGCACCAAATATTCTGGTCTTCCAAACTAAGAGGCAGCATTCTTTGTGATGATGCCTCGCTTTGCCAGCCTGATTCCCCCGGCCAAGCTTCCCGGTCAATTTCAGCCAGGAGGCTAGTAGCATCTGGTTTGAGAACAAAAAATTGATGATTTGTCCATCCTAGAAAACAGAGGAGAGTCTGCCTTGTCTAAACTTGCTTTCGTGCCAAAATTCTTCGCGCGGACAAGGAGCCTGACCAAGAGAGTGCTTGACGCCGTACTGTTTTTGTCCGGTCTGGCAATCGCGCTAGTCTGTTTTGCCTGCCCTCGGGCTAATGCGAGCGTGGGAGTTGTTCTTAACGAGTCGTTGAACACTAGTGTCGACAAGATTACAGGTACAGGGCACAGTGCCATCTATTTTTCACGGATCTGCCCGGACTCACCTGTAAGACTCCGCCTTTGCCGCCAAGACGAGCAAGGTTCGGTAATGAGCAATTACATCAACATCGGGGAAGACCAGCCATTCGAATGGAACATCGCATCACTGAGTATGTACCTATATGGTGTTGAAGATCCCCGGGATCGCCCCGTATTCGGTTCCTTCAAGATCAAGCACTTACTCGAGGAAAGATACCGGACCAAATACCTAACATCATATTGCGAGGAAGCGCCTTGCGCGACGAGTTACAAAGCGGAATGGAGAGAAATGGTCGCGGCCACGCTGATTCGCAGTATCTACATTTTCGTGGTCGATACCACGGTCGAGCAAGACCGCAAATTAATCGCTGAATTCAACGCGTCGCCCAATAAGAATCATTTTAATGGAATCACTAATAATTGCGCTGATTTCACAAGGCGAGTGATAAATACCTATTTCCCGCACGCGACGAATCGCGATTACATCAACGACTTTGGGATGACCAGCCCGAAAGCCATCGCGCGTTCCTTCACCCGGTATGCACTTCGACATCCGGAAGCAAACTTTCGAGTACAACATTTCGCTCAAGTGCCAGGCACCATCAAGCGAAGCAGTGAGTGTCGATCCGGGACCGAGCAGTTATATCACTCCAAGAAATGCCTTATCCCGATGATCATTTTCGCAGATCACGGATTACCCGTGGTCGCGGCGTCCTATGTACTGACAGGGCGATTCAATCCAGAGCATGAATTGGAAGAATATCCGACAGCTGAGGCCACGGAGATCCGACAAGAGATTCAGCTCGCGAATGACCAGAAGGACAAAGCACGCGCCAAGCATCTGAAGTTGGTTCAAGAGCAGAAGCGAGCGCGGGTCGTAGGTACTTCGGAGGAATGGAAAGAATATCGTGAGGCACTCCATTCAATCACCGAGGAAGCCATCCGCAGGGAGATTGTTCCTGACAGAAAGGACCTCAATCGTTTTTTTAAGCACATCGATGAAGCGGGCACGCCCCTCGTCGACGGGAACGGAGCCCTATGGATGGAGATTGCAGATGGTGACGGAACTACCTCTAAGGTAGGCCTCAGTGAAAGCAACGCTCTTGCCCCAATCTCCGACTCACGCCTGGCTTACAGATTGATTCTTGAACGGATCAATTATGTGTTGAAGAGCCCTAAACACAGCCGCGAGACAATGTTTGAATTCGAGAAGGATTGGACGCTCGTGCAGTCTGCCAGCATGAAAAATGGAATATCTTTAGCGAGTACTTTCAAATCTGAAAACGGAACTCACGGCACTATCGTGCCCGCCAATGGCGATGATTGAGCAATCATTGGAATTCTATGCACCTGGGACTCCTCGCGCAAGAGTCCTCGCTTTTAATGAGGGCCTAGACTAGTACCCCGCATTTCCAAAGTCTAGGAAGTTTTTACCTCATTGTGAATTTCAAGCCCCAGGTTATGTTCTTCTGTCTGTGCGAACTGTTGGCGGAATTGATGGGCATCTAATTGCTCTTCAAATTAATGGCAAAGTAAGAGGATTGCCGGAGCTGGAGAAAGCCAATCTCGGCCCATCCTACTCCACCCACGTAACAGGCCAAGGTTCAATAACGGTTCTCAATTTGGGGGAGTAGAATGATGGGTCACAAGTATAGCCCTATGTCAATGCCCTGGGGACGCAAGCATGTCTCCGAATGCGAAGAATCCCAAAGGTTCGAGTCGGCGGAGCCAGAAACCATCCGGCGAGCCCAACATGGCGACGCGGCAGCGTTTGAACGCATCTACCAGTTGCACAGTCGGCGCATTTATGCCCTGTACCTGCGCATCGTAAGGAATCCGACTGAAGCCGAGGATCTGACCCAGGAAGCATTCTTGCGCGTGTTCCGCAAGATTCACATGTTTCGCGGCGAATCGGCTTTTTCCACCTGGCTGTATCGCCTGGCTCTCAACGTAGTGTTCATGAAGCTGCGCAAAAAACATCTGCCAAAGGCTTCGCTTGAGGAAACTACCAAGTCAAATGAGGAGAGCACAGGGCAAAGCAAGGAGGTTGGTAGCTTGGACTTGCGGCTCACCGGGTTGATCGACCGCCTCAATTTGGAACGTGCAGTCGAACAGTTGCCGTCAGCATTCAAGACGGTATTCGTGCTCCACGATATTCAGGGGTACAAACATCACGAGATCGCCGAAATGATGGATTGGTCGGTCGGGACATCGAAAGGGAAACTTCATAGGGCCCGTGCCCGGCTCCGGGAGCTTCTGCAGGATAGCCAGCACTGTCTTGGGCTCGTCTCCAGAACGGCTGGTCAATGCAATCAATGTGAACCTCTTTACTGAATGGGTGATTGGGTGGGGACACTCTGTGTTGCCGGGGGCAATTTCGAACGAATCAGGGATTCCACTTGCTTCCAAACGCTCGGATCACATTCGATTTCGGTGTGTGACTTCGCGAAAACACGGTCATACCATGGATACCCATCGCACTTGATCCGATTGGTTTTATAGTTGAATCTAAGATTTCCAATAATTCGTGTGTGCGTCGCATCGGCGGCACGAATTTTTGGCTGTCCGTGGAGAACCCCATTCGGCTGATAAAAATTGATCGCCTCGGCCACGTTGGCTGGGATGACTGCGTCGTTCTGGCGAATCTTGGAAATACTATCCACTTGGATTGTAAGGAGCACGGGGATGCCGTCTTTTTCCAGTTCTTGCGCCAGCGTGACGGTTTCCGAGGCGCCCCAACTCATCCCGTAGATGATGATGCGGGCGTTTTGCTTCTCTTCGGCAGATACGGTCCCATCATTGTTGGTGTCTAAAAGTCTCAAGATCTTTTGGTGGGCCTTCTCCCTGTGACGATTCTCAAACACTTCTGCGTACACGCCCGAACGGTAATCCCCGCGCAGATGTCCAGCCAGCTGGACCCCACTATGGACGAGGTTATCGTGCCTAACGAACCCACCGACGAATCCAATGACGATGACCGCCGGCATTGTAGGGCTGCCACTAGAGGTGACAAGGCGCGCCACCTCATTCTGTTCCAGAGCAAGAAGGGCTGAACAAAGAAGGAAAATTGTTTGAATCGAGAGAGCCATAATACTGCATCGCGAGTTAGGGCATCATAACAAGAGAGATGACCTCCACGCGGGGATGGTTGCGTACCGTCGGCACTTCTGGATGGGAACTCAGTCGCTGCTAGCGGGTTTTCCCCACTCCTCGACCCGGACTATAAGCTGGAGGCCGATAGCAAATTTTGTGCTCTCCACGCGTTGGCAGTAAATCACCCACACCAGCGACTTGACGCCTCTCTCTGGAGCGGTAACCAGCACGTGCTTCCGCGGAGTGCAGTCGCAGTCAGTCACGATGCGTGCGCCTCGAGGACTCACATTTTCCGTGACCGTCCTCACATTGGGTTGCGATTCGTCCAGGCGCAAAACCTCCACCGTCACTGCCCTCTCAGTGCGTTTTTCATTTCGGCCAGTGGGTACATGCATCTAGTAATTGCTCCCTGTCGGTACCCAAATCGGACGCCGACCGAGTTGCGTCCGGATAATAGGGTTAGAGGGAGTGTGGTCTCTCGGTTCTGCTTTACCGGGAAACCAACGACGCCTCTAAGCACCCTCCTTTAGTTGCCGCCGAGTTGCAACACCGAGGGTCAGATCTCACAAATCGCTGGGACAGGCTCGGGCAAACTAGGGTACCGCAGCGTGCTGCGCGCTAGCCAGGCAGAGAGTGCGACGGAAGGAACTCTCTGCGTACGCTCCCAACAAATGAGACTACGTCGATGGTGAAGCACCGACAATCAGAGAAATACCCCAATTGACGGGGGGAGAATTACGAACTACGGTTCGCCATTTGGCAGTCTGAGAAAACAAACCAGCTACGGGAATGCAGATGCTGAGGCGAAGCCCTGAGGAACAACTCTAAATCGAGAACCTGATCTCATTTCTTCTGTTTTGAATTTGTCCGTGTGCTGCTGGGCCGAATCGGGTGTGTAACTGCAAGAAGTTCACGGGACTAGTACTTGGTCATCCACGAAGCATTTCCAGTATCTCAACGTAGCTATTTGATTTTATAAGTAGTTCCGCAGAAATCAAAAGGAGCGCAAGCTTTGGCCCATTTCTTGCCCGTATCTCTGCTCCCGGTCCAAATCGATTTGAATTGGAGGATATTTAATGCGATTCCGAACTTCCATGGTCCTAGTCACACTGTTTGTCGCTTGTTTCACGATCGCGGCATGGTCTAAACCCCCTACCGTCCAGCCTTCGCCAGGTCCCCTGCTACCCACGCCCGATACGCAATCGCTGTCGGGGAGAATCGCAGCTGTAGGAGATGCGGAATTCTCAGTGCAGGTGACGAAAGACCTGGATATGAATACAGTTCAATTCCTGGTCGATGACAAAACGAAAGTCGAAGGCAAACTCGCCGTCGGCGCACAAGCCACTGTCGAGTACCGTTCGAATGGAGACAAGAAAATCGCCGTTCACGTCATCGTGACTCCGACCTCTGGAATGAGCTCGTACTAACCAAACACACCGACACGCGCAACGAGCCGGTCAGGAGTGTTTCATTGCGGCTGCCCGCACCCAGCCCTCGCGGGCCATTTCTAGTTTTTTCAATTGAGGAGTCTTAATACGCACGACTCTGAAAATCATCCTGCCCTTGATCGGCGACGGGGTGCCACGGAATGTATACCTTGACAGGCGGAAAGAAATCCTGCAACGAAGGGAGGGAGAGGAACGACGCACGATCCATCGGCGAATCAAATAGCCTACCAACATATTTGCGACAATAGGGCCCGCGAATAGCGTTCATCGCAGAGGCGATTTGGACGACAGGAGGCTCGATGTTCTATTTGGTTTGGGTTGTACTCGTGGGCATCTTAGCCGGGTGGCTTGCGGGGCAGATTACTAAAGGACGTGGCTTTGGTATTTTTGGAGATTTGATTGTGGGCATTTTGGGCTCACTACTTGGCAGCTTCTTATTCGGATTGATTGGGATATTGGCCTATGGTTTATTGGGGCGCCTAATAATGTCCGTTATCGGTGCCATCGTCCTGCTCTGGTTGATTCGGTTAATCAAGAAAGCCTAGCGGAGGCGGTCTTTGAGCCCTTGCCTTTCGGTCTTGATCCTGCGTTGTAGTGAGCCGCCCAGTCACTTCGCGGAGACTTGTTTCAAGACTCCTTTAAAAAATAGGCCGTCAGTATTCCTTTAAAGGTCTATGGTTTCCTGGTTTTTGCCGGGACTTTCTTCAATGGCAGATCGCTTAAGTGCGCGACGCATGCCGCGGCCATGTAGCGCACAAGATCCTTATCATCGTCCATAGCCGCCGCAATCTTTGAAACGAGCGAACGATCTCCTCGTTCCGCAATCGCTTCCAGCGCCGCGGCTCGTACCGTCCAGTTCTCGTCCGTGGTTGCTGTTATCAGTGCTTCTCCAATGTCAGGGCTGGGATCGCGCGCGAGTTTCTTTGCTGCTGCGGCGCGCACCGGCGACGAATCATCCTTCGTCACGGTCTTGAAGATTTCGTAACCGATTCCCGCATAGGGGACGAATCCAATCCCTTCCTCGAATCCTAGTTCCGCCATTTTCTTTTTGTCTTTGAGGCTGTCGAGTTGCCGCTTAATCAGCCCTTTGCTGGCATGTCTTTCGCCGGTCAATACGTCGTAATAGACGTCGTAACCCGCATCATCGTGGAGCAAGAGCAACGAGTTCGCTGCAGCCAGTACCACTACAGGTTCGGAATCATCCAAAACTTTTTCCAGCTCGGAAGTTGCTTGCGCGTGATGCATGGATCCCAACGCCGCGGCCGCTGCGAGGCGGACATTTGGTTTGTCATCCTTGAGCGCGGCGATTGCCGCCTTCCCCGCTTCCACGTTTCGGGACAAGAGGCCCAAGGCCCTCACTGCCTTGGCGCGTTTGTCCGCGCTGTCGCCCTGCAAAGCTTCACGCAGGATTCCCCAGGCTTTCTCGCGGGGAGTTTTCGGAGTGGCCGCTGTGTTCGTAGCCGGGGCGGTAACGGCTGGCTGTTTCTCCTGTGACGGCGCGGGGGACGCAGTCGGTGCATGCGCCCGCGCAGAAATGTCGGCTACGCTCAGTAAGCCCAAAACTCCAATTAAGCCAATGTTCCACGGACGGGAAGTCCAAGGTCGTTTGCTCATGATTTCCATCTCCCATTGGAGGAAAAACTTGATCACTATACTCGAAGCCGGAATCCCGATTTGACTTCCCGGCCGATAACGTACACGCGGCCCCGTCAATTTTGGAATGCTCCGGTCAAGTTTTGAGTGCCGAGCCTTTCCAGCGGCCGTGGCAAATCCCTATACCAAAAACTGGTTTCTTCAACCCATTCCTCAGGTACTTTCTTTTCCCAGTCTCGCCCGGCACCGAGATCTTTAGGTCTACGGCTCGCTTAAAGGACTAGTACCCCCCAACGTCTAGTCGTGTGAAATTTTTGCTCTCCATGGAGCCCTGTACGTTTCGTATCCCATTGAGTACCCGCCACATACGAAGCCTGCCGATGGAATCGTGTTTGCTGCCTTAGGAACCGTAAAGGCACCAGATTGGTGTCGAAGCTAGCATTCACAGTGAATGCCAATGATAGTCCATCTCACAGTCTTTGCTTTTGTTGTTGGAATGGCCCTCTCCCTGACGGATGCGGGTCTCACCGGACGTCTGAATCCTCATTTCCCGAACATCAAGAATCCGCTCGTCGCATTCTTCGAATGGTTTGGTGATCTGGGCATGTTTTGTGGTCGCCTGATTTGGGCAGCCTTCACTCCACCATACGAAATCCAGGAGTTCGTGCACCAATTCGATGAGTTGGGTGCGAAGTCTCTCCCGCTGGTCGCGCTCGCCGGAGCGGCAACTGGAGTCGTACTGACACTTTCGACGCGCGATAGCCTGATTCGCTTCGGAGCCAAATCATTTCTCCCGGCAGTTATCATCTTCTCGATAATCAAGGAGAGCGGCCCGATCATTACGGCGCTCGTCGTCAGCGGCCGCGCGGCCGCAGGCATCGGCGCCGAATTGAGCGCGATGAAGGTCACCGAACAGATCGACGCCATGGAGGCCTCGGCCGTCAATCCGTACAAGTTCTTGGTTGCAACCAGGGTCCTTGCGTGCATGTTGATGCTTCCACTGCTCACACTGGTGACGGATTTCTTTGGCGTCGCGATGGGATGGGTCGCTAGCACGTTGACGGAACCGGTTTCCCTGCAGCTCTTCCTCCACGACGGCTTCAAAAGCGTTGCCTACAGAGACTTCCTACCGTCGACGCTAAAGACGACGGTGTTCGGTCTGATCATCGGCTTGGTCCCATGCTTCCAGGGAATGCGCGCGACCGGTGGTACGGAAGGCGTGGAGCGCGCGGCAACGAGTTCCGTCGTTCTGGCGTCTCTCTTGATCATTCTGGCGGATGTGTTACTCGTTCACTTAATTCTTGTATTTTTCTCCTGAGAGGCGGGAATGCCGAGCGAAGCACCCAACAAGAGCAGCGAGAGAGAAGCGCCGCCGGTCCAAGTAAGATCGTTGAGTAAATCCTTCGGCGAACAGACAGTCCTGAACGGAATCAATCTGGAAGTCGCGCAAGGAGAAACTCTCTCGGTCCTCGGGCGGAGCGGCACTGGCAAAAGCGTTTTGCTGAAATTGATTATCGGCCTGCACAAGCCAGATTCGGGCTCGATTCGCGTCCACGGACAGGAGGTTACCGGTCTGCCCCTGAAGCCGTTGAACGAGGTCCGTAAAAAAGTCGGCTTCCTGTTCCAACAGGCGGCTCTCTACGATTCGCTGACGGTCGAAGAAAACGTCGCCTTTCCGCTGCGCAGGCATTCCAAGATGTCCGACGATGAGCGAAACGAGCTCGTGGGCGAGCTCCTCACGAGTGTCGGAATGGACCAAGACGCGCACAAATTGCCCGCGGAAATCTCCGGCGGAATGCAAAAGCGCGTGGGCTTGGCACGAGCCTTGGCCTTGGAACCAGACATCCTGCTGTTCGACGAGCCCACTGCCGGACTCGACCCGATAACCGCTACGGAGATTGACGACTTGATTCTGCGGTTGCAGAAGGAGCGCAATATGACTTCAGTTGTCGTTACTCACGATATTCACGGGGCGCGGGCCATTTCCGACCGTCTGGCTCTGATGCGTGACGGCCAGATTTTGATCGAGGGAACGTTCGAGGACTTGCAAAAGAGTCGTGACACGTTCGTCACGCAATTTCTGAGCGGCTCTTAGGTGAAGACGATGTCCACAGCGTTTCGAGTAGGCGTTTTTATCTTCATGGGGCTGTTGTTTCTCTCCATTGGCATCTTCTTGATCGGCAACAAGGATTTCTTGTTCAGTTCGACGTACGGTTTGAAAGCCGATTTCCAGAACGTCGGCGGCTTGAACAATGGCGCTGACGTCCGCGTCGGGGGAATTCATGAGGGCACGGTCAAGGAGATCGACTTGCCTTCTCAATCGGACGGAAAAGTGACCGTGGTGATGAATTTACGCAGCGCGACTCGCAATATCATCAAGAAAGATTCCCACGCTTCCATCAAGACAGAAGGACTCTTGGGCGACAAGTACATCGAAGTCTCATTCGGTTCACCGAAGGCCGATGCCGTCCAGAACGGCGACACAATCGCGAGTGAGACAACCAAAGACATGTCCGAACAAGCCCGTGCGCTCACGGACGAAGCCCATGCTGGTGTCGCCGCCTTCCGTGACAATATGGAAGCGCTCCAGCACAATTTCCTTCTCCGTGGATTCTTTGAAAAGCGCGGTTACAACGACACGGCCGAATTGACCCAGCATGCCATCTCCCGCCTCCCCGCCCGGGCGCGTACGAAGGATTTTGAGTACGATACAAACGAGATTTTCGACAAGCCCGAGGGCGCGAAGTTGAAGAATAAGAAATCCCTGGATGAGGCAGGAAAATACCTCGAACAGAATACGTTCGGCCTTGCCGTCGTCGCCTCCTCTGAATCGAAGGGCGATACCGACAAAGTTCGTGTTCTCACCGAAGCCCGCGCGAAAGTTGTGCGCGATTACCTTGCCCAGAATTTCAAGTTGGAGGACACACGACTCAAAACCATCGGTCTCGGAAAAACCAAAGGCGCCGGCGACTCCTCCAAACTCGTCATCCTGATCTATCCCGCGAAGACGCCCGCCCAGCCGGCTCAACCTCCCTCACCACCCAGCCCATAGTCTAGGGCAGATTCTGCGAGTGTTTGATGGTGCTAGGCCCGACGTTTGCCGCTGTCAATGCAAATCGCTCTCGACAAGTTTCTGGCACCAGTGACGCGTAGAAGACGCAGTCGGGGCTTATCGGGAGTTGAGCGCCGCCCTTATGAAAAGATTTGGTGATTCCGCCTCGTGGGACGGGGTTAGTATATTCATACGTCGTTCGTTTTCATTCATTCTTAGAGGGAGCGAGAGGTGGTCTTATCGATCTCCTTGCGTGACCCTAACCCCGATCCTGACGCCCGCCTCAATTACTGGCGAGCAATCTGGACACGAAGGGCTGCGCGATTCAAATCGACGTATGGGAATTGATCGGGTCAGCACGAA
>Ga0099828_10004101_pt1 | contig 10250 bp, 7 predicted proteins | sample CZO8metaG_2_FD_79338 | JGI IMG/M metagenome (GOLD analysis project Ga0099828, IMG submission 79338) | Vadose zone soil microbial communities from the Eel River Critical Zone Observatory, Northern California, USA - CZOApr15con2H1.8 metaG | ecosystem: Environmental > Terrestrial > Soil > Vadose...
AGGCTCTGAGTTAAGCCGTTGGCCGCTTGTTCTGCAAACCGGCCACCACCCCTAGAATTAAGGCCAGTGTGCATAAGTCCGCGGAGAAACGTCCCTGCGCAAATTATCAAAGCTTCTGTATAAATAACGCGTTCCTTTTGAGTTTTGACTGCCACGATACGCTTTCGGCCAGACTGAAGCTCTTCTACCAGGATTTCAACAACAGAATCCTGGAGTATCTCAAATCCATCCTGACTAAAAAGTCGCTTCTGGGCCTCACGCGCATACCATTCACGGTCGTTTTGGCACCGTGGTGACCAAACTGCAGGTCCTTTTGATCTGTTTAACATCTTAAAGTGAATTCCAGTAAAATCCGCTATTTTGCCCATCTCCCCGCCGAGGGCGTCAATTTCCCGAACCAGGTGCCCCTTCGCAGTTCCACCAATTGCCGGGTTACATGACATTCTCCCAATGGAACCAATATCCATAGTTATCAGGGCCGTTAAGCAACCCATTCTCGATGAAGCCAGGGATGCCTCTATCCCTGCGTGGCCGGCGCCAAGGACCACAACATCGTAGCTGTTTTTAGTGTTTTCCATTCTCTATAGTTTCACGTGAAACTACCCTTAAACTTCCTTTCATTTCCCGATGCAGAACTTTGAAAATATATTATTAAGAATGTCATCTGTAGTTACTTTGCCCACTATAAGCCCAAGAGAGTCAACAGCACCCCGGATGTCCACAGCGGTTACTTCCCCGCTCATATTGCCCTCAAGACTGTGTAGCGCCAGATTCAGGCTTTTGACTGCATCTAGAAGAGCTAATTTATGTCTCTGGTTGGTTACCGTGACGCTATTATCGGCCAAATTGAAGGTATTCTGAGCGGAGGTGGCTACGAGCATCTTCGAAATGTTTTCTATTCCAATCCCTTTTAGTGCTGAAACTGCTACCCCCTTCATAGCAAATTGTTCTTCTAAAACCCCCATTCTCGGTCTTGAGTGGTTTGAATTATTGACCAGATCAATTTTATTTCCGATAAAGATTTCGGAAAAAAGCTCTCCGTTCTTTATATTTTTAACCTCCTTAATGAATTTTGCATCATCACCGTTATCCTCCTTAGAGATATCCACAACATACAAACATACATCGGCATTTTTGATCTGCTCCCGGGTTCTCCTAACTCCTTCTTTTTCAACAATATCTTCGGTGGGCCTTAAACCTGCGGTATCAATTAAGCGAAAAAGCATTCCCTCCAAGACAATACATTCTTCAATAACATCGCGTGTTGTGCCAGGGACCTCGGTTACAATAGCTCGATTCTGGTCAAGTAACGCATTCAAAAGACTTGACTTACCGGCATTCGGTCTACCGACCAGGACCACTTTTACACCATCTCTATGAAGCCTCCCATGAATGAATGATAAAACGAGAGATTCAAGTTCTGATCGAATACTAATCAGCTCTTCCTGAAGGTTTTCTGTATTTGTGAAAGAGATATTCTCTTCAACAAAGTCCAGCTCCAGTTCAATAAGGCAACAAATGCGTACCAGCTTGTCCACAAGGTCATTGATCTTTTTTGATAAAGATCCCTGGAGTTGAATCAACGAACTTTTACGCCCCTGTTCTGATTGAGACTTGATAAGATCTGCAACTGCCTCCGCTTGGGAAAGGTCGATGCGTCCATTGAGAAAGGCCCTCTTGGTAAATTCCCCCGGCTCCGCGAGTCGCGCGCCATTTGCAATAACAGACTCAAGAAGCTTCCGCGTTACGTACACGCCACCGTGGCAGCTCATCTCGACAACATCTTCGGCCGTATAAGAACTAGGTGCCCGGAACACTGATGCAAGGACTTCGTCAATCACCATTCCTCCATGGTCCAGGTGTTGACCATAATGAACCGTGTGACTTTGAGCATCCCGCAGTCGTATTTTGCCGCGAAAACCCCGGTCAGCAACATCAAATGCATTCTTTCCGCTGATACGAATCACTGCAATACCTCCCTCGCCTATGGGAGTTGCAATTGCGGCAATAACGTCATCGAACTGCTTCATTCTGTGCCCTCATGGTAATGGATTGGCGTGGGAAAGCAAATCTAACAAAAAGCAATTTCAAACACAATCGATTACGGGGTAACAAAAAAACCCCGCACGGGCGAGGTTCTTCATTTGCAGCAATCCTTCAGAACGACTAGCGCTTAATCTTCGGAAGACTTTTTGTCAATCGGTTCATGATGCCCCCGCTCCTTTTTTTCTCTTCAATTTTGCGCAACGGTTCGTTCGCGTGCTGCCGATTGATCCAAACTTGCTGCGCAATGGAAAGGAGATTAAACACAAAATAGTAGAGGTTCAAGCCCGAAGGGAAAGTATTTAACAAAAGCGTGAGGAGGACGGGCATCAACCATACCATCATTTTTTGACGCGGGTCTTTCACAGACATTTTTTGTTGAATGAATGTGGTCATCCCCATGAACAAAGCGAGTCCGCTCAAATCTTTTATCCCGAAAAATGGAAGGTGGAACGGCAGAGTGAAAGCAATATCCGGGACAGAAAGGTCCTTGATCCACCAGATAAAACTCGCCTGACGCAACTCAATGGCCGAACGGAATACGGCCCACAATGCATACAATATTGGAAGCTGAAGGAGGAGCGGAAGACATCCACCCGCAGGATTGACACCGTATTCTTTATAGAGCTGCATAATGTGCTTGTTCATCTTCTGGGGATCGTCCTTATGTTTTTCCCGGATTTCCTCAATGAGAGGTTGAAGCGATTGCATTTTTTTCATCGACTTCATGCTGGTGCGGGTCAGAGGATGCAGGGCAACTTTTATGATAATGGAAAAAATAATAATTACGACGCCGTAATTGGGAATAAAGGAACGGAGAAACTGGAACAGGGGAATCATAACCCACTCAGAAATCGGACGAATGATCCAGGCAGCCCCCAGGCTCATGATCTGATCCAGACCAGCGTGATAGCTTTTGATTATTTCAAAGTCGAGAGGACCAAGGAATACCGTAAACGATGCCTGATCAACCTGGGGACCGCGGAATGGCATTCGCAGACCGATCGTGTACGTTTCCTTCAGACCGTTGTCAGGCATCTTATGGGTAATCCCTTCAAGATATGCACCTTCGCTGTTTTTTTCCCGGGGAATAAGGGCAACGGCAAAATACTTATTGCGCGTAGCCACCCATTCTGTCACGCCTGAAATATTCGACTTCACCGGTTCACTGGAACGGCCGGCGTCGATCTCCGCCAGTTCCCCGCCGGCATAGGCATACGCCATTGCAGAGTTTGATTCATCAATACTGTTGTGTTCAGCATATCGTAGACCATGTTCCCACACAATCTGATATTCAAAACCTGCAATCACTTCGTCCATCTGCTCAAATCTCACGTTTACATCAAACGAGTAGCGACCGTTCTTAAACTTCAATGTCTTGACTATACGACCGCCATTGGAAGCCCTCGCCACCAGTTCAACCGATATACTGTCATTCCCCTTGAGAACCACATGTTGCCAAGGACGGAACTCCGCCTGGAAGAACAACGTACGGGTGTTGACAAGCTTTCCGTCAGACGTAGTGAAGAGGAGACTTAAATCACCTCCCTGATCGAATTCCACGAGTTGTACGGGTAACTTGTCCCACGTTTTATAGCCCTTGAGTTCCCATTTCCGAAGGAGACCACCCCGTGTTGTGATTTCGGCGAGTAATAAATCTGACTCAACGATCAAAACCTTCTCCTCACCACGTGCAGCCACGGAAAAAAGCCGCCCGAGGGAATCCTGCACCATCATGGTTTTCCTGTGGCTCGTTGCACTGATGGATCCCTCCTGCGGAGCTGTCTGTGACGGTGTGCCGGAAGAATCCCTTGCGGTTCCGGGTGGCGGGGCGGGTGGTGGAGCATTTATCGTCATCCAAATGATAAGCACGACGGCGATAAGCACGAACCCAATTATTGCATGACGATCCATGTATGCTAGATAGAGACTTTGCTATGGGACAGGGTCAAACCCTCCGGCGTTGTACGGATGGCATCGAAGAATTCTTCTCATTGAGAGTCCAAGCGCTCTGAAAAATCCATGTCTCTCGAATGCCTCGATGGAATAAGACGAACATGTGGGGTGGAAACGGCATGTCTTCGGAGGAAGCATTGGTGATACGACAATCTGATACAGCTTAATGCCGAGAACCATTGCTCTATTCGTGGAACACCTCCGTCATTACCGCTTTCTGTATCATCGATTCCATTTCACGCTGCACTTCTTCCTGAAAAGACGCCAACGACGATCGTGGCGCTGACCGGGTTCCGGTGAACACAATCTCAACCAGCAATTGTTTTTTTATGATGTCATGAACCACCGGGGCCTTCATCAGACGAAATGCTTCCCGCATCACTCGCTTAAGGCGATTGCGAATAACCGACCCGGCGATCTTCTCGCTGACTCTAAATCCAACTACCATACCAGGTGATGATTGTTCGGCCGAGGGGACTGCGCGGAAACAACACTCAAGAAATTTTCCTGAAATGTTTTTTCCTTTTGAAGATACTTCGTAAAAGCGATGGCGACCGCGAAGGATCTCTGATTTCCGTAATGTCCGATCAACGCCCTTCGTGCGATTTAACTTCAGTTTATCTCTCATCACTTACAGACAACTTCCATCTGCCTTTGGCACGACGGCGTGCAAGAACTTTTCGACCATCCTTCGAACTCATTCGTTGACGAAATCCGTGTTTGTTCTTCCGTTTACGTCCGCTTGGTTGAAATGTCCTTTTCATCGTTTATTCCTTTTATTGAAACGCTGGTAGACGAAAAAAAGAGGATTGCTTTGGAACACAATCCTCCTGAAGAGAAAACCCTATCATCTTTTGCATTCAATTTATAAAAAATGTGCCAGAAAAACAAGAAAAACCTGCCCTGCGGAGAATTTCTTTCTTGCTTTGGGTTGGGTTTCTTTGTATAATGGTATGCATGAATCCCGAAGCAAGCGTGTTGATAAGTTGTTGATAAGATAATTTAATTTCTTCCGTACTAGGGCTTGGTCGGGATCGAGCTCACATATCCCATCAGTCTTTGGCCCATTTGAGCCAATAACTAAGTAACATCCCACTTAGCTAATAATAAGTTCCATTTAGTAAATATCCAGTTTTCTCTATACTTGTTGACACATGTGTTGATAACTCGTGAATATGGGTAAAAATCTTTCTAACCCATTGGACAACAAGGAGATAATGAATTTATGGATGGTCAAAATCCGGTGAACCAGATCGGTTTTCCCGGTGGCAAAAATGTCGCCGAGATTTCAAAAGATACCGCTGACAAAGTCTGGAAGGAGTGCCTGGGACTCATCTCTCAGAACATAAACACCCAGAGCCTGAAGACTTGGTTTGAGCCCGTAATCCCAATTTCCCTTGAAGCTGGAAAGTTGATACTCCGGGTCCCGAGTCAGTTCTTTTACGACTGGCTTGAGGAACATTATTCCCCCATTATTTCCGGCGCTTTGGTACATGTTTTGGGAAACAGTGCCGGTGTTGAGTATTCTGTACAGGAAGAGGATCCTGAATCTTCCACGCTTTCGTCTTCTCCTAAAAAATTTCTCTCCGAAGAATCTCCTGCTGAACAGGTAACGAGCGGAACTATCGTTCCTTTGCCTGCACCATTACAGTCGAAATTCACGACAACCCAGCGGGCATCCATTGAGACGTTCCTGAACCCCCGGTACACATTCGAAAATTTTATCAAGGGAGACAGTAACCAATTCGCGCGCGCAGCTGCGCTGGCAGTCGCAAATAACCCTGGAGGCACTTCGTTCAACCCTCTGTTAATTTATGGAGGGGTCGGGTTAGGAAAAACACATCTCATGCAGGCGATAGGCGACCATGTTCTCCATCATGGAAAAGCAAAACGCGTTATGTATATTTCGAGTGAAAAGTTTACCGTTGAATTTGTGGACGCTATTCAAAGTGACAAGATGACTGAATTTGCAAATTTCTACCGGAGTTTAGATGTCCTCATCGTCGATGACATTCAATTTTTTAGCGGAAAAGAAAAGACACAGGATAATTTTTTCCACACGTTCAATGCATTACATCAACTGGGAAAGCAGATAGTCCTCTCGTGTGACAAACCGCCCAAAGAACTGAAGGGGCTGGATGAGAGGTTGATATCGCGTTTCCAGTGGGGCCTTATAGCCGATATACAGCCGCCCGATCTCGAAACACGTATCGCGATTCTACGCAAGAAAAGCATGGATGACGGCATTGAACTCCGTCAGGATGTGATCGAGCTGCTCGTCTCGAATGTTACCTCGAATATCCGCGAGCTCGAAGGATGTCTTATCACCCTTCTTGCACGTGCCTCCCTTGAGAACAAGGAAATAGATGTTGATCTGGCGAAAGATGTGGTCCGCAGCGTTATCGGTGAGGTTCGGACTCACGTTACCATCGAGGAAATTCAGCGCACGGTGTGTGAGTATCTCAACATCCCTGAAGATCTCATTCGGGCAAAAACGCGCAAACAAGAAATCGTTAATGCGCGGCAAATAGCAATGTATCTTTGCAAAGAACTGACAAATTGTTCCTTAAAGACAATTGGATTGCACTTTGGTGGAAGAGATCACAGTACCGTTATCCATGCCTATCAAACGGTTGAGGATTTATCAAAAACGGATCCTAAGTACCGATCCGTTGTCCAGCAACTCAGATCAAAGATTGATATGCGCTCTCCATTGCGTTGACCACTCCATTGTTTCAGCACGTACTCTGTACTGTGTTGGTATAATTGTGCAGAATGTGTGATTTCCTGTGAGCGGCTTGTGAAGAGTTCTCCGTGAATTGTTCTCCCCGCCTAAGCATAGAGATAAATGTGAATAACCTGTTATCTTTCAACCACCCGGCAACCACTATTTGATATAATTTTTCCCTCTTTGGGCCGTGGAGACAGCACTTTGAAACGTTACAAACATACGAACATCCCTTATCCATCTAACTATTATTTTTAACTAATATTATTACTATAAGCTATTGAAAATATTCAAGTTGGCGTTCCTTTCCCCTTGTATGTTAGGTCAAAATTTCGTACATTTTGTACGTAAGAATCATCCCTCAATACCATTATTTTTTCCCGTAAAAGGAGGTCTCAATGAAATTCTCCGTTGCAAGCAGTGAACTTCTTAGGGTGCTTACTAAAGCCAGCGGAGTTGTACCTTCACGGTCACCACTTCCAATTTTAGAAAACTACCTTTTTGATTTGTCCAGGGATACCCTGAAAATTACTGCAACCGATCTCGAAGTTTCTATTACCACATCGGTTGTTGTTAAGGGTGAGGAAAATGGTAAGGTCGCAGTACCAGCCAGGCGAGTTATGGAAACCATTCGTGCTCTGCCAAGTACGGATATTGTATTCGACGCAGATGCTACGAGTAAGAAACTGACCATGACTACTAAGAATGGTGAGTACAAACTCGGGTGCGAATCAAGCGAGGAGTACCCTACGATAGCATCACCGAAAGGTGACGGCACCATGTCTTTTGAAAAAGAAAATCTCATGCGAATAATTAATCACACGTCGTTTGCTGTCAGTACAGACGAGTTGCGTCCCGCCATGATGGGCGTGTTGCTTCAAATAAAGAAAAGCGAAATCACGGCCGTTGCTACCGATGGACATCGTTTGGTAAGAATCATAAACGGAGCTGTTCCCTCTGCGAAAGTTGAACGGGACATCATTATTCCTGCAAAAGCGCTCAACATCCTTGTAAAATGCCTTGAAGAACAATCCAGCACGATCTCCGTTGATGAATCCCATATCGTGTTCAATTTTGGTACCACGGTTCTCATTTCCCGGCTTATAGAGGAAAAGTATCCAAACTACGAATCGGTGATTCCAAACGACAACGATAAACTACTTACGGTAAACAAAAACGAGGTGTTACAATCCGTCCGCCGCATTGCACTGTACGCAAGTTCGACCACACACCAGGTACGCTTTTCATTAAAGGAAAATTCACTGACCATCTCGGCGGAAGATATCGACTTCGGGAGCGAAGCAAGTGAAAAATTAATGTGCAAATACTCTGCCGATCCACTAGAAATCGGGTTCAATGCAAATTACGTCATTGACATTCTTTCCCATATTGATACGGATGAGGTCACTTTCCTGTTCAGTACGCCAACACGGGCGGGGATCGTGAAACCCGCCAGGCAGAAAGAGGGGGAAGATCTTTTAATGTTGGTTATGCCGGTTCGACTGAACGCGTGAGAGGGTTACATGCATTTAGCAAGAATTCACGTACGGGGCTTTCGGAACCACAGTGACACAGCGCTCGAATTCGGTGATGGCACAAATATTATTCTTGGAGATAATGGACAGGGAAAGACAAATATCTTAGAAGCAATTTCCTACCTGTGCCTGACAAAGAGTTTCTATGCCAGCAGCGATGCCGTTGTCCTCGGTTTGGGGAAGGAGTCTTTTGAGGTCGAAGGACAGATAATCTCCGACACGCAGTCTGAAAGTCAGATACGTGTTGCCTACCTAGCGAACTCACGAGAAAAAATCTACAGTATCGGCAGGCGTCGCATTGAGCCTCTTTCGTCTATCATCGGGCGCTTTCCTATAGTTATTCTATCGCCCGAACATGCGTCTATAACAATGGGCCCCCCGTCTGCGAGGCGGAGATTCGTCGATTTGCTTATGTCACAATCGAGCGCGGTGTACTTCGAAGATCTTCTTGAATATCGTCGTATTCTCAAACAACGCAATGCGATACTTCTTGAGGGCCGGCTCACGAAATCTGCCCCATGGGATGTTTTGGAGGCGTGGAACGAACAGCTTGTTCGAGTTGGAGCGGGGATTATGCACAAACGGACACAGTTCATTGAACAATTCACATCATATATAACCTCTTCGTATCGCGAAATTGTTGAAGCAGTCGAGGAACCAGGCATCGAGTATGTTCCCTCTGGATCACCGGTGCCTGAAGAGCAAAAACGCAACGCCTTCACGAAAGAAGACCTTGAGGAAATTCTTCTGAAAGGGGTTCAAGAGCGAAGGTGGGAGGAGCTTCGGTTGGGTACAACGCTTGTTGGTCCGCATCGAGACGAGTTTGCGATGAAAGTCAATGGGCTTGACCTGCGTAAATTTGCATCGCAGGGGCAGCACAAAACGTTCCTGGTGGCGCTAAAGATAGGCGAATTCTTCTATCTCCAGGAGCAGCGTCGAGAGACGCCAATCCTTCTCCTGGACGATGTGTTCAGCGAGTTGGACGACCATCGTACAAGATGCGTTTTGAGTTTGATTGGTGGATTGAGCCAGACAGTTGTCACCTCGACCAACGGTGAGATCTTTGATGTCGCAGTGTCACTCAATGATCATAACAGAAAATTTTTTGTTTCTAACGGCACAGTGGTCTATGAAAGTGTCTAACCCGAAATCAATCGACAGGGTTCTTGCGACCCTCATTCAAGAATTGGGGCTTGGTCCGCGCATCAAGCAGTTAAAGGTGCTTGATGTGTGGGTCGAGGCGGTAGGGGAACAAATTGCCAAAGTCACCAGGCCTGATCGTATCGAACGTGGAAAGCTTATCGTCCATGTGAAGAAAGCACCGTGGCGGAACGAACTCATTTTTTTGAAGAAGGATATCATCGCAAAGTTGAACCGGATTCTTGGTGAAGAAATCGTAAAGGAAATTATTTTTCGATAACAACATTCATGGCAGCGAAGACTCAATCAAAAAAACCAAACGGCGAATATACCGCTGAAGATATAACGGTACTGAAAGGATTGGAAGCGGTCCGCCGCAGGCCTGCGATGTACATCGGCGATGTGAGCACGAGGGGACTCCATCACCTTGTCTATGAAGTTGTCGACAATTCCATTGATGAAGCGCTTGCAGGCTATGCACGCACCATCGAAGTGACGCTCAACAGGGATGGTTCCGTTACGGTCGTGGATGACGGCCGGGGAATTCCAACTGATATTCATGCCGAAGAGAAGCGGTCAGCACTCGAAGTTGTCATGACCGTCCTGCATGCCGGTGGTAAGTTCGATAAGAACACATACAAAGTATCGGGAGGACTGCATGGTGTGGGTGTTTCTGTGGTCAATGCTCTTGCAGAATGGCTTGAGGTCGAGGTATACCGCGACGGTAAAGTGTGGTATCAGAAGTACAAACGCGGCGATCCACTTTCACCTGTGAAGGTTACCGGCAAAGCAGAAAAAGCAAAGACGGGAACAAAGGTGACTTTCCTCCCCGACGGACAGATTTTCAA
>Ga0099828_10004102_pt1 | contig 10250 bp, 8 predicted proteins | sample CZO8metaG_2_FD_79338 | JGI IMG/M metagenome (GOLD analysis project Ga0099828, IMG submission 79338) | Vadose zone soil microbial communities from the Eel River Critical Zone Observatory, Northern California, USA - CZOApr15con2H1.8 metaG | ecosystem: Environmental > Terrestrial > Soil > Vadose...
ATACACGGCACTGGCAGGAAAGGCTACTTCGGCCAGGTGTTGCAGGCGATGTGTATAAGCTCCACAGTCACCGCTGCTGACGAAGACCGAAATGCCTTCGGCGGCCAGCGTGCGCAAACTTTTATTGACGGCAGCCAATTCACTGGAACTGAAGGCACTTTCAAAGGTGCCATAGCTGACACTTAACACCTGGACTTTGTGATCAGAAGCAACGCGGTTGAAGACATCGACCATAGACTGGGCAAAGGAGCTACTCTGGCCGTCGGTTTGATAGTCGAGGATTGACGCCTGGGGAGCGAGACCGGCAATCAGTTCGAGATCCATGATGGCCTCACCCTGACCTGTACCCGAGGCGAGATGCCCATCAACATCGATATTCTGGACATTGGGAGTGGCAATACCCACACAGGAGGCATAATTTGCCAGGTCGGAGGGATTATAGGTATCGCCGAACTCGGCCACGCCAATGGTCATGCCCTGACCCTGGAAACCTTGCTGGTACAGCTTATCGAGTTGATAGGCTGCGGCAAGTTTATTGCGAGTCAATGTCTGCTTCGCGCCATACTTGCTGCAATCACCAGCGAGGGATGCGGCCTGGGTCGCGAAGCCGAATGGTGGTTGGAATTGAGGAAGAGCAAAGTTATCCAGTCCAACAACGGAGGCTACAAGGGATGCAACCGGATTGGGGACCTTTGGATCGCCTTGTTGTAAAAAGAACTCGTGCCCATCTATAGTATAGGAATTTAATGCGATATTCAGTGTGCGTTCGATGGTAGCAACTGTAGCATGGACTTTAATCGAAGTATGCAGGGAATCGGTGGCGTCAATCGTATACCCATGCTGGGTCAACCAGTCCATTACCTGCTGTTGCTGGGCTTCAGAGAGCGCGTAGCGTTGGACAATCTGATCAGAAGTCAGGTACTGGTGGAAGGTTGGCGAGCCGGGTGTATATATCTGGGCAACATCTTGCTGCATGGCGGCGTCATTGTAGACCAGGTTGAAGGTAAGCGGCTTGACCTCATCCTGGGGTAACGGCGTGCCAGAGGGTAGTTTACCTGTGCCGGAGGGTTGACTTGCTACCGTATGAGAAGACTTTTGTGGTGTAGCTGTAGGTGAGACACTGGTTTGAGTAGTTGTATTTGTGCTCGTCTGCTGTGTTCCGGGCAACGAACATGCGCTGACCAGCAGCCCAATCACCACGATACCAAGCACCAATTGCATAGGAAACCAGAGAGTTTTGTAGTAATGATGTTTCACACATACCTCCAAGCAGAGATGATCCGCAAGAACTGCGGAAACGGAACCTCTTCCAATATTGAGCAAACATAGTATATCAGGACTGGTTATCTGTAGTATATAGTTTTCGCAGAGAAAAAACAGTGAGCAGGACAATATATCCAGAGTGAGATATGATACATCACAAGATGCTCACAAAATGAAAATCACATTTTTTTCTCCTGCAAATTACGTAATTTTGGCGGATTTTGGGATGGACAATCCGCCTTCCGTATGGTATAATCAATCCAATCAGAAGGAGATTTCCAAGTTTGCACGTTCAGCCTATGTACCCAATGGTTGGTTGGTGATGTAGGCGTTACATTCGGCCTATTTCCGTTAGCCGGGTGAGGATGAAATTTATAAACATGGATTCAGTCTCAATGGCATCACAGGTCTCATCGCTGCGAGCAGCGGTGGTGGCTCGCAGCGATACATGAATACACACACTAGGGAAATTTTGCCCTGGTGTTTTTTATTTCTAACTCATTTATTACACGCGCACTGGATGCCGGGCTCATCGATTATTCTTCATTTCTGTGGGCCGCTACACAGCTCCTGGATGTGAGCTGGTTAGCAAAAGCGTTTATCTAAGAAAGGAGGTGGAGGAGCATCTATTGATTGAGATATCTAGCGCAATGGCTAGATGAAGATTCAAATGAACAAGCAACGAACGAACAAACCAGATGCGCGACATCGTTAAATACGCCACTACAAGCGTAAGTACAATCGAACGAAGAAGTGGTCACGGAGTGGTTGCTAAATATGAAGGAGAGTACCGATCATGAACTCTAGTATGATCAGTAAGATCGCAAAAGCCAAGCGTTATGCAGAAGAACCAGAGCGGATTCAATTTACTCGCTTTGAAGCAACGTTCCGAGGTGAGAACGATATACACACCACCATTTTTGACAATGGTGAGTGGACCTGTACCTGCCGTTTCTTTAATGACTGGGGTGACTGCAGCCACACTATGGCAATGCAGCGAGTCCTGGGCGTAACTATTCCAGCAGCATATCGACATGGCATTCCTGCCGGATTAGGTACCAGCCCACTCGTACACTGAGCTGATCTTCGCATATGGCGTCGAGGGCTATCCTGAACAAGCCACCCGAAGCAATAAATAAGAAGCACTGAGATGCAACAAATCAGTGCTTCTTCCTTTTTTCCAAAAATTTGCAGTGGGAAAAGCGGCAAGACGGGCGAATGCGCTGCATTCGCCCGTCTTGCCGCTTTTCCCACTGCAAAAGAAAGTGTCTCGCACTCCCGTGTGGTTCCATGTCTATATGCCGGGTACGAATTGCAAGATAATGATGGCGGCGAACATGATGGCGGCCAATATGGCAATAAACACCAGGTCTCTCCGCACGTAGGCATAATGTTCCGCCGTGATTAAGGTAGCAGCAGCACGCTGCTGAGACTTATGTGCGGCCTGGCGACGAGTTGCCAGGCGTGCCGCGGCACTCCCCTTGGGAGCCGTGCTGGTTACACCGTTCGTACTCTGAGCAGTCTCGTTCTTCTCACCTGGCTTTGCCTCAGTCTGCCAGGCTTCTTTCTGCTTTGCCTCTAGCGGAGCTTCGACTATTGAAACACTGGCAGATGCTAGCTCAGCGTCGGCACTAGCATCTTGTGTATGCTCATCCGAAACTGGTGAGACAGATGAGACTGGACGTACCAGTTCAAAACTTTTCTGTGCTTTTGGTTTGTTGCGCTGCGCTGCGCCTCGCGCAGTCGCGGTCTTCTTTGGCATTGTTCCTCACTCCTTGCCCGCTAGACCCAAGAAATGCTCCGGCCTTTTCGGGTATGTTTATAGATAATTGCTTGCTACGCTCTTACTGTTTGTAATCAGCACTCGTATACAGTTTGTTTCTACGTCCCTATACGATTGATTTTCACCCTTACCCATCCATAAATTGGGGGCATTAAGTCTATTGAGGTCATTATACACGAAGGAACGTTTTCAGTCGAGGGGTCAGGGTCACGGAAATATTTCCGTGCAAGGTCAGAAGCACTATTCATACTCTCCCAGAGTATGCTATAATAGGCATGTTTACAGCACATGGAACAGCACGAGACTAGCCCATTGGCTAGTCCTTTTTTCTACCTGACCTAAACTACCAAGCAGGAACGTTACAGGAGTAGATTGTTATGTCAAGAATAGTCGTCGCGATGAGCGGCGGCGTGGATAGCTCGGTCGCCGCCGCACTTTTGAAGGAGCAGGGCCACGAGGTGATTGGTATTATGTTGCGCCTCTGGTCGGAACCCGGCGTCATCGAAGATGACGGCGTAGAGCGAGTTGTACAAAATAAATGCTGTTCCCTGGAAGCGGTGGATGATGCACGGCGTGTCGCCCGCATGCTCGATATGCCGCTTTACCTGGTCAACGTTGAGCAAGAGTTTAAGGACACAGTCGTGGATATGTTCTACGAGGAGTATGTTGCCGGTCGCACGCCCAATCCGTGCCTGACCTGCAATCGCCATATCCGCTTCACGGTGATGCTCAAGCGTGCCCTGGCACTCGATGCCGATTACATGGCCACGGGCCACTATGTGCGCGTGGATGACCATCCTATCACAGGCAAGCGGCGGCTGCGGCGTGGGATTGATCCCGACAAGGATCAGTCCTATGTATTGCATGTTCTCAATCAGCAGCAGCTGGCTCACGCGTGTTTCCCGCTGGGAGCCTACACCAAGCCGCAGGTACGTGCGATGGCCGCTGAGCGCGGCATGACAGTGGCAACAAAGGCGGAGAGCCAGGAGATCTGCTTTGTGGCACAAAACGATTACCGGGGCTTTATTGATCGCTACGCAGCTAGCAGGGTAGCTGAGGAAACAGAACTCACCGGTGCAGGTGTAAGTGTGGCAACCAGTACAAAGTCACTGATTACCTTGCCAAAGCCTGGACCAATTTTTGATCAAAGCGGCAAGTCACTGGGACGGCATCGCGGACTGGCCTTTTATACCATTGGGCAGCGCAAGGGACTGGGATTGACCTCCCAGGAACCTCTGCATGTGCTCAAGCTGGATGCCGCCCAAAATGCGCTCATTGTTGGGCCAGCAGCCGCATTGGAGAGGACCAGCTTTACCGTGGGGAAGATGCATTATGTGAGCGGGGAATTACCAACTGAGCCATTTGAGGCAAAGGTGCGTGTACGGTACAAGGCCCCGGAAGTACACGCGCTGCTGACCCCTGTGGAGGGAAATCTTGTGAACGTGACACTCTCACGCCCACAGCGTTCCATCACACCCGGACAGGCAGCCGTCTTCTATGGCGGCGAGGACGGTGATGAGGTGTTGTGCGGAGGAATAATTGTAGCATGACCGATCAAGCACATATTAGAAATTTCTGTATTATCGCCCATATTGATCATGGCAAGTCAACGCTGGCCGATCGTTTGCTAGAATATACGGGGACGGTCTCCAAGCGGGAATTGATGGAACAGACGCTTGACCAGATGGATTTGGAGCGTGAGAAGGGTATCACCATTAAGGCGCAGGCTGTGCGTATGCGCTACACGGCACTCAACGGTGAGGAATATGAACTGAACCTGATCGATACGCCGGGACACGTCGACTTTACTTATGAAGTGTCACGCAGCCTGGCCGCCTGTGAAGGAACCTTGCTGGTCATCGACTCCACGCAGGGCATCGAGGCGCAGACGCTGGCCAACCTTTACCTGGCACTTGAGGCCGACCTGACCATCATTCCTGTTATTAACAAAATTGATCTACCGAGCGCCGATCCTGAACGAGTCAAGCAAGAGGTGGAGGAGGTCATCGGTCTTCCCAAGGAAGATTGCATTCTGGCCTCGGCCAAAGAGGGGATTGGCACACAGGAGATTCTGGAAGCGATCATCAAACAGGTTCCGCCTCCTCAGGGCAACCCTGAAAGCCCTTTGCGGGCCCTGGTCTTCGACTCGCATTATGACTCATACAAGGGCGTCATCGCCTATGTGCGGATCGTCGATGGGCAGTTACGCGAGGGGGAGCGCATAGCGATGATGGCGGCTGGCAGTAGCACCGAGATATTAGAAACGGGCTATTTCCAACCTCGCCTGATCTCAGTTAGCAACCTGACTGCCGGCGAGGTTGGCTATATCGCAACCGGCTTTAAGCATGTAAAAGATTGTCGCGTGGGTGATACGGTGACTACTCCCAACGCGCTTGGTCGTGTTGAGGCGCTGCTCGGCTATAAACCGGCCAAACCGATGGTCTTCGCGGGTATCTATCCAGTCGAGGGCAGCGACTACCCATTGTTGCGTGACGCCCTGGACCGGCTGAAGTTAAACGATGCCTCGCTCTTCTACGAGCCGGAGACCTCTACGGCCCTGGGCTTTGGTTTTCGCTGTGGCTTTTTAGGCCTGTTGCATATGGAGATTGTCCAGGAACGCTTGGAGCGAGAATACAACCTGGATATCCTGGCGACTGCTCCCAGCGTGGAATATTATGTCACGCCCACAGGCGGCCCATTGGTAAAAGTAGATAATCCATCCGATTTTCCCGCTTCTGGGGATATCGAGACGATTGAAGAGCCATGGATGGATATTTCCATTTTCACGCCTACGCGCTATATCGGCACGATAATGGACCTGGTGACAACGCGGCGAGGCACATTCAAAGAGATGAAATATATCGAGGCTGAGCGCGTTCTGTTGACCTACCATATGCCACTGGCAGAATTGATTGTTGATTTCTACGATCAGCTCAAATCGCGCACACAGGGCTATGCCTCGCTGGACTATACCTTTGGCGGCTATGCGGAGGCAGACCTGGTGAAGTTGGATATCCTCGTCAATGGATATCCCGTGGATGCACTATCGCTGATTTTACACCGCGACAAAGCGTACGTCCAGGGGCGAATCCTGGTCGAGAAGCTGCGCAGTCTTATCCCGCGCCAACTGTTTGAAGTACCGATTCAGGCCGCTATCGGCTCAAGGATTATTGCGCGTGAAACCGTCAAGGCGATGCGCAAAGACGTGCTTGCCAAGTGTTACGGTGGTGACATTACGCGCAAGCGCAAGCTTCTGGAGAAGCAAAAAGAGGGGAAGAAGCGCATGAAGATGGTCGGCAATGTGGAAATTCCGCAAGAGGCCTTCATGGCAATACTGACACTAGGAGAATGAAGTCAAGTAATGCAGCAAGGACCAGATACATGTGTTATCTGGTCCTTGTGTGTTTTTTTCTGCACAACTCCCGTGTCACGTCAACCGAGATGTATTGCAAACATATGGGCAAGATAGTATTGAAGTATGCCCTTAGCAACATGCCCTCTGCTTACCCCTGCCAACCTGCGACGTAACCGTCGTTAGGACCGGCTATTCTGTGCAAACATGAATATAGGCGCGGTAAATCAGGTAGTGGTCAGACGCTCAGAGGCTCGGATGCCCGCCTGTACGGGCCCTACTTGTCAATTTGAAAGACCATCCCTAAAATGCGAACTGGTTTCTTCATTGGCATCATGTTGTCTCCTTTCGGAACTTACCAATGCAGGGTCTATACCCTGTGCCAGGGTCTCTTTGCTTCCCTGGATTGTTCCTTTTGTATGGAACACTACTGAGTATACCATAGTGTGTCATAAAAGTCAATCCTAACGCCACTTCAAAAAGGGAAGTAAAGTTTGCAACGGACAAGGGCAAGGGAGCATTTGACTGAGTCAAATGCTCCCTTGCCTTGTCCGTTGCAAACGTGGATTGACCTTAGTAGGTTGTTTCCCGATCACTCGTAGCCGTAGCACTCCGATCATACTGACCGCTAATGATGTCCTGATCCAGCACAGGGCGATCGGTTGAAGTGCCGAGATTGGTCTGATACTCGTCATTCATGGTCTCATTTTGCCGACTGGTGGTGGTACCCTTGGCGGCAGCACTGCCACTGTGGAACAGATAGTTCGACGAAGTGGGATCAAGTGCTCCGGCAGGAGCCTGGGCTACCATGCGTGCAAAGTTGTCCAGGTCATGTTGCAAGACACTATCGAAGCGACTGCCCGAGCCCATTTTCTCCCCTGCATCGCCAAGCACACCGGCAGGTGGATTGTAGGCAATAAATAAAGCACTTCAGTATAAAGTCTTATGATTATCTAATGTTATGCAATTGATTGATTTAGATGAGACTATTTATTGTTTAGTTGTTGTGTTGGGCCTGATAGCCAGATCAGGTAGATACCTGAAAGGATATCGGGTACTTGCCCTATTCCTAATTACTTGCACAGACCTCTATGATATGAATTAGAATATAGTAGTCAAACATTCATCCCATAACAGACCATAGGCTCTTCTATTAGCAGGTTTCAAGTTATTTCGGTCACTATACAAACGAGCCTACCGAAAGAGAAAGAAAAGGGGATGGACAAGCATAGAGATCATATGAGAGGAAGTAACGTAATGAGTACAAAGCGACTCGGATTTTTTACGCTGATGCTCGCTGTTTTAGCCATTGGTAGTATTTTGCTGGCCGCCTGCACTCGCCCAGGAACGCCTCCAAATGCATCGGCACACAATGGGGCCACACCGAGCAATGGAAATGGTGGAGGGACAACCGTACATTTGGGTCCAACGATTTTTTTGCAGCCGAGCATCACTATACCCAAAGGTTCAATGCTCACCCTTATCGATGATGTTGCAGTTCCACATATTCTCCAGAATGGTATGTATGATGCCAATGGGACGCCGAAACCAGCGAAGGAGCCAGGAGCACCGACAGTCAATGTGAGCTTCTCAGGCAATGATACACACACTATTGGACCGTTCTCGACGGCTGGCACTTTCCATATTTACTGCACTATTCACGTTAATATGAATCTGACGATTATAGTACAGTAGGAGACACCTGACAGCAATTGCGGGTTCTTTGAAGCCTCGCCGCTTCGCGGCTCGCCAGGATTTTTGCTGAGCCTGCGGGATGCGCGGGCTGTGCAACCTGCTGACTCAGCAAAAGCTGTCACCGTCGAAAGCGGCATAAAAACCTTGCACATGATGTTCGTTACTGTAGGGCATAGGACTGTTGGTAACCCGATTTGGTACTTTTTCGTGTCCGGTGTAATATGGAGATAGATGTACGTTAGTATGAGTACATCATAGCCCGATGGGAAAAAATTGAGTTACTTAGTGTAACTAATTGCCGTTGGTTTACGTATTGAGTAGTGAAAGTTGTTCCTTGTAAAGTGCGTGCTAGTTCCTGGTCATTTACCGTTCACTTGATAGATTGTCTCGTCGAGATTGTGATGTAATCCTTTGACAACGAAGAGGTAACAAACTATGTCAACTGCAACCCTTGACACCAAACTTCATCGCGCACTTGAGTTACTAGGCAGCTCTATCGATCCAGAAATCGCGGAGTCGTACCCAACCATCGAGGCTCGTATTTTGGCACAGGCTCTGGAAAACGTGGAACTGGCTGAACGCCGACTGCGTGAAATTCAAAAGCTGGTGGGTGACTTCGAGGAAGTACTGGTTTAATCTTCCTCTTTGAGGTAACAGCCCACCTTTCTGTGTGCCTTTAGGGAAAATATTTCCTTTTTCCCATGTTGCAGGCAATCCCCTTTACTTCTACCATTGATTTATTCTTCTCTTGTATCGTACAATATATCTATGTCTGCTCTCATTGCGCTGCGGTCGTACCTGTTCAGGTACAAAGTCGCCATTATTGGCGGCTTTTTAATTCTCATATTGACAAATGCTGTTGCCCTGATCCTACCCTACCTGATTCGTTTGGCGGTGGATAGTCTTCACGCTGGCACCGATCCGGGGTTGTTGCTGCGTTACGGCTTACTGATCGTGTGTGTGGGATTAGCCCAGGCTGTTATAGGTTTTTTTGGGCGCTACATCCTGGCTGAGGTGTCGCGTAAGATTGAGTACGAGTTGCGGGCTGAACTATTCAAGTACTTTGAGAAGCTTGAACTCGACTATTTTCAGCATAACAAATTGGGGGACCTTGTGGCACGAGCCACCAATGATCTTACGGCTGTGCGCGGACTACTTGGGCCGGGCATCAGCAACTTTATGAATACTACTGTGGCATTTACAGCTACCATTATCTTCATGTTGACCATTGATGTCCGCTTGACTCTCTATTCAGCCTCGGTATTGCCGTTGATCTCGGTTGTCTTTTATCTGGTTGCCCGCAAAATCGAACAAAGTTATAAGTTGGTACAGGATCAATTTGGCGAGGTGTCAGCACAGGCCCAGGAAAATCTTTCGGGTATTCGCTCGGTCAAAGCCTATACGCAAGAAAATTATGAACTGGAGGCCTTCCGCACAGCAAACCAGGAATATGTGAGGCGCAGTATCAACTACGCCAAGCTCTATGCCTTACTATGGCCTGCCATGTATTTTCTGGCCGGACTGGCCTCTGTCATCTTGCTCTGGCGCGGCGGCTTAGATGTGATTGAAGGACGCCTCACGCTTGGTCAACTCGTACAATTCACAGGGTACCTGGCACAACTTACCTGGCCGATGATTGCTTTTGGTTGGGTCGTGAATCTCTTTCAACAGGGGGCGGCCTCGATGATCCGCATCAACGAGGTCATGAAACACCAACCGACAATCACAGACCCTGTCAACCTGGACGAGGCTCTTAGTAGAGATGGTGCGGCCATCAAAGATCGGTTACGGGGAAAAGTGGAATTCCGACATGTATCCTTTACATACACTGAACGTGAAGTCCTGCATGATATCAACATCAGGGTGAGGGCGGGTTCATCGCTGGCAATTGTGGGACCAACGGGCACTGGCAAATCCACACTGGTCAACCTGGTACCAAGGTTGTTTGATGTCAGCCGGGGGCAGGTACTGATCGATGATGTGGACGTACGAGAGATACCGCTTGCCCTCCTGCGGCGCCAGATTGGTTTTGTTCCACAGGAGACCTTTTTGTTCTCGGTACCGCTGGCTGAAAATATTGGCTTCGGTGTGGAGAAACTCAGCAAGGAACGTTTGCAGGAAGTCATGCAGTACGCCCAACTGTCCAAGGATGTAGAA
>Ga0099828_10004103_pt1 | contig 10247 bp, 11 predicted proteins | sample CZO8metaG_2_FD_79338 | JGI IMG/M metagenome (GOLD analysis project Ga0099828, IMG submission 79338) | Vadose zone soil microbial communities from the Eel River Critical Zone Observatory, Northern California, USA - CZOApr15con2H1.8 metaG | ecosystem: Environmental > Terrestrial > Soil > Vadose...
CCTCGGCCCGGCCGATCACGGCGCGCCCGAGCGGGTGGTCGCCGAACACGGCGCGCCCCAGCACGTCGAAGACCTTGTCCTGCGGGTCGTCCTCGTACATCGCGATCTCCTGCAGGATCACCCCGCGCTCGATCTCCACGTCGGCGATCAACGGCCGCCACACCATGTCGGCGATCACGTCGAACGCCCGCGGCAGGTGGCGGTCGAGCACCCGCGCGTACACCGACGTCGTCTCCTTGCCGGTGCCGGCGTTGAGCTCGGCCCCCATGGCGTCGAACAGCTGGTCGATCTCCAGCGACGAGTAGGAGGCCGTCCCGCGGAAGAGCAGGTGCTCGAGCAGGTGGGAGAGCCCCGCCTGATCGTCGGACTCCGCTCGCGACCCGGTCCCGATGAAGAACCCGAGCGCGGCGGATCGCACGGAGGGCATCGCCTCCGTGACGACCCGAACGCCCGAGTCCAGCTCGCTCAGGCGGTGCTCGCCGGCGCCGCTGATGGCTACCGCCGGTCGCGGTCGCGCGGGCGCGGGCGGTCGCCGCGGCCGTCGCGGCCGTCGCGGCCTCCACGACCGCCGCCGCGTCCGTCGCGCCGCGGTCCGCCGCGCGGGCGGTCCCGCTCGGCGGCCGCCACCGCGGCCAGCTCCTCGACCGACTTGCCCTCGACCTCGGGGTCGTCGGCCAGGCGTAGCCCGATCCGGCCCCGCTCGCGGTCGACCTCGACCACCTTGACCGAGACCTCGTCGCCCTTGTTGAGCACCTCCTCCACCGTGGCCGGGCGCTGGCCCGGTGCGATGTTGGAGATGTGCAGCAGGCCGTCGGTGCCCTTGGAGAGCTCGACGAAGGCGCCGAACGTGGTCGTCTTGACCACCTTGCCGCTGAATTCGTCGCCGACCTCGACCTCCTTGGTCATCGTCTCGATCCGCTCGGCCAGAGCCTCGCCCAACTCCCCGTTGGCCGAGTAGATGAGCACCTGACCCTCGTCGTTGACGTCGATCTGGGACTCGAACTCCTCCTGCAGGGCGCGAATCGTCTCGCCGCCCTTGCCGATCACGACGCCGATCTTCTCGGGGTCGATCTGCACCGTCATGATCCGCGGCGCGTAGGGCGACAGCTCGCTGCGCGGCGCGTCGATGACCTCGGCCATCTTGCCGAGGATGAACTTTCGCGCCTCGTGCGCCTGCGTGAGGGCGTCGCGCAGGATGTCGAAGGTGACGCCGCTGATCTTGATGTCCATCTGCAGCGCCGTGATCCCGTTCTCCGTGCCGGCGACCTTGAAGTCCATGTCGCCGAGGTGGTCCTCCACGCCCGCGATGTCCGTGAGCACGACGTAGTCGTCGCCCTCCTTGATCAGGCCCATCGCGATTCCTGCCACCGGATGCTTGATCGGCACGCCCGCGTCCATGAGCGACAGCGAGGAGCCGCACACCGAGGCCATCGACGAGGAGCCGTTGGACTCGAAGATGTCCGACACCACGCGAATCGTGTAGGGGAAGTCGTCCGTCGAGGGGATCATCGGCACCAGCGCCCGCTCGGCGAGCGCGCCGTGGCCGATGTCGCGGCGCTTGGGGCCGCGCATGAACCCGGCCTCCCCGACCGAGAAGGGCGGGAAGTTGTAGTGGTGCCAGTAGAACTTGGCCGTCTCCAGGCCGAGCGTGTCCAGGCGCATCTCCTCCCGGAGCGTGCCCAGCGCGACGGCGCTCAACGCCTGCGTCTGGCCGCGCGTGAACAGCGCCGAGCCGTGCGTGCGCGGCGCGACGCCGACCTCGATCGAGATCTCGCGGATCTCGTCGGCCTTGCGGCCGTCGGGGCGCTTCTTCTGCACCGCGATGCGCTCGCGGATGATCGCCTTCTCCAGCGTGTCGAAGGCGAGCTGCACGGCGGCCTTGCGGGCCACGTACTCCTCCGTGGGGGCCTCGTCGCCCGCGGGCTTGGGCGCGTACTGCTCGAGCACGGCGGCCTCGACCGCCTTGCTCGCGTCCTGGCGCGCCAGCTTGTCCTCCACCTGGGTGGCCTCGTCGAGGGCGGCCCCATGGGACGCCTTGATCTCGGCGAGCAGGGCCTCGTCCACCTGCGGGACCTCGACCTCGAGCTTGGACTTGCCGGCCTTCTCGCGCAGCTCCTGCTGGAGCGCGCACAGCTTCTTGATCTCGGAGTGGGCGATGTCGAGCGCGTCGAGGATCTCGGCCTCGGGAATCTCGGTTGCCCCCGCCTCGACCATGAGGATCGCCTCCTCGGTGCCGGCCACGACGAGGTCGAGGTCGGTGTTGTCGACGAGGTCCTCCTCGTTGGGGTTGACGACGAAGTTGCCGTCGACCTTGCCGATCCGCACCGCGCCGACGGGGACCGGCACGGGGATCTCGGACACCATCAGCGCGGCGCTGGCGCCGTTCATCGCGAGGATGTCGTAGGGGTGGACGTGGTCCACCGAGAGCGGGATGGCCACGAGCTGGGTCTCGTACCGCCAGCCCTTGGGGAACAGCGGGCGCAGGGGGCGGTCGATCATGCGGGCCGTCAGCGTGCCCTTCTCGCCCGCGCGGCCCTCGCGCTTGAAGAAAGAGCCGGGGATCTTCCCGGCCGCGTACATGCGCTCCTCGACGTCCACCGTCAGCGGGAGGAAGTCGACGTCGCGGATGTTGCCGGCGGTCGCGGTCGAGAGGACCATGGTGTCCCCCATCCGGACCACGACGGCGCCGGAGGCCTGCTTGGCCATCCTGCCGGTTTCCAGCGAGATCTCGGTACCTGCGATCTCCGCGGAAACCCGCGTTACTTCTGCCATGTGGTTCCTTTCCTGCCCGTCCATCGGTCCGGACGGGCCAAAGCGTGCATATTTCGTCGCTTCGGTAGGTTCGAACCCCATCCTAGAGGATCGCGTTCGTGACCGACCAGGACATGCAGACCGTCGAAGCCTTACTGGCGGCGTTCCGCCGCGGGGACGCCGAGGCGATGCTCGACCTCAACCACCCGGATGCGGAGTGGGTCAATCCCGACTACGCCATCGAGCCCGGCACGCGACGCGGCCGCGACGAGCTCCGCAGGGCGATCGAGCGGATCTTCGAGTTCTTCGAGGCGGTCGACGTCGAGTCGATGGAGCGCACGCCGGACGGCCGCATCCTCGTCGTCACCCGCGTCAGGTCTCGCGGAATCGGCGGAGGCCCCGGGATCGAGGATCTGACGGGGACGCTGTACACCGTCCGGGATGGTCTGCTGGTGCGGTACGAGTGGTTCAGGTCGCCGGAAGAAGCGAGGGAGGCGGCGGGGCTGCCTGAAAGTGGCTAGTCGCTGGTCGCCAGTCGCTGGATCAGCGCCTGGTCGGGAATTCCGGCGTACGCCTGGTTGTCGATGAAGAGCGTCGGCGTGGTGGCGACTCCGGCGCGGATGCCCGCCTCGAAGTCGCGGCGCACGCGGGCGGCGACCTCGTCCGAGCGGCGGTCGGCCTGGAAGCGGTCGAGGTCGAGGCCGAGGTCCCCGGCGCGCTGCCACAGGTGCGGGTCCTCGAGGCGGCCCTGGTCGGCGTAGAGCGAGTCGTGCAGCTCCCAGAAGCGGCCCTGGCGCGCCGCGGCCTCGGCGGCACAGGCGCAGGCCCACGCCCGCGGGTGCTTGGAGCGCACGGGGAAGTGGCGAAAGACCCGCCGCACCGCCACGGGCGTCAGGCGGGCGTGCGCGACCGCGCAGAAGTGGCACTCGAAGTCCGCGTACTCGATCACGAGCGTCGCGTCCGGTGCTCCGCGAACGTGGTCGTTGTCGGCCAGTGGCGGCAGCGGCGCGCTGCCGAGGTGCGTCATCGCGTCAGACGCGCGACTGGGCGGCCGCGAGGCCGTCGAAGATGAGGTTCGCGCCCGGCAGGTCCCCGGGCGAGTCGGCCTGGAAGCTCCACTGCACGACGCCGTCGGGGTCGGTGATCACCAGCGCCCGCTGCGGGAAGCCGGCGGGGTGGTACACGCCGAAGGCGCGGCAGGTGGCGCCCTTGGGCTCGAAGTCCGAGAGCTGGGGGATCGCCACACCGAGGTGGTCGCGGAAGGCCTTCTGCGACCAGGACGCGTCGCAGGAGACGCCGAACAGCCGGGCGCCGGCGGCCTCGAACTCGTCGAGCACCTCGTTGTAGACGTTCAGCTGGTCGGTGCAGACCGGGCTGAAGGCGAAGGGATAGAAGACGAGCACGGTCGTGTGGCCGCGCAGGTCGTCCTGCGTGAACTCCTTCCCCTTCTCGGTGATGAGCCGGAACTCGGGCGCCGCGGTGCCGGGCGCGATCGGGCTCACTTGCGGAGGCCGAGCTCCTTGACCAGAGAGCGGTAGCTCTCGAGGTTCGAGCGCTGGAGGTAGTTGAGGAGCCGCCGGCGGCGGCCCACGAGCATCAGCAGCCCGCGGCGCGAGTGGTGGTCCTTGGAGTGCTCGCGCAGGTGCTGGGTGAGGTCGTTGATGCGCTCGGTCATCAACGCGATCTGGACCTCGGCCGAACCGGTGTCGCGCTCGGCCTTGCCGAACTTCTGCACCAGCTCCTGTTTGCGCTCGGCGGTGACGGTCATGCGGCGGGCGAGGTTAGCAGAGCTATCCCGCCAGCTCGCGCGTTCGCTCGACGTCGCGGGCGATCTCCTCGACCAGCGCGTCGACGGAGTCGAACAGCCGCTCGCCGCGCAGCCGCGAGAGGAAGTCGATGCGCAGCTCGGACCCGTACAGATCCTCGTCGTAGTCGATCAGGTGCGCCTCGATCAGGACCCCGCGGCCGGTCTCGAACAGCGGCCGCACGCCGATGTTGATCGCCGCCGGGACGCCGTTGGCGCGGCAGGCGTAGACGCCCATGTCGGGGCGGACAAGACGCTCGTCGGGCACCAGGTTGGCCGTCGGGAAGCCGAGCTCGCGGCCCCGGCCGTCGCCGTGGACGACCTCGCCGCGCACCTGGAACGGCCGGCCCAGGAAGGCGATCGCGTGCTCAACCTCTCCCGCGGCGAGAAGTCCCCGGATGTGGCTCGAGGAGACGGTCTCACCCTCGACCTCGACGAGGTCGCAGACGCGCGCCTCGAAGCGCTCGTCGGCCGCGAGCAGCGCCGCGTCCCCGCGGGCCTTGTGCCCGAAGCGGAAGTTGCGCCCGACCGACACGCGCGTCGCCTGGAGCGCGTCGACGAGCACCCCGCTGACGAAGTCCTCGGCGCTGCGCTGCGCGAAGGCGTCGTCGAATGGGATCACCACCATCTCCTCGACGCCCAGCTCCTCGACCAGATCGGCCTTGGCGTCGAGGCGGGTGAGCAGCCTGGGCGCGGCGGCGGGCTGGATCACTGAGAGCGGGTGCGGCTCGAAGGTCAGCACGGTGTCGCTGCCGCCGATCACCTCCCGGTGGCCGAGGTGGACGCCGTCGAACACGCCCACGGCCACGCGCCGCGGGCGCGGCTCGACATCGGGGAGGTACGTCACCTTCATGAGCCGATCACTGTCCGCGGAAGCCTACGGTGGGCTTGAGCGTCCCGTCCGGCCGCGGCTCGGCCACGGCGATCAGGCCCTCCGCGTCGGTCAGGCGCACGTGCGGCCCGGGAACCCCGCCGCCGGGCACGGCCACGCCGTGGACCGCGCGGCGCGCGTCGTCTGACTCGAGCCGGCGCTCGGGGAGGAAGGCGAGTGCGTCGGCCAGCGGCACCAGGCGCTCGGGGTCGGCGTCCTGCACACGGAACGGACCGACCGCGGTGCGGCGCAGCTCGGCGCAGTAGGCGTCCCCGAGGTCGGCGATCAGGCTGCGGACATAGGTGCCCGAGGAGCACTCGATCTCGAGCTCCGCGCGGTCGCCCTCGCGCGCCAGCAGGTCGAAGCGGTGGACGGTCACCGTCCGCTCGGGGGTCTCCACGGCCTCGCCGCGGCGCGCGCGGCGGTACGCGCGCTCGCCGTCCACCTTGACGGCCGAGTGGGCCGGCGGGCGCTGGCGCACGTCCCCCACCGGCAGATGGAGCGGCTCGCGCGGCAGGACCCGGGTCTCCACGATCTCGCCCTCGGGGTCGCCGGTGCTCGACACGGCCCCGAAGCGCGCAACCGCCCGGTAGGTCTTCGGCAGCGCCATGAAGAACCGCTGCGCTCGCGTCGCCCGGCCGACGAGCACCAGCAGTAGCCCCGTGGCGAACGGATCCAGCGTCCCGGCGTGCCCCACCTTCCCCCGACGCTGCCGCCGCACCGCAGCCACGACGTCATGCGACGTCTTCCCGGCCGGCTTGTCGACGAGCACGATCCCGTCGGGCACTACAACTGGGCCGCCACCTCGTCGCGTAGGAACCTCACCAACTCTTCCCACGGCATCTCCGTCGAGAATCCGGCGGCCTGGCGGTGGCCCCCGCCGCCCTGGGCGCGGGCGATCCGCGAGACGTCGACGCGGCCGTCGGTGGCGCGCAGGGAGACCTTCCGCCGTCCCTCCTGGCCCTCCCCCAGCAGGTCGCGGACCAGGCCGGCCACGGCCGTCCCCTCGACCGAGCGCAGGTGGTCCACGACGCCCTCGGAATAGTTCTCCTCGGCGCCCGTCTCGAGGTAGTCGGCCGCGGACAGGTGGGTGAGCGTCAGCGCTCCGCCGTCGTAGCGCTCGACGTGGGCGAGGCCCCGCGCCAGCAGCTCGAGCTTGCCGTACGGGATCCCCTCGTACAGGCGGTGGTAGATCTCGTGGACGGCGACCCCGGCGTCGATGAGCTCGGCGGCCATCACGTGTGCGCGCGTCCCGGTGTTCTCGTACATGAACTTCCCGGTGTCGGTCACCAGGCCGACGTACAGGGCCTCGGCGATCGGCAGCGTCGGCTCGACATCGAGCCCGCGCATGAGGTCCCACACGATCTCGGCCGTGCACGAGGCCTCCGGCACGACGTGGTTGACGGTCCCGAAGTGGGTGTTGTCGTGGTGATGGTCGATGTTGAGGATGTGCGCGTCGTCGCGCTTGATCACCTCGGCCGGGTTGCGGTCGATGTTGCCGCAGTCCAGGAACACGATCGTGCGCTCGGCGACGTCGTCGGGGATTACGCTCACCAGGCCCTCGAGCCGGAAGAAGCGGTACTCGTAGGGGAGCGGGAACTCGTCGGCGGCCATGAACATCACGCTGTCCTTGCCGAGCGCCTTGAGCAGCTCGTGCATCGCCACCAGCGAGCCGAGCGCGTCGCCGTCCGGGTTCTCGTGCGTGACGAGGACGAACCGCTCCGACTCGCGCAGCTCCGCAAGCACCTGCGAGCGCGTCGCCTTGGCACCGTTCTCGCGGGTCACTTGCCCAGCTCCCGGTCGATCAGCTCGGAGATGCGCATGCCACGCTCGATGCTCTCGTCGATGGCGAAGTTGAGCGTAGGAGTGTGCTTGAGCCGCAGCTCGCCCGCGATCCGCCGCTGGAGGTAGCCGTGCGCGGCGCCCAGACCGTCCAGCGAGCCCTCCTTCACGGACGCGTCGCCGAGCACGCTCACGTAGACGCGAGCGTGGCGCAGGTCTGGGCTGACATCGACAGCGGTCACCGTGACGAATCCGACGCGGGGGTCCTTCAGATCTTGTGTGATGGCGTCGCTCAGCACTTGGCGCACGGCCTCGTTGACGCGACGCAGACGATCCCCGGGCATCCTATCCCTCCCCGCTCCGGGGCCGGGCCGCTTCGCTCAGCCGGCCAGATCCTCCAGCGAGTGCAGCGTGCGCTCGACCCTCGCTCCCTCCGGGAAGCGCGCGTCGAGCCAGCGCTCGACCGCGTCGCCGACCGCCTCCAGGTGGCCGGGCGCATCCCCCGTGAGCGCCGCGACGAGCATCGCGCGCTGCCAGGTGTCCTGGTAGCCGACCTCGGAGACCGCGGCACCGACCCGGTTTGCCAGGAACGCCTTGACGGGCGCCAGCTCCCGGCGCTTGGCCTTGAGGCTGGCGGCCTCGGGGAAGTGCAGGTGTATGACGAGGACGGCGACGAACGCCCGGGGACGCGCGCCCGGCACCGTCAGTCGAGCTCGCGCTCGACCTTCCGAGTGGCGTAGACCTCAAGCTCGTCGCCCTCCTTGACGTCCTGGAAGTCCCTGAGCACGATCCCGCACTCGAAACCCGCAGCAACCTCTCGAACGTCGTCGTTGAAGCGGCGGAGGCTCGCGATCTCTCCGTCGTAGATGATCGTCCCGTCGCGCACCAGGCGCACCTTCGCCCCGCGCGTGACCTTGCCCTCCGTCACGTACGAGCCGGCGATGGTCCCCACCCGCGACGCCCGGAACAGCTGGCGGACCTCGACCTGGCCGAGGGACTCCTCGACCTCCTCGGGCTCCAGCATGCCCTCCATGGCGGCGCGCAGGTCCTCGATCGCCCGGTAGATGACGGTGTAGGAGCGGATCTCCACGCCCTCGCGCTCGGCCGCGTCGCGAGCATTGCCGACCGGGCGGACGTTGAAGCCGAGCACCACACCGTTGGAGGCCGCCGCCAGCATGACGTCGGACTCGTTGATCCCACCGACGCCCCGGTGGATGACGTTGACCGCCACCTCCCCCTGGGGCAGCCGGGCGATCTCGTCCTCCACGGCCTCCAGGGACCCCGACACGTCGGCCTTGAGCACGAGGTTGAGCTCCTTGAGCTCGCCCTCGCTTGCCTTCTTGAAGACGTCCTCGAGCGACACCTTGCTGCCCGAACGGCGAGCGATCGCCTCGGTCTTGAGCCGGTTGGCGCGCTCGCCCGCGAGCTGACGGGCGCGGCGGTCGTTCTCGACCACGTGCACGAATTCGCCGGCCTCGGGCACGCCGTCGAAGCCGAGCACCTCGACCGGCTCGCCGGGCCCGGCGCGCTTGACCTTCTCGCCAACGAAGTCGCTCATCGCGCGGACCCGCCCGAACTGAGCGCCGGCGACGAGCGCGTCGCCGACCTCCAGCGTGCCGCGCTGGACGAGGATCGTCACCACCGGCCCGCGGCCGGGGTCGAGCTTGGACTCGATCACCACGCCCGAGGCGTCGGCGCTGGGGTTGGCCTTGAGCTCCTCGAGCTCGGCGACCACCTGGATCGTGTCGAGCAGGTCGTCGAGGCCCTGTTTGGTCTTCGCCGACACGTCCACGAACTCGGTCTCCCCGCCCCACTCCGCCGGCTGCAGGTCGCGCTGCGTCATCTCGGTGCGTACGCGGGTCGGGTCGGCGCCCTCCTTGTCGATCTTGTTGACGGCGGCGATGATTGGCACGTCGGCCGCCCGGGCGTGGTCGATCGCCTCGTCGGTCTGCGGCTTGGGGCCGTCGTCCGCCGCCACCACGATCACGGCGATGTCCGTGACGCCGGCGCCGCGGGCGCGCATGGCGGTGAACGCCTCGTGGCCCGGGGTGTCGAGGAAGGTCACCGTCTTGCCGTTGTGGTGGACCTGGTAGGCGCCGATGTGCTGGGTGATGCCGCCGGCCTCGCTCGCGACCACCTCGGTCTGGCGGATCGCGTCGAGGAGCGACGTCTTGCCGTGGTCGACGTGCCCCATGATGGTGACCACGGGCGGGCGCTCGAGCAGGTCGGCCTCGGCGTCGTCGAACGTCGGTTCGACCTCGACGTCGTCGGCCGCGTGGACGATCTCGATCTTCTTGCCGAACTCCTCGGCCAGGACCCCGAGCGCCTCATCCGAGAGCGTCTGGGTGAGGGTGGCCATCTCCCCCAGGCTCATCAGCTTCTTGATCACCTCGGGCACCGCGACGCCGAGAGACTCGGCGGTCTCCTTCACGGTCGAGCCGGAGTTGATGCGGATCGTGTCGGGCGCGGTCGGACGGGGAGCCGGCGTCGCGGCCGCGACCTCGTCGTAGGTGCCACGGCGCCGGCGCCCGCGGCGCTGACGGCGCGGCGGCGCGGGCGGCGGGCCGCCCATCTGGCGGCGCGAGGCCTGCGAGTCGATCACCACGCGGCGCCGGCCGCCGGCGCCCGCCCCCGGGGCGCGCTCGCCGGACAGCGAGTCGCGCGTGGGGCGCTGCTTGGGCGACGCCGGACGCTGCCCGGCCGGCGGCTCGCCGTCCTTCGCCGCAGGCTCGGCCGGCGGGTCGTCCTTCGGCTTGGCGGTCTTCGTGGCTGCTGCAGCCGCCTTCGCGTCCGCCTTGCCGTCGGCGGGGGCGGCGCCGTTGCCCAGCGCAGCCAGCGCCTCGGCCTCCTCGACCGAGGACGCGGCGGCCTTCGCCTCGATGCCGGCAGCGTTCAGCTTGGCCAGCACCTCCTTCGAGGTGAGGCCCTGCTCCTTGGCGATTTCGTGGACGCGTTTCTTGGCCATCAGTCGAACAAGTCTACGAGCTCATCGGGGACGGTCACGGTCGTGCGCAGCGCGCGTGCAAGCGGGCGTGCACG
>Ga0099828_10004107_pt1 | contig 10246 bp, 12 predicted proteins | sample CZO8metaG_2_FD_79338 | JGI IMG/M metagenome (GOLD analysis project Ga0099828, IMG submission 79338) | Vadose zone soil microbial communities from the Eel River Critical Zone Observatory, Northern California, USA - CZOApr15con2H1.8 metaG | ecosystem: Environmental > Terrestrial > Soil > Vadose...
GATGGCTACGGAGCCGGCCCAGCTCCGCTTGAAGATGGGATACGTCATCCAGAACACTGGCCTATTCCCGCACATGACCGTCGGCGAGAACGTGGCCACCGTGCCGCGCCTTTGGGAGTGGGACCGAGCCCGCATCAACGCGCGCGTCGAGGAGCTGCTGCACCTGGTCGGACTCGATCCACGCGAGTACCGCAACCGGTACCCGCATCAGCTGTCGGGCGGTCAGCGGCAGCGCGTTGGATTCGCGCGAGCCCTGGGCGCCGACCCACCCATCCTGCTCATGGACGAGCCGTTCGGCGCGGTGGACAGGATCACTCGCGAGCGCCTTCAGCAGGAGTTCATCAACATCCAACGCACGATTGCAAAGACGGTGGTCTTCGTGACGCACGACATCGACGAAGCGGTGATGGTCGGAGATTGGATCTGCCTGCTCCAGATGGGTGCCCAGATCGCACAGTACGACACGCCGGACGCGATCCTGACGCGACCCGCCAGCGCCTACGTGGCCGAGTTTCTCGGCCGAGAGCGACTGGTGCGGCGGATGTCGGTGCTGCAGATCGACTCCCAAACTCTTGAGCACAGCGGAGGCGGGCCTGCTCCCGGCGAGCCACGCGTGCCGCTGTCCAGCACGCTGACCGAGGCCTTTGCGGCCGCGGTGTCCAGTCCAACTGAACGTGCATCCGTGTTCGACGGCGAGCATTTCGTGGGAACGTTCACCGCCACGTCGCTGTTGGAGTCATTGCGCCGCGCTAGCGCGGCTGGAGGTGAGGCGGTTGCCGCAGGAATTTGACGTCGTGTGCTTGGGCGGTGGCGTGGCGGGCGAGGCGATCGCCGGCGGGCTCCAGGGCAGCGGCCTGTCAGTGGTGGTGATCGAGCGCGAGCTGGTGGGCGGCGAATGTCCCTATTGGGGGTGCGTCCCCTCGAAGACGCTGCTCAGATCCGCCGAGACGCTGGCCGAGGCGGCGCGGGCGCGCGAGCTCGCCGCGTCGCGCGTGGACTGGGACGTCGACTTCCCGAAAGTCTCCAAGCGTGTCCTGTGGATGGCTCGAGACCTCGACGACACCCGTCCAGCTGCGGCCCTCGAGGCGACCGGGGCGAAGCTGGTGCGCGCTCAGGGCAAGCTCCTCGATCCGCGCACGGTCGAGGCGGGAGGCGAGCGCTACGTCGCCCGACGGGCGGTCGTCATTGCCAACGGCGGCACAGCGGCGATCCCGCCCATCCCCGGGCTCAACTCGGTCGACTTCTGGACCAACCGACAGGCGGCGATTCCGCGTGAGCTGCCCCCATCGTTGGCGGTCCTCGGTGGCGGCGCCGTCGGCATCGAGCTTAGCCAGGCATTCGCGCGGCTCGGCGCCAAGGTGACGGTCATCGAGGCCGGGCCGCGCTACCTCGGCCTCGAAGAGCCGGAGGCGGGAGCTGCGCTGGGGCCGCACCTGGAGGCGGACGGCATGACGCTGCTGACCGGCGACGCCTGCCGAAGCGTGGAGAAGACCGGAACCGGTGTCGTCCTCCACCTCCAGTCAGGCGCCACCGTGGAAGCCACCCGGGTTCTCGTCGCCACCGGGCGTAGGGCGAACTTCGAGGCATGGGAGGGGTCCGGCGTAAGCAGGACCGACCGCGGCTGGCTGAAGGTGGACCCAGCGACCCTCGAGGCGCTGCCCGGGGTGTATGGGGCTGGTGACATCACTGGGATCGGCGGGTTCACGCACCTCGCGTACTACCACGGCCAGGTCATCGCCCGCCGCATTCGTGGTGAGGACGCGCGGGCCGACCACACCGCCGTGCCTCGTGTGACGTTCACCGATCCGGAGATCGCGTCAGTGGGTCTGTCCGAGTCCGCCGCGCGAGAACGAGGTCTCGACGTCGTCACCGTCTCCTACGACCCTGGCGAGACAGCTCGTGGCTACATCCACGACTTCCACGGCGGGATGTTGAAGCTGGTCGGCGACCGGAATCGCGGCGTTCTAGCCGGCGCCACCATGGTCACGCCGCGGGCGGGCGAGATCCTCGGGGAGCTGGTGCTGGCGGTGAAAATGGGGACGCCGCTGAGCGAGCTGGCCGATGTGATCCATCCATTCCCGGCCTTCAACCGCGTGCTCGGCGCAGCGCTGCAGGAGCTGGCGGGGAAAGCGGCCTGATCGGTACCACAAGGGAGCTGTGCGTTCTCTGTAGTTAGGAGGTAATGGAAATGACCATCACGATCAATGGCAGTCCGATCACGCTCGACTTCGACACGATCGTGATCTGGATCCTGGTCGGGCTGGTGGCCGGTTTCTTCGCCAGCCACGTGGCGCTTGGTCACGGACTCGGACTGGTCGGTGACATCGTCGTCGGCATTCTGGGCGCCCTGGTGGGCGGGTTTCTTGCGAATGTATTCAGGGTCAGCATCACGCTCAACGGCCATCCGATCATCAGCGAGATGATCATCGCCTTCATCGGGGCCGCTCTCCTGCTGCTGGTCGTGCGCCTGTTCAGCGGGGGCGGGTGGCGGCGGCGGGGCGTCTAGAACTAACTGGCTTTTCCAACTTCGTGGCGAGACGCTTGGGGGCGGTGCGCCTCCAAGCGTTCGTGACCAGGGTCCTCCCGAGCTCCGGTCGGACGCTCGCGAGCTCCATGCGCACCCACCCGAAGCGGCCCGTGTGGCGCTCCTCGACCTCGGGCGGCGACAGACACAGGAGTCGAAGCTCCCTGAAGTCATGCGCTCACAACGCTAGCTCACTCTGAGGGGGACGTCCCCCCTCAAGGCGCCGGGCCTGGCAGAGCCAGCTCCCGGCGCACCCCCTGTGCGCGGCCGTAGCATTCGCGCCATCGCGAATCATTACCGCGCGCAGGTGCGGATCCTACAACTCAACGGAGCGGGCCGCGCCGTGGTGCTGGTCCGGAATCATCTCCCGCACAAAGCTTCGAAGACAAGCCCATGAAGCCGGTGGAGGTTCCCACCCAGCCGCCGGCGCGGGCCACCAAGAGGGTCGCGTCCGTAGTCATCGTGAACACAGGCGACGGCAAGGGCAAGTCGACGGCTGCGTTCGGCACCTCGATGCGGGCCGCGGCTCGCGGCTGGAAGGTGTGTGTCATCCAGTTCCTCAAATCCGAGAAATGGAAGGTCGGCGAACAGAAGGCGGCATCGCGCCTCGGTATCGAGTGGTGGACGATCGGTGATGGCTTCACCTGGGACTCGCGCAACATGGAGCGCACAGAGGCGATCGCGCGCCACGCGTGGACTGTGAGTAAAGAAAAGATTCAGTCCGGCGCGTACGGCCTGGTCATCCTGGATGAGATCACCTACCCGATGAACTGGGGCTGGGTCTCGACCGCCGAGGTCGTAGAGGTGATTCGCTTGCGCCCGCCGTCGGTGAACGTTATCGCCACGGGGCGAGACGCTCCACAAGAGCTGGTCGACCTCGCCGACACCGTGACCGAGATGCGCAAGCACAAGCACGCGTTCGATCGCGGCGTGCGTGCCATCCGCGGCATTGACTTCTGATGCGGCTCGCCGTGCTGATCACTTTCGCGGTGCACGCTTGACGCGCGTCTGGCTCGTCCGCCACGGCGCCACGACGGCGCCGCCCGGGGTCGCGATCGGCTCCAGCAACCCGCCTCTAAGCGCTCTCGGTTGGGAGCAAGCCCGCCACGTGGCCGCCGAGCTGGCCAGCCGCCCGCTGGCTCGGGTGCTGTCGAGCGACCTCGAGCGGGCCATCGCCACTGCGCACACCGTTGCGATTCCACACCACCTCGACGTCGAGCCCACTGCTTCGCTGCGAGAGATCGACTTCGGAGCCTGGGAGGGCAGGTCGCTGGCCGACCTGTGGTCCGAAGATCCGCAGGCCGCACGAGCCTGGGAAGACGACATCCGGCGCACGCCGTCGACCTTCGGAGAGAGCCTCGCCGATGTGGAAAGTCGCGTGACGGGTTTCTGGCGTTCGCTCGGCCCGCCGCCCGATGGTATCGAGATCGCGATCGTGGCCCATCGCTGCACCCTCGCGGTGCTCCGAGCAGTCTTGACTGGCGAGTCGCTCGAGGAGGCATTCACGCCTCAACTCGATTTCGCCACTGCGATGGCGGTGGTCGCTAGCTGAGACGGGGACGTCGCCTAAGCGTCAGATGAGCGGCGGTGACGCGCAGGCAAGCGGACAGTCTGGTCACCGGCATCGCGAAGTCGAAGCAGTCTGCGGTGAGAGCAAGGTCGAGGTCGCTGGGCGGGAAACCGGGCCAGTCACCGCTTGCGAAGCGCTTGTACCGAGCGCTGTTGCGCAGCGGCCGCAGAAGGTGGCCGATTTCCGGCCGATGGCCGCGTAGGAGGGCGTCCAGGTAGAGCAGGCAGGCTTGATCTTCTGGAAAGCTTGCCGAGGCGACCAGGGTCACGGTCGTGGGCTGTCTTAACAGGCAGGCTTGTGCTGTGGAGCGGGCCACCACGAGACTGGCCGCAAACATGCGCCTTCCTCTCGGGACCGCTGCCATGACGGGTGTGCCGGCGCTGGAGCGCTGTATGAGAGTGCGGCCTTTCAGCTCCGCCGCCCGCACCTGGGTTGGCGAGTTGCTGATCGCGATGCCCTCCACCGGAAGGCCCTCCTCCTCCGCGGAGACGATCGAGCCTGGGATTCGCGCCGCCAGCTGTCGTGCCTCCGCGGTGGTCGGCACAAGGAGGCACTCGCGCGCCCCGCCGGCGAGCGCGTAGGCGCTCACAGTGAACGATCTCAGCACGTCGATCACGACGACTGTGCCGCGGGCACGCTTGACGCCCTCGATGCCGGTGGCATGGACGATGTCCACGCCTCAGAACTCGACGGTCTGGCCGGCGCCCACCTGGCGAGCTCGGTCGTACACCAAGCGGGCGGCCGCGATGTCCTCGACGGCGTGACCCATGGACTTGTAGACGGTGATCTGGTCCGCCCGCTCGCGGCCGGGATGGTGGCCGAGAAGGATCTCGCCGATCTCGGTCGCGAACCCGGGATCGAGACCGACCAGCTCGGCGGACCCGGCCGGCGGTGCGGAGAACGCCACCCTGGACTCGACCACCAGTAGTCCAGCGGTGACCGTGCCGCGATCGAGCTCGGGGCCATCGGTGTTGGATCCGACCGAAGTGATGTGGGTGCCTGGAGCCAGCCAGTCTCGGTCGAGGATCGGGCTGGACGCATCGGTGCAGCAGCAGATGACGTCGGCCATACGCGCGGCGACCTCGAAGTTCGCGGCGACCTGGGCATGCGGATGGGTGGCGGTAAGCCGCTGCGCATGAGCGATGTCGCGTGAAGCGACGCGAACGTCGGCGAAGTCGTGTACACGCGTCACCGCTTGAAGGTGCTGAGCGCCCTGGACGCCTGCCCCGAGGATGGCGAGGCTTCGCGCATTCGTGCGCGCCAAAAGCTTCACGGACAACGCGGTGGTAGCCGCAGTACGCGTCGCGGTGATGTGGGTGCCGTCCATGACCGCAAGCGGCCGGCCATCTTGCTCGTCGAACAGGGCGATGATCGCCTGGTGTGAAGGCAGTCCGCGGGCATGATTGCCTGCAAACACAGACACCAGCTTGGCCTCGAGTCCCGCGCCCGGGAGGTAGCCGGGCATCGATGCCAGCAGCCCGGAGCCGGGGACGACGGCGGCGGTCCGTGGGGGGACTGCGGCGCGGCCCGAGCTCAGCTCCTTGAAGGCGACCGCCAGAGCTTCGATCAGCTGATCGAGGTCAAGGAGGCGCTCCACCTCGGCGCGGCCGAGGAAGAGGATCTCCACGGCGGCATGATATGACGCGAGATGCCGACTCAGAGCCCAGAGGGCTCTCATCGCGCATTCGGTTTTGAACAGATCGCGGACTGCGGGTCGATGCGTGTGGTCGGCCTGCGCTTGGAGCCGGGTCAAAAGGTACCCGAGCACCGCAACGCCATCCCGGTGGCGCTCATCGTCACCGTCGGCCGCCTCCAGTTCCACGACGGCACCAAGGAGGGTCAGGTTGAGGCGGGCGAGATGCTCCTCATCAATCCGGGCGAGCGCCACACCTACCAGGCAGATGTCGCGACGTCGGCCTACCTGGTGTTCGCCGGACTTCCCGGAGTGCGCGGTCGCACGTGGAGTCTGCGGCGCAAGGGCTGAGCCGCTGGCGGCAGCGGCCACCGCTGAACATCTACATCCTTGGTCTCGAAGCAATCTCGACCGCTTCCCACTGCCCTGCGCTCACGGCGCGTTCCAAACAGCCAGGACCCGGCCGTGGTCGCCGTCGCGGAGAACGCTGAGCGTGGCGACATCGAGCTGCAGGCCGGCGGCGACGGTGACGTCCAGGGCGAGCCAGGCCACGGCCACCGTCCGCAAGATGTGCCCGTGGGCGAAGGCGAGGACGCAGCCATTGTGCTTGGCCGCAAGCGCAATGAACTCGAGCGCCCGAGCGTAAGCCCTGGCGGGTGTTTCGCCGCCCGGGCACCCGTCCTTGAACACCTCCCAATCGGGGCGCATCTTGTGGATCTCGGCCGTCGTGATTCCCTCATATTCGCCGTAGTCGAATTCGCGGAGAAGCGGGGTGATATGCGGACTGGGGAAGCCCGCAATCTCCGCCGTGCGGCGAGCGCGCTCCAACGGGCTGGCGTAAACGGCGGCGAAGTCGAGGCCCGCCAGCCGGCGGCCAAGGGCAGCCGCCCGTTCCTCGCCTCGGGCCGTCAGCGGTAGGTCGGTGCGCCCTGTGTGGCGGCCGTTCACGCTCCACTCAGTCTCGCCGTGGCGGGCGAGGTAGAGGTCGAGGGCTATGCCGGCTTCCCCATGAGCTCCGGCCGTCCCGAGCGCAGCGAACGTGTAGCGCTCTCTATTACGGCGCTCGCTCGAACACGCTGACCAGGCCGGATGCAGACCAGCCCGACCACGGCATGACCGCCAGATGGCTTGAGTCCTTCGTTGACCGCGGCCAGGACCCGAGTGGCGGCATGAGCGGTTCCGGCGACGTCCGTGTCGGGAAGAATGGCGAGCAGCTGGGGCGGGATGCGACCAAGGACCCCTGGAGTGTCGACGTCGCGAACTGTGCCCGCCAGTGCGGATGCCATGGTCTTGAGAGCTTCGTCTGCCGTACCCACCTGGTTGGCTTCGATCAACAGGACGCCGAGGTTGCGCTGGTAGCGGTGGGCGCGTGCCAACTCGTCCTCGAGCACTGGCCGGACGAAGCGATCGTTGAAGAGGCCCGTGGACCGATCGACGATGTGGAGGGGCTCCGCGTTGGGATCATCTGCTCTTACCCCGCAAGAAGGGCAAAAGACGGCTGCATGAGGCAGCAGCGAGCCGCAAGCCTGACAGGTCTGAGCCTCGGGCCGGCGGCGTAAGAAGTCGCCAATCGGCATTGGCTACAGCCTATCAGCCAGGTACGGGCAGCTTGGGAAATGGCGGCTGCCGAGGGTGTTGACACCCTGGATTGTGGATACGTTCGAGGCCGGGTAGGGTGCCCACGTGCGGTGCGGCGGCCTGAGGGAGCGAAGCCACCGCTAGGGATCGGAAGGCCGCGAGGCGGAGTGTGCTTGGCGGCTCGGTCAGCCCACAGCCGCGGCTGCCGCGGCAAGCCACGCGTCCGCCCAATCCGCGACCGCAAGCAAAACCGGCTCGAGAGCCCGACCCCGCGACGTCAGCCTGTAGCTCACACGCACCGGCGGGCCCGGATCCACGAGACGCTCGACGATGCCCTCGTTCTCCAGCTCACGGAGCCGCTCGGTGAGGACGCGGTCGCTGATGCCCGGGATGCCCGCCAGCAGTTGATTGAATCGTGCCGGTGCTGGGATCAGTGCTTTTACGACAGCCCCGGTCCAGCGCTTCCCTATCAGCTCAATGGCGCGCTGAAAGGGCGCGCTGTAGTCGAGTCCCCCACCGACCATGGGGAGTGATTCTATGCGCTATCGGTGGTCTCGGAAACCACTGGGTTTCTTATTTCTCAGATTTTTTCGACGACTCACTTCACCGTCTCGCCCGGAATCACCCGCCACGGCTGCGTTCGAGCCCTGCCGGCCCCGCTTGGGATGCACGCCGGGATGTCCTCTTCGGGCCTCGGAGTGGTAAGGCTGGACCGAAACGCGATAAGACCGTGTCCTTGTAAAGCATTAGTTAGGTGATCGAACGGTGTGGAGCTTCGATTCGCTCGCATCGGCCAACTCAGCGCGTTGAGCGCAGGGGCGGCACCGCCGCCGGGCGTACACTCGGGCGATGAGCCTGCTCGTGGATGTCCTCCACCTGGTCATCATCGTCGCCGGCATCGGGATCGGGGCCTGGGCGTTGGTGGGCTTGCGTCGACGTTTACCTCGTGGACGCTTCGTGGTTTTTGGAGCCGCCTCCGCGGGCGCCCTGTTCGGCTGCGCCGCGCTCGCCGGTGAAGTCGGTCTGGTGCCTCCGCTGGCATGGTTCGCCATCGTCATGGCCACTATGGCCGCGGTCGCGGCGATCGCCGTACGATCCGGCCGGCCGCAAGCGCGATCGATTTGAGCTAGCGGGTTGGAGGTCGACGGTCGGGTCGTCGTCGTCACCGGGGCAGCCCGAGGCATAGGACGGGCGCTGGCGAGGCGTTTTGCCTCCGCCGGAGCGGAGGCTGTCGTCGCTTCCGACGTCGATGGCGACGGCGCGTGGACGGTGGCCCGTGAAATTGGGGGCATGGCCATCAGGTGTGACGTCTCCAACGAGGCGGATGTCACCAAGCTCATCGATAAGGTGCAGACCGCCAACGGCCGGATAGACATCTTCTGTTCCAACGCCGGGATCGCTGTCGGTGGCGGACCCGAATGCGCAACGTCGGAGTGGCAGCGGATCTGGGGCGTCAACGTCATGGCTCACGTGTTCGTCGCCCGCCACCTTCTACCAGGAATGCTCGCTCGCAAAGAGGGCTACATCCTGGGCACTGTGTCCGCCGCCGGTCTCCTCAACCACGTTTTCGCCGCGCCATACGGCGTCACGAAGGCGGCCGCCCTTTCATTTTTTGAGTGGCTCGCGATCGCGCATGGAGATGAGGGGATCCGCGTCTCTTGCCTGTGCCCTCAGGGTGTGAAGACGGACATGCTGGCGGCCGAGCGCAGAGAAGGCATCGACTTCCTCCTCGCGGGAGCGCTCGAGCCCGAGCAAGTCGCCGACATCGTCATCGATGGGATCCGCGAGGAGAAGTTCCTCATCCTTCCTCACCCCGAGGTGGCGGACTACTTCAACCGCAAGGCGGGAGACTACGACCGCTGGCTGAAGGGCATGCGGCGCCTCCGGGCGAAGATCGCGGCCGCTTCCCTGTAGGGGTGCGCTGGCTGGCGCTGGCCACCGGCGCCCTGCTCGTCGGGGTCGCGTTCGTCGCGGCGTCGCGGGTCGCCGACACCCGCGAGGGCCTTGTGTTCGAGGTGATCACGCTGCTGGCGGGCGCTGCAGGTGTGGCTCTGGTGCTCTACGGTTGGTTCTCGCAGCGGCGAGCCTACCGATCCAGCGGCGAGTCGGACTCGCCGATCTCGCCTGCCCAGGGCTCTCAGGTCAGGACCGCCAACGACCTGCTGCTGGGCGGCGGTGGCATAGTGCTCGCCGGCATCCTGGTCGGCGGCCTCGCCTACAGCGGTGGGACGGCATGGGGACTGCTGGGACTGGTCCTTCTCCTGCCGATGGTCATCGGCTGCGGCTACCTGTGCTTCGCCTTCATAAGGGGACCGAACCGCGCCTGGAGGATCGACCTTCAGAGATTGACGAGGCGTCGCTCGTAGGCAACAGCGGTTTCAGTCGTGCTCATCTTTGCTTCTCGATGCTGCGCGCCAGCAACGCGATGCCGACGGCGATCAGCGCGGCCGGCCAGATGACCGCCCACCTGATAAGACCCAAGTTGGAGCCGAGAAAGGCGAGGCCGATCGCGATCAGGATCAGACCCGGCAGCCACGACTGGCGAAGCCAAGCAGCCTGCGGTGCCGTCGGTGGCATTGGTGACGTCGTGGACGATGGAGCAGAGGGCGGCGTAGGATGCGTTGCCAGTCCGGCAGCTGGTGGCGGTTGCGCTGGTGGCACTGGGGTCGGGACGCCGAACACATGCTGGACTTCACTCCACATGCGCCTCAAGTCCGCGCCCAAGGACTCGAGACTGTTGCGGCCGGCAGGCCGTCCTTCGACCCTCTCCGGCATCACGAGCCAGAGCACGAGATAAAGCAGGACGCCGACGCCCTGCAGCAAGGCAAGAACGACGAAGCCGAGACGCATCCACACGGGGTCTACGCGGAAGCCCTCTGCCAGGCCCGAGCAGACACCGCCCACGATCCGCTCTTTGCCCCGATAGAGCCTCTGATCGCCC
>Ga0099828_10004116_pt1 | contig 10238 bp, 8 predicted proteins | sample CZO8metaG_2_FD_79338 | JGI IMG/M metagenome (GOLD analysis project Ga0099828, IMG submission 79338) | Vadose zone soil microbial communities from the Eel River Critical Zone Observatory, Northern California, USA - CZOApr15con2H1.8 metaG | ecosystem: Environmental > Terrestrial > Soil > Vadose...
GACCAAGGCGGAAGTGGCAGCTTACGTGAAGAAATCCTTCGCCGACGGCGCGGCAGCGATCAAAGCGAAAGGCGATGCGGGGCTGAATTACCTGGTTGTCGACCCGTACGCGAATCAGCAGGTACGCGTGATTGACATGGCTTATGGCTTCATGGAGCACTCGGGAGAACACTACGGGCAACTGGTGGTGTACTACCGCGTGTCAGGATTGGTGCCGCCGGAGTCGAGGCCAAAGAAATAATGAAGTTAAGGAAGTAAAGGACGTAAAGGGGGTTAAGGAAAGGCGGGACTCTTTTGAATTGACGGGCGCGGTGCGCGGGCATCGCGCCTGTTTTTTTGCAGGAGAACCCAAGCCGCGATGAGGGTGAGGTACTCGGTGGCAGGGAGGGAGAATGCTGCGCCCCTACAAGGGAACCATTTGAATCGATTAGGAGGTGGCGGCGCCGGCGATGTCGTTTTCGAGGAGGGAGATCAGTTGCACGGGGTCGCTGGTTGGGGCCAAGCAGGTGTTCCCGGAGCAGACGACGGCCAGAGGTTTGTCCGCTGGGAGATGCGGGAGAGTTTCTTTGAGGGCGCCAGCGAGATGAAGTTGGGGAGTTTGAGGAGCGACCCCCTCGCTGGTGCTCGGGGTAAAGCGGAGGACGGATTTGCCGAAGCGGAAGACGCGGTGCGCGGCGGATTCGAGGGCTTGGGCGCTGGGATCGCTCGAATCGCCGGTGATGACGACCTGAATTGGGTGATGGGCGAAGAGGGTGGCGGCGAGGCCGTAGGTGGCGGCGAAGAGGCCGTACTGCGGGGCGATGCCGGCGAAGGCTTCGAGCGTTTTTTGAGCGAAGGCGTGGTAGCGGTCGTCGTCGGTGAAGGCGTGGATTCGAACGAGGGCGATGGCGGCGACGGAATTCGCGCTGGGCGTGGGCGAATCCTGGAAGGGCTTGCGGCGGACATCGAGGCCGCCCATGGGTGCGGCGTCGGAGGGACGATCGAAGAAGCCTCCGCCTTCGGCGTCACCGTAGCGGGCGATGGCGAGATCCATGGTTCTTTGCGCGGCGGCGAAATAGCGGGGATCGAGCGTGGTTTCGTAGGCGTCGAGGAGCGCGAGGACGCTGAAAACTTGATCGTCGAGCGAGCCTTCGAGAGCGGGGCCGCCGATGCGGTGCCCGAAGCCGTGGGATTCGCTCCAGACTTCTTTCAACATGCGGTCGAGGGTTTTCAGGGCGAAAACGCGGCAGTCCTCTGCGATCCAGGTCGTGCCAATAACACGAGCGGCTTCGAGATAGGCGGAGACAAACATTGCGTTCCATGAGACGTACATTGTCTTATCAACGAAAGGCGTGGGGCGTTCACGGCGAGCCTTCATCATTTTAGCTTCCGCATCGAGCTTGATGCGGACGACTTGGTCTTCGTCCTTACTGAGAATTTGAGCGATCTCTGAGAACTCACGAGCGATCCAAAGAACATTTTTGGCCGGATTGTGATGCATCTCGCCATGCGGTTCGACGTCGTAGTACAGCTCTATTACTCGAGATTCTTCCGGTGTCAACACCGCCCGCACTTCGTCGAGAGTCCACGTGAAGTAGTCGCCGTCGTCATCCAGCGAGTAATCGGCGTCCTGGCTGGCGTAGAAGCCGCCGTTTTCCTGATCTGACAAAACCTCGTTGACCCAAATAACGATCCTCTCCGCAACTTCTCCGAAGACGGAAAACTTGGGATACCAATTTGCATCCGGCTTACGGAAGGAATCCTCTTCGTCGCTCCATGAAAATCGAGAGGCGTGGAGATAGTTTTTGAGCAGCTCGGAATTGTCGTAGGACATTTTTTCGAAATGGGGGACGAGCCAACGCTCATCTACCGAGTAGCGATGGAAGCCGCCGGCGAGCTGGTCGTAGACGCCGCCGCGGGCCATTTTTTCGAGGGTGGTCTCGGCCATGGCGAGAAGATGTTTTTCTTTGGTCTGCTGATAGCGCTCGAGGACGAGGTCAATGGCCGAGGAATGCGGGAATTTCGGGGCGCGGCCAAAGCCGCCGTTCTTGATGTCGAAGAGCTGGGTGATGGATTTGATCTGGGCGTCGACGACGCCGAGGTCGAAATCGGCGCGGGCACTGGTGAAGACTTCGGCTTGCGAGACGGCGTCGGCGAGGGAGTTGGCGGCGCGCTCGAGCTCGGCGCGCTTGTTGCGGTAGGAATCGGCGACGGCGAGAAGTACACGGCGGAAACCAGGGCGGCCCATCTGGTCTTCGGGCGGAAAATAGGTGCCGCCAAAAAACGGTTTGCCGTTGGAGAGCAGAAAACCGGTGAGCGGCCAGCCGCCCTGGCCGGAGATGGAGCTGATCGCCGATTGATAGCGGGAGTCCACGTCGGGGCGCTCGTCACGGTCTACTTTTACGGCGACGAAATGTTCGTTGATAATTTTGGCGATTTCGGCGTTTTCGTAGCTTTCGCGGTCGATGACGTGGCACCAGTGGCACCAAACCGCGCCGATATCGAGGAGGATGGGCTTGTCTTCGGATTTGGCGCGGGCGAAAGCGGCGTCGCCCCATTCGTGCCAGTCGATGGGTTGGTGAGCGGCGGAGCGCAGGTAGGGGCTGGCAGAGTCTTTCAAGCGGTTTTCAGGATGGTCGGTCAAAGTCGCTCACAGTTTGAGAAAAAAGCGCCGGGCTAAAGCCCGGCCTCTACATAAACAAGCAAGTAAAAACCAAAGCTACTGGATGGTGTCGCCGGGGCCGAGGTCGCGCGGGTCGAGCGGCTTGCGGCTGGCGAATCCTTCGTCCTGGCGATGGTAAAAACGGATGCGGTCTTCGCCGAGCTTCCAGCAGAGATAGACGTCCTGCTGATTGATGACGGCGGGAAAATCAAGGAGGCCGACGTCGAGGTCCTTGATGAGGCAGCCGGTTTCGAGAATGTGGTTGAGCGCGGACTTGAGCGTTTCGGCAAGCTGATTGTGCTCCATGCGGACCGCGGCCAGTTTTTCGTAGGGGACGAGCACGCCGCCCATCATCATGATACGCGCGGAAACCACGGCGAGTTCGTTTTCGAGACCAGAGAGTTTTTTGCGGGAATCCATGGCTTCGACGAGAAAAGGTTCGAGTTCCTGGCGCGTGCGCTCCGCTTCGGTCAGTGTGAAGAGGCGCTGTGGTGGTTCCGGGGTATCGTCCTGCTCCTGATCGTCGTCTTCGTCTGCCATGGTGATTCCGTTCCGGGGACTGCTTTGAGCCGACAAAAGAGAACAGGCTAAAGCTACTTCTACTCGATGCTAGCGCAAACTCAGCATGCGGTCGAGAGCAACTCGTGCATGGTAGCGCGTGCGTTCGTCAACGGAGATACGGTTCACTATGTTGCCCTCGCCCAGATTTTCGAGCGCCCAGAGGAGATGCTGGGGGGTGATGCGAAACATCGTCGTGCAGACGCACACGCTGGGGTCGAGGGAGATGACTTTGTGATTCTTCAATTCCTTGCTGAGGCGATTGACGAGGTGGATTTCCGTGCCGACGGCCCACTCGGTGCCGGCAGGAGAAGCCTGGATGGCTTTGATGATGCCCTCGGTCGAGCCGATCTGATCGGCGGCCTGGGCAACCTCGAAACGGCACTCGGGATGCGCGATGACGCGAATGCCGGGATGCCCGCGGCGCACACGCGCAACTTGCTGCGGCGTGAAGCGCTGGTGCACGGAGCAGTAGCCCTTCCAGAGGATGACGCGCGCGTTGCGGATCGCTTCCGGGGTGTTTCCGCCAAATTCCTGGTAGGGATCCCAGACGATCATTTGTTCGAGAGGGATACCCATGCGATAGCCAGTGTTGCGGCCGAGGTGCTCATCGGGGAGGAAGAGGACTTTTTCGCCGCTCTCAAAAGCCCAGTTCATGACGGCGGCGGCGTTGGAGCTGGTGCAAACCGAGCCGGCATGCTCGCCGGTAAAGGCCTTGATGGCGGCGGTCGAGTTCATATAGGTGACGGGGATGATCTTCCGCGAATCGAGGAGAGAAGAAAGTTCGCTCCAGCAGGCTTCGACTTGACCGATATCGGCCATGTCGGCCATGGAGCAACCGGCGTTCAGGTCGGGGAGAATGACGGTTTGGTGCTCGCGGCGAAGAATATCCGCGCTTTCAGCCATAAAGTGCACGCCGCAGAAGACGATGTAGCGGCCTTCGGCCTGGGAAGCCTGGAAGGAGAGTTTGAGAGAGTCGCCGCGGAAATCGGCGAATTTGACGACTTCGTCGCGTTGGTAGTGATGGCCCAGGATCACGACATCCTCGCCCAGGCGGGCTTTGGCGGCAGCGATGCGGTCATCGAGGGCGTTGTCCGGCACGAGGAGGTACGAATCGAAGTCGCAGCCCACACCGGCTTCGATCTCGGGCGCACGGACCGTCGCCGGCTGGTCTGCGCCGATGAGGGTGCGGCTATCCGAAATGGATACTAGGTTGCCCATGGATTGTGTTTCGTCTGCTTGAGGCTGATGCTACGCGGTCCCTGATCCTTGTTTTGAACCTTCATTTTCTCATATTTCGGCTAAATTTCCACTATCCGCCGATAAATACCATGGTACGCGAGGGTGGTACGAATCCAGGCTCATTGATGCGATGACCCTCTTCTTTTTCCATGACAATAGAGGTGATAAAGGTGACCAAATCCTCGTCGGACGCTCCTTCGCGCAGCAGCGCTCGCAAGTCGTGGTCGTCCTTGCTGAAAAGGCAGGTGCGCAGCTTGCCGTCGGCAGTCAGCCGGATACGGGAACAATGGCCGCAGAAGGGCTGGGTCACAGGAGCGATGAGGCCGATTTCGCCGGGCGCGCCGTCGGCAAAGCGATATTTGCGGGCCGTTTCGCTGCGCTCATGCGGTATCTGCACGAGCGGCCAGCGGGCGTGGATGCGGTCGTGAACTTCGGCGGCGGGCACGACGTGGCCGCGCGTCCAGTGACGGTCGGCATCGAGCGGCATGAACTCGATGAAACGCATGATGACGCCGGTTTCACGAGCATAGGAAGCAAAAGCTTCGACTTCGTCATCGTTGATGCCGCGGACCAGGACGGCGTTCACTTTGGCTGGGGCCAAGCGTGAGTTCTGGGCAACATCGATGCTGTGCATGACCGTCGAGAAAGACTTGGTTCTGGTGATGCGTTCGAATCGCTCGGGATCGAGCGAGTCGAGGCTGATATTGATGCGGCGGAGGCCAGCGGCGAGGAGCCGCTCGCACCGTTCTGCCAGCAAGTGGCCGTTGGTGGTCATGGAGAGGTCTTCGACGCCTAGCGCATGGAGACAAGCGATGTAGTCCTCGACGCCTTCGCGGACGAGGGGCTCGCCGCCGGTAATGCGGATTTTGCGGATGCCCATGCTCAGGAAGATCCTGGCGAGGCGGTCGAGTTCGGGCCAAGAGAGAATTTCGTCGTGATCGCGGTAATTTTCGGGATCGGCAGAGCGGCAATAGACGCAGCGGAAATTGCAGCGGTCCGTGATGGAGATGCGCAGGTCGGTGATCTGACGGCCGAATTTATCGTGAAGGGTCATGTTTCCTGCTGCTTGTTCGATTCTGCTCCCCGATATCTGGACGCACTGGAACTCTAAAACAAAACCGCCCGATCCGGTGCTGGCAATCGGGCGCTCACCGAAAAAGTACGCATTTTCGGCGTGATCGCTCCTTTCCAAGCACGGGAGGCGTGGGCGTTTCCACCCAAACCCTGGGCCCCGACAATCTCTTGGGGCATCGCCCCAGCAGCCATGGGTTATCTCTCCCGCAGGCCGCAGGGGTCGGAGTTACGAATCATAGTGTATGCCTATGCGAAAATATTCGCAATTCGGTAGACTTGGCGCATGCCAGGCTTTCCAAGACACGATGAACGGGTATCGAGCGTAAGTTTCGCAGCCGACTCGCTCAGTGTTGCGTTGATGGATGGACGAACCATAAGTGTACCTCTCGCCTGGTATCTGCGACTACTGCATGCTTCGCAGGAGCAACTGGCGAATTGGAAGGTTGCTGGTGGTGGCTATGGGATCCACTGGCCGGATTTGGATGAAGATTTGAGCACCGAGGGACTTTTGCGCGGACCCCGGCCCCACGTCATCCCGCCAAAGCATAATCGATCGGCATTACCCACCAGCACTCTGTGATAGAGTTTTGGCCACGCCATGCGGATCTTCGTTTTAGGGGCCGGAGCGACCGGCTCTCTACTCGCGCAATTGCTGGAGCGGCAAGGACATACGGTCTGGTGCGGAGACCGCGATCCGGAGCGCGCGCGGCGCTTCCTGGGCAAGAAAAGCACCATCGCTGTGACGGAAGTGAATGCGCGAAACCTGCGCGGGCTCGTGAAAGCCGCGAAGGGTTGCCAGCTCATCGTCAACGCTGCGGCCTCGGTGTTTAATGAGATTGTTCTGCGCGCGGCGTTGCGGCTACGCGCGCATTACGTGGATCTCAGCTCACACCTGAGGCGCCATCCCTTCAAGGCCGAGCAGTTCCGGTATGCAAAGAAATTTGAAGAAAAAAACCGCGTGGCGCTGATCAATGGCGGGGTGGCACCCGGTCTGACAAATTTGCTTGTGAAGCGCGCGGCGGAATTGCTTGACGAAGTCGAAGCCGTGCACATCCGCCTGTATGAAAGCAGCGAGAGCGAAGATCCGATTTCACAGTGGTCGCCGGAAGTATCGTTTGACGAGGCGGTCTCCCATCCACGAATTTATCGCAAAGGAAAATTTCATCTAGGCAGGCGCTTTTCGGAAATCGAAAAATTCCGCTTCCCCGAGCCCATTGGGAACTCGCGCGTCGTCCTTGCCGCGCAGGACGAAGTTGCCACGCTGCCTCATTTCATTCCAATGCGGGAGCTCGACGTCAAAATCGGCGGGAACGAAATCGACCGGCTGAGGCGCTGGCACCGGCTTGGAAAGCTCTCAAAGTCGCGCGGCCTCCTGAGGCGTCATTTCCCGCAAACATCGTCGCCGCGAATGATCGCCAAGCTGATTCGCCAAGGGATTTTGCAGAATGCCCGTTTCGCTGCGGCTGTTCTAGTTCGCGGAGTGAAGCACGGCAAAAAAGCAGATCAGCGCCTGTTGCTCCGCAGCGATTGTACATTTCCAACGCTCTATCAAATTCGACAGCAAGGACGGTATACGACGCCGGTAGCGTACGCGACGGCGCACATCGCGGCGCTTTTCATCAAATTTTTTCCGCGCGAGCTTTCGGGAGTCTTTGCGCCGGAGATGCTACCGGCCGATACCCGGCGCGCCGTGCTCGCGGGAATCCGCAACAACAGCATCCGAATCACGCACAAAACTACCGCACTAAAGCACGACGGTGAGGACGAGGAGGAATTCTAGCCAGGCAGCCGTGCATTGCCGGAAAACAAAGCCCGACTGCCTGGACCGATTAGAGCCGACAATTAGTCCGCGGAGGCGGGCTTTGCATTTCCAGAAAAGTGGATGGTGATCAGGAATCCGTTGGTGCCTTCGTAGGAAAACTTGTGGCCGTCTCCTTCGAAGGCTTCGTGCTTGCTCTTCCACATGCGGAAGCCGTCGTTGGACTGTGCCCCCCAGTATTTCAAGTTGTGCACGACAACTTCGTGGTGGGGATCATTGCCGTTGACGCGCTCGAGCGTGACCTCACCTTTGCCGTTATCCATCTTGGCGTGGGCCACACCGGTTTTTGTATCCACGTTCCATGAAAACGCAGCGGTATCCACGGCCTTTTTCTGCCACGGAATCGGATAGAGCTGGCCGAGGATGTCGCCGAGTGCGGCCTGCTGCTCTTTCCCGACGCTGGGATCGAAATTTACCACCAGCCAGGAGTCCTTGCCGGTGCTCCAATCACTGCCCAGATCGGTAGCGACCCAGACCTTGGCGCCGTCGAGCTTGGTTTCTTTGTAAAAGCCCTTGTCCACTTTGAGGACAAGATTGGCGCGGCAAAAATGTTCGTCCATATGATGCTCACCCATACCCATGTGGTTCGTGGAGTGGGTGTTGAAGTAGCAGGGACAGAACATGTCGCAACTGCAAGCTTCGATGTAGCTGGCGGTGATATCAAAATCGGGCTTGGAAGATTTCTCCTGCGCTGAAGAAGTGAAGTAGATTAGGCTGGCAGCAAGCGCGAGGAGAGGAAGCAAAACCAGACGAGGCATACGTAGCATTAAACCCTCCTAAAGAATTATGATGTGCGGGGCCCGACCGGGAATAGCGGAAGTCTACTCCTGAGACCTAGCAGCAACAAGATCCATATTGGCATACGTTCAGCGAGAGCGACAAGAGGGAGCCCCGTGCTCACGCTTAACAGGAGGTTCTAAGGACGGGCTTCAAAGATCAAATTGAACGGCGTCTGCGTGGCGCGGCGGAAATGCGAGAAGCCTCCCGACGTCACCACTTCGCGCAGCCGCTTTTCTCCCGCTTGCGCTCCGAGCGCCAGGCCCACCTCCTGCGAAAGAGAAGCCGGCGTGCAAATGAGAGCCGACGCACCATAGAAGGCACGTCCAATCGGGTTGAGATTGTCCTCGAGCTTGTCACCGGCGAAGGGTTCAACGATCATCCAAGTGCCGTCCTTTTTTAGTGTGCTGTGGACGTGCGCCGAGGCGCCGACGGGATCGCCCATGTCGTGCAGGCAGTCGAAAAACGTTACGAAGTCATAGTCCTTGCCCGGATAATCCTTCGCCTTGGCAACTTCAAAACGAATGCGATCGCCCACGCCGGCTTCCTTCGCGCGCTGCTTCGCCGTTTCGATAGACTTGTCGTGATAGTCGAAACCTGCAAAATCCGATTTCGGGTAGGATTTGGCCATGAGAATCGTGGATGCGCCGAGTCCGCAGCCCACGTCCGCAACTCGCGCGCCATTCTTCAGCATTGCATCAACGCCGGTCAGCGCGGGAATCCACGCACTGATCAAATTGGCCGCATAGCCCGGACGGAAAAATCGTTCGGTCCCCACGAAAAGCTCGTGATGATGCTCATGCCAGCCCAGGCCTTCTCCGGTCGTGAAGCGTTCCGTCAATTTTTCTTCGGCCTTCACAGCAGCCAAAGCACACTGAAAAGCTCCCGGCAGGAACACCGGGCTGCTCTCGTCGGCCATGGCAAAAGCTTGTTCCTCACTTAAGTGAAATTTTCCATTCAACGAATCGTAGGTCACGTAACCGCCAGCGGCTTGTGCGCTCAGCCACTCGCGGACATAACGTTCGGCGGTCCCCGTGCGCTTGGCGAGTTCCGCCGGCGTCTGTGGTCCGCCGGAAGCAAGGGCTTTGTATAAGCCGAGCTTGTCGCCGATGCGAATCAAAGCAGCATTGAAGGTGGCGCCAAAATCCACAATCGCTTTCCCAAGGAATTCGTGCAGCTTGTCCTGATTCAGTGCCATCTTAATAGTCTCCGTTCGAATGAAAAGAGTGGAGCCGAGTTAGAGCGGATCGTATGACCTGGGGACGGCAGCGACAAGAAAAGAGTTTCAGCAGCAGCGGTTGGGCCTGGAATAGCGGCGGTTGAGCTGTTCCACGTAGAACTCTGCCGGCGTGAGCGTGCGGCACGAGCCTGTCAGCCTGCCGTTCGAACGAAGGTAGCTTTCGTAGGCCGCGTCGCCGCACCATTCCCGAAGGCCGCGCCAGAAACGGCGGAGAAAACGCGAAGCAGTTTTTGCGGCACGTTTCATCAATCATCTCCGTTGGCTGCGCCGGAGTAGTCTGCGGCCCACTGCGTGGCGATGTACGGGGATTCGTGAAGCACAGGTTCTTTGCGGCGGCTGAGAATCGAATACCACTGCGCGAGCGCCTCGACAATCAGAACCAGGATCATGGCGGCAAGAACGCCGGTTACTGCGGCATCGAGGCGCTGGTTGAAAATGAGGCGCTGCGTTTCAGCAATTTTCTCGGCGGGAATTTTCCCGGCCGCAATTTGCGCGGCCAGGGCATTCGCATAGGCGAGAAAACCGATGCGTGGATTCGCATCGAAGATTTTCTGATAGCTCGCAGTCATCGTGATTGTGACAAGCCACGCCATCGGCAACAGCGTCACCCAGATCCAGCGCAGGCGTCCCATTTTCATCAGGATTGTGGTGGCAACGACGAGGGCAACCGCCGCGAGCAATTGGTTCGAGATGCCGAAGAGCGGCCAGAGTGAATTGATTCCGCCGAGCGGATCAACAACGCCTTGATAGAGAAAGTAGCCCCACAGAGCGACAATGATAGCGCTGGAAAGCAGAATGCCGGGCATCCAGCCGGTGCGGCCGAAGGGCTTCCAGACGCGGCCGCCGAGATCCTGCACCATAAAGCGCCCCACGCGCGTGCCCGCGTC
>Ga0099828_10004119_pt1 | contig 10236 bp, 11 predicted proteins | sample CZO8metaG_2_FD_79338 | JGI IMG/M metagenome (GOLD analysis project Ga0099828, IMG submission 79338) | Vadose zone soil microbial communities from the Eel River Critical Zone Observatory, Northern California, USA - CZOApr15con2H1.8 metaG | ecosystem: Environmental > Terrestrial > Soil > Vadose...
CGAAGGTTAGAGCGGAAAGAAGCTCGCTGATGAATGTCGGACGGCGGGTCGATTATGCTGTCCGCGCGTTGTCTTATCTCGCGGGGCAGCCTTCCGGTAAAGTTGTTAGCCGGTCCGATATCGAAAAAAGCCAGGATATTCCGTCGTTTTACCTGTCCAAGATTATGAAAGATCTGGTTAGCGGCGGGCTGGTGGAGTCTCATATCGGTTCTAAAGGTGGATTTACGTTGGCGAAAGCTGCGACCGCGATCAGTATCAAACAAGTGTACGAGGCGGTGGAGCGGCCGTTGGTGTTGATGGAATGTCTGGAGAAAGGCGCTGATTATTGCTCCTACTGCTCGGTTTGCTCGCAAAAATCGATTTGGGAAGAGGCTCAAAGGGTGTTGGCCAATTTCCTTGCCAGCGTTTCAGTAGGCGATATCGCCGACCGCCAGGGCCTTAAAGTGCGACTAGTCAACGCACCGATGCAGAAGGCCGGTTGATGGCAAACTCATTCCAAGGGAACCGCATGCTCGAAATTAAGAATCTACGGGCGAAAGTTGGAGACAACGAAATTCTTCGCGGCATTGATCTAAATGTCGGGCCAGGGGAAGTGCACGCGATTATGGGTCCGAATGGTTCCGGAAAGAGCACCTTGGCGCATGTGCTTGCCGGGCGCGAGAATTACGAAGTCACCGGCGGTCGGGTCCTGTACCAGGGAAAAGATTTGCTGCGCATGAGTCCCGAGGAAAGAGCGCGGGAAGGGGTATTTCTGGCTTTCCAGTATCCGGTCGAGATTCCGGGTGTTAGTACCACATACTTTCTCAAAGCGGCCGTTAACGCCGTGCGCAAGTATCGGGGACTCGAGGAATTGGATGCCATGGAGTTTCTTTCGTTGATTAAAGAGAAAATGCAGTTGGTGGAGATGGACCAAGCCCTCATCAACCGCCCGTTGAACGAAGGATTTTCCGGGGGGGAGAAAAAACGCAACGAGATTTTGCAGATGGCGGTTTTGGACCCCAAGCTTGCGATCCTCGACGAAACCGATTCCGGGCTCGATATTGACGCCTTGCGCATCGTGGCGGGCGGCGTCAACGCGCTGCGCGACAAAAATCGCGCTATGATTGTGATTACCCACTACCAGCGGCTGTTGAACTACATCGTGCCGGACTTCATCCATGTGCTCTATGAAGGACGGATCGTTAAATCGGGCACGAGAGAATTGGCGCTGGAGTTGGAAGATAAGGGCTACGACTGGATCAAGGGCGAAGCGCCGAGGTCAGAGGTTTGAGATCAGAAGTCAAGGGTCTTAAAGAAGCAAACAAAAAATGCAGGCGAGCGAAAGCAAGGAACTTTATCTCTCAGCGTTTAGGCGCTACCGGAACAACGGAGCGTCGAAGAATCCTGCTTGGCTAAGGCAACTCCGGGAATCAGCGATTGCGAGTTTTCAAGAGCTGGGGTTTCCGACCACTCACGACGAAGACTGGAAATACACGAGCCTGGACCGGATCACGTCGGTTGCCTTCCAGCGGGGGAATGGCGCAGCCAAGGCGGTGACGGCGGATGATATCTTTGCGCTTGGGTTTGCCGATTCTGCGTGCAACCGGCTGGTCTTTATCAATGGCACTTATTTTCCACAACTATCATCAGTGCGCGAGTCGCCGGTCGGAGTCCGCATAGAAAGTCTCGCTGGAATTTTGCAACGAAATGACGGTCTTGTGGAGCCCTATCTAGGCCGATACGCGCGCACTCATGGACAAACCTTTGTTGCGCTTAACACGGCTTTCATGGAAGACGGGGCCTTTGTCTTGGTCCCTAAAAATTGCAAACTGGAAGAGCCGATCCATCTAATTCATGTTTCCATCTCGAACGGCGAATCCGTCGCCTCACATCCGCGAAATCTTTTCATCGTGGAGGAGGGCGGCGAGGCGCGGATCGTGGAGACATACATTGGAATGGGTAAGGGCAGTTACTTTGCGAACCCAGTGACCGAGTTGCTAGGCGGACCAAATACGACGATCGACCACTACCGCCTACAACGGGAGGGAGCGAAGGGTTCCCACATTGGAACTCTGGAGGCCCAATTAAGCCGCAATTGCAATCTCACGGCCCACGCGATCACTTTAGGCGGAGCGCTGGTGCGCAACGACGTTCACATGGTACTCAACGGAGAGGGTTCGGAATGTCTGCTGAATGGTCTCTATGTGCTCGACGGAAAACAGCATGTCGATAATTCCACGGAAATTGAACATACGAAACCGCAGGCGACTAGCCTTGAGCTTTACAAAGGCATTCTGAGTGGCAGCGCGCGGGGAGTGTTTAATGGAAAGATTCTCGTGCATAAAGACGCTCAAAAAACGAATGCCAGACAGACGAACAAAAATCTTTTGCTGTCAGCCGATGCAATGGTTAATACCAAGCCACAGCTAGAAATCTACGCCGACGATGTGAAGTGCAGCCACGGGTCTACTATCGGCCAATTAGACCGCGATGCGCTCTTTTACTTAAGGTCTCGCGGCATAAGCATCGACGATGCGCAGAGTCTTTTGAGTTACGCGTTCGCGAGCGAGGTAGTGAGCCGGGTGAAAATCGATTCCATGCGGGCGCGATTGGATGATTATTTACTAAACAAGTTCGGCAAGAATCAGAAGTCAGAAATCCAATGAAAGCGGCTCAAGAAATTTCCCAACGCGATTCTTTGCCCGGCGCGTTTGACATAGAAGCGATCCGCAAAGATTTTCCGATCCTGGCGCGAAAGGTGCACGGCAAGCCCCTCGTCTATCTCGACAACGGGGCCACGAGCCAAAAGCCGCAAGTCGTGATCGACGCGCTGAGTCGTTACTACGCGGAAGAAAACTCCAATATTCACCGTGGGGTTCATTATTTGAGCGAGCGGGCAACCGCCGCCTACGAAGGAGCGCGCGAAAAGCTTAGGCGCTTCATTAACGCGCCGAAAGATCAGGAAATCATCTTTGTGCGTGGGACCACGGAAGCGATCAACCTCGTCGCACAAAGCTATGGCCGTGCCTTCCTGAAGGCAGGCGACGAAATCATCGTCTCCGCGATGGAACATCACTCGAATATCGTTCCATGGCAAATGCTCTGTGAACAGATCGGCGCGCACCTTCGCGTTATTCCCATCAACCATGACGGCGAACTGGTGCTGGATGAATATCGGCGTCTGCTCACTCAGAGAACAAAATTTGTGTCGGTGACGCATGTTTCCAACGCGCTGGGAACCATCGTGCCGGTGAAAGAAATTGTCAAGCTCGCCCACGAATGGGGCGTGCCCGTTATGCTTGACGGTGCCCAAGCAGCGCCGCATCTTAAGATCGATGTTCAGGATATCGGTTGTGATTTTTATGCTTTCTCCGGCCACAAACTCTTCGGTCCCACCGGGGTAGGGGTTCTTTTCGGACGGTCCGAGTTGCTCGAGCGGATGCCGCCGTATCAAGGCGGCGGTGACATGATCAGTTTAGTGACTTTTGAGAAGACCCACTACAACGTCTTGCCGTATAAGTTCGAGGCGGGGACGCCGCATATCGCCGGCGGAATCGGATTAGGCGCGGCCATAGAGTATCTCACGGGTTTGAATTGGCACCAGGTGGTTTCCCATGAGCATGATCTGCTTACCTATGCCACCGATGCTTTGTCGGGCATCATGGGGCTCAAGATTATCGGCACCGCGAGAGAAAAAACGGGTGTAATCTCGTTCGTCTTTGATCACGTTCATGCCCACGACGTAGGCACGATTTTGGATCAGGAAGGTGTGGCGGTACGGGCGGGCCATCATTGCGCCATGCCGGTGATGCAGCGTTTCGGCGTGCCCGCTACCACGCTCGCATCTTTCGCCTTTTATAATACACGCGAGGAAGTTGATGTGCTCGTGAGAGCCATTCAACGAGTCTTAAGAGTGTTCGGATAATGCCGGAATTAGACGATCTATACCAAGAGGTCATTCTCGATCATAACAAAAGTCCGCGCAACTTTCGGACTATGGCGAACGCCAATCGCAAGGCCGACGGTTATAATCCACTCTGCGGCGATCAAGTCACGGTGTACTTGAAAATCGAGGATGGACTTATCAAGGATATCAGCTTTCAGGGCTCGGGATGCGCTATCTCAAAAGCTTCTGCATCGCTGATGACGGCGGAGCTAAAAGGGAAGACCGAGGCGCAAGCTGCAGAATTATTTGACAATGTCCATAAGATGCTGACCGGCGGGTCTAATGGGGGGGATGGCGGCAAGAGCGTGGGTAAGCTCGCGATTCTTTCGGGAGTTTGCAAGTTCCCCGCAAGGGTCAAATGCGCCAGTTTGGCTTGGCACACCGTCAATTCCGCAATGAAAGGCGGAGAGGGAGTTGCGTCCACGGAGTGAATGCGAAACCTAACCTAAAATGAGGTTGCGCGGATGAATAACGAAAAACCCATAACTCTCAAGCGTGATTGTGCCGCTGTGATGGTCCCGAGCGGCGAAAAAATGGTGCTGTCAGCTGGTAGCTCAGTCTGGCTGACCCAAAGCCTCGGCGGAAGTTACACCGTAATGACCGACCACGGCTATATGGCGCGCATCGATGGTCATGATGGGGACGCCCTCGGGATGGCGCGAATTACCGAGCTCAAGGCGGAGGACTCGCCCACTACTGAGAGCGCCGAAGAGATCCAGAAGTTGGTTTGGAATCAACTGCGCTCATGCTTCGATCCTGAGATTCCGGTGAATATTGTCGAGTTGGGGTTGATCTACGATTGTGCTGTAACATCGCTGTCCGCCGGAGGCTATAAAGCTGCGGTCCGGTTTACGCTCACTGCGCAAGGCTGCGGTATGGGGCAGTTTCTCAAGGAAGATATTCGAAGCAAGTTGCTGGCCGTCCCGGGAATTCGCGAGGCTCAAGTGGAATTGGTTTGGGATCCGCCTTGGAATCAGAGCATGATCTCCGGAAGCGCGAAGCAGCAGCTAGGAATTGAATAATGGAAAGCCTTAACGAAACCGTCATCGAGGCTCAGGTAATGGACGCGCTGCGCACGTGCTTCGATCCTGAGATCCCGGTAAACATCTATGAACTCGGTTTGATCTACGATGTCCACGTGGATTCAACCGGGATCGTGACGATCAAAATGACGCTGACATCGCCTCACTGTCCGGCGGCCCAGTCTTTGCCGGCGGAGATTGAAGGCAAAGTCAAAGGCGTGCCGGGCGTCACAGACGTCAAAATAGATATTGTCTGGGAGCCGCCGTGGGATCCGAGCAAAATGTCCGAAGCGGCGCGGCTTCAATTGGGGATGATGTAGTATCTATGGCACAGCCAACCACGCAGAGCCTGTTCGAAGAGCTGGGCGGAGAAACTAAGGTGCGAGAAATTATCGATACGTTCATCGATCACGTCTTCGAAGATCGAATGATTGGTTTCTTTTTTCGTAACGCTAACCGAGCACGGATTAAGCAGATGGAGTACCAACTGATCGCAAAGTTTCTCGGAGCCGGCATTGAGTACCAGGGGAAACCCTTGGACCAAGCTCACGCGAGGCATCCGATTATGGGCGGCCACTTTGCCCGCCGGCGCCAGATATTGAAAGAGACGCTCGAATCTTACCGTGTTCCTGAGTCGATCAAGGAAGCGTGGTTGGGACACACTGACAGTCTTAAGCCACTGATCACTGCACAGAAGGATTCTGATTGCGATCCCGTGGAAGCGCGCCAGAGAATGGGAAGCAATTGAATTACAGACGAGCCCACTCCGGTGATTGTCGAGCGCATAACGTTGTGCTATTAATAGCGCTACGCCGAAGGTTGTCATCAAGGATTTTCTTGCGTGAAATTAGCCGACCTCTACGCCCGGCCCGGATTGACCCTCTCGGTTGAATTCTTTCCTCCAAAGACAGATAAGGGCGAAGAAAACCTCTTTCGCGAAATCGAAGTTATCAAGAGGCTAAAGCCCGCCTTCTGTTCTGTCACATACGGGGCTGGCGGAAGCACGCGCGAAAAAACGGTCGAGCTCGTGGATCGCATTCACAGCGAGTGCGCGCTGGAGGTTATGTGCCATTTAACTGTCGTAGGGCAGTCCAAAGACGAGGTTCGATCCGTCCTCAATAAGCTTAAAGACAAGAGGATTGAAAATATCATCGCGCTCGGCGGAGATCCTCCCCAGGGAACAACGAATTGGACACCCCATCCTGATGGTTTCCATTACGCGGCGGAGTTGGTACGCGAAGCGGTGGCCCAGGGTAGCTTTTCCATCGCTGTAGCGGGTTTTCCGGAGGTGCATCCCCGCGCGCAAAGCCGGGAGTCTGATCTCAAGTATCTCAAGGAGAAGGTCGATGCCGGAGCGGTTGCGGTCATCACGCAGCTATTTTTTGATAACGAGGATTTCTACCACTATGTGGATGATGTGAGAAAATTAGGCGTTGGTGTTCCCATCGTGCCCGGTATTATGCCGATTCTTTCGGCGCCGCAAGTGCGCCGATTCACGGCGCTATGCAGCTCGAAAATCCCGCCGCGGTTGGAAAAAGAACTGGCCAAAGTCGAGAACGATGATGACGGAGCGGTTAAAGTGGGGGTCGACTACGCGACTCGTCAGTGTGAAGATCTGATCAAACGAGGAGTGCCGGGTATTCATTTCTATTCCCTCAACAAATCCCATTCACTGCAGGCGATTTGTAAGAATCTTGGGCTGTAGACTTTTCGAGCCCTCCCAAGATTAACCTAGCTCGGCCCACCACGAAAATAGGGCGTGAAAAGCGAAATCCATGTCTGAAATCGACAAGAGTTTGACGGAAGACGCCAGCGAACAAATGGAGGTGCGGCGGCGGAAACTCGCCAAGCTCAAAGAGTCCGGCCATGCGCTCTATCCCAATGATTTCAAGCCGACCCATACTGCGGCGGAGGTTATTTCAAAGTTCGATAGCCGAAGCGACGATGAACTGAAGGCTCTGCCGGTGGAGATTCGCCTGGCGGGTCGGATCATGAGTATTCGCAAATTCGGCAAGGCTTCGTTTTTTCACATCCAGGATCGTCGTGGCCGGCTGCAGGTCTACGCTCAGAAGGAGCGGCTGGGCGATGAGGGCTATGCCTCTTTCCAAACCTTGGACGTTGGTGACATCGTAGGAGTTTGGGGTCGCCTGTTTCGAACCCGTACAAAAGAGCTGACCGTTGAAACCGAAGGAATACGGCTTCTGACAAAGGGTCTCCGTCCGTTGCCGGAGAAATGGCACGGGCTGGCTGATGTCGAAGCGCGTTATCGCCAGCGTTATGTCGACTTGATGGTGAACCCTGACGTGCGAAAGGTTTTCGAGACGCGCTCCCGTGTGGTTCGGCTACTGCGCCGATTTTTCGAAGACCGGGATTTCCTCGAAGTGGAAACTCCCATGATGCAGCCGATCCCAGGAGGCGCGGCGGCGCGGCCGTTCATCACGCACCACAACGCGCTTGATATGGAGCTTTATCTCAGGGTTGCCCCGGAACTGTACTTGAAGCGCCTTCTGGTGGGGGGATTCGAGAGAGTCTTCGAGCTCAATCGGAATTTCCGCAACGAAGGGATTTCGGTGCGGCACAATCCGGAATTCACGATGCTCGAGTTTTACCAGGCCTATGCGACTTTTGAAGACCTGATTCAGCTCACCGAAGAACTCTTTGCCACGATCGCCAAGGAAATCGTTGGCTCGCTGCAGGTGTCCTACGGCGGTCAAACCGTTGACCTGACGCCGCCGTGGCGGCGGTTGACGATGCAGGAAGCAATTGCCGCTCACGGCGGAGCCGATGCTGAAGAGATCGGCAGGCTCGATGGGCTGCAAAACTTCGCCAAGAAGAAGGATTTACATCTCGATCTCGCTGTTCCTTATGGCAATCTCCTTGTTGAAGTGTTTGAGGAAGTCGCCGAAGCTCAACTTATTCAACCGACTTTCATCGTCGGTTATCCTCTGGAAGTGTCGCCGCTTGCGAGAAAGAACGATAAAAACCCGGCTTTGGTCGACCGGTTCGAGCTTTATATCGGCGGGCGGGAGTTGGCCAATGCTTTCTCGGAGTTAAATGACCCCGTAGACCAACGACAGCGGTTTCTTGAACAGATGGAAGCAAGAAACGCGGGAGACGAAACCGCCAACCCCATCGATGAGGATTATGTCCGCGCCCTGGAATACGGTATGCCGCCGGCGGCCGGAGAAGGGATTGGAATTGATCGACTGGTGATGTTTTTCACAGACTCTCCCTCCATCAGAGACGTTATTCTCTTTCCTTTGTTGCGGCCTCAACGCTGACACGATAATCCCAATGAAATACGAATGGTTCATCGGCCTTCGGTATCTTAAGGCCCGGCGTCAAGAAACTTTTATCTCCCTGATTACCGTTATTTCAATCCTGGGCGTGATGATCGGCGTGATGACCCTCAACGTCGTGATGGCCGTCATGACCGGGTTTGAGGAAACTCTGCGTGATCGGCTGCTCGGCATCAATGCGCACATCGCCTTAGTGAAATCCGGCGATCAGCTCCGGGACTATGAAAAGCTCGTGGAAATAGTCCGGCGCGAGCCCGGCGTGGTCGCCGCCTCGCCGGCAATCTACGGCCAAGTCATGCTCACGGCAGGCCCGCGCGTTTCCGGCGTGCTTGTGCGCGGCGTGGACCCCGACCGAGTCAATGGGGTTATCGATATTCAAAAATATATGACGGAAGGGAGCCTTCAGAATCTGAAGCAGCCGCAGACGCTGCGCATCGACGACAGAACCGTAGCCCTGCCAGGCTTGATTCTGGGAACTCGATTGGCCAACCAACTAGGCGTTTTCCCCGGCACCCCGGTGCAAGTCGTGTCTCCGTTGGGAACTCCGACGGCCATCGGCGTGATTCCGAAGGTGCGGCGCTTTATGGTCGTGGGATTGCTTAAGACGGACATGAGCGAGATCGATTCGACCTTAGTGTTCATGAATCTTTATGACGCGCAAAAATTTTTTGAAATTGGCGACGCGGTAACCAATATAGAAATACGGGTGCAAGACGTCTATCAGGCGCGGCAGATCGCGGATGATATTCAACGCAAGCTGGGATTCCCTTACTTCGCGGAAGATTGGTCGCGGCTCTGGCCCAACCTTTTTTCCGCCTTGCGCCTGGAAAAGACCGTTTACTTTTTAGTCTTGCTGCTGATGGTCCTGGTCGGGGCTTTTAATATTGTTTCGACCTTGATCATGGTGGTCATGGAGAAAAGAAAAGACGTTGCGATTCTCCAATCCATGGGAGCCACCAGAGAAAGCATTCGGAAGATCTTTTTGTTCAAAGGTTGCGTGATCGGCGTGGTGGGAACAGTTCTCGGAGTGGTGTTTGGATTGGCTATCTGCCTTTTGATCGAGAAATATCATTTCATCGAGCTGCCCAAGGATGTTTTCTTGATCTCGACAGTTCCTGTGCGCATTTATCTCAGCAACTATCTGTTGGTCGCCTTTGCGTCTCTCCTGGTTTGCCTGCTCGCCAGTATTTATCCGGCGCGCCAGGCTGCGAAACTGGACCCCGTCGAAATCATCCGCTATGAGTAGCCTGCTTTCGGTGCGGAATCTCTACAAGTCGTTTATCGAAGGCGGCGAGGAAATTCATGTTTTGCGCGGGGTAAACCTGGACTTGCAAGAAGGTGAGCGGCTGGCCGTCGTGGGAGAATCCGGGGTGGGGAAAAGCACCTTGCTTCACATTCTCGGGACGCTCGATCGGCCGACCAAAGGTGAAATTCTTTATCTTGGCCGGGAGATCCCCGTAAGTGATGAGACCTCGTTATCCCATTTTCGCAATCAGGTAGTCGGTTTCGTGTTTCAGTTCCATTATCTCTTGCCGGATTTCTCGGCGCTTGAAAATGTCATGTTTCCGGCGCTGATTCATGGCATGGAAGCGGAGCGGGCCAAAGCGGAGGCGGAGCGCCTGTTGGAAATGGTGGGGCTTAAAGACCGCATGAGTCATCGTCCTGGGAAATTATCCGGCGGAGAGCAGCAAAGAGTCGCTGTCGCTCGCGCAGTGGTGCTGCAACCGAAGCTGATATTGGCGGACGAACCCACAGGGTCGCTCGATTTTCGCATCGGCGAAGAAGTGCAGGAGCTATTGTTTCGGGTCAACGCGGAAAACGGGGCAGCCTTGGTTGTGGCGACCCACAACCGGGCGTTTGCTGCGAAAATCGGTAGGCAAGTCGAGCTTAAGGCGGGGCGGCTCTTCCCTTCATGAAGTTGCCGCAAGATTGCTTTGCCGTGGCACAAGGCGGTTCTCACGTGATGGCGGGATGAATGGCGCCAAATTCC